>Ga0180220_1002154_pt1 | contig 13193 bp, 12 predicted proteins | sample eDN5th37CBELigBY_FD_151335 | JGI IMG/M metagenome (GOLD analysis project Ga0180220, IMG submission 151335) | Enriched backyard soil microbial communities from Emeryville, California, USA - eDNA 5th pass 37_C BE-Lig BY (version 2) (version 2) | ecosystem: Environmental > Terrestrial > Soil >... | reverse complement strand
GGTGGAAATTAAGGGAGATGTCGCTGAGATATACAGGAAAAAGGGTAACTATAATGCCGCCGGAATAGCTCTTGATGAATATAATCAGCTGAAAAGTTCGCTTCTTAACGGAAGCATGTAATGCTATTCTAATCTTTCTCTGGCTCCAATTTATTTTAAAATAAAAAATACTATTTTTGACTCTAAGTTGTTACAAAGAGGCGGTGCTAAACTGCCTCTTTTTTGTTTAAATTGAAAAGCCGCTTAACATTTACATGCTATACATCTGCTGATGGATCTTAAAACACTCAAAGACATGCTGAAAAGAATATTTATCGGATTGTTTTTAATTGCTGCAATCGCATGCCGGGGAAATTCACCAGTTAATCCTGCTGTAGAAGGTTCAAATAACCTGCAGCCTACCGCTAAGCAGTCACTGATTGCTCGTGAAGTTGTAAAACTTCTGGAAAATTTTCATTATAAAAAGATCGATATTAACGATTCGATTTCTTCCGTAATTTTAGACAATTATCTGAAAAGCCTGGATGAAGGCCGGAATTACCTGATTGCTGCAGATATAAAGGAGTTTGAACAATACCGCCACCGTTTAGATGATGACCTTAGAGATGGTGACCTTAATACTTTATTCAGGATGTTCAATGTCTTTCAAAAGCGCTATGAAGAGCGGCTTCGCTTTTCCTTGAGTAAGGTAGATTCCACATACGATTTTTCAACGAATGAAACTTACATATACGACCGGAGCAAAATGCCTTGGTTCAGCTCAAATACTGCTGCGGATGAGTCATGGATAAAACGCGTGAAATACGACCTGCTGAATCTGAAATTAGCCGGTTCTGAAGACAGAGTTGATAAGTTAAAACAGCGCTACGAAAATCTATTGTCGCAGTCGCGGAAAACGAACAGCCAGGATGCGTTTCAGATTATGATGGACGCCTTTACTCAAAGTGTCGACCCTCATACGAATTACTTTGTACCCAATAATGCTCAGCGGTTTAATGAAGAAATGGCACGAACGTTTGAAGGTATTGGTGCCCGTCTGCAGCTGGAAAACGAAGTAGTGAAAATTGTAGAAATCATTCCAGGGGGGCCGGCTTTTAAAGCCAAAACACTTCATGTGAATGACCGGATCGTTGGAGTTGCGCAGGGCGATGATGGCGAATTTTTAGATATAACCGGCTGGAGGCTCGATGCCACCGTTGCAAAAATAAAAGGGCCTGCGGGAACAATAGTGCGTCTAAAGATCATACCTGCCGGCCAGGAGCTGTCGGCAAAGCCGAAAATTGTATCACTTAAACGGGATAAAGTGGTGCTTGAAGAGCAATCTGCAAAAAAGGAAATAAAAACCATTACATCTAATGGTAAAACCTATCGTATAGGACTGATCACCATCCCCGGCTTTTATGTTGATTTTAAGGCGCTGCGGGCAAAAGATCCGAATTATAAAAGCACAACCCGCGATGTGCGTCTGATATTGGATACCTTAAAGCAGGAAAAAGTTGATGGTGTGCTCATCGATCTGCGGAGCAACGGGGGCGGATCACTGCTGGAGGCTATTGAACTGACCGGATTATTTATAAAAACCGGGCCGGTAGTACAGGTGAGAGACGCCCGGAATAACATCGAAGTTGATAAAGATGAAGACGCTGGAGTTTACTGGACCGGACCGCTTGGAGTTATGGTAGACCGTTTCAGTGCTTCAGCTTCCGAGATATTTGCCGGAGCTATACAAGATTATCAGCGGGGAGTAATTCTTGGAACTCAAACTTACGGAAAGGGTACGGTACAATCAGCTATTGATATGTCAAGAGTTATTGGGCCGGCAGATAAACTTTTATTGCTTGCACAGAAAAATGAAAAAGACCAGGTTGTAATAAACGAAGAGAATGCACCGGAATTTGGACAGATAAATCTTACCATGGCAAAATTCTACCGCATAAGCGGAAGCAGTACACAGCATAAAGGCATCATACCGGATATACAATTCCCTATGATCTTCCCGGCCGATCAGTTTGGCGAAAGTTCCGAACCATCAGCATTACCATGGGATGAAATTAAACCCACAGCTTACAAGCCGCTGGCAAACTTGGCAGCCGTAAAAAAACAGCTGGCTTCTGTACATGAAAAAAGAATGAAGTCATCTCCTGAATATAAATACTTGCTGCAGGATATCGAGCAGTTTAAAAAACGTAATGCTGAAACTTCCGTAACTCTGAACGAAGCTAAACTTAAAAAGGAGCGTGATGAACGGGAAGCGCAGACACTGGCACGCGACAACCAGCGGAGGGCATTAAAAGGGCTGCCTCCGTTGAAAAAAGGCGAGGCGAAACCCAAGGATGATACTGATTTTATCGAAGATGAGAGCTTGCAGGTAATGGCCGATTTTATAGAGCTCGGAAAACAAGAGCGTTTTTCGCTGCAATATTAGCAGCAGGAACTGAATCACCGGCTTTGCTTTAAAATCCCGCACTCCTGATGTTCAGGAGTGCGGGATTTTAAATTTATAGGTATATTTAGTTTTATTCATAAGGCTTATGTATGAAGTAAGGGAACCGGTGCTGGCATACGGCAAAAAGAAAATATCTTTCAAAGAATACCTGGAATGGGAAAAGGAAAGCGGGAGTAAATATGAATATTTCCAAGGAGAGATTTTTGCTATGTCGGGGGCGAGTATTATTCAAAAACTTATTCGGCAGTATGGCTTATAAATTGAAAGGCAAAACCTGCCAGCCTTACGGAAGCGATCTGAAAATTCATATTCCTCAAAACACGCTTTATACCTATCCTGATATTTCAATTATTTGTAAAGATATCATAGGGTCGAAAAATGATATAGCAGCTGAACCTTCAGTTATTATTGAACTACTTTCAACATCCACTAAAAACTACGACAGAGGAGATAAATTTAAATTATACCGCGATATTCCTACACTGAAAGAATATATCCTGATTGATTCAGAATCGATAAATGTTGAGGCTTTCCGCATAAACAGCAGCGGGCGCTGGGAGCTTGAAGAATATAAAAACCACCAGGAAGTCCTGACTATTTCTACAATCGGGGAGACTGTCCCTCTGACAGAAATTTATGAAGGAACCAAATTGATTTAAGGCTGTCTTTTTTTCTTCTGAGCTGGAAATTTCATTTTATAATCCACTTTCACCATCCCTTTAGAAATCGAATCGAGACGGTTCTTCAGCATTGCTTTGCGCAAAGGGCTCAGCTTATCCGTAAAAAGTTTTCCTTCAATATGATCGTACTCGTGCTGGATAATACGGGCTGCTAATCCGGTATATGTTTCCGTATGTTCCTCCCAATTTTCATCAAAATAAGAAATCGTAATATCCGAGTTACGGCTCACATCTTCGCGGATATCAGGAATGCTCAGGCAGCCTTCGTTGAAATCCCATTTTTCGCCTTCCTCATCGAGTATCTTCGCATTGATAAATACTTTTTTGAAGTCTTTCAGCTTTTCATCATCCTCGGCAAAGGGAGTAGCGTCGATTACAAACAGGCGGATAGAAAGGCCAACCTGCGGGGCGGCAATTCCAACTCCGTGTGCATTGTACATTGTTTCAAACATATCTGCAATCAACTGCTCCAGATTAGGATAATCAGGATTGATAGCAGCTGCTTTTCTGCGAAGGACAGGGTCGCCGTATGCAATAATGGGTAATTTCATAGTGCAAAAGTACGAGGAATTTTGTTTTTCAGCCCGCTTTCGTCAATCTAAAGGTTCAAAAAGAAGCATGCTTAACTGTTCAGGACTGAAAGTTTCATTCGCCGCTTTGAGCAGCTGTTCAGCAGTAACAGCATTAATCTTCTCAAAAATTTCTTCCAGTGTATCGGCCCTGCCATAATCCAGAAGACTTTTACACATAGAAATAATCATACCCATCCGATTTTCTTCACCCAATGCAATCTGCCCGATAAATTTCTTTTTCGCCTGATGCAGCTGCATGGCTCCAAGCTTGTTTTCCCGCAGGTTCTTCAATTCCTTATGGATAAGTTTTAACGCTTTTGAAGTTTTTTCGGCATCAGTACCAAAATAAATAGAGAAAACGCCGGTATCGCTCAGAGGCGTATAGCCCGATTCGATCGTGTAAGCGATGCCATATTTCTCGCGTATCTGCAAATTGAGACGCGAACTCATCCCCGTTCCGCCTAAAATATTATTAAGCAGCAGCAAAGCCGTTTTATCAGGATGATGAATAGAATAGGCACGGCCGCCGATTACGCAATGCGATTGTGAAATCTGTTTGTTTATTTTTTGTGTTTCAGGGAGATAAGGAACAGGACTGCTGCGTTCCCTCGAATTATTATTTTCCGGAATTTCACTAAAAAGCTTTTTAAATATCCTGTTTAAAGCCTTCTCCTCATAATTGCCAATAACACCGAGGATAATCTCTGAAGTGTTATAATGCTGCTTCAGGAAATTCCGTATATCAGCTTTCGATAATGCACTTACACTTTCTTCCGTTCCAAGAATATTCCGCCCTAGGGCATCATTTTTAAATATCAGATTTTCAAAATCATCGTATATCGCTTCTTCCGGCTGGTCTTCATAAGAGGCAATTTCATCGAGGATAACGCTTTTTTCTTTCTTCAGTTCTTCTTCAGGAAAGACAGAATGAAAAACAAGGTCTTCAAAAAGCTCCAGCGTGCGCTCCAGATGCGGATTCAGAAAAGAAGCATGAATACAGGTATATTCTTTCGTAGTATAAGCGTTCAAATCGCCGCCCACTGCCTCAAGCCGGTTCAATATCTGATTCGTTGTGCGTTTCTGGGTGCGTTTAAAAAGCAGGTGTTCGATAAAATGCGCCAGCCCGTCCTTTCCTTCCGGTTCATCCCTCGAACCCGCGTTTATTAAAATGCAGGCATGGGAAATAGAAGATGAAAAAGGTTTATGCAGAAGCCGTATCCCGTTAGGAAGGCGGTAGACCTGGTAATCCATGGAAGGCAAAGGTAAAAGTTTTATCGATAGCAGGGTTTAAAATATATGGCGGAATTATAACAGTTTTGTCTTTTTTAATTTTAATAAATTTCCTGGGCGTTCCCTTTGGGCCGGGCTTTCCGCTTCAATCTTTCTGCCCCCTTTTGCACAAATCTCAAGAGCAGAAAGGATTTCCGCTGCAATCCCTAACGCATGATCCTGCTTCTTTTGAGGCTCTTTGCACCTTGCAGTTTATGAATAAAAGGAACAGGGTGCTTTACAGATTGAGGCGTCAGCGTTTCATTTTCAGTTTGCAGCTTCTTTTAAATGCCTGGAAACGCGGCATGGAAACATTTTTTATATAGGGGTTTAAAGGATTATTAGCTGAATAATCCTGATGATATTCCTCAGCTCTGTAGAATGCAGTTAAAGGTGACAGTTCGGTAACAATTGGATTTTTGAAAGAAGGGGTATATTTCCTGATCGCCTGCTGTGCCAGTTCCTTCTCTTTATCATTTGAATAAAAAATAGCCGAGCGGTAAGATGTCCCTTCATCCGGCCCCTGACGGTTAAGGGTTGTCGGGTCATGGGAAAGGAAAAACACATCTAACAGATCGGAATAAGAAATAACCTGCGGATTATAATATACCAGCACCGTTTCCGCATGTCCGGTAGTTTCGCTGCAGACCTGCTCGTAAGTCGGGTTTTCAGTATGCCCTCCCGCATAGCCGGAAACAGCCGAGTCGACGCCTGCCAGTTCTTCAAAAATGTGTTCTGAACACCAGAAACAGCCTTCCGCGAAAGCAGCGACAGCTTTACCGGCAGGGGGGGTAAGGTTTACTTTTTTTGATTGTCCTGATGAATTGCAGGAAAGCATTGTCGTCGCGAAGATGACTATAAAAGAAAATGAGAAGAACTTCATAAATTATAAACGTATTTATTTATAAAAATAGTTTATTCAGCGGTAAAATCGCCACGCCAGCTTAAGCGCTCGTTGCAAACGAGCGCAAGGATTTTATTACAGCAATGTATATGATTATAAAGGGAAATGCGACTGTTTTCATGATTTATAACTAATTGTCTATAAAAATAGTCTTTTAAGCGATAAAATCGCCAGTTCGGTTTAACGCTCGTTGAACGGGTGCAGCGGTAAAATAAAGAGTTTTAAAAAGATCCGTCATTGCGAACCAGAGGGCTGTTTGTTCTTGGAAGTGAAGCAATCCTTTTAATTGAAGAACTGCATCCGAAGCCTCAGCGTTCGTTTCTAGGAATGTCGAAACTCACGCTTTTTGTACGTCTTTTTCTATTACAGTCTTCTATGTAATGCGCAAAAGAAGCTTTTTTAAATGAGGCTACCCCGCCCAGCCTTCCCGGTCCAGGCTGCGGTAATGAATTGCTTCGGCTAAATGTTCCATTTGAATTTCTTCACTTCCTGCCAGGTCGGCAATAGTCCGCGATACCTTTAATATCCGGTCGTATGCCCTTGCCGATAATCCAAGTTTTTCCATCGCTTTTTTCAGCAGCAACTGACTTGGTTCATTGATCCTGCATATTTCCCTTACTGCTTTCGAGCTCATCTGGGCATTGCAATAAACTTCTTTCTGCGTTTCAAAACGGGCAGTTTGTATTTCTCGGGCTTTAATTACCCGTTCGCGTATGTGTTCGCTTTTCTCGTAAGGACGATCGGAAGAGAGTTCGTTGAAATTTACCGGCGTTACTTCCACATGCAGATCAATGCGGTCGAGCAGCGGGCCGGAGATCCGGCTCAGGTATTTTTGAACCACGCCGGGGCCGCACATACATTCCTTTTCGGGATGATTGTAAAATCCGCAGGGGCAGGGGTTCATGGAAGCAACGAGCATAAAGCTTGCGGGATAATCTACCGTAAATTTTGCTCTGGAGATTGTTACCCGACGTTCTTCCAGGGGCTGGCGCATCACTTCCAGTACTGCCCGTTTAAATTCCGGAAGTTCATCCAGGAACAAAACGCCGTTATGCGCCAGCGAAATTTCTCCCGGCTGCGGAAAAGCGCCTCCGCCGACCAGTGCTACATCGCTTACCGTATGATGCGGCTGCCGAAACGGACGAACAGTCATCAGTGAATCGGCCGCTGCAAGCTTTCCTGCCACGGAATGGATTTTAGTGGTTTCAAGCGCTTCATGCAGATTTAATGGCGGAAGAATAGAAGGAAGCCGTTTGGCAAGCATGGTTTTTCCGGCTCCCGGCGGGCCGATAAGAATGGCGTTATGTCCGCCGGCCGCGGCAATTTCAAGCGCCCGTTTAATATTTTCCTGGCCTTTTACATCCGAAAAATCGCTTTCGTAATTGTTGATGTTATTATAAAATTCCTCACGGGTATCCACTGTTACTGGCTCAAAATCGGAAGAACCGCTGAAAAAATCAATAATATCCGTCAGGCTTTCCATCCCGTAAACTTCCAGGTCGTTTACAATGGCAGCTTCTCGGGCGTTGGCTTTAGGAAGTATTAGTCCTTTAAATCCGTCTTTCCGTGCCTGGATTGCAATCGGGAGCGCTCCTTTTATCGGCTGTATGCCGCCGTCAAGGGAAATTTCTCCCATAATAATATATTGATCAAGAAGGCTTGTATCTAACTGGCCGGATGCGGCGAGAATTGCTATCGCGATTGCTAAATCATACGAAGAACCTTCTTTTCGGATATCCGCAGGCGCCAAGTTAACAACAATTTTCTGTCTCGGCATCCGGTAGCCGCAGGTATGGATAGCACTTTCTATGCGCAGCAGGCTTTCGCGAACCGCGTTATCCGGCAGGCCGACAATAAAATATTTCGTACCTCCGCTAATATTTACTTCGATAGTTATAGTCGAAGCTTCAATGCCATAAACTGCACTGCCAAATGTTTTTACGGGCATACATAATTAGGTTTGAGCTAAAGTACAGGATTTAGGGAAATAAAAAAAGAAGCTTGAGCGAATGTCTCTAAAGTTAAGTAAAGAGTTAAGGAATAGCAGTTTAGTAATAAGGGTTAGATAAATTATCCAAACTTAGATCAGTTGTTCAATAAAAAAGGCTGATATTCTTCGAGAGTATCAGCCTTTTTATAGGATATATCATGTTTACCTTTTCCCAAAAGGCATTTTGGGCATTCCCCGCATCATTTTCGCCATTTGTGCCGGATTGCTGAACTGCTTCATCATTTTCCGCATATCTTCAAACTGTTTGATGAGCTTGTTCACTTCGGTAATATTGGTTCCAGAACCTTTTGCGATACGGGCTCTCCGGCTTTGATTGATAGAATCAGGGTTTTCCCGTTCGTAAGGCGTCATGGATTGGATAATTGCTTCGATAGGTTTAAAGGCATTGTCATCAATATCCATATCTTTTACAGCCTTTCCAACGCCGGGTATCATTCCCATGAGGTCTTTCATGTTCCCCATTTTCTTGATCTGCTGTATCTGGCTGATAAAATCGTTAAAGTCGAATTTGTTTTTACGGATCTTTTTTTGGAGTTCGGCTGCTTCTTTCTCGTCAAACTGCTGCTGAGCACGTTCTACGAGGGAAACTACATCTCCCATACCCAAGATACGCGATGCCATCCTGTCGGGATAGAACACATCGAGCGCTTCCATTTTTTCGCCTGTTCCGATGAATTTTATCGGTTTATTAACAACCGATTTTATGGATAAGGCAGCTCCGCCCCGGGTATCACCGTCGAGTTTTGTAAGCACTACTCCGGTAAAATCCAGCCGGTCGTTGAAAGCTTTTGCAGTGTTTACGGCATCCTGTCCAGTCATCGCATCCACTACAAACAGGATTTCATGCGGATTGGTATTTTCTTTCACCGCCGCAATCTCGTTCATCATTTCCTCGTCCACGGCCAGACGTCCGGCAGTATCCACAATGACCACGTTATTTCCGTTCTTTTTAGCTTCGGCAATTCCTTCACGGGCAATTCCAACAGGATCTTTAGATTCCAAGTTAGCAAAAACCGGAACATCGATCTGCTGGCCCAGCACCTGAAGCTGGTCAATAGCAGCAGGACGGTATACATCGCCGGCCACCAATAGAGGTTTTTTACCTTTTTTGGTTTTCAGGAAATTGGCCAGCTTGCCTGAGAAAGTGGTTTTACCGGCACCGTTTAAACCGGCAATTAAGATAACTGTAGGATTAGCGCCGAGATTAAGCTCTGAAGCTTCTCCGCCCATCAGCTCCGCCAGCTCATCGTTCATGATCTTGGTAAGCAGCTGGCCGGGAGAAACAGCGGTAAGTACATTTTGGCCAAGAGCTTTTTCCTTTACGTCGTCAGTAAAAGCCTTGGCGGTTTTATAGTTTACGTCGGCATCCAGAAGGGCTTTTCTGATCTCCTTCATGGTCTCTGCCACGTTGATTTCTGTAATCGTTCCCTGTCCTTTCAGGACCTTAAATGCCCTGTCGAGTTTATCCTGTAAGTTTTCAAACATCTTCGTAATCAGCTTTAGAAGCCTGCAAATTTAAGATTTTTAAGGGTAAAAACACGGAATTGTTCATACCCTGCGTCATCGCGGAAATTTATAGACCAGCCCCAGTGACAAAGCCTGGCTGGCCTGAATGTGGGTGCTGGCATCATCATCGTAGATAGCAATGGCATTTAATCCTACATTCACAAAACGGTTAATTCTTGCAGTGAGCGTTATATCGAGACGCTGGTCAACATTTCCCAGCTCTTGGTAATTGGCAAACATGGAATACCGTGATTTCAAATGCAGGTTTTGCGCAATATCCTTATCAAATTCAGTAACTAATTGAAAAGCAAGCTCGTTTCTAAACACTTTACCCGAATCAACACCGTAGTTCTTTTTGCCCGTAGCTTCGTAGAGATTCTTGTCCATTACAAATGTCTGCCGTGCTGTTCCGGTACCGATACGAAGCCAGTAATGTTTACTGGGTTTGTATTCAAAACCCAGTGATTCAGTTAAATATCCCGGGGCCATGAATCTTGAGATCAGGGTAGGAATTTCCTCTCCATCCTTCTTCTTATAGCTATATCCATTATCAAACTGTGATTCAAAATTCAGTGAACCAAAGAAATTCCAGTTTTTAGACAGCCGTAATGCTACTTTATTGTCCCAGAAAATACGGTCATTGGTTTTTTTCTCTACCTGCCCCCGGTTTTTAATTTTTCCGTACTGGAAAATTACTTCCGAAACAAAGTTCCGCCCTTCTTTGGTGTAATCGGTTTTGTAATTGAAATTTGTTCCAAAAGCGATAGAATTCACTCCCCCTCCGCTCCAGTTATTACTGAAAGATGCCTGGTTTAGGTTAATTCCGAAAGCCACCCAGGTACGCCAGTAATTTACTTTCAGATCGGGTGCAGTTACCGGAATTTCCACCGGCTGAATCTGCATCAGCGGTCTGCGTACCGGCAGTAAGTTTTTTTTAGGATACTGCAGCAGTTCATCCCATTCAACACTGTCTGTTTGAAGAAGGCTGTCCCTTTCCTGAGAGTAGCAAAAAGAAAAACTTAGTGTAAAAAATAAAAGCAGATACTTTTTGACCATTACAGCAAAGAAACTGAAAAAAGATGCTTTTTAAAAACGTTTAGATGTAAAAAACTCAAGCCAGGCCCAAAATCTGCGTTGTTTCAGGTAATCAGAATATTTATCCATCGCGTAAGCTTCTTTTTCAAAAACAATATTTACATAAGCTTTTGTATGATTTTTAAAGCGGATAAGGTTTATGAGATAATGAAGCAGATAAATGATATAGAAGGGAAGAATCAGCATTTCGAGCTGCTGTTGCAGATGGATTTTCTCGTGCCGGATAACCTGATGGTTGATTTTGAAAGTATTTGTTTTAACCAGAACAAATGGGAACAGCGCCATGCCTGAGTACGGAAGAAAGGGGACAATTAGTATTGGATATTTCATTATTGAAAAATCTATGGTGGCTTTAATTTGGCATTAGGATTTCTTCCAGTCTAATAAAATGAGCTGCCGGACATTTGCGTGTCTGCTGCTAGGCTCCAAGTTTACTCCTTAAGCGGGGGAAGCCTGTAAGCATGGGGGTTTTTAAGGTACTTTTTGTAAGATTCCTTAATGTATTTTAACAGCGAATAATCGTTTGCTTCGAGAATAAAATAATATGATGGGCGGTACTGCTCCATAAAATCCTGCAGCTTTTCCCCTTCCAGTCCGGTAACACTTTTAACAGTCTGTCTAGTAAATCTGTAATTGATGATGGATTCCCGGTAATCGCGTTCGATAATTTCCTGCAAATAGCGTGCGTTTTTTCCTTCTTTGCTCAGCAGGCTGTATAATGCGTCTACGCTGAGGCCGGCACCACCCAAGCCGTTGGCTCCGCCTACGGAAATTACATCGCCCGGGTTGCCTTTGCGGTACGCGTCGCGGTACTGCTCCTGTGTTTCTTCCAGCTGTTTCTGAGGAGATTTTAACGAATCTTTTACATAAACTTCCTTTAAAAGGATGCTTATCCTTTTTAGATAGAAAATAACTGTTTGCTGATTCCGGACAGTGATGGTGTCAACGGAATAGCCTTCGAGGGCAGCCACGAGTGTATCTCCCGGATGTACAGTTATCTTGAACTCGCCTTTGGTATTATTAAAAACGCCTTTATGTGTGCCTAGGCTGTAAATATAAACCCTTGTGAGGCGCTGTCTGCTGTCTTTATCAAAGACCAAGCCTTCTACCATGCGCTGCTGCGCCGACAATCCCACAATGCCGGTTAGGATAAAAACAAAAAGGGCGATAGTTTTTTTCAAGGCTATAAAGCTAAATATTCAGCCTTTTACGGCAAGAGCTTTAACAAACATTAACAATTTTACTTAGAAACAAGCAATAATTGTCCCAGTTTGAGGTCTGTGCCTTGCAATCCGTTTAAAATCTTCACTTCTTCCACTGTCAAGCCAAAGTTCCGGCTGATAGAATAAAGTGTATCTCCCTGTTTTACTTCATAGATTTTCATTTTTACTGCCGGTTTTACTGCCGCGATTTTCGGTTCTTCAGGAATTTTTTCGGCAATCTGCTCCAGTACCCGGTCTTCACGTTTAATTTTGGCAAGCTGAGTTTCCCCCTTGTCAAAACGGTCGAGGTGATAACGTTCTATCAGGTTAATAAGCAGTTCGGGATAACGGGGATTTGTAGCATAACCGGCTTGTTTTAATCCATAAGCCCAGCCTTTATAATCATTACGGTCTAGTTCGAATAAAAAGGCATAGCGTTTCCGCTTCAGAAACTCTGAATGATCACGGAAAGATTCTTCAGGATTATTATACACCCGAAAGCATTCGTCTGTAGTGTCATCGTCTTTTAGGATGGTTTTTCCAGTCCAGCCTCCATGGCATTTTATACCGAAATGATTGTTAGCCTCTTTGGCCAGCACACTGTTCCCATTGCCCGATTCGAGAAGGCCCTGAGCCAGTTTGATAGATGCAGGAATACCGTTTTTCTGCATCTCTTCAATAGCGATGTCTTTGAAGCGTTCAATATAAAGACTGGCAGGAGCATTATCAACCAAGGTATTTTCTTTAATAACCTTAATTGGTTTTTGCTGTGGTACCGATGCTGCCGGTTTTGATGCAGGTTTACGCACACTGCAGGATGCTAAAAACAGCACACATCCCAATAAAAATAAATATCCCCTCATCAAATTTTACATGGTCAGTTCCTGTCCCGGATGGAGCAGCGAACTTTTTAAATTGTTCTTTTCTTTGATCTCTTCTACTGTCGTTTCGTGTTTCCTGGCAATTTCAGATAGTGTATCTCCTTTTTTTACTGTATAGGAAATTCCCGCTTCTCTTGCTGCCTGCTCAACTGCTTCCGATGCCCGGTCAAGCTCATGCAAGCCATATTTATGGATAATTGCCAGTACCTGGCTTCCCCAAAGCTGGCTTGCCGCGTAGCCTCCCCGATGGATTCCCCTTACCCAGCTTTTATAATCCGAAGAGGTGTATTTATCGAATAACCTGCTGAATGAACTCCGGTTTTGAAGCAAGCTGATAAAATCTTCATAGGATTCACTGACAGAATTATAGCCTTTGTAAGCGGATTTGATTTCTTTGGAGTTGTTAGGACCTTTAATACCGAAGTGGTTGTTCAGGTAACGGGCGATTTTGCTGGTTCCACTCGCCGACTCATGGATGGCTATGCCAAGGATGATACTGGCGGGTATATCATACTCTTTCATTAATTGTATGGCAGCGTCCTTGTGTGCCTGAATGTACTTTGCAGCTGCCGATTGTCCGAAGGCTGAGGCTGATAAACAAATCAGCCATGCTGTAATCAATCGTTT
>Ga0180220_1002153_pt1 | contig 13196 bp, 9 predicted proteins | sample eDN5th37CBELigBY_FD_151335 | JGI IMG/M metagenome (GOLD analysis project Ga0180220, IMG submission 151335) | Enriched backyard soil microbial communities from Emeryville, California, USA - eDNA 5th pass 37_C BE-Lig BY (version 2) (version 2) | ecosystem: Environmental > Terrestrial > Soil >... | reverse complement strand
GGCTGAGGACAAAGCCAAGCGCGACGCCCACGATCAGCGCCAAGACGCCCATGAGAAAGTTTTCGTAAAATAGCATCCGCCCGATCTGCTTTTTGCGGACGCCGAGCAAGGAATACAAGCCGACCTCTTTTTTGCGCTTCCGCGTAAAAAACGAATTCGAATACCAGATGAAAATGGCCACGAAAATGATCAGCACGACCGCCGCCCCGCTGAAGGCCGAACTGATTTTCGGCGATCCGTCCGATGCCGATTGAATGGTGCTGTCGTATTTCAAAGACACGAAAGTAAAATAAATAATGATGCTGAAAATCATCGATGCGAAATAAAGAAAATAGTTGGTGAAATTTTTCCGGATGTTTTTCCCGGCGATCTTAAACAGCGTCATGATGTTCACCTCCGAGCGATGCCAGCACCTCGAGAATCCGCCCGAAAAACTCCTTCCGCGTTAATCCGTCCTTATAAAGCTCCCGGAACAGCTGTCCGTCATTGATGAAAATGACCCGCTTGCAGAAACTCGCGGCATAAGCGTCATGCGTAACCATCAGGATGGTCGCTTGATTGTGCCGGTTCAGCTTGCTCAAGCTTTCCAACAGACCGGTCGCCGATTTCGAATCGAGCGCGCCGGTCGGCTCGTCCGCCAAAATGAGGCTGGGGTTCGCCACGATCGCCCGCGATGCGGCCGCACGCTGCTTTTGCCCGCCCGAAATATGATAAGGGTACTTATCGAGAATCTCGCGAATGCCGAACGTATCGGCGATTTCCTCAACCCGCTTTTCGATTTCGCCTGCCGGGACTCTGGATAAGGCCAGCGGTAGCAAAATGTTTTCCTTGACCGTTAACGTATCGAGCAGGTTATAGTCCTGAAAAATAAACCCGAGTTTATTGCGGCGGAAATCGGAAAGCTTCTCCTCGTTCATGGCAACGATGTTTTGCCCGTCGATCGTGATTTCACCGGAGGTCGGCGTATCGATGGTCGAGAAAATGTTCAGCAGCGTCGATTTTCCCGCCCCGGACGGTCCCATGATGCCCACGAATTCGCCTTCTTCAATGCTCAGGCTGATGTTTTGCAGCGCCGTATATAGGTTTCCTTTTCCGCCAAAGGTTTTGTTTACGTTTTTTGCTTGCAGTATGGTTTTCATTTGGTTTCTCCTTATATGAATAATTTCTTGTGAAAATTCGGGGACAAAGGCTAACGCTGCGCTTCTGCAGATCGATTCCGTCCCCTCGCTAATTCGCTATATGATGCAGGAGTTGATCACAATCCTAATCTTAAAGCCCGGACCTTACAGCATTTTAATCCCAACCTTACAGCAACCTTAAATTTAAAAAATAAAAAGAACCTCCAACGTAACGCCGGCTTTGCAGCGGATTAAGAAACCTTTCGGGAAGCCCGGAAACAGGCACAAAAAAACCCCGGGGCGCTTTTAAGCGTCACCCGAGGGTTTGGCGTTCAAGTAAACATGCTATTTGTTTGTTACCGCCGATTTCTCTGCCTTCAAAAGCTTGCGGACGAACATCCAGCTGGCGATCGGCGACGCGCCAAGAACGAGCATCAGCACCGTGATGGTCAGGGGCGTCTTGCTCACCATCAATACGGCGATAAATATAAAAGTCCCCAATAACCGGCCGGCCATCAAACTCAGCTCGCGCAGAACGACCAGCTCGACCCGCTTTTCCACCGTTTCGTCGCTCGTCCCCATCAGGTCAAACCCCGATGAAATCATCGGCAAAATATACAGAGGCATAAACACGGACGTTCCGATCCCGAACACGAGCAGGGTGCCGTAGCCCGTTTTCCAAAGCAGCGGGACGATGACGATCCACAGCAGCAGCGCCCCGACAAGCATCCCCGCACTTCTGAATCTGGGCTTGAACCATTTGCCTGCAAGCCAGTATGTCAGCAACGATATCGCGGACGTGATCAGCGTAAACTGTCCGAGTTTGGACTCCTGTTTCGTCGCCACAAAGACGAGCAGCCCGATCAAAAAGGCAAATACCCCTTCGCGGACCCCTTGCGCAACCAGCCCGGGGGCCATAAGCCGCCACGGATTTCCTTTGCTCCGCAGCTGCGCGATCGGTTCCATCCAATGATAGCCGCTGCCGTTTTTTCGCTTTTTCAGAAAAAAGCTTAAAACGACGCAAAGCCCGTAAATCGCCAGCGAGATGGTAAATACGACCCGGTACCCCCGGTCGCCTTTCAGCCACGTAATCAGCAGCCCCGAGAACCAAGGACCGACGATGCCTGTCACCGACCCGAGCAGCCCGACCCAGCCGTTAAACAAATCGCGGTTGGCCCGGTCGGTTACTTCGAAATAAACCACGTTAAACGAAAGCCAGAAAAGTCCCATCGCAATGCCGAGCAGCAGCCCCAGCGGCCAAATCCACCGGACGGCGTGAGGGCCTGCCCATAAAACGAAAAGATAAAACAAACCCGAAAGAACGATGCCTGCACGCAGGGCGTTCATCTTGTTGTATTCCTTCACCCATTTGCCGCCAAGCCAAAACGTAAGCCCGACAGCGATCTGCTGGGCGACGGTAAACCAGCCGATCATCGCGTAATCCTGCTTGCTTTTCCATAAGTATACGTTCAAAAACGTGCCGGAAAGGGCTCCGGCCAACACGATCAACCCGTTCACGGCCAACAGAAGCAGCGATTGGCGGTTCAAATGTGCCGTCGTTTTCATAAGTCCCCCCTTTGGATCGCCGGACATGTTCGGTCTTAACATGCCCCAAAGGAAGGAATATCATTTTGGAAAGATCAATTCATTCGGAATTCGCTAAGTCAAGCTTTGTCTTGGCTTAAATGATCCACCATGCGCAGCCGGTCTTCTTCGGCCAAATTGGTTTCGACGTGGAAGCAGCCGGTGCAAATGTACATGTTCACCCGAAAAGGAGGCTGGATGACCGGGGACTTCAGCGCGCTGAACCGTGCAGGCTTAAAACCGTCCCCCGTCACCTCCTGGGTGCCGGCCAAAATCATGTAATCTCGGCATTTCGGACATTCAGGCACTTCCTCCTGTTCATCCAAAATTTTTTCCACGGTCTCTTCGTAATTCATCAAATCGTGGCTTTCCTCGAATTTATCCAGCGTGCGGATGGAAGGGGGGAGATTGTGCCGCATGTCTTCCTGCCCCCAAAACGCTGCAGCCTCATCCTCGTCGGCTTCTTCCCATTCTTCATGCTCTTCGACTTCTTCTTCCTCGTCCCCGAGCTGGATGCTCAGCGTACGATATCCTTTCAATTCGTTTTGGCAGTGCGGGCAAGTATCTTCAGGCCCGATTTCTTCGTCCCAGACGATTTCCGTCTGGCACCAAGGGCACACGGTCGTTTCCATTGCCATTCATCTCCTCAATGTTTCATTAAATATACGATGCCGACGATAAAAAAGATTAAAGCGGCCACGAATAAAATTCTTATCAGGTTCTTCATGTTATCCCCCTAATAAATACAAGCGCCGATCACGTACGACAAGGAAACCGAAATCAGGAGCGATATAACGCCGACCGCCCGGTTGTCCTTCCGGATTTCCTCGTCGACCGAAAAAACCGGAGTCAAAAACTCAAACAGCAAATATGCCGCAAACAGCAAAACAAAACCAAAAAACGCCCACTTCATCGTGTCGTATATGGAGGTTTTCGTCTCGATGCTGTACCTCAAAACATTGCCGATGGCGAAAATTTTGCCGCCGGTCGCCAGAGAGGCCGCGACATTGCCGCGGCTGATCTCGTTCCAGCAATTGTATCTGGCAACCAGCTCAAACAGGTACAAAAATACGATCAAACCTAATATGGCTACCGAAAAATAACCGATCAGCATCCCAAGCGGATGAGAAAGCATCTGATCTACCCAGTTCTTCATCGTCCTGCCTCCTTCATATCTGCCAGCAGCCGTAGCCGGTCGGTTTACTTCAGCTCCGCAACCGTTACGCCTGTGCCGCCTTCGCCGTAATTTCCGAGGCGGTAGCTTTTGACATGTTTATGCGTACGCAGATAATCCGTAATTCCTTTCCGCAAGATGCCGGTGCCTTTGCCGTGAATCAGGTAAACCTGACCCAGATTGCCAAGGAATGCTTCGTCAATGAAACGGTCCACTTCGATCAATGCCTCTTCGAGATTGGCGCCGCGCAAATCCAGCTCGCTCCGGACGTTCTCGTCCCGGGTCCGCTTCACCGTCGTCGCCTGCCGCTGAACCTGCTTGGCCGCCGCTTCATGCGTCTGCACCAGCTCCAGGTCATCCAGGCTGACTTTCATTTTCATGATGCCCAGCTGTACGACCGCTTCTTTGGATCCAGCCAGTTCGACGACATGGCCTTTCTGGTTCAGGCTGTACACCATGACCTCATCGCCCGCTTCGATTTTGCGCGGAGCTTTCGGTTTGTTTCGTACCCCCGATGTTTTGCGCTGCTGCGGTTCGGCGTCCTCAAGCCGTTTGCGTGCGGCGATCAGCTTATGCTCTTTGACCGAAGCGCCCTCTTCTTTCGCAAGCTGGCGAAGGTCGCCGATGATTTCCTCGGCTTCGCGTTTCGCTTTGGCCAAGACCTCTCTCGCTTCCGCCTGCGCTTTTTCGATGTAACGGTCACGCTGCTGCTCGAGCTTCTCCAGTTCCTGCTGATGCCGGCTGCGCAGCTGTTCCATTTCCTGACGCAGCTTTTCGGCTTGTTCCCGCTCCACTTCCGCGCCAAGACGGTTTTCCTCGAGCGAAGCGATCATGTGCTCCACGCGCTGATCCTCTTCATTGACTTGGCCGCGGGCAAAGTCAAGGATTGGGTTCGGCAGCCCGAGCCGCTCCGCGATCGCAAACGCATTGCTTCGGCCCGGTACGCCCACAAGCAAACGATAGGTCGGGCTTAACGTATTCACGTCAAATTCCATGCTTGCATTGATGACGGATTTACGTTCATAGGCATACGCCTTCAGCTCGCTGTAGTGCGTCGTTGCGACCATGCGGCATCCGGTTCGGTGGATATGCTCCAAAATCGCGATTGCCAGCGCGGAACCTTCCGCCGGATCGGTCCCCGCACCGACCTCGTCCAGCAGCACGAGGCTTTTCGGCGTCATGTTTTTCAAAATGCGGATGATGTTCGTCATATGGCTGGAAAAGGTACTGAGGCTCTGCTCGATGCTTTGCTCGTCCCCGATATCGGCGTAGATCGCGTCGAATACGCAAAGCTGGCTGCCTTCCTCCGCCGGCACGAACAGTCCCGACATCGCCATCAGGCTGAGCAGGCCGATCGTCTTCAGCGTTACCGTCTTGCCCCCCGTATTCGGGCCCGTTACGATGATTGAAGTATATGAGTTCCCCAATTCCACGTCGATCGGGACAACCTTGTCCATATCGATCAGCGGATGGCGGCCTTTGCGAAGCTTCAGGAAACCCCGGTCGTTCATCATCGGTTTGGATGCTTTCATCGCATGGGCCAAGCGGCCTTTAGCAAAAATAAAGTCGAGCTGGCCGACCAGATGCAGGTCGAACAGCAACAAATCCGCCTGCTCGCCCACTTTGGCCGTCAGCTTCTGCAAAATGACCTCGATTTCGCGTTCTTCCTTCATCCGCGTCTCGCGGAGTTTGTTGTTCATCGCCACGATGGATTCCGGTTCGATGAACAGCGTTGCGCCGGAACCGGATTGGTCATGCACGATCCCGCCGAAATACGAGCGGTATTCGGCTTTGACGGGAATGACAAACCGGTCGCCCCGAATCGTCACCAGCTGATCCTGCAGCATTTTCGCAACGGATGAGGAGCGGATCATGTTATCCAGCTTCTCGCGGATGCGCACTTCCCCGGAACGCAGTTCACGCCGGATTTGGGCCAGTTCCGGACTCGCCGAATCCAGCACCTCCGCCTCATCGGATATGCACGCCTTAATGGCGTCTTCCAGCGCTTTTTGCTCCGAAATGTTTTCGCTGATGCTCACGAGCAGCGCAAGCGGCTCGTCTTCATTCATTTGGGATATGAAACGTTTGACGCGTCTTGCGCCGCCGGTCGTATTGCTGATCGCCAGAAGCTCGTGGGGATTCAGCGTGCCGCCGATTTTGGCCCGTTTAAGCGCCGCCGATACGTCGCTGATCCCGCCGAAGCTCGGCGTTCCTTTCAACCTTTCCACGGTATACGCCTCATCCGTGGCCTGCAGCAGCTTTTTTACCGACTCGAGATCGGTATCCGGCTTTAAATTCTCCGTGATCTGTTTGCCCATGGAGGTCTGGGTATAACCGGCGCATGTATTTAAAATCTTGCGGTATTCTAATGTATGCAAAATCTTATCGTCCAAGAAACTTCACTACTCCTCTCATGCATCAGGATGTGCAGAAATCGACATTTCGCCATCCGCTTCACTTCTGCAAATCCCCATATTGCTCTTATTATATACGAAACGCCCGCGCCTTCGCTATTTGCCCGGGTAAAACCCCGGAATCCGGACTTCCAATAAATCAGCCCAAGCCCCATACATAACATTTCACAAATTGAATACAATAAACGATGCATACAGAACCCATTTCCTAATGAACGAAACAGGACGCATTATGAAATGGATTCATCTAACGTATTTTTTACGCAAAGGAGGCCAATTGCATGCATTTTCTGGGTCATGTCGTGCGATTTATCGTTTCTGCGATTGTGCTTATGGTTGTCGGCTGGATCGTTCCGCAATTTTCCGTTGGCGGATTTTGGAGCGCCCTGCTGCTGGCCCTGGTCATCGCATTGCTTGGCTGGGTCATTGAAGGAATCTTCGGCAAACGAGTTACGCCGTTCGGTCGGGGCATTGTCGGGTTTATCGTCAGCGCGCTGGTCATTTACATCGCCCAATTCATCGTTGGCGGGGTCAGCGTCACCATCCTCGGTGCCATCCTTGCCGCTCTCGTTATCGGGATTATCGACCTGTTTATTCCGGTTTCCGCCTTCAATGCAGCCAAAGACCGCAAATAATCCTTAAGCGAAAACACCCCGTTCCATGGAACAGGGGTGTTTTCGTCTCGCCGGCCTTGATTTTAGATGGATGCCACCTTGCCTTGGGACGGGCCGGCCGATATCGTATCGGAAACCGTTACCACTTTGTTTTTTCCCGTCCGCTTGGCTTGGTAAAGAGCGCTGTCGGCCTTTCGGAACAACGTCTCTTTGTCATCCCCCGGCAGGTAATTGCATAGTCCGATGCTGACCGTCACCGGCGTTCCTTTCATGTGGGAATGCTCGACGACGGATATGCCATTGCGCAGTTCTTCCGTGATTCGTTCCGCCTCTGCCAACGTTTTATCCGCAAAAATGACCGCAAACTCCTCTCCTCCGTAGCGAGCCGCGAAATCATTCGGCATCATGATGGAAGTAATCGTCGAGGCCACTTGCTTCAGAACGAGATCCCCGACCCAATGCCCGTAAGAATCGTTCACCTTTTTGAATCCGTCGATATCGATAATCGCCAGCTGCAGCGGCAAATGGTATTTCTCCGAATGCTCCAGCAGCGCGTCCAAATATTCGTGAAACGTTTTATGATTGTAAAGTCCCGTCAAAGCATCCATTTTGAGCAGCTTGTCCGAGATGGTTTTATCGACGAGCAGCTGCTGTTCCGATTTGATCACTGTCTTCAAATAGCCGAAAAATTCCTTGACCCGGATTAGGATGGTTCTCCCGAAAATCAGGCTGACCACAAATACGCTTTCAATTTGGATAAATTCCTGGATCGGTTTCTGATACAACGGACACTCCAGCAAAAAATAGATCGGCACGTACATCAGAATGGTAAACACGCCGAAACCGTACATCATTCTGCGGTCGAAATACACGATCGAGATCAAAACGGGGAGCAGCAGCGCCACCTGCGAACCGTCGGCGGCCGGCTCGATAATGAAATAAAACAGGTACGAGATTAAAAATCCGCAGGCGACGATCGCCTTTTTATGATGTTTCGCCCAGCGCCGCAGCCACGTTTCGGTCATGACCAATAGCAGCAGGGTCAATCCGTTGGAGCCCAACAGCCGGAACCAGAAGATTTCGTCTTTCCCCGTCACGCCTGACCGGATTCCTCCGGACAGCAAAAAAACGGCTTGCGCCAAAAGAAACATCGCCATGACAATCCAGTAAGCGTTTAATATTTTTCGGTGCCACCGATCCTCCAAAAGAACATTGTTCCCATCCATGAAAAAGTCAATCCCCTACTCTTTAGGAAAGAATAAAACTTACAAGGAATAGCAATAGAAATCGTGATTATCATTATAACTTAACGCCAAGTCAAAATACATCTTTAAATGTAAAAATATTGAAAATACTGTTTATATGTGTCCATTTTGGATGACGTTAGTTGTTGAGTTCACCAATTATTCAAATGCGTGTTGTTCCGTTCTTCCATTTATGGGGTATGATGACTACTAGAATCGTTACTTCAAATTTAAAGCTTTGAGGAGGGTCCATTAATGAAAAAAACCATCGCTTTGCTTCTTTCCTGCATGCTTCTCCTGGTCCTTGCCGCTTGCGGGGAAAAGAACAACAATGCTTCGAATTCAGAAGGCGGCGTAACCGACACGGGTGTTGCCCCTAGCGAAGAACTGGTCATCAAAGCGACGAATTTTGCGTTCGATAAACAGGAATACCATCTCAAAAAAGGGGTTCCCGTCAAAATTACGCTCGATAATGCGGAAGGTACCCATGGCGTCCTGATTCCCGGCCTGGAGCTGAATCTGGATAACAAGCATAAATCCCAGGTCGTAACGCCCGAAAAGGCCGGAACATTTGAAATGACCTGCTCGGTATTTTGCGGTGCCGGACATTCGGCGATGATCGCCAAAGTAATCGTCGACGAATAGTTCTGACCTTGCCTATCGCGCAAAACGGTCCCGCAAAGCGAAGCCCGTGTTTTGAGCGCTTTGCGGAACCCGATACATCGAACGGCTTCAAGCAAATCCCCCTACGAAAGCTGCACCAGGAACTTCGCTATGATGTTCCTGCTTGCCGGTTTGTAGGGGGATTTGCCGTCTTTTCAGAAGCAGCAATCAGCTCTGATCCTGTTCGATCAATTCGATCCATTCGTTGTATTCGGTTTGCAGCTTGGCATATTCATCCTGGAGCAGGCTGTGTTCCTTTTGCAGCTCCTCCGTTTTTTCCTTCTGGAGCTCAAGCTCGGCCTGAAGCAGCCGGTACTGATGGGCCGCAAGCTCAAAGCTCTCGCCGACCTCGCGAAGCTCTGCCGCAGCCTGCTCCTTTTCGCTTTGCAGGCGATTCAGCCGTTCTTCCCCGGCGGCGATTTGACGCTGCCATTCCGCAAGCTCGGCCTCCAGCTCCTGTTCCTTGCTGTTCCAATGCTCCTCGCGGCTCACCATTTCCTCCAGCTTCTCCTGGTAGGACTGGATCGCAAGCTCGCTGCTTCGAAGCAGTTCGCGCTGCTCGTTTTCCCGGTCCGCCGCGTCGTCCAGCATCCGCGTCAGCTCTTCCACCTTCCGTACAGCCTCATCCTTCTCTTCAAGCACCATCAGGTACTCGATTTCGGTGTCCTCCTGCTGCCGTTTCGTTTCGGCGATCTTTTGCTGAAGTTCTTCATGTTGTTTTTGCAGGCCTTGGTACTGCTGCTTCAGGTTTTCGTACTGGTTCAAGTGCTCCTGATAAAGGCGTTCCAAATCGCTATGTTTTTGCCTGAAATCGTTGACCTGACGCTCGGCATCCCGATATGCCGTCTCCTTTTCCGCAAGCTCGCTTTCAAGACGTTCGCACCGCTCGCCCGTTTCGACCATTTGGTTCAGCAGCTCCTCCTGCTCGCGAAGGCGCTGGTCATACCGATCCTGCAGCACTTCATGCTGCTGCAGCGTTTCGCCGTGCTGGCGCTGCAGCTTCCGGTATTGCTCTTCTTTCTCTTCCATTGCCGACCGGAGCTCGACAAGCTGCGCTTCTTTTTGCTCGGCTTCCCGTTCCAGCTCCGCATATCGCGTCCCATGCTCTTCCAATGCCGCCTGCAGGCTTGCGCGCTCCGATTTGCTTGCCTCAAGCGACTGCTCAAGCCGCTTGTATCGGGCAGCATTCTCTTCAAGCGCCCGCTGAAGCTCATGATGCTGAGCTTCTTTTTCCTCCAGCATCCGCATCAACTGCTCATTTTCAGCTTGGTTTTCCTTCAGCGTCCGCTCCAGTTGATGCTGCTGGGCTTCCTTCTCTTCGAGCATCTCCATCAGCTGCTCGTTTTCGGCTTCGCTCTCTTTCAGTTTCCGTTCAAGCTGATGCTGCTCCGTTTCCTTCTCTTTCAACGCCCGCTGCAGATGCTCATATTGGGCTTGGTTTTCTCCCAGCGTCCGCTCCAGCTGGATTTGTTGGACTTCCTTTTCTTCCAACGTGCGCTGCAGATGCTCATATTGGGCTTGGTTTTCCTGCAGCGTCCGCTCTAGCTGGCTATATTGGCCTTCTTTCTCTTCCAACGTCAGTTGCAGATATTCGAATTGAGCCTTGTTTTCTTCCAGCGTCCGCTCCAGCTGACTATGCTGGCTTTCCTTCTCCTCCAACGTCCGCCGCAGATGCTCGTATTGGGTCTCGCTCTCACGAAGCTCCCGTTCAAGGCGCTGTTGACCGCCGGTTTTTTCCTGCAAGGACTGCTGAAGCTGCTTGATCAGTTCCTGGCTCGAGTCAAGCTGCTCCTGCCGTTCCCGGAGCTGCAGTTCTTTGGCCGCAAGAAGCTCCTGCTGCTCCTCGATGGACAACTCCTGCAGCTGCAGCGTTTCGTCCAGATCTTCCAGCTTCTTGTTCTGATATTCGATCTGCCGCTGCTGCTGTTCCAGCCGGGCTTGCTGTTCTTCGATGTTCCGCTCCGCCGATTCCGCCTTCCGGGTTTCTTCCCCGAGCTGCTCCTTCAGGACGCTTAGTTCGTCATGGAGCGATTTCATGCCGGCTTCAAGCGTGTCGTTCTGCTCCCCGGCCTCCAACAGCCGAAGCTCCAAATCGTCGATTTCTTCTTTTTGCTTGCCCGCTTGGCTGCGCCAAGAAGCCGCTTCGGCCGCCAGCTTCTCAAGCTCCGCTTTTTGTTTTTGGGCCGACGTGCCATATTCCTCCAGGAGCTTCTGCATGCGGCGATGTTCTTCTTCGGAAAGCGCCGCTTCTTCTTTGAAACGGTTGATCTGCCCATTCAGCCGTACCTGCTGTTCCCGGAGCGTCTTCAGCTCGGTTTGGGAGACCTCCTCCTTTTTGAGCGCAGCCTGGTGCTGCTCCTGCAGCTTGGCGTACGCGTTTTTCGATTGCTGCAGCTCCTCCTGGAGACTGCGGAGTTTGCCCTGCAACTGGGCGTTTCCTTCCCGAAGCTCGCTCAACTGCTTGTTTAAGCCGTCGATGGCCGCTTGATGTTTTTGCTCCGCCTCGCGCAAGGAAGCTTCGTGCTTTTCGCGGGCTTCCTTTAATGCTGCCGAATGCTTTTCTTCGGCCGTTTTGAGAAGATCCTGCTGCTTCTGCTGCGCCGCTTGCAGCGCTGCGGCATGACCCTTTTCCAGTTCCTGCACCGCCGTCTTATGCCGCGCTTCGAGCGATTGCCGATCCCTTTGGTGCTGCTCGGCCGTTTGCTTCTCTTTGCGTTGCAGCGCTTCCTTCGTTTCTGTTTCCTTCTTAAGCAAAGCGCGCGTATCCTCAAGCTCTTTGCCAAGCGAAGCCCGGGTTTTTTGCAGCTCCGCCCCAAGCGAGGCCTTCGTGTCCTCCAGCTGTTTCTTCAGCCCTGCCTGCTCGGATTCCCATTGCTTCCGAAGCTCCTCTTTTTCTTTGACGCTTGCTTTATGTTCCTCCTGAAGCCTATCGTACAGCTCTTGCTGCTCTGCACGAAGCGTATGGAGCTTCGCCAGCTCGCTCCGCAGTTCGCTTCGCTCGCCGGTCAGCATTTTGACCTCGTTTTGGAGCTCGCTCATCTGAATGGCTTCCTCTGCCATATGTACGGCTGTCAATACCGCAAGCTTCATCGTATCCAGCCGGGCGTGGTTTTTGGAAATGGCGTTCATCCGCTCGTCGACGTGAGCGGCAATCTTTTTCATATAGTCGGCACTGCTGCCCACCAATTTATAAGAAGTCCCGTAGATCTCTACGGTGACGCGTGTACGATCGGGTGTAGTCACTGCTTGCGCCCTCCTTCATATGTGTGTTGGTCTGAGATGTCTGTACCTTTCGCAAAAAAGCCACATCGAATCGTTATGTACATGGATTCGATGCGGCTTCATTCAATTCCTGCTATTTTCTCAATTCTGCATGAAAAGTTTGCTCAAGGCGGTTGACTACGGCTGCATGCGCTGCGGATACCTCTTCATCCGTAAGCGTACGTTCGTTGTGGCGATATACCGTCGAAATCGCGACGCTTTTTTTGCCTTCGCCCAGCTTGCTGCCTGTGAACACATCGAATACCTGCACGGACTGCAGCAATTCTCCGGCCGCTTCGCGGATGGCTTCCAGCATCGCTCCGGCTTCCACGCTTTCGTCGACCACGACGGCGATGTCGCGTTCGGATGCCGGGAAGCGAGGGAGCTCGCGGTATCGGATGTCTTCACTTGTATGATCATATAGCGGCTGAAGCAAAATTTCCGCCGTGTACACGTCGCCAAGGTCGCGCTCCTGCTGAAGCTGCGGATGCGCCTGACCCATCGTACCGATCAGAATCTGCTCCGTGCCATGCTGCAAATATAGGGAAGCGGAGCGCCCCGGATGATATCCTTCCGGCTGATTCGCCACGTAACGGATGTTGTCCTCGATGCCGAGGAATTCGAACAGCGTTTCCAGCGCGCCTTTCAAATCGAAGAAATCGACCTTCTCCGGCGTTTGGTTCCACTGTTTTTCCGCGCGGCTGCCGCAAAGCAGCAGCGACAGCACCGGCAGTTCTTTCGGCTGAACCATCAGCTGCTCTTCGTTCGTATAGAACACGTTTCCGATCTCGAATACGGCAAGGTCGTTTTGCTTGCGGTTGGCGTTATACGCTGCGACGTCCAGCAGGTTCGGAATGATGCTGGTGCGGAGGACGCTGCGCTCCTCGCTCATCGGCATCAGCAGCTTGACGGCATGGCTGCCCTCGGTCAAGGCCGGGAACAAGCGGGTCGTCTCCGGATGCGTGAAGGAATACGTAATGACCTCCTGCCATCCGCCATGCGTAAACAGCTTGCGGATATCGCGGCGGATCGCCTGCGCCTTCGTATAAGCGCCCGGCGTCGTCTTGCCTTCGATCGCCGTCGTCGGGATGTTGTCGTAGCCGTACAGGCGGGCGATCTCTTCG
>Ga0180220_1002152_pt1 | contig 13204 bp, 13 predicted proteins | sample eDN5th37CBELigBY_FD_151335 | JGI IMG/M metagenome (GOLD analysis project Ga0180220, IMG submission 151335) | Enriched backyard soil microbial communities from Emeryville, California, USA - eDNA 5th pass 37_C BE-Lig BY (version 2) (version 2) | ecosystem: Environmental > Terrestrial > Soil >... | reverse complement strand
CTCCGGCGTGGACGACGTCGTGATCCCGACGATCCCGACGCGAACGGAGTCGCACGCCGGTGCGCCCTCCGGACATCCGGGAAGCGTCACCACGTGCGTCGCGCGGCTCCAGGATGGGAGCGTGTCCGTCCCGGCCACCCGGATATTGGCGCCGAGCCACGCGAATTCCGCGTCGCGGACCCTCGCCGCGAGCGTATCCGGTCCCCAGTCCAGCTCGTGATTCCCGAAGGCCGCGGCCGCGTACCCGATGTAGTTGTAGAACTCGATGGTCGAGCGGCCGTATCCGATATTCGAGAGGAGTGTCCCCTGCATGACGTCGCCGGCGTCCAGGAGGATCACCGGCGCATCAGATTCCTCGCGCACACGCGATATGTGCGCCGCCAGCGCCAGCGCGCCGCCGACTTCCCGACCCCCCGCCCACGTCGGCGTCGTGGGCTGGAGATTGCCATGGAAGTCGTTCGTGCTGAGCACGCGCAACCGTTTACCAGATTCTTCCGGCCCGGGCGGTCCGGGCGCGAGCGGGTCGCCATCCCCCGACAGCAGATCGCACCCGCCCGCGCCGGCGAGGAGACTCGCGAGGAAGACCGCGAAACGGAACGGGTTCGATCGCCTCATTCTCCTTCGGGGCCTGCGTCAGAGTGAACGTCTACGGTCGTGGCGGGCGGGCAACTTACCTGATTCGCGCGCGGTGTCCAGCGCACCTGCGGTCGGATGCGCAAGCGCGGGCCGTCGCCCCATCCGCGGCACCGGCGGCAATGGGCATGGGTAGCTGGCCTACGCCCCCCGCCCGGCATTGGCGTCCCCGACGCCGCAGATGACAGAGCGGGTCTGGATCGTTCAATGGCGGTGAAAACGGAGCGGCGCGGAGCCCGGTGTGGCAGACTCGGGCGATTGCGCCCGCCGCTCCGGTCTACGCGCCGCACCATCGCCCGCGCTCTGCGCGGGACGGCATCGAGGGTGTTACTGCTCGAGGTGCTCCCTGAAGAAGGCGATGGTACGCGGCCAGGCTTCGCGCGTCGCGGCGAGGTTTGCGCCATCGGCGCCGTCCTGCTGGCGCAGGAAGCCGTGTCCGGCGCCGACATAGATCTCGTACTCGAACGACTTGCCGAGCGCCTGCATGGCTTCGGCCGCCGGTGCAATCGTCGTGTTCACCCTGGCGTCGTTTCCGCCATACAACCCGAGCACCGGCGCCTGGATCGCGCCGAGCTCCTCGGTTGCCGGTGAGGTGCCGTAGTAAACAACGGCGGCATCCAGCCCCGGGGATTCGATGGCGTGCGTGAACGAGACGGTACCGCCCCAGCAGTAACCCACGATCCCGTACCGGTCCGTGGCCGCGGGCAGGCTCATCCCGTATTCGGCGACGGCGAGGAGCTGACGATGGATGTCCGCCCGCTGGAGCTGGCCGATCGCGGCGCGTGCCGCGTCGGCGTCGGGAGCGCCATCGGCGCCCACGGGGATGTTCTGCATCGTGAGCAGATCGGGTGCGATGGCGATGAAACCTTCCGCGGCGAGCTGGTCTGCCACGGCCCGCACCCAATGGGAGAGACCGAAGATCTCATGAACCACGAGAACGACCGGCGCGGGATCCGGGCGCTCCGGATAGACGACCCATACGCGCACGCTGTCCCCCGCGTCGGTGCGGACGACTGCCCACTCGCCGTGCCGCGGCGACGCCGCGAGCCTCGCCTGGGCGTCCTCTCCGCCCGCTGGCAGCGCCTCCTGTATGATCGCGTCGTCGATCCCCGCCTGTTCTCCCGCAGGTGCGCTGCCTGCCGAACCAGCGTCGGGCGCCGCGCCGCACGCGGCGAGAGCGGCGACGGCAAGCAACAGCACGAGCCATTGCGAGGCTTGCCGGAATGTCGTCATGGCGGTCCTCCCGAAATGTGGCGCGCAACCGGGCAGGCGTCCGGCCTGCCGGCGGGCGACGTTGCTCGGATCGGGTTTCGGATGAACCGCAAATATGCGCGTAACCCCCTGCGAACGGCAAGAAGCGGGATCGACGTAGCCCGCCGACCCCGCTTTTCCCCGGGAAAATTCCTCTTTTCGCGCCGCCTATGCCGCGGCGTCCGGCTCCGGTCTCGCCGGTTTGGTGATCGCCATCTGAACCGCCGGCGTACCTGACCAGAGCACCTGCCACACTCGAAGCGAGAGGAGCACGGCCACGACGGCGAGACCGATGGCGAGCCCGGTCCAGACGCCCGTCGCGCCCAGCCCCTCCCGGATACCGAGCACGTACGCGATCGGCAGGGCGACGATCCAGTACCCCAGCACCGACACGAGCATCGGCACTCTGGTGTCCGCCGCTCCACGCAAAACAGAGTTGCCGGCCACCTGAGCGCCGTCGAAGATCTGGAAGATCGCGGCGAACAGGAGGAGGTGCGAGCCCACGGCGATCACGCCCGGGTCCTGCGAGTAGATCCCGATGAGCGCGGCCGGCGCGACCACGAATGCCAGTCCGCAGCACGCCATGAAGCCGACGGCAACGACGAAGGTGGCCGCAACCGCGTGCCGCACCGCTTCCACCCGCTCCGCGCCGAGGTGCTGCCCGACCCGGATCGATCCCGCCATGCTCGTGCCCATGGCGACCATGAACGTCGTGGTGGCGATGTTGATGGTGATCTGATGCGCTGCCAGCTCCACCGCGCCGAACCACCCCATCATGACCGCGGCCAGCGAGAAGATCCCGACTTCCAGCCCCAACTGGATTCCCACGGGGATGCCCACGGTCACCACCGCTGCGAGGATCGCCCGGTCCGGTCGCAGGCGCAGCCACGACAGACGCCTCCCTCGCTCGGTATGCCGCGCCACGTAATACCCGATCATTGCCACGAGCATCGACCAGCGCACGACCGTCGTCGCCCACCCGGTACCCTCCACGCCCATGGCCGGGATTACGCCGTCGACGCCGTAGATGAACGCGCGGTTGGCGATTACGTTGACACCCAGCCCGAACAACGTGATGACCATGCTCGGCCGGGTGACGCTCGTACCTTCGAGGTATTGCCGGAACGCCATGAAGAGCAGGAACGGCGTCACCGACCAGGCCAGCGCCCCGAGGTACGCACCTCCGAGCTCCGCCACGACTGGCGTCTGACCCAGCCATCGCAGGATGGGCTCGCCGTATCCAAACAGCCACGCCACCGGAAGACTCAAGAGAACCGCCAGCAGCAGCCCCTGCCCCAGGATCTGATCGCAACGCTCGGTGTCGCCACGCCCGAACGCCTGACTCACGAGCGGCGTCATCCCGATGATCGTTCCGGTACAGACCAGCGTGACCAGGATGTACACGGCGCTCGCGACACCGGCCGCCGCCAGCGAATCCGGGCCGAGCGGACCGACCATGACGGTGTCCACCGTGTTCATCCCCACCTGACCGAGCTGTACCACGATCAGCGGTCCGGCGAGGCGCAGCGTGGTCCGCAGCTCCGCGGTCCACGCCCCGCGCCCCGAGCCGGTCGATGTCGTCGTCCCCGCTACTGATCTATCGCTCATCGTTACATTGCCCCGGACTTCCCGGCGTGGTACCATCCCCGCCGGTATCACAGCTACCAGCCGAGCCATTGCACATGCTGACTCGCGCCCGATTCGTCATTGCAATCCTCGCCATCACCGTCGCGGGCATCACCGCCGCGCTCTTCTTCGAGCTCGGCGGTAACACCTTCCGGGCGGACGAGTTCGATTCCTATGACGAATGTGTCCGCGCCATCCCAACAGGATGGGTGCCGGGCAGCCTGGATCACGAGCGGGCGCTCGCCGCGTGCGAGGCGACGCACGCACGGCGGTAGTCGCGCGCTGCGTGCCAGGAATCAGCGCAGTCGGTTCAGGAGCGTGAGGAGCAGCGTGAGTACCACGGAGATGATGAGCATCGAGGCGATCGGGAAGTAGACGCGCACCCCCGGCCTCTCGATGCGGACGTCACCCGGCAGCCGGCCGAACCACGAGAGCAGGCCGGACCACGCCAGCACCCCCACGATCACCAGAAGTACTCCGGCCGCAATGATGAACGGCGCCGCGGCCCGCATTTCAGGCCTCCAGCATCGCTTCCGTTGAAGTCACGTTCAGGTTGACGGATCGGGCCAGCGCGCGGCCGTCACACCATCCGGCTCACCGCCGTGGAGCAGTTCCGCGAGGATCTCGATCCCCCGGACGACCCGCGGCCCTGACCGGTTGAAGTACGAGGAAGCGTCGACGACCCATGCCCGTCCTTCCCGGATCGCCCGGGGTGCCACGGCCATGAGCCGGGCCCGCGCGCGGTCCGCGTCCTCCCTCGCGGCTGCCAGACCAAACCCGCACGGCATGACCACGAGGACGTCGGGGTCGAGCCCCTCGAGTTCCTCCCACCTCGCATCGCGAGAACGCTCACCCGGCCCACCGACCAGATTCACGCCACCAGCCACCTCGATCATCTCGGGGACCCAGTGCCCCGGGGTGAACGGCGGATCGAGCCATTCCAGCGCCAGCACGCGCGGCCTTTCCCCGGCGGATTCGCGCACGCGATCACGCACGGCCTGAATGCGCGCGCCGAGCCCGGCGGCCAGGCGCTCCGCCTCTTCCAGTTGGCCGCACGCCTCGCCGACCGCCACGATGGTCGCCAGGATGCCGGCCAGAGTGTGGGCGTCGAGGGAGACGACGTGGGCGTCGAGTCCCGTGTCGGCAACGACCTGGTGCACGCTCGCCGTCGGCACCGCGCACACGTCGCACACCGCTTGCGTGAAGATCACGTCCGGCCGGAGCTCCTCCAGGAGCGATGCATCGATTGTGTAAACGGCGCCGTGCTCCGCCATTGCGGACCGGACCGCACGGTCGATGGCGCCGCTGTCCAGCCCCGCGGGATCGAAGAACGGCCGGCTGAGACGGGGACGGTCCAGCACCTCGGGAGGGTGGTCGCACTCGTGCGAAATGCCGACCAGCTGATCGGCGAGATCGAGCGCCGCCACCATCTCGGTCGCGCTCGCCAGGAGCGACGCGATGCGCGGCATATTCACCAGCCGTCGCTAGCGAACTTCCACGGTGATCGGGGCCGAAGCGCCCTCGGGAATCTGCGCGTGGTCCGGCCCCGACCAGACGACCTGTACCTGGTGCGTACCTCGGGACACCGTGGGCAGCCGCCAGCGATACCGCCCGTCGCCCAACGCCTCGATGTCCGCAGCGGCCGGCATCAGCTCGACGCCGTTCACCAGCACGTGCGGGTGGAGACGCCCCGCGACCCACCCCTGCGCCCCGAGCTCCAGCGGCGCCCGCGTTTCGATCATCAGTGTCAGCGGGTGGTCAACGACGGCGCCCGACTCGGGATTGTAGATAACGAGCGACCACACTTCCGGCGCGCCTGGCGAAATCGGATCCCGCCCGGCCACCCAGAACCCCAGCCCGAGCACGACCGCGCCGGCGATCGCATAGCCCACGGCGATCCTCAGGATCCGACGGTCCGGCGCCGCAGTCCGGCCTCCGGCGCCGCTCGCCGTCACAGCCGTTCCCACAGGAACTCCGGCGTCCAGCGCGCCAGCATCCCGGCGAGCACCGTAAACGATCCCGTCAGCAGGAGCACCCCGACGACGATCAGCAGCACGCCGCTGGCGCGACTCACCCACGGCAGCCACCGGCGGAAGCTGCGGAACCCAGCCAGGAACCTGTCGAGCGCGAGCGTCGCGAGCACGAACGGTACGGCCAGCCCCGCCGAGTAGCTGCCCAGAAGCACGACCCCCTGCTGCACCGAGTCCATGGTGCTCGCCAGCGTCAGGATCGCGCCGAGCACCGGACCCACGCACGGCGTCCACCCGGCGCCGAACGCAATGCCCACGACGAGCGTGCCTACATATCCGGCCGGCTTGTTGCCCAGGTGCACGCGCCACTCCCGGCTCGCCCCCGGCAGCCGGATGACTCCGAGCAGGAACAGCCCGAAGAGTACGAGCAACCCGCCGCCGATCCGTTCGATCCAGGTGCTGTAGTAAAACAGGAGACCGCCGATGTAGGTGGCGGACGCGCCGAGCGCGATGAAAACGAGCGTAAAGCCAGCGACGAACAGGCCTCCGTGCACGAGCAGCGCACGCCGGACAGGCCCCCTCGGCTGCTCGGCGTCGGTCAGCTCGGAGAGACTCATTCCGGTGAGAAACGTTGCGTAGCTTGGAATGAGTGGCAGCACACAGGGCGAGAGAAAGCTCAGGAGTCCTGCCAGGAACGCGACAGCAACCCCCACACTGGCGGTTTCCAATCCCCCCTCCGTATCGGAGCCCGATTGCAACGCGGTCCGCCCCCCGGACCCCAGACCCGTACCCGTCGGCATGCCGCCCGTTCCCTGCAGGTTCGTGGCAACGGCACCCGCACGACAGGGGTGCCGTTCGCCGGCGACGAGCGGGCCACCAGCTCCCGCCACGTAGCCTTCCCGAGGGGTCTGTCTGCTCTTTCGGGACCCGCGCGTCAGATGGTGGCACCGCCCGTTCCCGACCCGGTCCGGCCTTTGCATTCGTAGTCGGCGTCGGTTATATTTCGGACGGATCGGTTCTGTCCATGCCGGGGCTCGCCTGCCCCGGCCCGAGAGGCAGACTTGTCATCCCGGACCCGGAGGCGAGTTTGGCACGGAAGCACCAGAAATCCCTGTTTGACCGAGCACGAGACGAACTCTTCAGTCATATCCACCGCTGCGCCGTACTCGAGGCCGATGTCGAAGAACAGCGCGAGTGGTTTGAGGATACGCTAAAATTCATGGGGGAGCGCTACCCCAACCTCACGCAGAATGAACTGAAACAGCTCGAGGAGCTGGGACTGCGGTTCTGTCAACCGCCCATCCCGCACGGCCCCACGAGCTCGCCAGTTCCACAGGAGGACGCGAACGCGGCCTGATGTTCGCGCGCTGCGGCCCCGCTCCGGGGCCGCCCCGCCTGCGCAGCGCGCGCGCGAACCCGGGTCGCGGACTCTATGGACCCTGCCAGTATACTCTTCAAGACATTGGCGGCGATCTGCCTGCTGGGCGTCTCCGCCGGACTGATCGCGGCACAGAATTCACTGAACATTCTCCGGCGCGCACGGATCGAGCGACTGGCGCGCGTGGGCGAGGTGCGTGCACGTTTCGTGGCCGCGGCGCTCGAGCGGCCGCACGAGTTCCTCGGAGTTGCACGCGCCGGCGAGTGGCTCGGCGCCGTCGGGTTCGGGATTCTCGCGTATCACACGCTGCACGGCACCATCCCGCCGCTGGCAGGCATCTTCGATCCGACGGCGGCGGCGGCGCTCACGCAGCACGCGCCCTGGGCGTCGCACGCCGCGGCGCTCCTCGCGGCGACCGTGTTCGTGCTGTGGCTCCACGCCACCATTGCCGAGCACCTGCCGCGACTGATCACGGCCGACACGGCGGAACGCGTCGCGCTCTGGACGGCACAGCCGATCCTCTTCACCGCGTCGAAGTTCCGGCCGATCTTCCGCGTGACCGGCGGACTCACGCGTGCGGCGAGCCGCGCGCTCGGGCTCGGCGACCGCGTGGCTCCACCGCCGGATGAACCGGATTCGGCCGCGGATGCGGCTGAGGACGAGATGATCAGCGGCGTCCTCGAGTTCCGGGAACGGGTCGCGCGTGAAGTCATGACACCTCGCCCCGACATCGTTGCACTGCCGATCGACGCTACACGCGACCAGGTCATCGAGCTCGCGCTTCGCAAGCAGCACTCCCGCATCCCGATCTACGTCGACCAGCTCGACAATGTCGTGGGCGTCCTGCTGATCAAGGACCTGCTCGCGCATCTGGCCGCGGGCGATCCGGCAAGCTTCGATCTGCGCAGGTTGATGCGGGAACCCTATTTCGTCCCGGATACGAAGCCCGTGAGCGAGCTGCTCGCGGAGTTCCGCGCCCGCAAGATCCACCTGGCCATTGTGCTGGACGAATTCGGCGGGACCGCCGGGCTGGTCACTCTCGAGGACCTGATCGAGGAGATCGTCGGCGACATCTTCGACGAGTACGACCTCCCCGTCCCCGAGTTCACCTTCACGGCGGAGGGCGACGTCCTCATCGACGGCGGCGCGAGCATCGCGGAGGTGAACCAGCGCTTCGGCCTCGATCTGCCCGAACAGGATTACGACACGATCGGCGGCTACGTCTTCGGTGAGCTGGGCCGTATCCCCACGGTCGGCGACACCGTACCGGCGAGCGATGTCCGCGAGCTCAGGGTCGAGGAGATCCAGGACCGGCGGGTCACCAGACTGCGGCTGACGGCAGCGCAACCGGCCGCGGAAACGGCATAGGGCGCGGAAACGGCATAGGGGCTAAGGCTAGGGCTGGGGCTGGGGCTAATGGGGGCGCGGCTCCCGGACCCGAGCCCGAGCCCGCCCCCGCGGCCGAGACCGCCGGCGCATACGACGCCCTCCCGGCAGCTTTTCGACCCACGGCCATTGGCCCTGGCCCCATACCTTTGCCGTCCACAGCGGCCCCGCACACCACCGACCGCATACGCCCCCATCCGGCAGCCTATCAACCCACGCCCATTAGTCTTAGCCCTAGCCCTAGCCTTAGCCTCAGCCTTAGCCCTGTACCGTCCCAAACGGGAACAGCCTTTGCTCCGCTAAAAGAGCGGGAGGTGGAGCATGGCGACGAGGATCGAGTGGGACGATACGGATCCCGGTGCGACGAAGGTCGTCGCTGAGGATGTGATACGGAGCTTTTACCTCGGCGGGATCGTGCCGTGTCCTGTGGGGTGCGGCGGCAGCTCGGAACTCGTCCGGATCGGTGGTCGGCCGGATGGCGGGAGCGAAGTCTGGTTCGAGTGCAAGAGCTGCGCTCAGCGGCGAAACTACGCCCTCCCCCCTGCGACGCCAGGCGAGCGAAGGGCGGTAGGTGAGGCACTGGCGACGAACCGGGAGCCGAGTTGTCCTCGCCACGCCCTCCACGAGCCTCTCCAGCGCCGGGGCCGGCAACTCATCTGCGGCCGCTGCGGCGTGCGTTTCAGGGAGTAGCCTGTGCGGACGCGAACCGGGCACCGGATGACTCCGCCGCCGGCCCGGTACGGCCGCGGGCGCTGGGCGAGGTGGATCCTCGTGATCTGCGTCCTGGCGCTCGGCTCCGGGCTGCTCCGCGTGCAGGTCCTGTCCTTCGAGGAATACGCGCGGATCGCCCGCGAGAACCGGCTCCGCCCGATCACCGTCCCCGCGCCGCGTGGTACGATCTACGACCGCAACGGCAACGTCATCGCCGAGAACGTGGTCGGATATCAGGTGCTGATGATGCCGGCGCCGGAAGACTCGATGATCGCCACGCTCGAACGGCTCCGCCCGGTCCTCGGCCTGACTGACGCCGATACCGCACTGGCGCTGCGCAGATGGCGGCGAGCCACCCACCTCCCGATGGAAGTGCACCGCGACGTACCCGACTGGCTGGTGCCTCGGCTGCTCGAACGTCGCTTCATGTTCCCCGGCGTGCTGGTTCACGAGTACCCGAAGCGGCATTATCCGGCGGGTGCGGCGATCGGCCACCTCGCGGGCTACGTCGCCGAAATCAGTCGTGAGGAGCTCGAGCTGCCTGCCTTCGAAGGGTACCGGCAGGGGCGCTGGATCGGTAAGGCCGGACTCGAGAGGTATTATGAGACGGAGATCGGCGGTACCCCCGGCGTCCGCTACCTGGAGGTCGACGCGCAGGGCCGGATTAAGCGGTGGCTGCCCGAGGAGATGGGCGTCCCTCCGGTGCCGGGAAAGGATCTCCAGCTCTATCTGGACCTGGATCTCCAGCGCTACGTCATGGAGATCTTCCCGCGCGGTATGTCCGGCGCGTTCGTGGCGATCGACCCGCAGACCGGCGGGATCCTCGCCATGTACAGTGCACCCGGCTTCGATCCCAACCTGCTGGTCGGCGGTGTGGATGCAGCCACGTGGGAGCGGCTCGCTTCGGATCCGGACAAGCCGCTCCTGGATCGGGCGACCAACGCGGCCCAGCCGCCCGGCTCGACGTTCAAGCTCGCCACCGCCATCCTGGGGCTCCACCTCGGAGTGATCACCCCCACCACGATGCCGGTCGCGTGCGGCGGCGGTCTCCGCTACCAGAACCGCTTCGCCCGTTGCTGGAGCAGCGGCCACGGCCGGCTCAACCTGATGGGCGCCATCAAGAACTCCTGCAACGTCTACTTCTACCAGGTAGGCATCAAGATCGGGCTGGAGCGATTCCTCTCCACGGGGTCGCGTCTCGGCTTCGGCTCACCCACCGGCGTCGACCTTCCCGGCGAGATGGCCAGCATCTTCCCCGCGAGCACGGCGTACTGGCAGGATCGATTCGGCTACCTCCCCTACGACAACGAGGTCATGGGTCTGACGATCGGGCAGAACCTGGTCACGCTGACCCCGCTCAAGCTCGCCCAGATCTACACCGCGCTGGCCCGCTCCGACGGACGGGCGGTCCGCCCCCGCCTCGCCGTAACCGACGAGCCCGAGATCGCTGCGGACTACGGTCTGCAGTCCGAGCACGTCCAGGCGATCCGGCGAGGGATGCGCCAGGTGCTCGGCCCGGGCGGCACGGCTCACCTCAGCAGGCTGCCGATCTGGGATTTCATGGGCAAGACGGGAACCGCGACGAACCCGCACGGGCTGGATCACGGCGTGTTCGTCGGCATCGGCGGGCCACCGGGCGGCGAGCCGGAAATCGTCGCGGCCATGATCCTCGAGCACGGCGAACGGGGCGCCATCACGTCCGGTTACGTCGCCAACGCGATAAACTTCTATCTCAGCCGCAAGTACGGACTTCCGTTCGAACGTTATCCGACGCCGCGCGACAGGCTCCCCCGCGGCCTCCCCGTCGACTGGGCATGGTTCCAGTCGCCCGCCGGCGATCCGCCGCCGCCATTCGACCAGGCCGCGCTCGACCAACCATGAACGGCCCCGCCTGGCCGCCGGCCAGGTGCCACCGAGGCTTGGCAGACGCGCGAGCCGCCGCTTACATTTGGTACAGAGCGCGCCCCCAGCGGCCGCTCCCACCACCCGCCGAACCGCGAAGCCGCGGCACAGGAGGCGCTACCCATGGCCATCCCGTTCCTCAGCTCGGAGGAATACGACGAGCGCGCTCACGCTCTCTACAACGACGGAGACTACGACTCGGCGCTGGACACACTGAAGCAGGGGCTGCTCCTCTATCCGGATTCGGTCGAACTCTACGTCGGGCTCGGCTACACCCGGATGGCGCGCGAGGAGTTCGCCTGGGCACGCAATGCCTTCGAGACTTCGCTCGTCCTCGACCCTCACAACATCGACGCCATGGTCGGGCTCGGCGAGGTCATGCTCCGGCTGGGCCGGCAGGATCAGGCGCTCGAGCTGTTCGGGCGAGCGCGCGACGCAGGTTGCTCCGACGACATCGAGTTGCTACTCGCCATGGGCAGGGCGCTCTACCGCGAACGCATGTACCAGGAGGCATGCGAAGTCTTTCAGCTCGCGGCGGACACGTACCCGGATAGCGCCGAAGCCGTAGCCGCGCTCGCGTACACCGCCCACAGTCTCGGCGACGTGAGCACCGCCCGGCGAGAGCTGCGCCGCGCACTCCGGATCGACCCCGACCACTACGAAGCGCGCGTTTACCTCGCGCACATCCTGTACGACCAGAACAACTGGAGTGGCGCGCTCCACGAGATCGAGCGGGTGCCGATCGAAGAGCAGTGGGATCCGCTCGCGGTCAGGCGCTACATCGAGATGAAGCGCGCGCTGGATGGGGTCGACCTGGATTCGCCGGAGCTCACGGAATGGCACCGCCGCCTCGAGTTCCTGGAGTCCGAGGACGACGAGATCGAGCGGATACTGGCCGAGATAGAGGCGGCAGCCGAGCCTCCTCAGCTCGAGCTCTTCCGCCCTGGAGAGGGGAGCTCGGCCGGGAACGGACCTCACGTAGTCCGCACCCGTGACGGACGCGTCTTCTCAGGGACCTGGCTCGAGATCGTGCAGCAGTTCCGCGATGCGGAAGGCCGGCCCGGCGAAACTCTCTCGCAGTTCATGCGGCGCCTGGCGCTCGAAGAGAAGCTCCGGAGCGGGATCGGGATCCCGGCCGACGACCCGGAAGGCTTCGTACTCGGTCACGGACGTGCGGGCAGACTCCTGATCGAGCGCTGAGCATCATGTTCGATCCCGCGCGAGTGCTCCAGCCTCTGGCGGACGCGGAGCCCGCAATCCGCGGCCTGCACGAATACGCCGATCCGGCCGAAATGGCCGAATCCGTGGTCCGCGTGCGGGCCGCGGTCGAGCGGGTGCTCCGCCTGCTCCTCCGGTATGACACCAGCGCTCCCGACGCGCTCCGGCTGCACGCCCTCTCGCCTGCCGAGCTCCCCCTCGAGCAAGTCACGCAGCAGCTCCGTACGAGCGATCTGTTGACGCTCGAACTGGCCGGGCTGACGCACGATCTCGTGCGCGCCGCCGACCGGGCACGCACCGGCGACGTCCGCGCGGCAGATGCGGACCTCGCGCTCCGCGTCGTAGACGTGCTCCGGGCTCACGTCCTCGAGCTCGCCGATAGGCCGAAGGTACAGACGGACACGACAGTCGAATCACGCGAAGCACTGCCGCAAGTCGAGCCGGACTCGTCGTACGCCCGGCAGCGGCGCGCGCGGCAGGTCGCGCAGCGCAGGGCGGTGCTCGGCGCGACGGCCGTGGTCACCTCGGTCGTCGTCGTCATGATTGCGCTGATCGTGCTGACGCGGCGCGACGACTCGGTGGCGAACGGGATCGCCGCATTCGAACAGGGGCGGCTGACCGTTGCGGAGGCGCACTTCCGCGAAGCCGTCGAGCGCGACCCGGACAATGTCACGGCGCAGCTCTATCTCGCCCGCATCTTCCGGCGAGGTGAACGCCGCGATGAGGCCGCCTCGATCCTGCAGGATGCCGTGAGGACCGCCCCCGACGACCCGGGCGTGCGCCGGGAGCTGGGCTACCTCTTCCTGGACCTGAATCGACCCGAACCCGCCGCCGAGCAGTTCCGCCGGGCGCTCGCCGTGGATCCGGAGAACACAGCCAACTGGGTCGGACTCATCCGGTCGCTCCGCGATGCCGGCGACCCGTCCGCCGACGATCTGCTGGAGCGCGCGCCGGCCGACGTCCGCGCCCGTTTCGTCGCACCGGGCTGAACCCGACCCGCAAATCATGCACGATCGACGAGGAGGAGCATGACCGCCATTCTGGAAAACCTTCACCGGCACCTGGCCGAGGCCATCCGCCTGCGCGGTCCCAGCGCCGCGACCCGGCCCGTGACCGTTGCCGAGATCTA
>Ga0180220_1002149_pt1 | contig 13220 bp, 11 predicted proteins | sample eDN5th37CBELigBY_FD_151335 | JGI IMG/M metagenome (GOLD analysis project Ga0180220, IMG submission 151335) | Enriched backyard soil microbial communities from Emeryville, California, USA - eDNA 5th pass 37_C BE-Lig BY (version 2) (version 2) | ecosystem: Environmental > Terrestrial > Soil >... | reverse complement strand
TGCGAAAAGGCTGCTTGCTGAAGGCTTGAAGGAAGAGGGGCAGGAATCGTTGCCTACGTTTACTCTGCTGTTTAACCGCGATGACGGACATGAGAAAATTGCCGAGGCGATCGCTCGAATGTGGAGAGATAATCTGGGGGCCCGCGTTCGTTTGGAGCAGGAAAACCTTGAGGTGAAACTAGAACGTGAGGCTGCGTTGGACTTTGATTTGATCCGGACCAGTTGGATTGGGGATTTTGCTGATCCTGTAACCTTTCTTCAACTTTTCCATAGTAAAAGCCAGAAAAACTATACAGGCTGGGAAAATGCTGAATACGATCAACTGATCGATGATTCAATGGTGGAGAAGGATCCAGTGGAACGGATGAAAAAACTCCATCGTGCCGAGCAAATTTTAATGGAAGAAATGCCAATCATTCCAGTTTACTTTTATACCAAACCCTATGCTGCAAAGCCCTACGTGAAAGGAATCGTGCATATCGTGAACCGCTATCCGCAATTCCAATATGCCGATATTTCAGACAGGCAATAAGGGGTGTTCGAAATCTTTCTTTCATGATAAGATCAAAAATGGAACAAGCCATACATCATGAAAGAAGGAATACAGCATGTGGTTACTGGCCGCATTAGGCACAACCGTTTGTTTTGGAATTAACAACACGATTTTTAAATGGGGAACAACCAAAGGACTCTCCAAAGTTAGCATCCAGTTTTTCTTTTATGTCGTCGCTTTTGCTGTGATACTTAGTTACAGCATTGTGCAGGACAAGCTACATTTTAGTTTGGCTGCTGGTTTGTTCGGAGTCATCGCCGGCATTCTCAATGCCAACGGAAATATCCAAATGTCCAAAGCCTTCGAAAAAGGCCCCGCAGGGATCACGTCAACGCTCATTGCGATGAACGCAATCATCCCTGTTTTAGCTTCCGGACTCGTTTTCCCGGAACCGATCGCACCGCTTCACTGGGTTGGTGTCATCTTAATGATCAGCTCAGCCGTCATCGTGCAGTATCAACCTAGCAGAAGCAATGCGATTGAATACCGCGTATGGATTTTCAGGATCCTATTGGCCTTGCTGTCGATCGGCTCCGTCGGTTTCGTGATGAAACTCGCCACCACGGCGAATGTTTCTTATACCGATTTGTTGGTGTCCTTTTACGGCGGCGGGTTGGGCTATCTGGCCATCTTTATGATGAAAGAACAAGTCCGCAAAGCTGAGATGAAAGTGGGAAGTTTGGTAGGACTTCTTAGTGTGGTAGGTTTCGGATGCTACCTTTTCGCCCTGCAAAGCGGCCCAGCTAGCGTCATCTTCCCGGTGATTAGTTTGAACTGTTTAGTCGTGATGGGATTGAGTTTGTTATTGTTTCATGAACGATTAAAATCGTATCAACTAGTTGGAGTGCTGGTCGCCGTCTGCGGATTGGTACTGACAAAAATATAGATGAGTTGTGGCCAAGCCTGAGGGCTTGGCTTTTTTTGCGGGCGGGTTGTGGCGTTTTGCCCCGCCGGCCCTTGTGGTAGCATCGGCTCTCTCAGGCCCTTGATCCGAAGGGGTAAATTTCCCCCTTTGGGTGAATACCTTTTTACTGGCGTTATTTTGAGGTTTACTGGCGATTTCGATGTGTTTACTGGCATTTTTAAAACAATACTGGAAAAAAGAGAAGGATACGAAATTTAAGGTGGAAAGAGGAAGGGTATGTGTACTATAGAAGTATAAAATGTTATATAATATTAAACTTACTAACTACTCTTCCCGTTTCCATGCTCCTTTTTACCAAATTACTGGCGGTTTTAGCTGCTTTACTGGCGAAATCAAAGTGTTTACTGGCATTTTTTGAGGGTTTTCTGGCAAAATTCACTTTAGTCTCTTGGGAATACGGTATAGGGTATATACGAACAGTTCCTTCCCCTAAAAAACTACAATGGAATTCTCCCCAAATCGGGCAACAGGTACTTGCGATCGCGAAAACTTCCGCTAATCGGCAAGTCTGCAGCACGCAGGAGTCGTTTGGTCGTGTGTATACACTCCAACCTCAAAAACTCCCGACACTGCGCGTTCGTAATCGAGTGATGAAACAGCAAATAGTCATAGATGGCTTGAAGGTGCGAATCCTTACTGCGCAAGCTACATTTCGGGCATGTCCAAGCTGCATGGGCATAGACCATTCCAAAATAAGAACAGCGGGGACACATCACGCCGTGTACCAACTGATTAGGGGCAATTTTGTACTTTGTTAAAAGGTCCGGGATTTTTGGGGTATGGTTGGCGATAAGAAGGTCGCTCACTCGGTCGAGCATCATGGGGGTTAAGGGGGGCTTAACGATAGAACGCTGTCCCTTTTCGAAAAACTCCAAAACTTTATCAGGGATGTGTGCGGCGTGTAATACCTTTTTGTAAATCGAAGGATCGTCTGTTTTTATGATTGTGTTCCTTGGATTACCAATGGCAATCAGATGGTACATTGGGATCGCTGGGAAAAGGTGCTCAGTCAGCCATTCTTGAAAAAGGGCTTGTTGCTTTCTCACTTGTGCAATGGGATCGGGGAAACTGTCTGTTCGATCGCCGAAGGTGCGGATTAACTGTCCTGACTGGGTGTCAAAGAAGAGGGTGCCGAAAATATTTTTGCTTTCGATCAGTAAGGCAAAATAAAGGGAAAGAATAAGCGTATCAATTTGAAAGACTTTTCCGCTTTTCGTTTGAATCCTCACATCTTGAAATAGATAAAAAAGATCATCTGGCAAAAAACTAAGTTCATAGTCCACATTCAGTTCACCCTTATACCCAGTGAAACTTTGGCGCCGCTTTTCCTCAATATCCTTGTGTCTGGGATGGGATGCGATCAACCTTCGACCAAGTGCAATTTCAGTTAAAAGATATGCAGGTGGAATCCTCTTTTTTCGAACCATTCAATCCCTCCTTTTTTTCTATATCATAGCATGTCCCGGGAATACTTTCCATTAGCCCGTAGAATACTATCACCTGATTAATGGAAAGGAGTTGTCCCCATGATGCAAAAGCCGAGCAAGCAATCGATTCGCAATTCGATGACAGGAAAGAAAATGACGATGAACACCTATTCCGGGAAAGAACTGTTTTGGAAAGAGCAAGACCGTGAAATAGAACAACAGCTGCCAGCTGATCGGGGAGAATATTATGATTTATGGGAGGATGATCGCCTATGAGTAAGCGAAGTGAAAGCAAGAAATCCCAACAACAGGAACCCACTATTGCCCCAGGTCTGGAAATGGATGAGCTTGAGTACAGTGCATCCACGGAAGAAGTGGAAAAAGGGGATTTTACCGAAGTGACCCAACTAGTGATTGACCGTGTGCCTGAATAGAAAATTTGGCCCCTCCTCCTCTTGGGTCGGACAGAGGAAGCCTTTCGATCTATTAGGAAAATGAATGGGGCATTTTCAATAACCGGAGAAATTCCGACTCATCTGTTGAAAAGGGGAATTTGGACCAAAATAAGCGGAGTTTTTCCGATTAAACTTCGGAAAAAGCACATTCTACGCAATATTTCCAACGATAATCGGAGATTCTCCACTTATTTACCCTCTAAAAACAGAGCATCGGAATAATAGGCGGAAATTCTCCGGTTAAATCACAATGAATCACCAGGGGCTCCGGGTGTCTACCCTCCGGCTCCCACGCCACTCCTCTTTAAGCCCACCCCAATCCAACCTACTCACCCCTTGACAACACATAGCATACCATTATATACTAACTAACAAAATAAAAGTGAGGTCGATAATATTATGGTCCCTTCCCTATTCATATGTCACGGCGCACCGTCGCTAGCACTTGAAGACAACGAATACACCCGCTACCTGCAACAACTGGGGCAGCAAATCACACCGAAGCCAGAAGCCATCGTGATTTTCACAGCGCACTGGGAAAGTGAATTCCCAACGATCACTTATACAAATGACGTTTACGAGACGATTTATGATTTTGGCGGTTTTTCACCAGAATTATATCAAATCAAATACCCAGCAAAGGGATCCACATCGGTAGCCGAGAAGGTCGAGGAAAAATTCAAAGCACATGGGATTCCCTCAAATAGAGACAGCAAAAGGGGACTCGACCATGGTTCCTGGGTAGTATTGCGTATGTTGTATCCAGACGCGGATATCCCGGTTGTTCAAATTTCCGTCAACCCGTTCCTCCCAGCAAAAGAGCAGTACAAAATTGGTGCAGCCCTTCGTGACCTTCCAGAAGAAAATATTATGGTGATCGGCAGCGGGGGAACCTCGCACAACCTGCGGATGGTCAAATGGGGGCAAGAAACACCGGAGGAGTGGCCGGTCGATTTTGATGACTGGATTATTAAACAACTTCAGGACAAGAATCTGGAAAACTTACTCCAATATGAAACATTAGCGCCTTATGCCCGTTATGCTGTACCGCGTGCAGAACACTTCGTTCCCTTTTTTATCGCATTAGGCAGTGCAGATGAAAATGGCACACCAAAACTCTTACATCGCAGCTATCAATACGGAACACTTAGCCTGATTGCTTTTCAATTCTAGCACAAAAAATCCCACTATATTGCCATTGTGCATTTGCCAGTTTTCTTTTAAAGTAGAGAATGGAAAACATATGGAAAATTTGGTGATATAGATGCAAGTAAAAGAAGAAGCGAAAAAAGAGACACTCTTGCCAACCTTTAAGATCCCTGTGTATTTTGTCATCATTTCGGTGGTATGGATTGCTTTTTCCTACCGCGTTTTGTCGTGGTTAATTGGAAATTCAAAGTTGTTTTTGATGGTCAATGTGATGATTGATTCCGTTTTTGTCATTGGTACCGCCTGCATGCTCTTTATTCTGATCAATAGACAGCTCACGGAGATGCATAAACAAAAGAGAAGATCAAAAGAAAGAGAAGAACAACTCCGCTTGCTCATCAATGCCATGCCGGAGTTTGTCTGTTATAAGGACAGAGAGATGCGCTGGCTGGAGGCGAATGAGTTTGCTCTGCGCTTTTTTCACTTGGAAGGTGTAGAGTATAAAGGGAAAACAGACTTTGAGCTAGCCAATTATACGGTGGAGCATCTGAAAGAGGCAATGGAATACTGTTATCAAACGGACAAACAGGCCATAGAAGGTGGCGTTCTGATCCGCGTAGAGGAAGAGATTTCTACGGAAGATGGAAGTAGCCAGTTTTTTGATACGGTGAAAGTGCCTGTGCGGGATGATAACGGACTGCTGAAAGGGCTGGTTGTGATTGGGAGAAACATTACCCATCGCAAAAAAGCCGAAGAACGTCTGGAAGCCAGTAAACAGCATTACAAGTCCCTTTTCGAACAAAATCCGGATGCCATTATTTCTCTCGATCGAAATGGGAACATCCTCAAAGTCAACACCGCTTGCGAGGAGCTTACGGGGTATAAAGCGGAAGAGCTTTTTCAAATTGAGTGCAATGAGTTGATTGTTGAAGAGGATTTTGCAAGAGCTAGCAGCTTTTTTATGGAATGTATGAAAGGAAATCCGCAAACCTATGAAATTACTATCAACCGAAAAGATGGAGACAGAGCACAGATCAATGTGAAAAATGTCCCGATCCTCGTCAACGGAGAAGTAACCGGATTTTATGCGATTTGTAAGGATGTAACAGAATGGCGGGCAGCCGAGGAGATGCTTCGAAAGTCAGAGCGCCTGTCCGTTGTGGGTCAATTGGCTGCCGGTGTGGCACATGAAATTCGCAATCCACTTGCCAGTCTGAGTGGTTTCGTTCAGCTGTTGCAAAAAGAGGCGACAACCAATCAGCATTACTATGAAATTATGCTTTCAGAGTTGGAGCGAATTAATTTTATCGTCAGTGAATTTTTACGCTTGGCAAAACCGCAGGCCCTTCATTTTGAATGCAAAGACCTACGTCCTATATTTAAAAATGTCGTCGCGATCGCCGAAACCCAGGCGATTATGAACAACGTCCAGATTATTGTGGACATTGATCCAGACATCCCTGCTATCTATTGCGCGGAAAATCAGCTCAAACAGGTGTTTCTTAACATCCTGAAGAATGCGATTGAAGCTATGCCGGGAGGTGGGGATATTCGCATTGAGGTGAAAAGGGGAAAAGCCGAAGCCGTTTCAATTCGTTTTATTGATGAAGGATGCGGGATTGACCCTGAACGGATTCGTAAGTTGGGAGAACCCTTTTATTCGACAAAGGAAAAAGGGACAGGACTCGGTCTCATGGTCAGCTACAAAATCATCGAGGCGCACCAAGGCTGCATCCACGTGACCAGCGAATTGGATAAAGGGACAACGGTGGAAGTGAGGCTTCCTGGAGTGCTGACAGAATAAAAGGGAACCAGCGGACTGAGGCTGGTTCCCCTTCGTTATTTAAAAAACGAATCAATCCACATCTTCAACTTTTCCCATAACGATACAAACCACGACTTTGCTTCGGGATTCGCATCCAGATAATCTTTGGCCCCATCAAGCAACTGATGTCCTTGAACAATGACACTATCCCAGTTGATATTCAGATTTTGGATTTTGATCGCAAGCGAAATCAAAGCATCCTTTTCATCCGGGGTCAAGTTCAAGCCAGACTGTGCGGCCAGGTTGTCTATCACCTGCGCCAATTGCTCCTCGCTCAACTTGTTTTCCGCCAACTGCGCCTTCAGTTGTTTCATCAACTCAACGACCTGCTGATCATTCCCTTTTTCTTCTGCCAGTTTCGCCGTTAATACCATTTCCTCTGTAGCGGTTTGCTTTTGCTCCTCACTGATTTTTTCATCCGAGACCGTTTCAAAAGCCTTCATAATCCCTGTCAAAGCAGCAGTTCCCGATACAGGAAAAGGGGCAGCGACCTTCACTTCCGCATTCTCAATACCCGCTGTGGCTAGCGCCTGGGCATACATCTGATCGGTGACCCAAGAGATGTTGTCTGTGGCAACCTGAATCCCATACCCAGCATCCTTCAATGTGATCATCGAGGATGAAATCGCCTTGTTCCCAATCACCTTCGCCGGCAATAGGTCTGCCAAGGCTTGATGCTCTTCTTGATTCGTTATATAGATAATCTCTGCCTGTGGATGGCCAAAGTGTTGTAGCATTTCATCGGCTTGTGCTTTCGTTAAGTCCTTGCCAAGCGTAACGATCGGTTTTTCTATAATCTGATCGGCAAAGGCAAAACTACCAAGGCTAAAGCAAAGTATGAAGACTAGAAGTATCCCTTTTTTCCACATGATGATCCTCCTTTAGCGATGCCGTCTTTTCTAACCATTCGTAGGGTGAATGGAAACTGTGACCGTGAAATGCTAAAAGAGGGTAGCCCATCTGCCGATATTAGAGGTAGGAAAAGGATGGAAAGGAGAGATATTCATTTTGAATCGACGAATAAGTTCTTTTACTTTCGTATTTATGTGGATATTCATATATTTCATTTCCCTGCAGGCGGAGGCGGCTACGACAGCAGTCAGCGGCATCACCCTAAACCCAACGACGCTAACCCTGAATGCTGGAGATACACACCAGTTGACTGCCACAATCGTACCATCGGATGCGTCTAATCAGCTGATTCGTTGGAGTTCATCAGACACGAATGTGGCAATTGTCGATTCGAGCGGAGGGGTCACCGCTAAAAGTGTAACTACCGTGAAGGAGGCAACGATCATCGCAACAACGGTAGATGGGGGGAAAGTGGCCTATTGTACAGTCACTGTTCAGCCCACCCCTAAACCTGCAACGGCCATTTCACTAAGCAGCAATCAGCCCTTTTATGCAGGAGGAGCTTCAGTTCCCATCGAAGTGGCGTTCACACCCATTGACGCCACCAACAGACAGCTAACTTGGGTCAGTACCAACAGATCAGTGGCCGAAGTGGACGGTAACGGGATGGTAACCCCTAAAACCGTTGGAGAAACCACCATCATTGCAACCACAGACACTGGAATGACCGCTACGGCAACCATTTCCGTGGTGGAAGGAGCAGTACGCAGTTTTAAACTCAACGTCAATCGTTTGACTTTGCCTCAAAATGATACTTTCAGACTAACCCCAACGATTACACCATCAACAGCAAATACCACAATCACCTATGAATCAAGTCAACCAAGTGTGGCAACAGTCGATGCAAATGGCGAAGTGAGAGGACTCGCTGAAGGGACGGCCGTCATAAAGGCAACATCTAGCAATGGCAATCTGCAAGAAATTTGTCAGGTGACCATTGTCCCGTCAATAGTTCCAAGGAGTTTTCAGATCAAAAGAAAAACCAGCACAACCGTTGATCTGACTTGGTCTGCAAATGGAAAAGTCTATCTCGAGCTGTTAGCTGGCAGCGATATAGTGAAATCGTTCTGGAATGATACAGGTAAAGCCACCCTTGATGGCTTGGATCGAACAAAGGAATACAAAGTGTATTTGAATGGAAGGTTGATGACAACCTTTAAGGTGATTGATCTTCCCGGCACAAATACCGTTAAGGAATTTAAGGTTCAATTCAGCAACGCAAGGGGCGTGGATATTACCTGGGCTGGTTCTACCGGCGAGGTATATGTCGAACTAAAAAATAGCAATGGTCAAGTCATGGATACATTGAAAACTAGCAACAAAACAGCGACCTTTACGGATCTCGAAGTAGATTCCAACTACACCGTGTATATTGACGGTTTACTCGCGGGCTCATTTAAAACCAAAAAAATCGTGCAGGATTTTGTGGCCAAGGCAACGGCGACATCTGTGGAAATCACCTGGACAGGCACCTATGGACGAGTGGATGTGGATCTTGAACGAGCCGGGACCACCCGACACATTGATCATGAGCGGACAGATGAGCGGAAAGTTCGTTTTACCGACCTTGATCCCGATACGAATTACAAAGTGTACATTGAGGATGAATATGCAGGTGGATTTAAAACTAGCCCTGCGCAGAATGTGAAGGATTTTCGGATTGTGAGCCAAACGAGTACAACGGTGGAGCTTCGGTGGACAGGTACGAAAGGGACCGTCGAAGTAGAGTTGAGAAGGGGCTCGAGATTAATCAGCCATGAGCAAGCCACCGGTGGTACCGTAAAGTTTACCGACCTGGACCCTGGCGAAGAATACAAAATTTATATTGACGGCGAATTGATCCGAACCTTTGAAACGGATGGAGAGAAAAAAGGGAATTTGGGTAGCAGCGGGATTACCTTAATCTTCAGGGATGTAAGTAGCGCGTGGAACTGGGCCCACGAGCCAATTCTAGGACTCTATCAAAAAGGAATCGTCAACGGTTATGAGGACGGCAACTTCCGACCCGCAAATAAAGTCAACCGTGAGGAATTTGTAACCTTAGTCGTTCGTGCTAAAGGATATTCCTTGAGTGCGGGAAATACACCATTTCGGGATGTACCTCCTGGCTATTGGGCAGCGCCATATGTGGCTACCGCGATCAAAAATGGGATTATAATTCCGGGGGAATATAGTTCGGACTTCCACCCCTTGCAGCCGATCACCCGTGAGGAGATGGCGATCATGATTGCCCGCGCTCAAGATCTACGGCCCGAGTCTAGCGGAATGAATTTTAAGGACGATTCAGCAATCGTAAACAAACCCATCGTCCGCGCTGTAGCCAAGAAAGAAATCATCGAGGGCTACCCCGATGGCTCTTTCCTTCCAAAAGGAACACTAAACCGGGCAGAGGCAGCGAAGGTGATTTATAAGATGTTGGAGAAGTGATGTAGGAGAACGAACCCTGTTGCTGGGTTCGTTTTTTATTGGGGGCACCATGGTAGGGTTGGTGCGATTTTAGGTGTACATTTTACCCCTATTTTCAAAACTAGACCTATTTTTTAGATATCTGCGGACACCAGCTCCGCTGACTCACCCTCCAATCCCCATCCTCGCACAAATCCTCCGCACCGGACCGGGTAAATAACGAATATCCTCGGGTGCCAAGCCCTTGCGCCATACCAACAGCAACCCGTACACAGGAAAACTCACCAAGCCCGTCACCATACAGATCAAGCCATAGTAAATCGCTGGATGCCATCCCCCAGGCAGCACCGCCACACACCCCTGGTAAACTAACCAAACCACGGCCACCAATCCCGCAGAGGCGACCATAAATCCACCTAACCGATCTCCAATCACGTTCAAAGGAACATCACGACGGATCGCCCACATATTTAAAAACAAGATCACCACAAAGGCAGCCGACGTCGCCACAATAACCCCATAAATCCCAAACAACGGAGTCAACACCGGATTCAAAATCGCCTTCGCGACAATCCCGGCAAACACAAACCACATTGGCAACATCACTTTACCCAAGCCTTGCAAAATCGCCATCGAGGTCATCATCACCATTTGAAAGATGCTCCCGAAACAGAGCAGGGCCACCACCCAGGACCCCTGAACATCTCCAAACAAAAATCCATTCACCGCAAAAGCCCCAGCCGTCAAGTAAAGAGCCAAAGGTGCACCGGTAACAAGGGTGAGTCGTAAGGCGAGCGATCCCGTCCGCGTCACCTCACCCAATTCACCCTTGGAAAACGAAGAAGCAACCGCAGGCAACACCGCTGAACTTAAGGCAATGGCCAGAATCGGGGGAATCGAAGCCAACGACTGCGCACGTCCAGTCAAGATCCCGAGCATTTCCTTCGCGCCCGCTTGACCCAGCGCACCCTGAAGCAGTGGGATAACGGTCGAAGAGTCGATAAAATAGATCAATGGTATCGCCGTCGAGGCCAGACTAATTGGAATGGCGGTCTTTAACAGCCCACGAAAGATCTCCTTCCGCGGCAACCGCCGAAACTCACGCTGCTCCACCAGTTCCCTTTTCCGCTCCCCGCGCTCTTTTCGAAAAAAGTACAGCAACACGAGAATCGCGCCTACACTTCCTGCCACCGCACCAAATGAGGCCCCTGCGACAGCCACTTCCTTGGACCATCCCGCACTCAACAACAACACAGGAAACAACACCGCAACGCCTACGCGCAAAATTTGCTCCGAAACCTGTGAAAGCCCAGTCGGTGACATGAACTGTAGTCCCTGAAAGTACCCGCGCATAATCGAGATCAACGGAAACAACAATAAAGCAGGGGCAATCGCCCGAATCGATAACGCCGCATCCGGATCATGACTGATGTGTACAGCATAATAAGGGGCAACTAAATAAAGCACCCCCGTCGCCACCAACCCCGCCACCAGAGAAAAATCCCTGGAAGCGCGGTACGTCTGCCGCGCCTCATGATAAAGACCCAACGCATGGTATTCCGCAATCTGCTTACTCAACGCACTGGGAATCCCCACGGTAGCAATAATCAGCAAAATCCCGTAAATATTATAGGCAATGCCATATGTAGCCATCCCCTCATCGCCCAAGATCCGCTGCAACGGAATGCGCTGCGCCACACCGAGAACCCGGGTGACCAAAGCGGCGAGAGTGAGAATTAACGTTCCTTTTAGGAGCGCGTTTTTTGACATAACGGTTCCTCCAACAACAGATAGTATCCAGCTTAACCAACAAACCTTATTTTATAGGTCGCTCACAGAGAAGGAAAGAAGTTATTTTGCCTTTCCTCCCATCCGCATGGTAAAATAAAGGAAATATTAGGATATGGCTCAAAGGAGAATTGTCATGGGAGAAAAAGAGGCAATGAATATGCAGCAGGACGAAGTCCTGAATGAATCGCAAACGAACAAAAAAATGATCAAGTTCATCCTCAAAAACGGTGTACATATGGAAGGGTATGTGGAAGCTTTTGATCGTTATGCCGTGGTCATCCGACAAGCTGGGGACAAGCAGGCAATGATTTACAAATCAGCTTTTTCAACGGTTATCGCTTAATCTAAAAAATGAAAGCCCTCACAATTTGGATGAGGGATTTTCTTTTTTTGCAGGTGTGCTACAATATGTCGAAAAGGACAAAAATGGGGTGGAAGCATGAAGAAAGAAAAAGTGGTTGAGATGCTGACCTTGCTCGAGCAGAATGGGCGCCACAGCTATGACAAGCTGGCGATGATGCTCGATCTTCCAGAAGAAGAAGTCAAACAAACGATTGCTGAGCTTGAAAAAGATAAAGTCATCCTGCGTTACCCAACCCTGATCGATTGGGATAAAATTCAAGGAAACGACCTCGTCACGGCGATGATCGACGTCAAAGTAACGCCACAGCGTGACGTGGGATTTGATGAGATTGCCGAGCGAATCTACCGTTTTCCTGAGGTGAGATCCGTTTATTTAATGTCTGGGGCTTATGACCTATCCGTAACAATCGAAGGAAAGACGATTCGCGAGGTTGCCTTTTTTGTCTCGCAAAAATTGTCCACCCTTGATACCGTCGTTTCAACAGCAACCCATTTTATTTTAAAAACGTACAAGCATGATGGCGTTGTATTCAATCCGCGCGATGATGACCGGAGGATGGTTGTGACCCCATGAGAAACCGATTATCAAAAACCATCCAAGAAATACCACCATCTGGCATTCGAAAATATTTTGATTTAGCAAGCACGATGGAAAATGTGATTTCCCTCGGCGTCGGGGAGCCTGACTTTGTCACCCCTTGGTCGATTCGGGAAGCGAGCATTTCCACGATGGAGCGAGGGTATACCACCTACACCTCGAACAGCGGACTTCCTGAACTCCGTTATGAAATTGGAAAGTATTTGGCGGAGTCTTTTCAGGTTCATTATGATGATAAAAAAGAAATGATTGTCACCGTCGGAGCGAGTGAAGCGATTGATATTGCCCTAAGAGCAATCCTCGATCCTGGCGATGAAGTGCTCATCATCGAACCTTGCTATGTTTCCTATGACCCTACAGTCAAGCTGGCAGGCGGTGTGCCTGTCAGTGTCACAACAGACATGTCGACGAAATTTAAAATCACAGCGGACATCCTTCGAGAAAAGATTACAAGTAAATCAAAAGCTATCATCTTTTGTTATCCTAACAACCCAACCGGGGCAACGATGACAAAAGAAGATTGGCTGCCGATCATTGAGTTGATTAAAGAACATGATTTGATCGTTCTTTCCGATGAAATATATGGTGAACTCAGTTATGACCAGCACCATATCAGCGCCGCATCCCTGCCTGGCATGAAGGATCGGACCATCCTGATTTCCGGATTTTCCAAGGCCTTTGCCATGACCGGCTGGCGCATCGGGTATGCGTGTGGACCAGAGGACATCATCCAAGCGATGTTGAAAATCCACCAATACACCATGCTTTGTGCCCCCATCATGGGACAATGGGCCGCAGTTGAGGCACTTCGCAACG
>Ga0180220_1002148_pt1 | contig 13221 bp, 10 predicted proteins | sample eDN5th37CBELigBY_FD_151335 | JGI IMG/M metagenome (GOLD analysis project Ga0180220, IMG submission 151335) | Enriched backyard soil microbial communities from Emeryville, California, USA - eDNA 5th pass 37_C BE-Lig BY (version 2) (version 2) | ecosystem: Environmental > Terrestrial > Soil >... | reverse complement strand
CCCTGGCGCTCGGGGCCGTAAACCCAGCAGGTTCGAACGGTTAGGAGCCGGTCGCCTAGGGCGTCGGCCAGCTTGGTCTCGGCGTCGCGCTTGGCTCGGCCGTAGACCGAAAGCGGGTTGGTCGGGTCGTCTTCGGCGTAGGGGCCGGCCTCGCCGTCGAAGACGTAGTCGGTCGAGAAGTAGACGAACCGAGCGCCGGCGTCGGCCGCGGTCCGGGCGACGTTCAGCGGCTGCTCCAAGTTGATCGCGTACGCCTTGGCCTCGTCGCGCTCGCAGCCGTCCACCCAGGTGAACCCCGCGGGGTAGAAGACCACGTCCGGTTTTTCGCGGTGGATTAGGGCCGAGGCCGCCGCGGAGTCGGCGGCGTCGAGCGGGACCAGGCCGGGAAAGGGTCGGGTCGCGTGGGTTCCGGTCGCCTGATGGCCGCGATCGGCGAGAAAGCGCAGCAGCCAGCCCCCGATCTGCCCCGACCCGCCGATGACGATCGCCCGCAAAGGTGATTCGGCCCGCGCGCACACTCCCTTGGAAAACAGGTCCGGCCCGGCGATCGAGAAGGATGACGACATTCCGTTGGCTTCCCCTTCGGATTCCCGTCGAGCGCGATCGCGGAGTTCGATCCGAACCGCGGCGCTTTGGAGAAAAAAAACCGACGTTGGTTCAACCGCTTCAACCCATCCCGTCGGGCCGGCGCGGCGTGGTCCACATGATACAACGCCGGGGGCCGCAAAGGCAAAGACCGAGCCGACGGGAATTTCAGGCGGTTGAACGTCCGACCCTCATGGGTACGCCCCGCCCCCTCCAATGCCCCGTCCTCCCCCTCCAATGCCCTGTCCCGAGAGGCCCCCGCGCGCCGCCGCCTGTTCGCGGATGGGATCATGGACGGTCAGGCGATGTCGACGGGATCGAATCATGCGAGGGGCCGCGGGCTCGCCGTCGCCGCGCTTGGCGGTCGCGTCTCTGTATGGGAGCGCCACTTCGACGGTGTAATTTCCCGCTCGCGACATGTCGCGGACCAGGTTCGCGAGCAGCGAATGGACGACCTGGCCGCCCGGGGCGATTTCGACCGTTTCCTCGTCCAAACGGGGCGCGTCGGGGCTCGGATCGCGCGAGGCGGCGGTGGTGGCGGGGCAGTCGAGGGTCTTCGGGGGAGCCCACACGATTCCGTCGCTGAGAAAACGCGCCGTGAGACCGAACGGGCGCGGACTCCGTGGGATTTCAATTGGCTGTTCGCCGATGTTGCTGATGGTCACCCGAATCGGGATCGGCTCGGACTGGACGAACGAGGCTTTGGTCGTCGCGAGTTCGACCTCGATCATCTTATCGCCGACGGCCGAGGTCGCGCCTCGATCGCCGGATGGGGCCGGTTCCTCTGGAGCGACTTCGGGGTCCACAACGACGCGGACGGGCCGAGCTCGATCGACCTGCGGAGGATTCAGGGTCTCGTCCGCGCCGTTCGGCCCGAGCGGTGGCCGTGCGTAGTGAACGACCTCCACGTTGATCTCGTATTCCCCGGGGACCGTCATGTCGCAGTACAGATTGGCGCGCGCGTCGCCGACGATCCGCTCCCCGGCGGGGATCGATCGCACGGAGCTCCCGTTCCCGGTGATGATTATGGGGGTTCGTTTCGCGGCCTCGGCGAGCGTTGTTGACCGAGGTCTGGCGGGGCCGCCGTCACCATCGAGTCGCCGCGCGGTCAGGTCGAAGATCCGTCGATCCGCGGACCATGCGTTCGGGAGATGCGCGACATCCGCGCCGGGGTTCTCCACCTCGACTCGCAACACGACTGGCTCCAAAAGGCTGAACCGTTCCTTCTGAGCGACGGCGGTGACCCGTAGCGGAGTCGGCGTGGCCTCGCCGTCGCCGGCGGGTCGCGCGTCCTCCATCGCGCTGAGTCTCAAGGCGAGAAAAACGAAGGAGAAGAGGAACGCGGCGCATTGTTTCCAATGCGGCTTGGGTTGGGCCGCGGGCATGTTTTCACCTCCGTTCGGCTCGTGGCGGGGCGGCCTCTTGCTCTCCGAGTGGCGATGGGTGGTCGCCGATGCGTCGGACGCCGGTTGTCCCCACGTGATCGAGGCGTCCTCGGCGAGGGGGGAGAAATCGAACGCCGGGAAAGGAACGACTGTCGAGACGGGGCGCAACCGCTCAAACTCGTCGATGGACGGCGTGGACTTCCGGCCCAAGCGGTTTCGCGCAATCATGGATCAACTCCTGATAAATGCCGTCCTTGGATGTGAGTCGCTGTGTAGCCTTTCACAAGCCCCGACGCAAGCTGATTCTGTTAATTGAGTGGATCCCCCGGGATTGCAGGGCCCGCGGCGGAGACGCGCGGGGTGAGAACTTGGCCCTCCAACGGCGCCGTCGGCCGATTCCCGCGAACATTGTCGCGCCGGCGGTCGTCTAACCGGGCGCGGGGTTTGCGGGGGCGGGTTCCGATGGAGGCGGAAACGCGTCGGCCGGCGCCTTGGTCGGGAGAATTCGAGCGGGGCGGCGGCCGGTTTCGCGAATTGGACCGTAAGGGAGTTCGGGAGGGGGCGGCCAAGAGAATCGCTCGGCGCGCTTGACGGAAATGGAAATGCGGGTTGTAATGTTGGATGACCCGGCCTCGGACGATCCCGAGCGCCCGGCCTTCGAGGCGGTTCGCGAATGGAGCGCGACCCGTCCACCCCACGACCTTTTCATCGGCCAACCCTTCCCGTCGTCTCGAAACGCGTTGGCAATACGGCGTCCCGAACCCGGAACGAGGCTACCGCCCCTCCGTGCCGCGAGGTCTTCACGGATTCGCCCGGTTGCGTGCTTGCGTGCGACCCAACACGACTTCGGATCCCTCTCGGCTGGAATCGAGCCCGAACACTCGGCCTTTTCAGGAGGATTCCACCCATGTCCGCTGGATCGGATCTGATCACGCTCATCGCGCGTCGCCAAAACCTGGACGACTACAAGCAAAAGCACTGGACCGGCTCCTTCGCCGAGTACCTCGACCTCGTCAAGCGCGATCCGAAGGTCACGCGAACTTCGTATCAGCGCCTCTACGACATGATCGTCAGCAAGGGGACCGAGGAGATCGTCGTCAACAAGGATAAGGTGGTCCGCTACAAGTTCTTCGACGACCCGGACAACGAGGGCGAGGACGCCATTTTCGGCCTTGAGAGGACGATGACCAACTTGGTCAACATCCTCAAAAGCGCCGCGAGGCGCTACGGCACCGAGCGCCGGGTGCTGCTGTTGCACGGTCCGGTGGGCAGCTCCAAGAGCACCTTGGCGCGGCTCTTGAAGAAGGGCCTGGAGCGGTACTCGAGGACCGAGGAGGGCCGGCTGTTCACCTACGGTTGGAGGGACGTGGACCACGACGGCCACGAGGTCTTCCACGAGTGCCCGATGAACGAGGAGCCCCTCCACCTGATCCCCCCCGAGCACCGGGCCGACATCCTCGCGACGCTGAGCGAGGGCCATGACGACCTGCGCTACGAGCTGGAGATCAGGGGAGACCTCTGCCCGTTCTGCCGGCAGTTGTTCAACGACCGGATGGAGCGGTACGACGGCGATTGGGGCCGGGTCGTCCAGGACGTCCGGGTGCGCCGGCTGATCCTCTCGGAGCAAGACCGGGTCGGCATCGGCACCTTCCAGCCCAAGGACGAGAAGAACCAGGACGCCACCGAGCTGACCGGCGACATCAATTATCGGAAGATCGCCGAGTACGGCACCGAAAGCGACCCCCGCGCCTTCAACTTCGACGGCGAGTTCAACATCGCCAACCGGGGCCTGATCGAATTCATCGAGGTCTTGAAGCTCGACGTGGCGTTTCTGTACGACCTCCTGGGCGCCAGCCAAGAGCATAAGATCAAGCCCAAGAAGTTCGCCCAGACCGACATCGACGAAGTCATCATCGGCCACACCAACGAACCGGAGTACAAGAAGCTTCAGTCCAACGAGTTCATGGAGGCCCTGCGTGACCGGACGGTCAAGATCGACGTGCCCTACGTGACCCGCCTGGCCGACGAAATCCAAATCTACGAAAAGGATTACAACGAGCGCAAGGTTCGCGGCAAGCGGTTGGCGCCCCACACGCTCGAAGTCGCCGCGATGTGGGCGGTCCTGACCCGGTTGGAGGAGCCCAAAAACGCCGGTCTGACGCTGATGCAAAAGCTGAAGCTCTACAACGGCAAGACGCTGCCCGGCTTCACCGAGGACAACATCAAAGAGCTTCGCGAGGAGGCCGAGCGCGAGGGGATGCGGGGGATCAGCCCCCGCTACGTCCAGGACAAGATCTCCAACGCCCTGGTGGCCCACCCCAACGAGCGGTCGATCAACCCCTTCATGGTTCTCAACGAGCTGGAGGCGGGGCTGAAGCACCACTCGCTGATCAACAGCGAGGAGACGCGCAAGCACTACCGACACCTGCTGTCGCTGGTCAAGGAGGAGTACGAGGACATCGTCAAGAACGAGGTCCAGCGGGCCATCGCCGCCGACGAAGACGCCCTGACGCGGCTCTGCGGCAACTACATCGACAACGTCAAGGCGTACACCCAGCGCGAGAAGGTCAAAAACAAGTACACCGGGCAAACCGAGGAGCCCGACGAGCGGCTCATGCGGTCGATCGAGGAGAAAATCGACATCCCCGAGAGCCGCAAGGACGACTTCCGCCGCGAGATCATGAACTACATCGGGGCCCTGGCCCTCGACGGCAAGAAGTTCGACTACCGCACCAACGAGCGGCTCCAAAAGGCGCTCGAATTGAAGCTGTTCCAGGACCAGAAGGACACCATCAAACTGACGAGCCTCGTCTCCAGCGTGGTCGACAAGGACACGCAGGAGAAGATCGACATCGTCAAGTCCCGCCTGATCCGAAACTACGGCTACGACGAGGATTCGGCGACCGACGTGCTCAACTACGTCGCCAGCATCTTCGCCCGCGGCGACGTGAAGCGCGGCCACTAACGGCGCGTTTGATTCCAGGCGTCGGACTCGGATCGTTGGGAGGGCGAGGCTCCCGCCGAGCCGACGCGAACCGTGGGGCTCGGCGGGAGCCTCGCCCTCCCGAAATCAGGCGCGACGAACCGCTTGGGACGCGACCTCGCGCCGGTCTCGTCCTTGAATCCAGGGATGGAGCGGGCCTACAATTCGTCGTTGGGCCGGTCGCGCTCGCGCGGCGGCCACAACCCACCTCCGGCGACGATCGCCTCCGACATCCTTACCCTTTTTTTCCGACCCGCGAACCCGAAAACCCGTTCTTTTCCATCCGAAATCCGATCCAGGCGCGGACGCCTCCGGATTGCCGGCTCGTTCGCGCGGATCGGAAGCCAAAGAGTCCAGACGCTCGGGGCGCCGGCCCGCGCCGAGGGCGCCGAAGCGGGGCGCTCCGGTTCGTCCCGGAGGCCCGGCGCGCCCGGAGTCGAGGCGGGGAGCGAACCGAACCGAACTGAAGCGAAGCGAAGCCGGGCCGATCGTCGCGGAGGCGTCGGCTGGTCTCATCACAAAACCTGAAAGCCCAGAGCGGCGGGGGCGTGAAGGCCGTGGTTCGAAAAATCGATCGAGACGCCAATCGGTTCAAGCAAATCGTCCGCGGGAAGATCAAATCCGACCTGCGCAAGTACATCACGCACGGCGAGATGATCGGCAAGACGGGGGGCGAGTTCGTATCGATCCCGCTTCCCCAAATCGAAATCCCCGAGTTCCGCTACGGCGACAAAAATCGCGGCGGCGTGGGCCAGGGGCCCGGCGACGTGGGGACCCCCATCGGCCGCTCCGGCGACGGCGAGCCCGGCGAGGGGGCCGGCGACGCCCCCGGCCAACACATCCTGGAAGTTGAGCTGACCCTCGACGAGCTGGCCCAGATCCTCGGCGAGGAGCTCGCCCTGCCTCGGATCGAGCCGAAGGGCAAGGCCAACATCATCGACGAGAAGGACAAATACACCGGGATCCGCCAGGCGGGGCCGGAGAGCCTCAGGCACTTCAAACGGACCTACAAGAAGGCCCTGAAGCGCCAAATCGCGTCCAACCAGTACGATCCCCTGGAGCCGTTGGTCATTCCGATCCGGGAGGACAAGCTCTATCGGTCGTGGAACCCCGTCACCTCGCCCCAGTTCAACGCGGCGATCCTTTACCTGATGGACGTCTCCGGCTCGATGACCGACGCCCAAAAGGAGATCGTCCGCACCGAGGCGTTCTGGATCGACGCCTGGCTTAAGAACCAGTACGACGGCGTGGCCACCCGGTACATCATCCACGACGCGGTCGCCCGCGAGGTCGACGAGCACACCTTCTACCACACCCGCGAAAGCGGCGGCACCCGGATCAGCTCGGCCTACGACCTGGCCAACAAAATCATCGACGAGTTCCACCCGCCGGTCGACTGGAACGTCTACGTCTTCCATTTCTCCGACGGAGACAACTGGGGCGAAGACAACCGCCAATGCGTCGGCCTGCTCCGCGACGAACTGCTGCCCAAGTGCAACCTGTTCTGCTATGGGCAAGTCGAAAGCCCCTACGGCTCGGGAGAGTTCTACCACGAGTTGGAGGAGGCCTTCGAGGACGTCGACAACCTCGCCCTCTCCGAAATCCGCGATAAGGAGGGAATCTACGACTCGATCAAGACGTTCCTGGGACGAGGACGGTAGCCGACCGAATCCGTGAGGGAGTGTTCCCAATGGCGACGACAATCTCCGAGACCCGCGACGAGACCGAGACCGGGGGCGACCAATGCGTCGCGCTCCGGGACGTCGGGTGGGAGGACTACGAGGCGCTTCTCAGGATTCGAGGCGATCGATCGGCCCCGCGCATGGTCTATCTGGACGGGAGCCTCCTCCTCATGTCCCCCTCCTTCGCCCACGAGCGTCTCGTCACGCGCCTTGGTTGGCTGGTCGCGGTGTTGGTGGAGGAGTTGGACATTCCCTGCGTTCCGTCGGGCGGCGCGACGCTTCGGCGGCAAAACGAGAGGGGGGGAGTGGAGCCGGATCTGTCCTACTACTTCAGGGACGAATCGCCGGCGGGGGGGAGGCCCGATCTCGATTTGGACGTCGATCCCCCGCCTGACCTGGCGATCGAAGTCGTTTGGACGCACAAGGCCGACGCGTCGGTCGAGGTCCACCGCCGTCTTGGAGTCCCCGAGGTCTGGGTCTGGGAGAAGAGCCGGATTCGAATGCTACATCTCGATCGAACCGGCGAATACATCCCGGCCGCGCGAAGCCTCGCCTTCCCGACGCTCGCGGCGAGCGAGGTGGATTCCTGGATCCTCAAAGACATCGAGAGAAGCAACACCGCGTGGGTCAAAGAATTTCGGGCCTGGGTCCAGCGCGTTTTGGTTCCCCGGCGTCGCGAAGAAAAGGCGGACGCTTCGGAATGATTTTGGCGGAGATCGGTCTTTGGGAGGGCGAGGCTCCCGCCGAGTCGAGGCTTGGCGAGGGACTCGGCGGGAGCCTCGCCCTCCCATGTCAGGCGCAAGAATTCCAATGAGGGGGCCGCAACATGTCAGTCGTCAACGCCCACGACCTGCCCGCCGACTTGCGGGAGATTCAGCTTGAGACCGAGGACCACGCCAGGTCCTACGGCCTCGACTTCTACGAGACCATCTTCGAGGTTCTCGACTACGACGAACTCTCGGCGATCGCCGCGTTGGGGGGATTCCCAACCCGTTATCCCCACTGGCGGTTCGGCATGGAGTACCAGCAGCTCTCCAAGGGCTATCGCTACGGGCTCCAAAAGATCTACGAGATGGTCATCAACAACGACCCCTGCTACGCCTACCTCCTGCGATGCAATCAGCTCGTCGATCAAAAGCTCGTCATGGCCCACGTTTACGGGCACAACGACTTCTTCAAGAACAACATTTGGTTCAGCCAAACGAATCGCAAGATGATGGACGAGACGGCTAACCACGGCGCTCGGATCCGCTCGTACATGGATCGATATGGGGAGGACGTCGTCGAAGGGTTCATCGACTCGTGTCTCTCGCTTGAGAACCTGATCGACGTTTATTCGCCTCACATCAAGCGCAGGGATCCGGTCGACAGGTATGACTTCGAGGCCGAAGAGGAGGAGGCCGAGAGCCCCTTGAAGTTTAAGAGCAAGGGCTACATGGAGGGTTTCATCAACCCTCCCGAGGCGCTCAAGGAGCAACAGCGCCTCAAGGAGGAGGAGAAGGCCAGCGCCAAGTCCTTGTCGTTCCCCGAGGAACCGGAGAGGGACATTCTTCTGTTCCTGCTCGAGCACGCGCCTTTGAACCCCTGGCAGCATGACGTGCTGGCCATCATCCGCAAGGAGGCGTATTACTTCGCCCCGCAAGGCCAAACCAAGATCATGAACGAGGGCTGGGCGTCGTTCTGGCACTCGACGATCATGACCCAGAAGATCCTCCATCCCTCCGAGGTGGTCGACTACGCCGATCATCACTCCGGGACGATGGCCACCCAGCCCGGTCGGCTCAACCCCTACAAGATCGGCATCGAACTGCTGCGCGACATCGAGGAGCGGTGGAACAAGGGGCAGTTCGGCCCCGAATGGGACGAGTGCGACGACTACGAGACCAAGCGCCGGTGGGACAAGCAGCTCGGCCTCGGCCGGAAGAAAATCTACGAAGTGCGCCGAATCCACAACGACGTCACGTTCATCGACACCTTTTTAACTCAGGACTTCTGCCGCCGCCATCAACTCTTCAGCTTCAAGCACAACGATCACACCTCCACCTACGAGATCGAGAGCCGGGAGTTCAAGAAGATCAAGGAGCGGCTGCTGTTCAACCTGACCAACTTCGGCCAGCCGATCATCCGGGTGCAGGACGGCAACTACCGCAACCGCGGCGAGTTGTATCTGACCCAGGAGCATTTCGGGGTCGATTTGCGCCTGGATTACGCCCAGGACACGATTCGTCATCTTCACCGCCTCTGGACTCGTCCCGTGCACCTTGAGACGACCGTTGACGGGCGGATTACTCTTTTGTCTTTTGACGGCGCGGACCATTCGATCCGCCCGCTTGGGGGGGCTTCCCATGACGCTGAGTCAAAAAATCGCCGCCGCGCTTGACGGACGCGCGCGCGGCCAAGACGCGCCCGGTTCCGTTTCGGTCGAGGACGGGCCGAATCGTCTCCGACTCGACCTGACCGCCCTCGACTCCGTCGGCGTCGCCTTCGACGCCCTGGAGTTCGCCACGACCCAGCGCCCCGAGTGGTCCTCCGACGAGCTGAGCGCCTGGGGCGAGCGCCTTGCCCGGCGCGTCACCTACTTGATGGAGCCGCTCAAGGTCGTCGAGATCGACGCCGCCGAGGGCGAGGTCCAAGTCCGCAGCGACGATCCCACGCCCCGCGGCGGGCTTCGGGGATACTACGAATTCCTCCTCGGCCGCGCGGGAACCTGCCGGCTCCATCGCTACGTCTTCGACGAAATAACCCGCCGTCGCCGACGCGCCTCGTGCCACCTGACCCGCGAGGTCCTCGAACGCCTCGTCGACGACATCGCCGCCACCGCGGCCTGACTCATCCCGATCCAACGCGATCCCGGCGGCCTCCCCGAATCCAGGGCGAGGGCCGCCGGTTCGTTTTCGAATGAATCATTGCGTGGCGCGCGAGTTCCGTCGACGGGGACGACCGGCCGTTCCGGCCGCCCGGCGCGAGACATGCTCTTGCGGTACGGATAGCATGGAACGGGCCGGGTTCGATCGATCTAACGATCCAGCTTCGAGGAAGGACGACCCATGACGACGCCGCGCCCGCGCGAGATCAAGGTCCGCCGATCGGCGGTTTGGCTCCTTCTCAGTTTCGGGCTCGCGGTCTTGGCGACCCCGGCGCGAGCCCAATCGGCGAAAGGATCACCCTCCGTCCCCGACCAAACGACCGAGACGCCCAACGCCGTCGCCAAGAGGTGGTTCGAGGACGCCAAGCTCGGCCTCTTCGTCCATTGGGGCGTCTACTCGCTTTTGGGCAAGGGGGAGTGGGTGATGCACAACGACAAGATCCCCATCGCCGAGTACCAGAAGCTGCCTCCCACGTTCAACCCGACCAAGTTCGACGCCGAGGCCTGGGTCAAACTCGCCAAATCGGCGGGCGCCCGCTACATCACCGTCACGACGAAGCACCACGACGGCTTCTGCATGTTCGACAGCAAGCTGACCGATTACGACATCGTCGACGCCACCCCCCACGGCGAAGATCCCATCAAGGCGCTCGCCGAAGCCTGCCGTAAACACAACATCAAACTCTTCTTTTATTATTCCCTGCTCGACTGGCGTCACCCCGACTATGCCCCCCTGGGCGAGACCGGACAACACGCGGGGCGCGACCAGAAGGGTGACTGGAGGAAATATGTCGAATACTACCAGGGCCAGGTCCGCGAGCTTTGCTCGAATTACGGAGAGATCGGCGGCCTCTGGTTCGACGGCTGGTGGGACCGTCCCGACGCCGATTGGGACCTGGAGGGAACCTACAAGCTGATCCACGAGCTTCAGCCCCGCGCCTTGATCGGCAACAACCACCACGTCGCCCCCTTTCCGGGCGAGGACTTCCAGATCTTCGAACAGGACCTTCCCGGCCAGAACACGGCGGGCTTCAACAAGGCGGAGGCGACGACCGCGCTCCCTTTGGAAACCTGCCTGACCATGAATCGGTCGTGGGGGTACAACGCGGGCGACGACCAGTACAAGTCGGTCGAACAGATCGTTCACGCCCTCGTCGGCGCGGCGGGAAGGGGCGCGAACCTCTTGCTCAACGTGGGACCGAAGCCCGACGGGACGATCCCCGAGGAAGCCGTCGAGCGGCTCCAGGCGCTGGGAAAATGGTTGGAGAAACATGGCGAGACCATTTACGGAACCCGTCGCGGGCCGATCCCCCCCGCCGATTGGGGCGTCTCGACGGCGCGCGAGGGGCGCGGAGGCCGGGCGCCCGCGGTCTACCTCCACGTCCTGAACCCGAAGACCAAGGCGCTTGAGTTGCCGGAGGAGTTCAAGACGTCGCTCGTCACGCCATTCGGGTCGACGACTCCGCTTAAGTTGACCGAGACGGACGACGGAGTCCGGTTGACGATCCCCGTCGACGCGCGGACGCCCATCGACACGATCCTCATCGCGGCGCCCCCCGCGCCGGCGTCCCCGGTCCTCAGGCCAATCGAGTGATGTCTCTATAATCGCATGTCCGGATGGCCTGGGCTCGCGGCGAGCCCAGGCCATCCCGCGAGCCAAGCCGGCCTCCGTGAGGCCGGGATGCGGATTCATCGGCCGTTTGAACCTCGTTGGGTGTTTCGTTTATTGCGATTATGGTCGGGTCGTGCTAGGATGGGACGAAGAGGAGAACAAACAGAAGGAGACTGGTGATGGCCCAATTGGCGAATGGTAATGAGGTCATCAGACCCACGGAAACCGATGCCGCCCTCGCCAGGGAGTCGGGTCAGCGGCTCGCGGCCCATTTGGAGCTGGAACGGGAACTCCGTCTGAAGGTGAAGACGGGTGGCGTCAGCGAGGAACTGGTCCTGCCGCCCGCGGCGTTGCGGTTGCTCCTGAACGCCCTGACCGAACTGGGGCGGGGGAACGCGGTAACCCTGACGCCGTTGCATGCGGAGCTGACCACGCAGCAAGCGGCCGACCTGCTGAACGTCTCGCGCCCGCACCTGGTGAAGCTGCTCGACGAGGGGGTCATCCCGAGCCGGAAGGTGGGGAGCCATCGCCGTGTGCGGCTGGAAGACCTGCTCGCCTATAAGCGGGAGTTCCAGGCCCGGCGTCATGAGGCCCTCGACGAACTCCAGGCGCTGAGCCAGGACCTGGATATGGGCTACTAAACCGTGGCCCGCATCGTCCTGTTTGACGCGTGCGTGCTGTATCCGGCCCCGGTTCGCGACCTGCTTATGCGGCTCGCGGTGACGGACCTGTTCCAGGCCCGTTGGACGGACCAGATCCACGATGAGTGGATCCGGAACGTCCTGGCCAATCGGCCGGACCTGTCCCCCGCGAGCCTGGCCCGCTGCCGACGGCTTATGGACGCGCACGCGCTCGATTGTCTCGTCACGGGGTACGAGTCGCTCATCCCCACCCTGTCCCTTCCCGACCCGGATGACCGCCACGTGCTGGCCGCGGCGATCCACTCGGGGGCGGGCTCGATCGTGACGTTCAACCTGAGCGACTTCCCGACCTCGGTCCTGGGCCGGTACGACACGGAAGCGGTCCACCCCGATGCGTTCGTCGTCGGGCTCTGGGAGGAGTCGGCCTCGCTCGTGCTCGACGCGGCGCGTCGTCAGCGGGCGGGCTTGAAGAAGCCGCCGAAGACGGCTGCCGAATACCTGGCGACGCTCGAACAGTGCCGTCTGATCGAGACGGTGGTCCGGCTCCAGGCGCATGTGGATGAGATTTAAACCGCGGTCAAGCTGTTGCGGCGGACGTTCAGGCCGAAGATCAGCCGCGTCCACTGTTTGAGCTTCTTCAGCGTCCAACCGTGGCCGGCGGGCATTGCCCGCCGGGGAATGGCCGTCGGATTTGAGTTGGCCGTCCACTTGCAAATGGGCCGGTCTCGCGCAAACCGGCGGAGCGGGCTTGACGCGATACTCGATCCCGATGCTTCGCTCAACGTCCTTCGGTCGGGGCGGAGGCCTCGGGCAGCGGCGGGCAGTATTCGGTTCGAAGAATCTCCTCGGCGAAATGCGAGCCTCCGATCAGGGCGTCGACCTCGTGGGCGTGCTCGTGTGACATCGGCGCGGGGAAGAAGCTGTAGAGGATCGGCATCAGGTATCGCGTGAGTAGGAGCGTCGCCATCATGCTGCCGACGACCACGATGGCCAAGGGTTTTTGGGCCTGGGAGCCGATCGAATTGGCCAAGGCGGCGGGCAAGAGCCCCAGCGCCGCGGTCAGCGAGGTCATGACCAAGGGCCGAACGCGCAGCTCGGCGCCGTGCATGATCGCCTCGCGGACCCTCAGGCCCGCGGACCGCATTTTGTTGAAGTAGGTGACCAAAATCACCCCGTCCTGCACGGCCACGCCGAAGATTGAGATGAAACCCACCGCCGCGGAGATCGAAAACGGCGTCCCGGTCAATTTCAGGGCCCAGATTCCCCCCATCGTCGCCGCGACGACGTTGGTCATGATCAGCATCGCGTCCTTCAGCGATTGGAACGCGACGTAGAGCAGGGCGATGATCAGGCCGATCGACAGGGGGACGATCCAGAGCAGCCGGGCGTTGGCCTGTTGCATCTGGGCGAACTCGCCCGACCAGACGGTGGAGTAGCCTCGGGGAAGCTGGGCGCCCTCGACCGGAT
>Ga0180220_1002147_pt1 | contig 13223 bp, 14 predicted proteins | sample eDN5th37CBELigBY_FD_151335 | JGI IMG/M metagenome (GOLD analysis project Ga0180220, IMG submission 151335) | Enriched backyard soil microbial communities from Emeryville, California, USA - eDNA 5th pass 37_C BE-Lig BY (version 2) (version 2) | ecosystem: Environmental > Terrestrial > Soil >... | reverse complement strand
GCAAATGAGAGGCTCGCTCGGCAAGCTGGGCGAGGGAGATCAGAACGGCTCCCAAAATAACAAGTAGGGAATGATGCATCCATGTGGATCTTGGAAAATTTCTATTGGATCCTGATTGTCTTGTTTGCGGTCATCTCCGCCCTGAGCAAGAGCGGCAAATCAAAGCAAAAACAGAACCCGCGGGGCATGCCGACGTTCGGCGGAGGCAACGGCAGCTCGCCGAGGGAGCACCGGGAGCAGAGGGAATCCCGTGGGGAGCAAAGGGGATTTTCAGGCACCCCGGGCGCTTCAGTCAACCGCCAAAACGAAAGAGCCAACGATTTCCGAGGGACGTCGGAAGTCGAAGGGAACCTTTCACGGAGACGGAGTGTCGAGGCGTCGCCGTTCGGTGACGGCCCGGTTGGCGGCCCGGACTACGATACGGGTGAAGGCGTATCCGAAATGTGGCAGGATGGCAAAGCGGAGACGCTTGAAGATGTTAACCTGGCCATGCAGCTGCACCTGGAGCGGGTCAACGCCTCGCTGGACCGTATCGAGCAAACGGAGCCGGAGCCGGCCATAGCCCGCCAGCCTGAACAGCCGAGACCGGCCTCCCGTCTCGCCAAGGAAGCCCGGCAAGGCGTGGTCTGGGCCGAAATTCTCGGTCCGCCGCGGTCCAAACGGCCCTACGGAGGGCGCAAATAATCGTCGATGTTTGGACGAAGATGAACTAAATCCATTCCTTTAAAAGCCTTTTCCACCAATCGGCAGCGATCAAGAAAATCGTTGCCGGGCGGAAAAGGCTTTTTTTTGCGGGGGGAATTCGCGCCGAACCCATTTAACGTGCGGCAACCTGAAATCTCTCATAAATCATTCGTCCCGGGCATAAGTTGTAAAGTACAGGAAGGGGGAAGCCTTCGTATGACCCGGATCAGCCGCAGGCTGCGGAAATGGACAAATGAAGTGCTGGATCTGCCGCAGGACGTTTTGCTGGATCTGCCGCGGATTACCCTGGTTGGAAATCAGGAACTGACCGTTGAGAATCACCAGGGCGTGCGTCATTTTTCGGAGAATAAAATGATTCTTTCCTTGCATCAGGGTGCGCTGGAAATCGAAGGGGACGAACTCATGATTCGGGCGATTTTGCCGCAGGAAGTCATGATCGAAGGAATCATCCGCAATATAAAATATACAGGAATGGGGGAGAGCTCATGAAAATACCTACATTATCCGGCGTGCGCGGATGCGTGCAGATTACGGTCAGGGGAGAGGGCGTCAATCACTTGATCAACGCTTTGGCGGAAGCGGGCATTCCCATATGGGATATCCGGCCCGACAGCAACAATGAGACGGCAGACATGAAGCTGCTCCTGAGGGATTTTCATGCTCTTCGCCCCCTTCTGAAACGGACAGGCTGCCGGATGCACGTCACCCGCCGCATCGGTCTGCCTTTTCGATTGGTCAAGCTTTACAAGCGTAAATTTTTCATGGCAGGCATCGCCGCGTTTTTTCTGCTGCTGTTTGTGCTTTCTTCCCTGGTTTGGAATATCAACGTGGTAGGCAACGAGAAGCTGGCGACCGAGGATATATTGAAGGCCGCGAAAGAGGAAGGCGTCCGGCCTTACCAGTGGATTTTCCGGCTGAAAGATCCGGACAAGCTGTCGCGGGCGCTCAGCCTCAAGCTGCCTGATGCGTCTTGGATCGGCGTCGAGCGAAAAGGAACGACGATTACGATTCAGGTCGTGGAGGCCGAAAAACCGCAGAAGGAGCCGCTGGCCAGCCCGCGCCATTTGGTGAGCAAGTCGGATGCGGTCATCACGAGCATTTATGCCGAGCAGGGGCGTCCGCTCGTTCAAAAAAACACGCGCGTAAAAAAAGGACAAGTGCTGATATCCGGCATTTTGGGCGACGGGGAGGCTCGTTCGCAGGTCGTGGTAGCCAAAGGCGAAGTGAAAGGCCTCGTATGGCATGAATATCAGCTTGAGGTACCGCTCGTCCAGAAGCGGAAAATATATACGGGAGAAAGGAAAGACAAAAGTTATCTCGTCCTCGGAAACCGCGCCATCCAGCTGTGGGGTTACGGGAAAGAGCCGTTTGCGAAATCCGAGACGCTCACCGAACGTGATCCGCTTACTTGGCGTTCCATCGCGCTTCCGATCGGTTGGATGACGGAAAAGGTCATGGAGGTCGCGGAGACCAAAGAGACGCTGCAGCCCGAAGAAGCGAAAAAGTTGGGGCTTGAAGCGGCAATTCGCGATATTTTGGCGAAATACGGCAACGATTCGCAGATTATCAGCCAAAAAATTTTGCATGAGAAGAGAGAGAATGGTAAAGTTTATATGAAAGTACTTTTTGAGGTGGAAGAAAAGATTGCCGAAGAACTTCCCATAGTTCAAAGTCAAGGAGAATGAGGCTATTTGTCAGAAAAAAACCACAGCGCGCAAATTTCATTGCATAGCGCAGGCGAAGGACTGTCCATTTTCGGACCTCAGGATATGTTTTTGAAGATGATCGAAGCGCAGATCCCGGCCCAGATCGTCTCCAGGGAGGCGGAAATCACGATCCGCGGGGACATGCGGGATGTCCAGGTCGCTGAGCATCTGTTTGAAGTCCTGCTGGAGCTCGTCCGGAACGGTTATATCCTTTCGGAACGGGACGTCGCCTATGCCATCGATCTTGCCAAGGATTTTCGGGCGGACCAGCTGCTCGATCTATTCAAGGGAGAAATCACGACCACGTTTCGCGGCAAGCCGATCCGGGTCAAAACTATCGGCCAGAAGCACTATGTAACGACCATCCGCAAACGGGACATCGTGTTCGGAATCGGGCCGGCCGGAACGGGCAAAACCTATCTGGCGGTCGTGTTGGCCGTTGCCGCTTTGAAGGAAGGGGCCGTCAAACGCATCGTCCTGACGCGTCCGGCCGTCGAAGCGGGAGAAAGCCTCGGGTTTCTGCCGGGGGATCTGCAGGAAAAGGTCGATCCGTATTTGCGTCCGCTTTATGATGCCCTATACGACGTAATGGGCCCGGAGCAGACGGCCAAAGCGCTTGAAAGAGGACTTATCGAAATCGCGCCGCTCGCGTATATGCGCGGCCGTACGCTGGACGACTCCTTCATTATTTTGGACGAAGCCCAGAATACGACTCCTGAACAAATGAAAATGTTTTTAACCCGTCTCGGTTTCGGCTCGAAAATGGTCATTACCGGCGACGCCACGCAAATCGACCTGCCGAGAGGCAAAAAATCCGGGCTGATCGAGGCGAAACATATACTTGAAGGCATCGAGGAGATCGGCTTCGTTCAATTCGCGGAGCAGGATGTCGTCCGCCACTCTCTCGTTCAAAAAATAATCACTGCTTACGACAAAGCTGCAGAAAATCACGATTAGAGGGGATTATCTTTATGACTTCGAAAGAAACGTCATCAGGCAAATCTTTCTCAATGAAACATGTCGGCTGGAAACATAGCGCAGGGACCCGCTATGTTCTCTTTTTATGTCTGGCTGTGCTGTTTTATGTCAGCCTGGCTCCAAATCTGCTTCCGGAACGATATAACATCCAGGTGGGGACGCGCAGCGAGAAGGAGATCCGGGCGCCGATGCAAATCCCGAACAACAAGGCGACGCTGAAAGCGCAGGAACAGGAAGCGGAACGCGTCCAGCCGATCTACACGATCGTGACGGTGCCAAACGAAAATCTGGTCGTGTCCATTTTGGATCGGATCGATAGGCTGAACCAGGATGACCAGGTATCCCGCGAGGATAAAGTCGCCATCTACCGGCTGGAAATCCCGCAGCGGGCCAAGGACTTCATTCAAAATTTCGTGAATGCCAACCGTTCGTCAGCGACCTATTCGGACAAGCTGCTGGATGAGATGCTGAAAGTGACAAGCCAACAAAGCTATAAAATCCCGGAGGAGACGTTCATCAAAATCCCGCGGCTGACGTCGCAGGATATTGCCGAAATGAAGCCTGTCGCCCGGGAGATCGTATCCCGCCTGACCAACGACCAGTTGGTCGAGGCGCAGGCGGCCCGCGCGAAAGTAGCGGAGCTCGTCAGCGCCAGCACGCTCAACCAGCGGACGGCGCGGGAGGTCGTGCAGGAGCTTTCCAAGCTTGCCATCACGGCGAACAAGTTCTACGATGAGGAAGCGACCAAGGAAGCCAAAGTGCAAGCCCGGGAGAACACCCAGCCCGTCTATATCAAGCAAGGCGACGTGTTGGTCGCGAAAGGCCAACTGATCACGGAAGATCTGTATAATCTGCTCGATGACAACGGTTTGCTAAAAAACGAAGTCAATTATTGGCCTCAGCTCGGCCTGTTCCTGCTGGCTTTGCTGATGTCGGGAGGACTGCTGTTATTCATCCGGCAAACGGATCCGAATAAATTCAAGTACAACAACTCGCAGCTTCTGATGCTTGTACTGATTTTTATTATTACCGTCATCACGATGCACTTGGCCGGCATTCTGCAAAGCACGGAAAGGCCTTATATCGGTTACGTCGCGCCGGTGGCGATCGGAGCTACGCTCGTGACGCTGCTGCTGGACATGACGCTGGCGTATTTTTGCTCGATGTTGTTCTGCGTATTGGCAAGCGTCATTTTGAACGTGCACCAAGGACAAATGTTCGACTTTACCTTCGGATTTTTCTCGCTGGTCGTATCGGTGGTGGCGATCTTCACGATCCACCGCGCGAGCCAGCGGTCCACGCTGCTCAAGGGCGGCATCATGGTCTGCCTGTTCGGTTCGCTGTCGGTATTGATCATGACGCTGATCGGAAGCGGCGGCCAGTGGAACCAGATGCAGACGCTTTACGCGATCGGTTTCGCTTTTGCCGGCGGCCTGCTGACAGCGATTTTGGCGATCGGACTCATGCCGTTTTTCGAAGTCACCTTCGGCATTTTGTCGGCGCTGAAACTGGTGGAATTGTCCAACCCGAACCATCCGCTGCTGCGGAAGCTGCTGACCGAAACGCCGGGCACTTATCATCACAGCGTGATGGTCGGCAATCTGTCCGAAGCCGCCGCGGAAGCGATCGGCGCGGACGGGCTGCTCTGCCGCGTGGGTTCGTATTACCACGATATCGGGAAAACCAAACGGCCAAGTTATTTCATCGAAAACCAGAACAATATGGGAAACCCGCATGATAACCTGGACCCGAAAATGAGCAAATCGATCATTATCGCCCATGCTCGGGACGGCGTGGAAATGCTGAAGGAATACAAAATTCCGAAGCCGATCCGGGATATCGCCGAGCAGCATCACGGAACGACGTTCCTCCAGTATTTCTACCACAAGGCGCTGCGCCTGGCGGAGGAGCAGGGCAAGGAGCCGGACTTTACCGAAGAGGATTTCCGTTACCCGGGCCCGAAAGCGCAGTCCAAGGAATCGGCCGTCATCGGGATTGCCGACAGCGTGGAGGCGGCGGTGCGTTCCTTGCGCAACCCGACCGTGGATCAGGTGGAATCGATGATCGAAAAAATCATTAAAAGCCGCTTGGACGATCACCAGTTCAACGACTGCGACCTGACGATGAAGGAATTGGACATTATCGCCAAAACGTTAAAAGAGAGCGTCATGGGGATCTTCCATTCGAGGATCGAATACCCGGAAGAAATCAAAAAGAACAAAACGACTGAAGAGACAAGAAGGAGCGGTTAGAACATGGGACTGCAGCTTGCATGGACGAACGAGCAGCAAGAGCTGGCCATCAGCGATGAGCTGATCGCTACGCTTGAGCTGCTGCTGCAAAAAGCCGGAAAGGCCGAAGGCATCGAGGACGGCGAGGTCGCGCTTACGTTCGTCGATGATACACAGATTCATGAACTGAATAAGGAGTATCGCGGCATCGACCGCCCGACGGACGTCCTGTCCTTTGCCATGAACGAACATACGGACGAAGAACTGGACATCGTTTATGAGCTGGAAGAGGGAGAAGAGCTGGCGGATCTGCCCGAGATGCTCGGGGATATTATCATTTCCGTGAATCGCGCGCAGGCGCAAAGCGAAGAATATGGACATTCCCTGGAACGTGAAATCGGATTTTTGTTCGTTCACGGGTTTCTGCATTTGCTGGGCTACGACCATCAGGACAAAGAAAGCGAAGCCGAAATGATGGGCAAGCAGGAAGCCGTGCTGGCCGAAGCGGGGCTTACGCGTTAATGCCGAAAAGAACGTTTTGGGCCGCGTTCGGATATGCGGCGCAGGGGATCGTTTACGCGCTGCGGACCCAGCGAAACATGAAAATTCATGCGGCTGCTGCCGTCGTTGTCATTGCAGCGGCGGCACTTCTTAATCTATCGTGGCAAAGATGGGTCGCGCTGCTGTTTGCAATTGCGCTCGTCATGGCCCTGGAACTGGTAAATACGGCGCTGGAGTCGGTCGTGGATCTGGCCTCGCCCGAAATTCAGCCGCTTGCGAAAGCGGCCAAAGATACGGCTGCCGGCGCGGTGCTCCTGGCGGCTGTTTTTGCCGCCATTACCGGGGTGATCGTATTTTGCGGTCCGCTGCTTGAGCTTTTAGGCTGGGGCGGCGCGCATCAATAGTTTTTCGGAATTTGAAGGAGGTTCATCTATGGAATCAGCATTGTTATTGCAAGAAGCGATTAAAGCGCGGATGAACGCGTACACGCCGTACTCCCGTTTCGGCGTAGGCGCTGCGCTGCTTGACCAGGAAGGGCATGTCCACCATGGCTGCAACGTCGAAAATGCGGCTTACGGCCCAAGCAACTGCGCGGAACGGACAGCATTGTTCCGGGCGATCGCCGACGGGCATAAAGCCGGAAGCTTTAAGGCCATCGCCATCGTCGGCGATACGGACGGCCCGATTTCGCCTTGCGGCGTATGCCGTCAGGTATTGTTCGAGCTGTGCGATCCGGACATGAAGGTCATTATGGGGAACCTAAAGGGCGACGTGTCGGAAACGACGGTACGCGAGCTGCTTCCGGGTGCTTTTGGTCCGTCTGATCTGGATAGCGCCAAGAAATAATATAAGCGTCAGTTACATTTGGGGCCCGTTTCCGCGGCCGGATCGGCTTGACCGTTCCCGCCTTTCGGATTCAGGGCCCCGGACGGTCTTTCGCGAAAAGCGGAAGCTAACTTGAGGAGGTAAAATTTCGAAATGGCGAAACCGGCATTCAAATCCGGCTTTGTGGCGATCGTCGGCCGGCCGAACGTAGGCAAATCCACGCTGATGAATCAGGTCATCGGGCAAAAAATAGCGATCATGTCCGACAAACCGCAAACGACGCGCAATAAAATCCACGGGGTATATACGACCGACGAAGCCCAGATCGTATTTCTCGATACCCCGGGCATTCACAAGCGCCAATCCAAGCTTGGCGATTTCATGAACCAAACCGCGCTTAATACGCTGAAGGAGGTTGAGGCCGTTTTGTTCTTGGCCGACGTATCCGAAGGCCTGGGCGGCGGAGACCGGTTCATTATCGAACAGCTGAAAGGCGTCAAAACGCCGGTTATTCTCGTGCTGAACAAAATCGACAAAATCGAGCCGGATGCGCTGCTTCCGATCATCGACGAATACAGCAAGCTGCATGAATTTGCGGAGATCGTGCCAATTTCGGCGCTAAGCGGCGATAATGTGAACCGACTGCTTGAGCAGGTGGGGAAATATCTGCCCGAAGGTCCGCAATATTATCCGGCCGACCAAGTTACGGACCATCCGGAGCAATTCGTCTGCGCCGAGCTGATCCGCGAAAAAATTCTGCATATGACCCGCGAAGAAGTTCCGCATTCGATAGCCGTAACGATCGAGGACATGCGCGTACAGGACAATGGGGTCGTATACATTTCGGCCGTGATTTTCGTCGAAAGGGATTCCCAAAAAGGCATCATCATCGGCAAGCAGGGTGCCCTGCTGAAGGAAGTCGGCAAGCAGGCCCGGCAGGACATTCAAAACTTGCTGGGTTCGAAGATTTTTTTGGAACTGTGGGTCAAAGTAAAAAAAGACTGGCGCAACCAGGAACGCGTGCTTCGTGACCTCGGCTTCCACCGCGACGCCTAAAAGGCAATCGCATGCCCTTTCTGGCAGGAATTGCTTTACATAGATCCGGATCATTCGCACATCCTATTTTTGAAGATGCAGACGTCATTTCCAAAGAAAGGATGAATACGAATGCGAGACTTTTCGTGGAAGTATTTTGCGATGACTGGAGATGTGGATGCTTACTTGCTCTATAAGGAATACGCGGGCATGGCGGTAGAGGAAGCGGCTGCTGCGCCGGAAACGGCGGCAGCGGAAGAGACGGGGAACTATGAAGAAAACGAATGATTTGTGGCTGCTCCGGGAATGGCTGGGGGAAGAGGCATGCTATATAGGGTGGAAGGGATCGTCATCCGCAGCATGGACTACGGCGAAGGGAACAAAATCATTACGATTTGCACCGAAAATGCGGGCAAAGTAGGCGTGCTGGTCCGCGGGGCCAAAAAGGTCAAAAGCCGCCATGCTGCTTTAACGCAGCTGTTTACGGAAGCGGAATACGTCTTTTTCCGAAGCGGGACGGGGCTTGGAACGCTCAACTCCGGCGAAATCATGCATTCGCGCCATGGCCTGAGGCAGGATCTGATTTTGGCGGCTTACGCGTCTTATGCCTGCGAGCTTCTTGACAAGGTTTTGCAGGACGAAGAAACGGGGAGCTTTTGGTATCAGCAGTTAAAGGCCTGTCTGGACGCGCTGGAGGAAGGCAAAGATCCCGGAATCATCATTAACCTGTACGAAATGAAAATTCTTCAAACGGCAGGATACGGACCAGAGCTCCTATCCTGCATTTCTTGCGGAAAAGACTTGTCCGAAGAAGATCATGCGGCCGTCAGCCCGAGATTGGGCGGAACGTTATGCCGGTCCTGCAGGCATTTGGACCCGCCGGCGATGAACGTGTCGCCGAAGAGCTTGAAGCTGCTGCGGCTGTTTGCAAGGCTCGATCTGCGCAGACTCGGCCACGTCGACGTCAAGGAAGAGACCAAAGCGGAGCTTAAGGCCGTGATGCGCGCCTTTATGGACATGCAGCTCGGACTCAAATTGAAGTCGCAAAGCTTTTTGGACCAGATGGAAAAGTACGGATTGTAACGTTGTTGACTTCTTCCTGGGATTCCGGTAATATATATTAAGTTTCTATTCATTGTCTGACATGCGTTGAACGGAAGAGTAGTGGATTACGGATTTCCAGTAGCGAGCCGGGGACGGTGCGAGCCCGGCGGAACCGATTCATGAAAGGCAGCCGGGAGCATGAGATGAAATCGGCTAAAAAGTGGATTGCGGCATTCCCGTAAGCAGGGTACCGCAGTCAAGTAGGGTGGAACCGCGGGAAATCAGCTCTCGTCCCTATGTCTGTATCTGCAGGCATATGGCGGGAGCTTTTTGATGTCCCGGCGATGGCCTGCAGCGGATGAAGCAAGCTGCAACCAATGTTAGTGCCATGATAAGTAAAGGAGAGGCTCATATGAACTTTCAGCAGATGATTTTGACGCTGCAGCAGTTTTGGGCAGCACAGAATTGCATTATCGTGAACCCGTACGACACGGAAAAAGGCGCGGGCACGATGAACCCGATGACCTTTTTGCGGTCGCTTGGACCCGAACCTTGGAAGGTTGCTTACGTCGAGCCTTCCCGCCGTCCTTCCGACGGACGTTACGGCGAAAACCCGAACCGTTTGTACCAGCATCACCAGTTCCAGGTGATCATCAAACCTTCGCCGGACAACATCCAGGAGCTGTACCTGGAAAGCTTGAAGGCGCTGGGCGTGGACGCGCTGCACCATGACATTCGTTTCGTCGAGGATAACTGGGAGAACCCGTCCCTCGGCTGCGCAGGCCTTGGCTGGGAAGTATGGCTTGACGGGATGGAAATTACCCAGTTTACCTACTTCCAGCAGGTAGGCGGGATCGAAACGCATCCGGTATCCGTCGAAATCACGTACGGAATGGAGCGCCTTGCGTCCTACATTCAGGAAAAAGAAAATGTGTTCGATCTGGAATGGGTGGACGGCATCACTTACGGGGATGTGTTCCATCAGCCGGAATACGAGCATTCGAAATACACGTTCGAAGTGTCCGACGTAAAAATGCTGTTTACTTTATTCAACATGTACGAACAGGAAGCCAAAAAAGCGATGGATCAAAACCTCGTGTTCCCGGCGTACGATTACGTGCTGAAATGCTCGCACACCTTCAACCTTCTTGATGCCCGCGGAGCCATCAGCGTGACGGAACGAACCGGATATATCACCCGGGTGCGCAACCTGGCCCGCCAGGTCGCCGCGACTTACGTGGAGGAACGCGAGAAGCTCGGCTTCCCGCTGCTGAAGAAAGGAGGCGATCTGTAATGGCAAAAGACCTGTTGTTCGAAATCGGTCTGGAAGAGGTGCCTGCACGCTTTTTGCGCGCTGCCATGGATCAGCTGAAGGAAAAAACGGCGCAGTGGCTGGAGCAATCCCGTTTGTCCCACGGAGCCGTAGAAGCTTACGCGACTCCGCGCCGTTTGGCGGTACTCGTTCATGGCGTCGCGGAGAAACAGGACGACGTGGAGGAAGAGGTCAAGGGTCCTTCCCGCAAGATCGCCCAAGACGAAAACGGAAACTGGAGCAAAGCGGCGCTTGGTTTCGCGCGCGGACAAGGCGTGGATCCGGAGCAGTTTACTTTCAAGGAATTGAACGGCGTCGAATATATCTACGTCACAAAAAGCAGCACGGGCGTCGATGCGGCATCCATTTTGGCCGACGGTTTGCTTGGCATTTTATCTTCGATGACTTTCCCGAAAAACATGCGTTGGGGAAGCTACGACTATAAATTCGTCCGCCCGATCCGCTGGCTCGTCGCCATGTTCGGCTCGGACGTCATCGATCTGGAAGTGACCGGCGTAAAATCGGGCAACGTGACGCGCGGCCACCGTTTCCTCGGAACCGAAGCCGTGCTTTCCGATGCTTCCGCTTACCCGGAAACGCTGCGTTCCCAGCATGTCATCGTGGACGTGAAGGAACGCGAAAGCATGATTTTGGATCAAATAAACAAGCTTGCAGAGGAGAAAAACTGGAAAATCGCCATTAAGGACGATCTGCTCGAGGAAGTTCTTTTCCTGGTCGAAACGCCGGCCGTCTTGTTCGGAACGTTTGATCCGTCTTTCTTGAACATTCCGCAGGAAGTGCTGATCACGTCCATGCGGGAGCATCAGCGTTACTTCCCGGTGCTTGACGAACAGGGCAAGCTGCTGCCGTTTTTCGTCACGGTCAGAAACGGCGACGACCGTTCGCTCGACGTCATCGCCAAAGGAAACGAGAAGGTGCTGCGCGCACGGCTTTCCGACGCGAAGTTCTTCTATGACGAGGATCAGAAGCTTGAAATCAAAGATGCGCTGTCCAAGCTCGAAAGCATCGTCTTCCACGAAGAGCTTGGAACGGTCGGCGACAAAGTCCGCCGCATCCGCAAAATCGCGGACCAACTGGGCGAAGCGCTGCACATTTCCGGCACGGAGCAGGAATACGTCAGCCGCGCCGCCGACATCTGCAAATTCGACCTCGTGACGCAAATGGTATACGAGTTTCCGGAACTGCAGGGCGTCATGGGCGAAGATTACGCCCGCAAAGCCGGAGAAAACGAAGCGGTTGCCAAAGCGGTATTCGAACATTACCAGCCTCGTTCCGCGTCGGACGATTTGCCTGCTTCGCTCGTAGGTGCGATCGTGAGCATCGCGGACAAAATCGACACGATCGTGGGATGCTTCTCGATCGGCATCATCCCGACGGGATCACAGGATCCGTATGCGCTGCGCCGTCAGTCCCAAGGGATCGTGCAAATTCTGCTCGCGAAGCAAATGCCGCTTATGCTTACGCAGATTTTCGGCATCGCGATTGACGTCCATGCCCAGTTCCGGGAGTTGAAACGCCAGGGCAGCGAAATTCGCAATGATCTTGAAGAGTTTTTCGGCTTGCGCGTGAAAAAGCTGCTGTCCGAAAACCTCCGTTACGACGTCGTCGACGCGGTGATTGCCGCCGGATTCGACGACGTGATGTCGGTCGTGTCCCGCGGGGATGCGCTGATGAGCGCCGTGAGCGGCGGGGACGAGTTCAAAACGACGGTCGAGTCTTTCAACCGGGTAAGCAATCTCGCCGCCAAAGCATCCAAGGCTGCAGTCAGCGAAAGCTTGCTTCAGGAAGAGGCGGAAAAGGAACTGCATGCCGCTTGGCTCCAAGTCCAGAAGCCGTACTCCACAGCTCTTGAACAGCGGGACGGGGCCAAGGCGCTGGAGATTTTGGGAGAACTGAAACCGGCCATCACGAATTTCTTCGATTCCGTCATGGTCATGGCCGAAGACGAAAAAGTCCGGGCCAATCGTTTGGGACTTCTCGCGCAGATCGACCAAGGATTGAAGCAGTTTGCCGATTTCAACAAGCTTGTCTGGTAGGCTATAGCATGACCGAACGTACGGAACGGGAAGCACCTGGTGCTCCCTGTTCCGTATTTTCGGAAAGCTGTCAGAAGTTGTTATTGCATCGCAAGAAGGATTTTGGCATCTATTAGGCGTATATTACGTATATACGAGTATGGCAAACCATGATTACAGGGTGATACATTCTGGCTGATATGCATACGATTCACATCGTCGTCGACGGGGATGCCTGTCCCGTAAAGCGTGAAATTGGCGAAGTAGCCAGAACCTTCCGCATTCCTGTGCTGATGGTTTCTTCTTATGACCATTTTATCGCGGCCGAGGAGGGCGTCGAAACGATTCAGGTCGACCGCAGCGACCAAAGCGCGGACCTGTACATCGCGAATCACATTAAGCCCGGAGACGTCGTGGCCACGCAGGATTACGGGTTGGCGGCGCTGGCGCTTTCGAAGGGCTGCCATGTTCTTTCGTTCCGCGGGCAAAGCTATACGGGCGACAACATCGAGTTCATGCTCGATCGCCGCCACCATCAGGCCAAAGCGCGGCGAAGAGGCAGCTACGGCAAAGGCCCGAAACCGATGACTCAGGCGGACAAATTGCTTTTTCAACAGAAACTGACAAAACTTTTGCACACATTGCAGGAGAATGTTTAACAGTAGCGAATAATATTTTACGTGCCAAAAAGAGATGAAGGTGGTTTGGATGAATGCCGGACAAGGCAATATACCGGAAAAAGTGATCGATGCGGTGCTGGACAAGCATGATATCGTCGATACGGTAAGCAGGTACGTTCATCTGACCAAGCAGGGGAAATACATGAAAGGCCTCTGCCCGTTTCATTCGG
>Ga0180220_1002146_pt1 | contig 13226 bp, 12 predicted proteins | sample eDN5th37CBELigBY_FD_151335 | JGI IMG/M metagenome (GOLD analysis project Ga0180220, IMG submission 151335) | Enriched backyard soil microbial communities from Emeryville, California, USA - eDNA 5th pass 37_C BE-Lig BY (version 2) (version 2) | ecosystem: Environmental > Terrestrial > Soil >... | reverse complement strand
GTTTGCGTGCCGGGCGGCGGCGGCATGAACGCCTTGCTCAACGACGAGGAGACACTGGCGTTCCTGAGGCGGCAGGCTGCCGGCGCGCGCTATGTGACCAGCGTCTGCACCGGCGCGCTCGTGCTCGGGGCGGCGGGGCTGCTCAAGGGCAAGCGCGCCGCGACGCACTGGATGAGCCTCGACATGCTGCGGGCATTCGGAGCCACACCCGTTGCCGAGCGCGTCGTCGTGGACGGCAACGTGATCACGGGCGGAGGCGTCACCGCCGGCCTGGATTTCGCGCTGACGGTCGCGGCGGAGGCGTTCGGCCCGGACCTCGCCAAGGGGATACAGCTCGGCATCGAGTACAATCCGCAGCCGCCTTTCAACGCGGGCTCGCCGGAAGGCGCGGGCGAGGCCATCGTGGCGCAAGCGAAAGCGGCGGCGGCGAAACGCCAAGCCGAGCGCGAGGCGGCCGTTGCGGAAGCGGCGCGGCGTCTCGGCTGAGGGTTCGGGCAGGATAGACGGAGGCGTCAGACGTCACGATCCTCGGCCGCCTTGTAGCGGCGGTCCTGGTAGTCGTCCATCGCACCGGTGTGGATGACGGCGATGTGCCGCCGCTCCCGGAAGTAGGCCCAGGCCTCGGTCCGCTCGCCCATCCCTTCGAGCACGACTGCGATGACGCTGCGGCGGTATCCGTTCGGCAGGTGAACGCTTTCGAGCTGGTCGAGGGCCGGCATCATGAGCGCGGGAACGTCCCAGATCTCGCCCTTGACGCGGTGGCCTTCGCCTGCTTCGGGGATGAGATACGGCGTGAACCAGATGCCGCCCACCACCAGCGGATAGGCATCGACCGTGCGCGCGTCGCCGACGTAGGTGGCGCCTGTCATGTAGTGGTGGTTCGGAAAGCCGCGCTTCAGCGTCCCGTAGACGAAAACACGGTGCGTGGGTCCGGTCACGATGTCCCTCAGCCGATCTCGTTCGACTGGAGATATGTTAGCACCTTCTCGAGCGGTTCGACGTCTCCGAACTTGGCGTCGATGTCGAATAGGTTCCACTCCACGGCGCCGATGATGCGGTCGCCCACCGCCTCCCGCACGATGATGGGGCGGAATCCGTCCGCGATGGCATCCTCGACCGTGTTGCGCACGCAGGCGCACGCCGTCACGCCCGTGACGATCACCGTGTCGACGCCGGCCGCCCGCAGCATGCCGCTGAGATAGGTGCCGTGAAAGGCGCTGGCGCGCTTCTTGACGATGACGTGCTCGCCGGGCTCGGGTGCGATGCGGTCGTCGATCGCGGCCTCCCAGCTACCCGCCTTCAGCGTCTCGACCGGGATCTTGTATTGCCAGAGGCCCATGTCGCTGTTGGGACCCTCGGTCACGTCGTAGGCCGTCGTCGTGTAGACGACCGGGAGCTTGCGGGCGCGGAAGGCCTTGAGCAGGGCCTGCGTCGCGGGGATGATCGTCTCCATGCCGTCGCAGGTGAAGGCGTTGCCCGGCTGTGTCCAGGCGTTGGCGAGGTCGATGTTGATCAGGGCGGGCCGCTTGCCAAAGCCAATGCGGCGCTGGAAGCCGCGGTTCTGGTAGAGTGCGCTATCCGCGGCGAAGACCTTGTCGAGCGCGGCCTTGAGTTCTTCCCGGGCGTCCATGCTGCCTCCGAGCTTTGGGTTGCGCGAGCTTAGAAGCTGTGGAGCGGCTCGACAATTGCGGAGTTCCGGCAGATGCCGCTCAGAGTCCGTGCAGAACCCGGACGAGGGCCGGCATGTGTCGCGCCGCGGTGACAGTCATGGCGCCGGACTTGATGTAACGAGACGCGTTAGGAAGTCTGGGATTGGAGATGGACATGGGCATCATGGCTCGCACGTTTGCGATCGTCGCCGCGGTTCTGCTGGCCAACGCCGGCCCCACGGCCAACGCGGCACGCCACTGCGTCCTGGCAGGCGGCTCGGCAAACATGATCACGCGCGACCTCGCCGTATTCATGGCCAAGGCGGCCCTCGCAAACTCCATCAAGGGCATGGGCGCAAAGCCGGCCGGCCCGATCAAGCTCAAGTGCGACAGCAGCCTGCCGGTCTATTGCCTGGCGCGCCAGAAGGCCTGCAAGTAGGCGGCGACGGACGGGACGGGGGCGGAGCAACGACGGGATCGTCCCCGCGGACAGGCGATGTCGACGCGTGTCCGTGCATATCCATGCTTTCGCCGGACCAAGCCAATTCCTGAGGGGATACGCCCTCTGTTCGTAACGGACACCTGTCCGGTTTCGGCGTATGGTTTCGCGAAGTTGTGATGAACGATGTTAAATTAACATACTGAAAAACGAACCGGCATGTATTATAAATATCTCCAGCAACGGGCATTGCCCGCGTCCTCAATTCGTTGAACCGCCTACTGGAGACGATTATGACCCCAACACGCTTGATCGCCGCTCTTGGCGGCGCCCTTATTGCAACCTCGGCATTGATTGGCACGGCGTCCGCCCAGGGCTACGGCCACGGGCAAGGCTACGGATATGAGTATCACCAGCCGAAGGCGCACGTCTGCTACGAGAAGGTGGTCGTTCCCGCCGTCTATGGCACGGTGAAGAAGCCCGTCGTCAAGGTCGAGGGCCGGTGGGAGAAACAGATCATCCCGGCGGTTTATGCCGAACGCGAGGTGAAGGTTCTCGTCAAGCCGGCCACCTACGAGCCGAAGGTCGAGCCGGCGATCTACGAAACGCGCGAACGCAAGATCCTGGTCGAGCCGGAGCGCAAGATCGTCAACGTGACGTCGCCCGTCTACCAGACCGAATACGTCTCGGTGAAGGTGCACGACGGGTATGGACACCCTCGTTACGAGACGAAGGCCCACAAGAAGCTGGTCGAGCCGGCAAAGAAGGAAGTTTCAGTGGTGCCCGCGGTCTACAAGACCGAAGCCTACAAGGTGCTCGTGAAGCCCGAGCGTCACTACAAGGTCTTCCACGATGCGGTCTACGAGACCAAGGTCGAGAAGTACATCGCCAAGCCGGCCTACGAGCATCGGATCTACCACAAGCCGGTGATCGAGTACGTCGAGGAAAAGGTCATCGTGAAGCACGCGCACAGCTTCGCCCGGCCCGTCTACAAGAAGTACGGCGAGGCGTGCTGACATTCGGTCGGACCGCGAGGGAAAATGGGGGGCATCGGCGCGCCGATGCCCCTTGTCGCTTTCGTGCGGCCGGTGCCGATCGCATCTCAGGCGAAGCGGACCGCGTAGACCGGCGGTAGCGTATGCGAGACCATCGACCACGAATCGCCCTGGTTCTCGCTGACCCAAAGACCGCCGGTCGTCGAGCCGAACGCCAGACGCTCACCGGTCTCGTCCAGCGCCAGAGAGTGGCGATAGACGACGTCGTAGGCGTGCTCCTGGGGCAAACCGCGCCCGAGGGTCTCGAACGTGCGGCCGCCGTCCCGAGTCCGCGTCACGCACAGCCGGCCGCCGACGGGAATGCGCTTCTCGTCCTTGATCTCCGGCACGAACCACGCCGTATCGGGCTCGCGCGGATGAACGCGCACCGGGAAGCCGAAGACGGAGGGGCCCGCCTCCGTGATCTCCGTGAAGGTCCGCGCCTCGTCGGAGGAGACGAAGATGCCGTTGTGATGCTGCACCCAGAACCGCTCCGGCGCGGCCGGGCACTGCGCGAGGCAGTGAACATCCTGAGCGATCGGCGCGTGCGTCAGCTCGGGCGGTACGTGGTCGGCGCGCATACCTTCGCCGCGCTGGGTCCATGTCGCACCGGCATCGTCGGTCGCCCAGATGCCGCCGGTCGAAACCGCGACGGTCACGCGCCGGCTGTCACGCGGATCGACCACGATCGAGTGCAGCCCGGGCAGGTCGGCGCCGCCGCCCATCCATTTCGTGCGGAGAGGGTGATCCCAGAGCGAGCGGATCATCTCCCAGCTCTCGCCATGGTCGCGTGACCGAAAGAGGCCGCCCGGAATGGTGCCGCACCACAGGACACCCGGCTCGTCGTCGCCGCCCGGCTCGAGCGCCCAGACGCGGACGGTCGACCAGGGCAGCGGCCGGCCCCACATGTCGAGCTCTTCATAGCCTTCCGGCTTCTCGGGATAGGTCGGTGTCGCGATCTCCTCCCAGGCGCCGCCGCCGCTCATGCGGTGCATCTTGACGCCGAAGTGGCCGTGATCGAGCGCGGCGTAGCATCGCCCGTCGCGCGGGTCGGCGAGCGCGAGCGAGACGTTGTCGCCGAGGAAGTCGCCGCGCGCGATCCGCCATCCGGACCGTTCGCGCTCGACAGTGAAAAGGCCTTTGCGGGTGGATATGAGAAGCGTGTCGGTCATCGATGGAACCCCTGCCGGATCAACCGCCCGAGAGCGCCTGGAAAACGTAAACCGTGCTGTTTTCCTTGACTTCGTCCGTAAGCCCGGTGCGATCACGGACGAGTTCGCCGTCAACGAATACGGACATATGGCGCCTCAATGCTGACTGGTCGTCGAGTACGTAGCTGCGTGCACGCGGGTTGCCGGTGAACACGTTGTCGAGCGCCTCGCGGACGGTGCGCCCGGGGACGGTCGCCTCGGGACATTCGACGTGGCGCTGGATGTTCGGCGTGAAGACGACGCGCGGCATGTGCGTGCCCTTTGCTTGGCCCTTGCCCTGTCCTCAGGCGGCGACGGCTTCGCCCTCGACGAGGGTCTTGAGCTTGCCGAGTCCGCGCGTGAACTGGTCCCCGCACATGCGCTCGCAGTCCATGACCTGGTTCATCACCTTGCCCATGAAGGTGACAGGGCCGGACATCGACCATGTGACGCGCGTGCCGTCGGCGACGGGCTCGAGCCGAAACTCCACGCGGTTATCGCAGGCGAGCGGCTTGGTCATGACGAGGCGCACGCCGAGGCGGCGGGGTGGTTCCTCCTCGACGATCTCGGTGTACCCGGTGCCGGCACCCCGGCTTTCGAACGTGTAGCGCGCACCCGGCCCGCGCGACGGGCCGCTGTAGGTGCCCCTGAGGCGCGGGTCCTCGTTGAAGGGGTTCCAGGTGAAGGCGACGGGATCGGCAATCAGCGGGAAGATGCGCTCGGCGGGCGCCCGGATGACCACGGAGCGGGCGTAGCTGAAGGCGTCGGGCCGGCGCGCGGCAAGCGCGAGGAAGGCGGCGAGCGCCGCCGCGAGGACGACACCGGAAATCGTCAATATCGTAAGCATCGCATCGTTCTCCTGATAGAAGAGTGAACGCGTGGGTTGTGTAACGGTCGAGGCGGACGGTGGACATGGCGTGGATGAGGTGGCAATGCCGGGCGGTCGCACGTCGCGGCTACGCCTCGAGCAGCACCTTGAAGCCGCCCCAGAACATGCGCACGGCATCGAACGGCATGTTGGCGGGGTCGGACGGCTTCATGCGATCGTCGGCGAAGACCTTGGCCATGACCTCATCGCGGTGCTCGCGAGAGTGATAGACGGCCCAAGCGATGACGACGATCTCGCCCTCCTTGAGGTCGACGGCCTGTGGATACGAGGTCACCTTGCCAGGCTTGACGTTGTCGGCGATGCACTCGACGTATTCGAGCGCTCCGTGCTCCCGCCAGACGCGTCCCGCCAGCTCGGCGAGCGCGCGGTAGGCGTCGAGCTTGTCCGCAGGGATCGGGACGACGAAGCTGTCGACGTATTTTCCTTCGTATCGACCCATGGTGATGCCTCCTCTTCAAGCGGCCGTCGAATGGCTCTGCCGGGCCTTCCGTGCCGAGGACGTTCGGACGCGACGCCGGCCGACATCATCATCCCGTTTTTTTGCCGGTGGACGTGGCTGCGTCATGGCTGCTGCCCTTCGCGAGGCGGTCCAACTCACGCCGGATATGCGCCGCCTCCGCCGGCGAACGGGCGAGCGCGATGGCGCGATCGAACGCCTGCCGCGCTTCCGCGACACGCCCGATCTCGGAGAGAAAGCTGCCCCGCGCGCCATGGAAATAGAAATAGCTCTGTAGTGCCTCGCCGAGTGGCTCGATCATGGCGAGCCCCGCTTCGGGTCCGCGTGCCTTGGACACGGCAACCGCACGGTTCAGCGTGACCACCGGCGAGGGCGACATGCGCTCGAGGGCGCCATAGAGCAGCTCGATCTGCTGCCAGTCGGTGCTCTCGGCCGTCACGGCCTGCGCGTGCAACGCTGCGATGGCCGCCTGGATCTGGTACGGCCCCGGCCGGCGATGCCGCATCGCCTTGTCGACGAGGGCCAGCCCTTCGGTGATCAGCGGACGTCGCCAGAGGCGCCGGTCCTGGTCGGCAAGGGGAACCGCCTCGCCATTCGCATCGAAGCGGGCAGGGGCGCGGGCGTGCTGGAGAAGCAGGAGCGCAGTGAGGCCCATGACCTCCGGCTCGGCCGGAAAAATCTGCAGCAGAAGGCGCGCCAGCCGGATCGCTTCGTCGGCGAGGGAGCCTCTCTCCGCGCTGTCCGTGTGAGGCGCCGAGTAGCCCTCGTTGAAGACGAGGTATATCATCGCGGCGACGGCAGCCAGGCGCTCGCTGCGCTCCACTGCACTCGGTGTCTCGAAGGTCTGGGCTGCCTTCGCGACGCGTGCCTTGGCGCGCGTGATGCGCTGCTCCATGGCGGCCTCGCTCACCAGGAAGGCGCGTGCGATCTGGGACACGGACAGCCCCGAGACGATGCGCAGCGCGAGGGCGATCTGCTGTGTCGCGGGCAGGTCCGGATGGCAGCAGATGAACATCAGCCGGAGAATGTCGTCGCGGTAGTCGGCGGCATCGATCCGCTCCACCGCCGGCGCTTCCTGGTCCGACACGTCCGAGACCGCGACATCGTCGTCGGGAAGAGGGACGTGTCGGCGGGCGCGGCGCGCGTGATCGATACCGGAGTTGCGGGCGACCATGATCAGCCATGCCGCCGGGTCGCGGGGTGGTCCGTTCCTCGGCCATGCGCCGAGCGCGCGCAGGCAGGCTTCCTGGAAAGCTTCTTCCGCGACGTCGAGATCGCGGAAGTAGCGGACCAGCGCGGCCACTGCCTTGGGGCGGGCCGAGGTCAGAACCGTGGATATCCACGCGCCGTTGCTCACCCCGTTTTACTCCCGTCGATGAAGTAGCCGACCGGACGGATCTCATAGGCGCCACCTGGATTGGCGGCGGCAAGCTCACGGGAGATCTCCAGCACCTCCTCGAGAGAGGCCGCTTCGACGATGTAGAAACCGAGCAGTTGCTCCTTGGTTTCGGCGAACGGGCCGTCGAGAACCAGTGGCGGCTCTCGGTCCTTGCGGAGCGTCGTTGCCGCCGTGGTCGGCAGCAAGCGGGCCACGGGGCCGAGCTTGCCGTCCCGCGCGAGGCGCTCGTGGACGACGGCCAGCTTTGCCATCACCGCCTCGTCTTCCTCCTTGGACCAGGCGCAGACGACCTTCTCGTCGTGGTAGCAGAGGATGGCATACTGCATGGGCGTATCTCCGCAATTCGCGTGTCGAGGACGTCCGAGGAGGGCGCCAACCGACACCGGTGGCAAACAATTTTTCCTGATGCTGAAGCGCAGGCGCGGCGTCGTGATGGCACTGCCCCGAGCAGAACGACGGTAGCGATCCTGCGCGAACCGGCCTAGTGTCGCCCGGACATGCAGCCGGGCCAATCCTCCGGCACGACGCAAGCCGGACGATCCATGCACTACTTCACTTACCGGGGCGGCACGCTCCATGCCGAGGACGTGAGCCTCGCGAAGATCGCAGCCGAGGTGGGCACGCCCGTCTACGTCTATTCGGCGGCGACGATCGAGCGGCACTACAACGCGTTCGCGGGCGCGCTGTCGGGCGTCGATGCCCGTGTCTTCTATGCGATGAAGGCCAATCCCAACCTGGCCGTCCTCAAGCTGCTCGGTGGTCTCGGTGCGGGCGCCGACACGGTCTCGGAGGGCGAGATCCGGAAGGCGTTGGCCGCCGGCATCCCGGCGGGGCGCATCGTTTTCTCGGGCGTCGGCAAGACGGATGCGGAGCTCGGCTTCGCGGTCGAGACCGGCATCTATCAAGTGAACATCGAAACCGAGGGCGAGCTGTTGGCCCTGTCCCGGATAGCGGCGGCGAAGGGGTGCGAGCAGGCGGCTGTGTTCCGCATCAACCCGGATGTCGGTGCCGGCGGCCACGCCAAGATCACGACGGGCTCGTCCGACAACAAGTTTGGGGTGAGCATCGAGGAGGCGGAGCGGCTTTACGGTATCGCGGCGGGCCTGCCCGGCGTGTGCATCGAGGGTCTTGCCGTGCACATCGGCAGCCAGATCCGCGCCTTGCATGACCTCGGCGCCGCCTTCGGACGGATGCGGGCGACCGCGCTCAGGCTGCGCGAGAAGGGCTATCGCGTCACGCGGCTCGATCTGGGTGGCGGCCTCGGCATTCCCTACGAGATGAGCGAGGCGGTCTCTCACGGCCCCGACCTGATCCAGGCTTATGCGGCGCTGGTCCGCAACACCTTCCACGGCCTCGACGTAGAGTTGGGTTTCGAGCCGGGCCGCATCATCGTCGGCAATGCGGGGCTGCTGCTGGCGCGGGTCGTGCATCTGAACCGCCGGCCCCAGAAGACGTTCGCCGTGGTCGACGCCGCGATGAACGATCTCGTCCGTCCGGCCATGTACGACGCCTTCCATGACATCTGGACGGTCAACGAGGCCGCCAGGGATGCGCCACGACGCGCCTATGACGTGGTCGGGCCGATTTGCGAATCGAGCGATACGTTTGCTGCCGGACGCGAGCTGCCGGAGCTGGCGCCGGGCGATCTCGTCGCCTTCATGACGGCCGGCGCCTACGGCGCGGCGATGTCGTCAACCTATAATGCGCGTCTGCTAGTGCCCGAGGTGCTGGTCAAGGGCAGTGCCTACGCTGTCGTTCGCCCGCGCCAGACGTGGGAAGATCTGATCGGGCAGGATCGCGTGCCAGATTGGCTCTAACTGCGGCAACTGCGGCCGGCAACACGAGCCGTGGTTCTCGTCGGGGCGTTCCGCCGATAGCGGGGCGGCCGCGCGATTGCTCGTGTATCGGGTTGCTAAGCAAGGCCGGCCGAAGCGCGCTAATCAAGGAGCCGGCCCTACTGGGGAGACGACTTGATGCGTTCGCCTTTCGCCCTTCTCGTTCCGCGCTACCTGGCCGTGGCGGTCGCCATCCTGGGCACACTGGCGCTCGGATACCTGGCGCGGGTGTTTCCCGGCTATGACCTGCTGATCGGCATACCGTTCATAATTTTCGCCCTCGCCTCGATTCTCGGGCTCTACGACCTTTTCCAGACGCGGCACGCCATTCTCCGCAACTATCCGATCCTCGGGCACCTGCGGTTCCTCTTCGAGGAGATCCGCCCCGAGATGCGCCAGTACTTCTTCGAAACCGACAAGGACGGGACGCCGTTCAGCCGCGACAAGCGCGCGATCGTCTATCAGCGTGCCAAGAAGGAACTCGACAAGCGGCCCTTCGGCACCCAGTACGATGTCTATGAGATCGGCTTCGAGTGGCTGCTGCACTCGATCGCGGCGCGCCCGCTGGCGACGGAGCCGTTCCGCATCTCGATCGGCGGCGACGACTGCAAGCGGCCCTATTCGAGCTCGGTGCTCAATATCTCGGCGATGAGCTACGGCTCCCTCTCGGGCAACGCAGTGCTCGCGCTCAACAAGGGCGCGAAACTCGGCCACTTCGCCCACGACACCGGCGAGGGCGGTTTCTCACCTTATCACGCCGAGCACGGCGGCGACATCATCTGGGAGCTGGGCTCCGGCTATTTCAGTGCACGCAACAGTGACGGCACGTTCTCGCCGGAGCGCTTCGCCGAGGTGGCGTCGAACCCGCAGATCAAGATGGTGGAGCTGAAGCTCAGCCAGGGCGCCAAGCCAGGACACGGCGGCGTGCTGCCGGCGGCCAAGGTGACGCCGGAGATCTCGCGCATCCGCGGCATTCCGATGGGCAAGGACTGCATCTCGCCGGCCGTCCATTCCGCCTTCTCGACGCCGATCGAGATGCTGCAGTTCATCGCCGAGATGCGGCGGCTCTCCGGCGGCAAGCCGGCGGGCTTCAAGCTCTGCATCGGGCATCCGTGGGAGTTCCTGGCCATCGTCAAGGCGATGCTCGAGACCGACATCCTCCCGGATTTCATCGTCGTCGACGGCAAGGAGGGTGGCACCGGCGCGGCCCCGCTCGAGTTCATGGACCACCTCGGCATGCCGTTGCGGGACGGGCTTGCGTTCGTCCAGTCGGCGCTGGTGGGCGCAGGGTTGCGCCACCGCATCCGGCTCGGCGCTTCGGGCAAGATCGTCACCGCCTTCGACATGGCGCGCGCCATGGCGCTCGGCGCCGATTGGTGCAACGCGGCGCGCGGGTTCATGTTCGCGGTCGGCTGCATCCAGGCGCAGACGTGCCATACGGGTCAGTGCCCGACGGGGGTCACCAGCTCCGATCCGTTGCGCAGCCGCGCGGTCGTGGTGCCGGACAAGGCCCAGCGGGTGGCCAACTTCCACCGGGAGACGATCCACGCGCTCGCCGAACTGATCGCGGCGGCGGGCCTCGATCACCCGCGCGATCTGACGCCCCGGCATTTCATGCGGCGCGCCGCGCTCGACCGCGTCGTCAGCCTCGCCGAGATGTACCGCTTCCTGCGTCCGGGCGAGCTTCTGACGGGCACCGACCATCCTCAGTTCCGCGATGCCTGGGAGATGGCCCAGGCCGACACGTTCATGCCGGGCCCGGTCCGCGGACATGCGCCGGAGCAGGTCCTCGGGGCTAGGTGGTAGGGCGGGCAGCGATCCTCACGCGAGGCGAAGCGCCTTCTATCCGCAACCCATGGTCGCGGGCGTAAGGGGTTTTGCCTCGTTTCGGCCCAAGTAAGACGACAAGACTGGGCGTAGCGCGTGCCCGAAGAGCCGGCGCAGGCGAGATCGTTTGGTCTCGTCAAAGGGGCTCGTCTATGCGAATATGTTAAGCATCGGTCGTTGCAGGGGAAGTTCGTGACGGCCGCGGCTAAGTTTCGGGGCGAATGCGAGGAATCGTCGATGGCGAACGATACGCGAGCGGCCCTGTCCGCGCCCAATCCCGATTTCGAGCGGAAGGTCCGGCTCAGTCGGGCGGCGCTGCTGGTGGAGCGGCTCTGGCCGCGGATCTGGGCGTTGGCCGCCCTGTTCGGGCTCTTCGTCATCGTCTCGCTCGCAGGGATGTGGACGTCCCTGCCGGAGATCGGTCACTACGCTGTGCTGGGGCTCTTCGTCCTGGCCGGGCTCGCGGCTCTCGGATGGATCGCGCGGACGCCGACTGCGACACGCGAGGAGGCGATCAGGCGCATCGAGCGCACGTCCGGCGTCCCGCACCGGCCAGCCTCCAGCTACGAGGACCATCTGACCGCCTCGTCCGACAATCCCGCGACCCAGACGCTCTGGACCGAGCATCGCGCCCGCATCGCGCGCCAACTCGCCCGGCTGCGAGTCGGCAGTCCCGAGGCCCGCACGGACCGGCGCGATCCGTTCGCGCTGCGCGCGCTCCTCGTGTTCGGTGTCGGACTGATGGCGTGGTTCGTCGGCGACAGCGCATCGGACCGCTTGCGTGCCGCCTTCCGGTTCGGGCCGCCGCCCCTTGCCGTCGACGCGCGTCTCGATGCCTGGGTGACGCCGCCGCCCTACACCGGCATTGCGCCGATCATTCTCGCCGACGGCGCGCGGCCCGGCCTGCAGCCGCTGCCGGCGTCGAACGACAAGGGCGAGGTCGAGGTGCCGCAGCGCAGTCAGCTCGTCGTCAGGGGCAGCGGAACGGGCACGAGCGGCTTCACGCTCGAGATCACGCCTGAAGGCGGCGTCGCCGAGCAGAGAGAGGTCAAGCCCGAGACTACGGAGAACGAGGCGGCCGGCGGGCACAACCCGAATTTGCCGCCGGCTCTGCGCAGCGATGTCGCCGAGGCCAAGATCGAGCTCACGACGACCGTGAGCGTTCGTATTCTCGGACGATCCGCGCCGCCGTGGGTGTTCCGCGTCATTCCCGACAAGGCGCCGACGATCGCGCTGTCGAAGGAGCCGCAGAGGTTGCCGCGCGGCTCGCTCAAGCTCACGTACAAGGTCGCGGACGACTACGGCGTCGTCTCGGCGGAGGGGCGCATCACGCGCGCGAAGCCGCAGCCCGGCGACCCGGCGACGGAATGGGCCCGTCCCAAGGCCAACAAGGGTCCCCGCCCGCCACTCGAGCGTCCGCCGTCGCTCGCGCTGCGGCTGCCGCGGGCCAACGCCAAGGAAGGCGAGGCCTTCAGCTATCACGAGTTGACCGCGCATCCGTGGGCCGGCTCGCGCGTCCAGCTCGTGCTGTCCGCGAAGGACGCCGCCGGACAGGTCGGCAAGAGCGCGCCGGTCGAGCTGATCCTGCCGCAACGGCGCTTCATGAACCCGATCGCGAAGGCGGTGGTCGAGCAGCGGCGTTATCTGGTCGAGGATCCGCGCAACCGTGACCGCGTCGCGTTCGCGATCGATTCGATCGCACTCGAGCCTGAAGGGTTCATCAAGGACCGCCGCGCCTATCTGGGCTTGCGATCCGCCTATTGGCGCCTGAAGCGCGATCATTCCCGGCTCGGCATGAAGAGCGTCGTGGACCAGCTCTGGCACGTGGCGCTGCGGCTCGAGGACGGCGATCTTTCTGACGCCGAGCGGGCCTTGCGCGAAGCCCAGGAGGAGCTTTCCAAGGCGCTGCAGGATGGCGCCTCGGACGAGGAAATCCAGCGGCTGATGAACCAGCTCCGTCAGGCGCTCAACGATTTCATGGAGCAGCTCCAGCGGCAGGCCCAGAACCAGCCCATGGAGTTCCCGAAAAACCTGTCGCCGAACAACATCATCCGGCAGCAGGACATCGAGCGGATGATGCGCGACATCGAGAACATGGCGCGCCAGGGCTCGCGCGATCAGGCGCAGCAGATGCTGAGCCAGCTCCGTGACATGCTGGAGCAACTGCAGAACGGCCGGCTGGCCCAAGGCCAAGGCCAGAGCCAGCAGGGCCAGCAGATGATGCAGATGATGAACCAGTTCGGGGACATCATCGGCAAGCAGCAGCAGCTCCTGGACGACACCTTCAGGGAGAACCAGGGCGGCGATCAGGAAGGGCAGCAGGGCCAACAGGGCCAACAGGGTCGGCAAGGCCAGCAGGGACAGGGCCAGCGCCAGGGCCGGAACGGGCAGGGCGGGCGCGAGCCTGGTCAGCGGGGCCAGGGCCGCCAGCCCGGCATGGGCCTCGGCGACCGACAGGCCGAGCTGCGGAACCGCCTCGGGCAATTACAGCAGCAGTTGCAGCGCAA
>Ga0180220_1002143_pt1 | contig 13246 bp, 13 predicted proteins | sample eDN5th37CBELigBY_FD_151335 | JGI IMG/M metagenome (GOLD analysis project Ga0180220, IMG submission 151335) | Enriched backyard soil microbial communities from Emeryville, California, USA - eDNA 5th pass 37_C BE-Lig BY (version 2) (version 2) | ecosystem: Environmental > Terrestrial > Soil >... | reverse complement strand
TGCATTCAGACAGGAAGCCGCGCAATGGTCGCATGCCGTGGCGCAGGCGTTGCACGCATCGATGCATGACTGAAATTTTTCATGTGGCATAGCAATCTCCGTATCAAGGCTGTCAAAGCGCCGCCCTGCGGCGCGAAATATTGAAGCCGGAAACCAGCAACCCCGATGCCCGCCGGGTACGCGTCGCCGGCATGCGCGCCGCACGGCGAGCGGCAGGCCGAAGACGCGTCGTAGAAATTTTTTCCGGATTCCCGTCCGGACGCGGACTCGCCCACGAGTTCTGTTCACTCCTGTCATGAAATCGCCAGATCCTTGAGGCAAACTGGCGGCATCGCCCACTTCTGCGCGTTCGCCATGACCGACACCCGCCCTCTCCCGCCGTCCATTTCGCCGGCCCAGCGCGCCGAAGCCGAATTGCTCGACAGTTTCGACGAAGAACTGGAAATGGAGCTGGACGACGAGCGGCTCGACGAGTTGCTGCTGGAGGTGCCGCCCCAGGGCCCCACCCCCGAAGGCCGCCTGGACCGGCGATTCTATTTCCGCGAGCTGTTCCGGCTGCAGCGCGAGCTGGTCAAGCTGCAGGACTGGGTGCAGGCCCATAAGCTCAAGATCGTGGTGCTGTTCGAAGGCCGGGATGCCGCCGGCAAGGGCGGCGCCATCAAGCGGATCACCCAGCGGCTCAATCCGCGCATCTGCCGCGTGGCCGCCCTGCCCGCGCCCAGCGAGCGCGAACGCACGCAATGGTATTTTCAGCGCTATGTGTCCCATCTGCCGGCAGGCGGCGAAATCGTGCTGTTCGATCGCAGCTGGTACAACCGCGCCGGCGTCGAGAAGGTCATGGGCTTTTGCACCGACGAGGAATACGAGGAGTTCTTCCGCTCGGTACCCGAGTTCGAGAAGATGCTGGTGCGCTCGGGCATCATCCTGTTGAAATACTGGTTCTCCATCACCGACGAAGAGCAGCACACCCGCTTCGTGATGCGCATCCGCGACCCCCTGAAGCAATGGAAGCTCAGCCCCATGGACCTGGAGTCGCGCCGCCGCTGGGAGCACTACACCAAGGCCAAGGAAATCATGCTGGAACGCACCCATATACCCGAGGCGCGCTGGTGGATCGTCGACGGGGTCGACAAGAAGCGCGCGCGACTGAACTGCATCCGCCATCTGCTGGACCGGATTCCCTACGGCGACCTGGAGCATCCGGAAATCACCTTGCCCCAGCGCGAATACAACCCCGACTACTTCCGCCACCCGGTGCCCGCCGACATGTATGTGCCGGCGGTTTATTGATCGGGCAGATAATCCAGCGGCAGCGCCGTGGTGTACTTGATCTGCTCCATGGCGAAGCTGGAGCTGACGTCGGCCAGTTCGGCCATGCGGATGAGGCGCTTGTAGACCTGGTCGTAGGCGGCGACGTCGGGCACCACCACCCGCATCAGGTAGTCGGTGTCGCCCGACATGCGGTACAGCTCGACCACCTCGGGGATGGTGGCCACCGCCGCATGAAACTGCTCGAGCCAGCGGGCGTCGTGCCGGCTGGTGCGCACCGCTACGAATACCGTTACGCCCACATTCAGGCGGGCGCCGTCCAGCAGCGCGACGCGAGCCCGGATGACGCCGCGCTCTTCAAGCTTCTGCACCCTCCGCCAGCAGGCTGTAGGACTCAAGCCTACGCGCTCGGCCAGGTCGTTGATGGGCAGGGAGCAATCTGCCTGAAGCTGCTCGAGGATGAGGCGGTCGAGTTTATCCATTGGGGGCCTGACGGGTGAGTGGCCGGGGCGGTGCGTAGAGAAGCCGCTAGCGCACGGCTAGAAATATATTTTCTAAAAATAACAGAAATGAGAAAAATAATTTCCTATTATCGCGTTACCAAGCCGAAAATAGCAATAAAACTTCGTGGTTCGCGGCCTATCATGTTTCTCATGAGCACTTCCCACGACGACACCCTTCTGATTCACGCGGGCCGCGCGCCGGCCGGCTTCGGCGGCCTGGTCAATACGCCGGCCTGCCGCGCCTCGACGCTGCTGGTCGACTCCTACGACGACTGGCGGCGCAGCCGAAGCGGCGGCAACCCCTATGGCCACTACGCCCGCTTCGGCACGCCCACGACCCGCGCCTTCGCCGACATGCTGGCCGAACTGGAGAATGCGCACGGGGCCATCGTCTTTCCCTCCGGGCTGGCCGCCTGCACGCACGCGCTGCTGGCCTTTCTAGCGCCCGGCGATCACGTGCTGATGACGGACAACGTCTATGGCCCCACTCGGACCTTCGCCTGCGCCACCCTGGCGCGCCTGGGTGTGGAAGTGACTTTCTTTGCGCCGCTCGAAGGCGCCGACATCGCTTCGCGCCTGCGCGCCAATACCCGTGTGGTGTATGTGGAGTCGCCGGGCTCCCAGACTTTCGAGGTCGGCGACATTCCAGCCATCGCGGCGGCGGCCCATAGGCAGGGGGCGATTGTCATGATGGACAACACCTGGGCCACGCCGCTGTATTTCAAGCCTTTCGAGCACGGCGTGGACGTGTCCATCCATGCCGCCACCAAATATCTGGTGGGCCATTCCGACGCCATACTGGGTGCGGCCACCGCCAATGCGCGGGCCTGGCCCACCCTGCAGGCCGGCGCCCACGACTTCGGCCAGACCGCCGGGCCCGACGACCTCTACCTGGCCCTGCGCGGCTTGCGCACCTTGTCGGTCCGCCTGCAGCGCCATCAGGAAACCGCCCTCTTGCTGGCGCAGCGCCTGCAGTGCCATCCCGCCGTCAGCCAAGTGTTGCACCCCGCCCTGCCCGAGGCGGCGGGCCATGCCTGCTGGAAGCGCGATTTCAAAGGCGCGAGCGGCCTGTTCGGCGTGGTGCTCAAGCCCATGGCCGAGCAGGAACACGCTCTGGCCCGGGCTTTCGACAGTCTGCAGCTGTTCGGCATAGGCCTTTCTTGGGGCGGCTACGAAAGCCTGGCCCTGCCGGTCGATGCGCCGTTGCGCACGACCGCTCCATGGCAGGCCCGAGGCCCCCTGCTGCGCCTGCATGCCGGCCTGGAGGACCCCGAGTGCCTATGGCGCGATCTATCGTCGGCGCTGGATGCCTACGTGCACGCCGCCGAACCGGCGCTCAGTTGACCGCGGCCCGCCGCCTGGTGCGCCGCGGCGGAGCCGATTCGCCCGTTGCGTCCGCTTCGAGCGTCGGCTTCCAGCCGACCGAGCGCGAGACGCCCTGCGTTTCCTCCAGCAGCACGGCAATTCTGGCCGCCCGGTCGGGCGGATCGCTGACACCCGGATCGTCCCTGAAGATCAAGGTGAGCACGGCCGATACATTGCCCTGGTAGTCCAGGATGGGGGCCGCCATGGCCGAAATATTGCTGACGTAGTGCCCCAGCCCGAGCGAATAGCCCTCGCGCCGGATGAATTCGCAGCGCTGCTTGATGGCCGCCATGTCGACCGGCGGCTCGCCCCGCTTGCGGGCGCGCTCGCGCTCGGTCTTGATCAACGGCTCGGTGATGGCGCGCGGCAGGTGGGCCAGGAACACCATGCCCGACGCGGATGAAATCAAGGGAAAGACCGAGCCCAGGCCAAGGTCGGTTCCGGTCAGGAAGGTACTGCGCTTGAGCCGCACACAGGTGGGGCCGTATTCGCCCCAGACGCACAGCAGGCCGGTCATGTCGAACTGTTCGCAGATGCGGTCCAGCGCCTCGGACGAGAGGGTGAACAGGTCGGTCTGGCTCATGGCCGCCACGCCCCACCGCAAGGCGCGGGTGCCCAGGCCGTAATGGCCGGTGGCGGCGTCCTGGACGACGACGCCGCTTTTCTGGAAGCTGGTCAGGTAGCGGTGCGCCTGGCTGGCGGAAATACCCGCCAGGCGGCCGATTTCACGCAGGGGAAGTTGTCGCGGCGCGCCTGCCAGGGCATCGATGACGCGCACGCCGACCTCGACCGACTGAATTCCCTTTTTTTCCTTGACGTCGCCTGCCTCGGCCGGCGCTGCCAGCGCATTGTCATCAGCCATTCCACCCACTCCCTAAATTGTCCAGCTTACGAAGCATCCTCCCCGCAAGCAATGTGCGCACGCCCCAACGCTATGTCCACCGCCATGGCGACGTGCAAGGCCACCGTATCGAAGCACGGCAGGGCCGGCGCCGGGCCTTCGGCCGCCAGCAGCAGCGGCAGCTCGGTGCACGCCACGATGACGGCATCCAACCCGGCCAGCCGCATTCTATCAAGCATGGCCAGCAAAGCCGTGCGCGACTCGGCATGGACGCGGCCCCTGGCCAGTTCGTCGAAGATTACCGCGTCCAGCCACTGCCTGTCCGCGGCCTCGGGCGGCACGACCTCGATGCCCGCGTGCCGGCTCATCCAGTCCGCGTAGAAGGAAGACTCGGTGACGTGGCGGGTGCCTACGATGCCCACTCGCGCATGGCCGGCGCTCTTTAGCGCGCGCGCCGTGGGCGCGCCGATGTGCAGGGCGGGAAGACGGGTATAGCTGGGCAAGGCGTCGAACACCTGGTGGGCCGTATTGGCGGTCAGCAGCATGAAGTCGGCGCCCGCCCGCTCCAGCTGGTTCGCGGCGCCGCCGACATGGCCCGCCACCTCGTTCCAGTCGCCCCGCCCCGCCGCATCGACCAGCACCTGGAAATCCAGCGTCACCATGATGCTGACGGCGTTGTGATGGCCGCCCAGTTCGCGCTGCACCGCCTGGTTGAGCAGGCGGTAGTACAAGGCGCTGGACTCCCAGCTCATGCCGCCCACCAGCCCGATGCGGCGCATGGGGAAAACCGGTTGGGCTGCACTCATCACAAGCCCAGCGCACTGCCCTCGCCGCGCCGCAGCAGGCGGGGCAGGGCCAGGGTGGCGATGACGAACAAGCCGGTGAGGAACTTGAGGTCGGAGGGATGCAGGCCGGTGGCCAGCCCCAGCGACACCAACTGGTAGTACACGATGGCGCCCACCAGGGGCGCGCACATCTGCCTGACCACCGTGTGCCGCCCGACGATGGCCTCGCCCACGATCAGGGCGGCCAGGCCGTTGATCAGGACGCCGAAGCCCATGGTGACGTCGGCGTAGCCTTGCTGCTGCACCAGCAGCGCGCCGCCGAAGGCGACGATGGCGTTGGCCAGCGCGAAGCCGCCCACGATGTACACCGCCGACCGTATCGCCAGCGCGGGCGCCAGCCTTTCGTTGACGCCCACGCAGCGCATCGACAGACCGATCTCGGTGCGGAACAGCCAGATCAGGGCCAGCGTGCCGGCCACCGCGAGCGCCCCCAACAGCCCCACTTGCAGCCAATCCGACATGAGAATCCCGGGCGACAAGGCGTCGAACACATTGGCCTCGCCGGGCAGAGGCGCGTTGGGCTTGCCCAGCACGCGCAGGTTCACGCTCCACAGCATGGTGAACACCAGTATGCCGGCCAGCAGCGAATGGATGCGGAAGCGCAGATGCAGCCATGCGGTCGTGGCGCCCGCCAATGCTCCGGCGAGGACGGCCAGCAGCGTGGCCCCGTAGGGATTGAAGCCCGTCGCCAGCAGTGCGGCGGTCAGGCAGCCGCCCAGGGGCAGGCTGCCTTCGCAGGTCAGGTCGGGCAAGGAAAGAATGCGAAAGGGAATCATGATGCCGAACGCAACGGTGGCATACATGAGGCTCTGGACCAGCGTCACCGGCACCAGGTGCCAGAAGCTATACAAGATATCTGTCATGGCTCAACTCAGTATCATCCGGTCGTCGGCAATATGAAAACGTTGCACCAGGTCGGCCACGCCCAGACCCGCCTTGTCCTGCGAGGACAGGTCGGCGCGCACGCCGCCGTCGGCCATCATCACGATGCGGCTTCCATACTGCAGGGCGTGCTCCATATTGTGGGTCACCATCATGGTGGTAAGGCGGCGCGCGGCCACCAGGCGCTGCGTGGCCTGCATGACGGTGGCCGAAGTGCGCGGGTCCAGCGCGGCCGTGTGCTCGTCCAGCAGCAGCACATCGGGCGCCTCGAGCGTGGCCATCACCAGCGCCAGGGCCTGGCGCTGCCCGCCGGAGAGCAAGCCCGCCCGCGCGGTAAGGCGGTCTTCCAGCCCAAGGCCCAATTCGGCGAGGTCGGCCCGAAAGCGCTCGCGCCGGGAGGCGGTCAGCGCCGCCCTCCAGCCCCGGCCCCGCGCGCGCAGTTCGGCCAGTACCAGATTTTCTTCCACCGTGAGCATGGGCGCGGTGCCGGTCATGGGGTCCTGAAACACACGGGCCACCTGGCGGGCGCGCACGTGCTCGGGCTGGTTCGTGACATCGGCCCCCGCGATCTCGACGCGGCCCTGGTCGGGAGAAAGTGCGCCGCCGATGAGGTTGAGCAGCGTGCTCTTGCCCGCCCCGTTGCCGCCGATGATGGCCACGAATTCGCCCGGCTGCACCTCTAGCGACACGTCCCGTGTGGCCAGCTTGGCGTCGGGCGTGCCGGCGTTGAAGGTCTTGCGCAGGCCTTCGAGCCTGATCATGGGCTGCGCCATCACTCGCCCACCAGGCAATTGCAATCCTTCAGGCTGTCGGGCAGCGTCAGGCCCAGCGCCTTGAGCCTGACCTCGCTGATCATGGGATGGTGCTCTTCGGGCGTGGGCTTCCAGGCCGGAATGTTTTCGGCCTCCTCGCCCTTGAGCAGGCGGCCCGCGATGCGGCCCGCGGCCTGGCCGGACTGTCTGAACGAGACCGCCAGGGCGGCCAGCGCCTGGTGCTGTTCGACCATCTGCGGCACCGAAGTCACGACCGGCAGGCGGGCGCGTTCGGCGGTGGATGCGATGGCCGCCGACCCTTGCTGGATGCGGCCCGAGGCAACGGGATACAAGGCGTCGACGCGGCCGCGCGCCGACTGCACGCGCTGCGGCAGCTCAGAGGGATTGTCCACGCCGATCCGCACCAGTGTCACGCCGTGGGCCTTCGCCACGGCCTGGATGCCCTCCAGCGCTGCCGAAGAGCTGTCGTCGCCGGTGTCGTACAGCACGCCCAGGCGCTTGAGATCCGGCACGACCTTCTTGAAGAAAGTCAGCAAAGCATCGTAGTCCACCGCGACAGAAGAACCCGTCAGCAGCTTCTCGCCCTTCTCCCAGCCGGAAACCATGCCCGCGTGCACCGGATCGGCAATGGGCGTGAACACGATGGGGAAGGTGCGCGATCGCAGTTGCTGGATGGCGGTGAGCGACACCGGCGTGGCGATCGTGGCCATCAAATCGGGATTGCCGCTGGCCAGCTTGTTGAGCATCTGCGGAATGAGCGAACGGTCGAAATTGACGTTGCTTTCCTCGAATTCCAGATTCTCCCCCTGCCGAAACCCTTCTTCAGCCAGCCCTTCCTTGAAGCCGGCAATGGTTTCGTCGAGCGTGGGATGCGGCCCCCAGCCGGCAATGGCGACCTTGTAGTCCCTGGCGTGCGCCGGCAGCACGGCGCTGCCCGCCAAGGCGGCAACTGCAATGATTCTGGCAAATGTTCGCATGGATTTGTCTCCTGGTGAACGCGTCTCGAAGTCGACGGAACATCTTGTTCTGCTCGGATTTTCATTGCACTATAGGCAACATGTTGGATACTATACAACCATAATCTGTGGATCAAGAACTATTTTCTTTTGTTTGCCCATAAGTTAAATCACCAAGGAGCGAGGCGTTGAAAGCACTTTATTTCGAAGAACACGGCGATCTTTCCGTCATGCAGTACGGCGACGTTCCGGAGCCGGAAGTGCCGCCCGGCTGGGTCAAGATCCGCGTGCGGGCCTCCAGCATCAATCACGCCGACCTGTTTTCGCGCCGGGGCATGCCCGGCATCAAAGTGCAATTGCCCGGCATCACCGGCTCGGACTGCGCCGGCGAGATCGCGGAGCTGGGCGAGGGCGTCACCGGCTGGGAGGTGGGCGAGCGCGTGCTGCCCCTGCCGCATCACGTCGACTGGGAAAACGGCCGCTTCGACATGCTGGGCGAAAACCGCAACGGCGCCATGGCCGAATACTGCGTCGTGCGCGCCAGCCAGCTCATGCGCCTGCCGGACAACGTCAGCGACGAGGACGCGGCCGCCCTGCCCTGCGCATACGGCACAGCGCACCGCATGCTGCACACCCGCGGCCGGATCCAGGCCGGCGAGCGCATCCTCGTCCTGGGCGCCTCCGGCGGCGTGGGCAATGCCTGCGTGCTGCTGGCCAAAGCGGCCGGCCTGCACGTCATCGCCGCCGCCGGCGATGAAGAAAAATGCCGCAAGCTGCAAGCCTTGGGCGCCGACGAAACCATCGACTATTCGCAAACCGCCTTCGACGCCTACATACGCGAAGAAACCGGCTCGCTGTTGCGCGGCGGCGGCGTGGACGTGGTGGTCAACTTCACCGCGGGCGACACCTGGCTGCCGTCCATGCGCTGCGTCAAGCGCTTCGGCCGACTGCTGTGCTGCGGCGGCACGGGCGGCTACAAGGCCGTGTCGGACATTCCCTATCTCTTCACCTCTGAAATGACCATCATCGGCTCCACGGGGTGGACCATGGAAGACCAGCAAAGCCTGGTGTCCATGGTGGCCGAGGGCCGCCTTGCGCCGGCGCTGGACCGGGTCGCTCCGCTGTCCGGCGCGATCGCCGCCTACGACGATTTCGAGAAGCGCGCCTTCTTCGGAAAAATCATCGTCAAGCCGTAAAACCATGATCGATGTATCCGCCCCATTCGCCAGCGCCGCCGACGCCGAGGCGTTCGCACGCATCCCCTGGCGCGAGCGCCTGCCCGCGGGCGATCTGCCCAATCTCGTGCTGCACGTCGCCGCACAAGAACCCGAAGCCACTGCGATGCGTTTCCTGCCCGACGGCCGGCTGGCGGATGCTCCGCAAGACATCAGCTATGCGGCGCTGGCGGAGCAAGTGCTCCAGGCCGCCGCCCGCCTTGTCGAAGCGGGCGTAGGGCCATCCGACCGCGTGGCCTTCCTGACGCAAAACGGGCCCGAGACGCTGATTGCCGTGCTGGCGGCCCAGGCGATCGGTGTGGCCGCGCCCGTCAACAGCTACCTGAACGCCCCTGAAATCGCCGCGCTGCTGGATGCGATCGACGCCAGGCTGCTGGTCGCGGAAGGCGATCTCGTATTGGACAAGCTGGACGCCGTGCTTGCGCATTGCCGGCGCCCGCCCCGCATCGTCAAGCCTGCCGAGCTGATCCGGGGCAAGCCGCTGGCGCGGCTGCCCCAACGCGATGAAGACATGGCGGGGCTGTTCCATACCGGCGGCACCACCGGCCTGCCCAAGCTGGTGCCCCTCAGCGCGGCCCAGCTGGCGGTCACCGCCCTGTTCTCGGCCTACGCCTACCGCTACGGCCCGCAGGACCGGGTGCTGGCGGCCATGCCCATGTTCCATGTCGGCGGCCTGCTGGCCAGCGCCTTGTATCCTTTGGCCTGCGGCGCCCGTGTCGTCATCGCCGGCACGGCGGGCTATCGAGGCCCCGGCACGGTGGACGAGATCTGGCGACTGGTTCGACGCGAGGAAATCAGCGTGCTGACCGCGCCGCCCACCATCATGGGCCGGCTGGCGCTGAACATGCCGGCGCGCTCCGAGGTGCCTGCGCTGCGGCTGCTGACCAATGGCGCGGCCGCGCTGCCCGTGGCCATCGGCGACCGGCTGGTCGAGCACTTCAACGTCCCCCTGACCGAGCCCTGGGGCCTGACCGAGGCCACTTTGGCGGTCACCGCCATGCCGGTCGACGGGGAACGGCGCGGCGGCTCGGTCGGCGTGGCCCTGCCCTATTGCCGGGTCAAGGCCGTGCGCGTCGACGTGGACGGCCGCGAAACCGGCGATTGCGCGCCCGACGAGATCGGCGTGCTGGCCATCAAGGGGCCAAGCGTCTTTACCGGCTATCTCGGCCTGGGCGCGGACAGGCAGCCTTTTTTCAAGGACGGCTGGCTGGACAGCGGCGATCTGGGCCGCATCGACGCCGAAGGCTATGTATGGATCACCGGCCGCGCCAAAGACCTCATCAAGCGCGGCGGCCACGGGCTGGATCCGGCCATGATAGAAAGCGCCCTGTACCGGCATCCGGCCGTGGCGCTGGCCGCCGCCGTCGGCAAGCCCGACGCGTATGCCGGCGAGCTTCCCATCGCCTATGTGCAGCTCAAGCCGGGCGCAGCCTGCACCGAAGCAGAACTGCTGGACCTGTGCGCCCGGATTCCGGAACGCGCCGCCATTCCCAAGGAACTCGCCATTCTGCCCGCCCTGCCTCTGACCGGCGTGGGCAAGGTCGACAAGACCGCCCTGCGCCGCGATGCCGCGCAGCGCACGTTGCAGGCCTTGCTGGACGAGGCGCTGCCGGCCGCCCACGCCCATGTGACGGTTCTTGCCGACCCGCGCCACGGCACGCTGGTGCGCGTCGAGACCGATGCGCAAGCCGAGGACGGCGTGGCCGAAGCGCTGTCCCGCTTTCCCTTCCATTACGAAGTGCAGGCCCGCCGGGGCGCTGCCAAAGGAGCCTCTTCATGAGCCAAGACATCGACGAACTGGACCATCTTCTGACCTATGTGCAAGACCTGGACGCCGCCGCCCAGGCCTACGCAAGATTGGGCTTCAGGCCTACTCCGCTCTCGGACATTACGTCGATGGGCATCGTCAACCGCCTCATCCCCATGCGGCCCCGCACGCCCGGCGCCGCCAACTTCATCGAGCTGATGGCCGTGCGCGACGCGAGCCGCCTGCCCGACGCCATGCGCCCTATTCTTTCGGGCCGGCAAGGCATCAAGTCCATGGTCATGATGAGCCGGGACGTCGCCGCCACCCATGCCCGCCTCACCGAGCGCGGCTATCCCTTTGCTCCGCCGGCCCATATCCGCAGGGAATGGGCGATACCCGGCGAAGGCTCGGTCTGGCCGGAGTTCGACGTGCTGCTGCCCATCCCCGCTCCCCTGGCTTTCAACGTCTGCCAGTACCACAATGTCGAGCTCTATCTGCGCGAAGACTGGCTCGAACACCCCAACGGCGCGCAGCACGTGCTGGCCTGCCTGGCCGTATCATCCGACCCGGCCGCCACCATCGGCTATTTCGCCAAGCTGTTCAGCCGGGAAGCGCGCCGGGACGCCGACGGCGGCCACGCCGTGTCGCCCGGCGCGACCGACCTGGTGGTGTATGACCCGCAGGCCTTTGCTGAACGCTATGGCATCACGCCCGCACAGGGCGCCGACGCCCGGTTTGCCGGCTACCGCGTCGCCGTGCGTTCACTGGCGGATCTGCGCGGGCTGCTTGCCCGCAACCAGGTCGCGCACGAGGACGCGGGCAAACGCATCCTGGTCGGCCCCGACGCCGCCTGCGGCAATCTCATCGAATTCGTGGAACTCGGCGTATGAGCACGCCCTTGGACGTCATCGAGGGCTTTCAGGACGACCTGATACGCATGCGCCACGACCTGCACGCCCATCCCGAGACCGCCTTCGAAGAGACGCGCACCGCGGCCATCGTGGCGGCCGAACTCGAGGCGCTCGGCATCGAGGTCCATGAAGGCATCGCCCGCACGGGCGTGGTCGGCGTGCTGCGCGCCGGCAACAGCCAGCGCGCCATCGGCCTGCGCGCCGACATGGACGCCCTGCCCATCCATGAAGCCAATACCTTCACCCATCGCTCGCGCGTGCCCGGCAAGATGCACGCCTGCGGCCACGACGGCCACACCACCATGCTGCTGGGCGCCGCGCGCTATCTGGCGCGGCATCGCGATTTCGACGGCACCGTCTACTTCATCTTCCAGCCTGCCGAAGAGGGCGAAGGCGGCGGGCGCCTGATGGTGCAGGAAGGCCTTTTCGAACGCTTTCCCATGCAGGCCGTGTACGGCATGCACAACATCCCGGGCATACCCGCCGGCACGTTCGGCGTCATGCCCGGGCCCATGATGGCCTCGTTCGATCTGCTCGACATCCGCATCCGCGCCAAGGGCGGGCACGCCGCTTTTCCCCACGAGGCCACCGACGCCGTCCTGGCCGGCTCGGCCCTGGTCTGCGCGCTGCAGGACATCGTCAGCCGGCGCATCAGCCCGCTGGACTCCGCCGTCGTCTCCATCACCACCTTCCATGCCGGCGACACCCACAATGTGCTGCCCGACGAGGCCCGCCTTTCGGGCACGGTGCGGGCTTTCTCCGCATCCGTCCGCGACGCGGTCGAAACCGAAGTGCGCCGCATCTGCGAAGGCATCGCCCACGCCCATCGGGTCGGGGTCGAGCTCAGCTACGACCGCCGCTATCCGCCCACGATCAACACCGAGCGCGAGGCCGGCGTGGCCCGCGAAGCCGCCACCCGCCTGGTGGGCGCCGAGCATGTGCTGACCCGCGCCCAGGCCCTGATGGCCGCCGAAGATTTCGCCTTCATGCTGCAGGCCTGCCCGGGCGCCTATGTCTGGCTGGGCAATGGCACGGGGCAGCAGGGCGGCTGCATGGTGCACAACCCCGGCTACGATTTCAACGATGCCATCATGCCGCTGGGCTGCGCTTATTGGGTATCGCTGGTGCAGACCGCCCTGCCCGCGCATGCCGCGGCCTGACCACCACTGAACAGATTGAACAGGAGACACCATGTCCGCCCCCATGACCGCACCGGAAATCCAGTCCTGGCTCGACTCATCGCCCTTCATCCGCTTTCTGGGCCTGCAGTGCGTCGAAGCAGATGCCCAGGCCGGAGCGCTGGCGCTGTCCATGCCCCTGCGCAAGGAGCTGGAGCGCGGAGCCGGCGGCCCGCAGTTCCATGGCGGCGCCGTCGCCTCGCTGATCGACACGGCCGGCACCTTCGCCCTCATCATGGGCTCGCGCGCGCCGGTGCCCACCATCAATTTCCGCGTCGATTATCTGCGCCCGTCGAGCGGCCTGCTCACCGCCAGAGCCGTGGTAAGGCGCGCAGGCAAGAAAGTGGGCGTGGTGGACGTCGACGTCTACGATGACGAACAACGCCTGACCGCGGTCGGGCGGGGCTGCTTCGGCGCTCCCGCGGCGGCTTGAACCCGTGCGCCTGCCAACTTGAAATCATGACGAGCCAACGCATACACCCCGACGGGCTGCTGTCGGGCGTGCGCATAGTGGATCTGACCCGGCTGCTGCCCGGGCCGCTCGCCACGCAGCAGCTGGCCGACCTGGGCGCCGACGTGCTCAAGATCGAAGAGCGTCATGGCGACCCGGCCCGCCACATGGGCCCGCCCGCCGGCAATTCACTGGCCTTTCAAATGGTGAACCGCCACAAGCGTTTCGCCACGCTCGATCTCAAGCAGGAGCCCGACCGCCGGCGGCTGCTGGCCCTGGCCGCCGAGGCC
>Ga0180220_1002141_pt1 | contig 13268 bp, 12 predicted proteins | sample eDN5th37CBELigBY_FD_151335 | JGI IMG/M metagenome (GOLD analysis project Ga0180220, IMG submission 151335) | Enriched backyard soil microbial communities from Emeryville, California, USA - eDNA 5th pass 37_C BE-Lig BY (version 2) (version 2) | ecosystem: Environmental > Terrestrial > Soil >... | reverse complement strand
CAGTGGGCGTTCAGGGGCAAACCGCTGTACACCTACGTCCTGGATACCCGGCAATGGAGCTTCGAAGGCAGCGACGTACCCGGCTGGAGCAATGTCTTCGTGCAGCGCGCACCGTCGCCACCGCCGGGGTTCACGGTGCAGGACACCCTGCAGGGGCAGACCCTCGCGGACGCGCGCGGCATGACCATTTACGTCTACGTGTGCGCCGACGACTCGATCGACCAGTTGAGCTGCGATCATCCCGACGACACGCAGGTCTATCGCCTCGCGATGTGCGGCGGCGGCGACGCGGCGGAATGCCTGAAGCACTGGCCCTACGTCCTCGCCGAGCCCGGCGCCCAGGCGACCAGCCGCAGCTGGACCATCGTGCAGATCGACCCCAAGACCGGACATCGCGCTGCACCCGGACAAAGCGATGCGCTGAGCGTGTGGGCGTACCGCGATCGCCCGGTGTATACGTATGCGGGGGATCATCAGCCGGGCGACGTCAACGGCGCCGCGACCGGAGAGTGGCGAGGCCAGCGCAATGGACTCAAGGCGTTCTGGCTGCGCGATGATCACTTCGGCGGCCATTTGTGATGATGGGCGGCAGACGAGATCGGCCATCGAGACTTTGGGGGCACCCATGAAAGCGAACGTCCAGCAATCTCCCGTTGAAAAACTGCGCAGGCAGATCGTGGCCTGCTCCGCACTTGCCGCAGTGTGTGCGAGCGCCGGCTCGATCGCCGATACGGCCGAGCAGACGGAGCCCCTCGCACCGCGCAACGGCACGATCGGCTACGTGCTGACGGACCTGATCTGGTCCGTGTACGAGACGCCGGGCGGCAAGACCGAATGTCCAGAGGGCCTCAACGAGCTCGGCCCCCGCGAGCAGTTCGAGGTGCGCTATCCGAAAAACAAGAAGCGCACGGTCGTCGATACGCAGCTTCGATACGAGGTCGAGACCTGGTACCCGAGCCACGCCTCGGGGTCGTTTCCCTTTCACGAGGCCGTCGGTCCGTCCTATGGGCTGAACCTCGACGGCAAGGTCGGACCCAACGACTTCACGCATCCGGACGGCACGCCGGGCATCGACAACCAGCTATACCGCGCCATCGGTTGCCTCAACGGCTACCGTACGGACGGCCTGCAGTGGGTCTTCCTCAAGATGGCGATCAAGAAGCAGCTCTTTACCCGTCTCATGATCGAGCTGAGCGGCGTGGACGATCTGCACAACGACCCCGACGTTCAGGTGACGATCTATAGAGGGTTGGACCGGCTGCTGACGGATGCCACCGGCGACAACATCGTCCCCGGCGGCTCGCAGCGCATCGACACGCGCTGGGGCAAGCGCCTCATCCAGCAAGTGGACGGTCGAATCGTCGACGGCGTGCTCACGACGACACCCACCGCCCAGATGGTCATTCCCTGGAACAGCGACACTGGTGTTCCGACGCAGCAGATCATTCGCGACATGCGCTTTCAGCTCAAGGTCACGCCGACCGGAGCGGAAGGCGTGATCGGCGGCTACGCGGACGTCGAGACCTGGTATACGTCCCTGATCAGGGCCGATTCGACGCATCACCTCAGCAACGGGCAGATCGCCGCACCCTCGTTGTACAAGGTGCTGCACCGCCTGGCCGACGCATACCCGGATCCGAAAACAGGCGCGAACACCGCGATCTCCTCATCGCTCGATGCCAAGTTCACGCAGGTGTTCATCCAGCACCCGCAAGGTGAAGCTGCCAAGGCCGAGTTGCTGCGCTCTCTCGCGGAGCGCTCCGCAAGAACGGCCGCGCTGTCGAATGAAGGAGCGCAGCCCTCGGGTTCGAGGTAGAAGGGGGGCGAGGCGGCAGATCTGCCTCGGCGCGCGGCAGGCGCAGCAGCGTGGTCCTGCGGAGCCGGCCCGTGCCTGTGGCGGCGCCGCCCGACGATCTTCTGCAACGACGATCCGCTGCAACGGACCGTGCGTGCGTGTGTCACGTGCGCGATGCTCCCGTGGATATCCCCTCGCGATGCAGGCGGCCAGTGTCGTGTGATGCAATCAGGCCGCAACGCAGCGCCTGCAGTGAGAAAATGCCTGCTTGCATTTGATTTCAGTTATGTCTATACATTAAACGTCGGCCAGCGAGCGAACAGAATGAGATCACGCCCGTTGCAGCACGGCCGTTACCAAGGCGGGCGGGCTGGCTGGCCGGCAGACGCTGGCCGATGCGGCACTCCATAGACCAAAATGAGAGAAAAGGGGGGAGTCTTGCTCAATCACATCCGCGCGCCATGGCGCCCGCTCGCAACGATCGCACTGGCCGCAGTGTGTGCTGCGGCCGCGCCGAGTCAGGCGGACGATGCAACTCCACCGGGCGTGCCCGAATACGCCCTCGACATGAGCTGGCCGAAGCTGCCGCTGCCGAATCAATGGGCGCTTGGCTGGGTGGACGGCATTTACGTCGATGCCCGCGACCACGTCTGGATCCTGCACAGCCCTGATCTGCTGCAAGGGTGGTTGACCGGGGCAGCCACCGATCCGCCGGGCGCGAGGTGCTGTGTGCCGGCACCCCCGGTCATCGAATTCGACGCGCAGGGTCAAGTGCTGCGCGCCTGGGGCGGCCCCGGCAAGGGCTACGACTGGCCCTCCGCCGAACATGGCATCTACGTCGACTACAAGGGCAACGTCTGGATCGCGGGCAACCAGACCCGCACGGGTGCGGACGGTAGCCCCCCCGACGGCATGGTGCTCAAGTTCAGCCCGGACGGCGAGTTTCTGCTGCAGATCGGCGGCCGCGGCCCTTCGAAGGGCAGCCTCGATCCGACCCAGCTCTCGGGCGCCGCGGCGGTTGCGGTCGATCCCGAGCACAACGAAGTCTACGTCGCCGACGGCTATGGCAATCACCGCGTCATCGTGTTCGACGCCGACACCGGCAAGTTCAAGCGCCAGTGGGGCGCCTATGGCAAGCCGCCGACGGACGAGAAGATGCCGCCGTACGATCCCAAGGCGCCGCCCTCGAGCCAGTTCAGCCTGGTTCACTGCGTGCGTATCTCCAACGACGGCCTCGTGTACGTTTGCGACCGCAGGAACAACCGCCTGCAGGTGTTCAAGCGCGACGGCACCTTCGTCGCTGAACATTTCTATGAGAAGGCGACGAAGGTGTCAGGGTCTGTCGGCAACGTCAGCTTCTGGCCGGATGCGACGCAGAGCCTGATGGCGATCAACGATCCGAGCAATTTCCAGACGGTGATCGTACGTCGTGCGACCGGCGAGGAGTTGAGTCGCTTCGGGCACTATGGCACCTACGCGGGCGAGTATCACCGCAATCACCAGGTGGAGTTCGACTCGCGCGGCAACCTGTACACGTCCGAAGATTATCGAGTGCAGCGCTTCAAGATCGTGAACGGCGTGCAGCCCAAGTCGCCCTGAACCGAGCCGAGTCCAGCCACCACAGCGCTGCCGCAACCCTCTACCGCAAGCCACTTCCCGGGACAGACCATGGATTTCCTCGTCATCGCGATCTACATGTTGGGAATGCTGGGCATCGGCTGGTACGCCAAGCGCCGGGCGCAGACCGAGTCCGACTTCCTCGTCGCCGGGCGCCGTCTGGGTCCCGTGCTGTATGCGTCCACGATGGGTGCTCTGGTGATGGGCGGCGGCGCGACGGTCGGCGGCGTCGGGCTCGGCTACCAGTTCGGCATCTCGGGCATGTGGCTCGTATTCAACATGTCCCTGGGCGTGCTCCTGATCAGCGTGGCACTCGCCGCCAGGATCAATCGGTTGCGCGTGTACACGGTCAGTCAGATGCTTGAGCTGCGCTACGGGCCGGGCGCGAGCCTGCTCTCCGGCGGCGTGATGTTCTGCTACACGCTCATGATCGCCGTCACCTCGACGATCGCGTACGGCGCCATCTTCGCCGTGCTGTTCGACTTCGGCAAAGTGCCGGCGATCCTGCTCGGCGGCGGCGTGGTCGTGATCTACTCCACGATGGGCGGCATGTGGTCGATCACACTGACGGATTTCGTGCAGTTCGTGATCAAGACCATCGGCATGTTCGCCATCCTGCTGCCGCTCGCGCTGTTGCGCTCCGGTGGATTCGAGGGGCTGCACGCGAATCTGCCGGACACAGCGTTCTCGTTGACGCATATCGGCGTCGGCACGATCTTCACGTATTTCTTCTTGTACGTCTTCACGATGGTGATCGGCCAGGACCTCTGGCAACGCGTGTTCACCGCGCGTAGCGATCGGGTTGCGAAGTGGGCGGGCACGGCCGCCGCCGCCTACGGCTTCTGCTATGCCCTCGCGGGCGCGCTCATCGGCATGTCAGCCAAGGTGCTGCTGCCGGAGATTGCCGATCGTGACGACGTCTACACCGAGATCGTCCGGTACGCACTGCCGGCCGGCCTCGCCGGACTGGTCGTGGCAGGTGCTCTGTCCGCGATCATGTCGACCTCCAGCGGTGCCCTGATCGCGACCGCAACCGTCGTCAAGGAGGACATCGTCGGCATCATTCGTCGCGATCGCACGCGTGCTGCAAAATCAGCCTCGGCACCGGCTTCTGCAGAGCCTGCTCAGGCCGATGCAGCGGCCTCGGGCGCGCACGATGAGGTCGGCAACAGCCGCTGGTACATCCTGGGCTTCGGCCTGCTCATGATCTCGATCGCCTGTGTCCTGAAGGACGTGATTGCGGGTCTGACGATCGCCGGCGCGATTCTGGTCGGCGGGCTGCTCGTATCGATCATCGGCGGCATGATCTGGCAAAGAGGCACCCTGCGCGGCGCGATCGCCAGCATCGTCAGCGGCACCGTGCTCACGCTCGGCACGATGATCGTGATGCGGGATATCTACGCGAACCTGCCGATCTTCATCGGACTGGCGGGTAGCCTGCTGTCGTACCTCGTCGTCAGTCTGCTCGACGAGCCCACGCCTGCGGCCATCCTGCGCGAATGGAATCGCCGCTCCAGCCCGGCGCAGGAACAGTCCACGGACGTCGAAGGCAAGACCGCAGAAGAGGTTGCGTACCGCACGAGCGTTTGAGCATGCGCGCCCGAGGCGCAGCGCCGCAGCGGCGTGTCGACGGCCATGGTGGTCGATCCGCCCGCTGGGGGCTCCGGCGGGCATCGGCGGCTCGCAGCTCAGCGTAGCTCGATCCGCGTAATGTGCCAGGAGCGCTGCTCGGCAGTGGCTCCCGGCACGTCGTTGGAGCGTCGCAGCGTCGCGGCGCCGAGCAGATGCACGTCGGCACCGCCCCTGCGTATTCCATGGATCTGCACGGGGATGGTCACGTACAGCGAACCTGCGGCGCCCTCAATGCGCCCGGGCCGGCCGACGCGCACGTCCCAGCGCTCGTACTCCGAGTCATGCCGCAGCGACCTCTGGATCCCGCCGGCTCGCTCGCCCGGGGTCCACAGGCGCGACGCTTCCTCGGTGCGACCGGACTTCAACAGCTCGTAATACTTACTGAGAACGTCCGTCGCGAGCATGCGCCCGCCGTCCTGCGCAGCAGCCGCATGGGTCTCGGTCTTCGAACGCTCAGGCGGCTCGGGCGGCCGGTCGCAGCCCGTCAGGAGGGTGAGGGCCAGCAACGGCAAGAAGCTGATCCAATCGTTGACCTCGGGCTTCACACTCAGCGCGCGGCGAGCTTCGCTGCAATCCGCCGGATCTCATCCGGTGCATGTTCCCCGGCCAACGGCGTGCCGGGCATGAGATACCGGCCCATAGCCAGCCCCCCGACGAGCACCGGCTCGTAGCCGATGTCGCGGATCAGACGAGAGGCCACGGCGATCGCCTCCGGGTCATCACCTGCCAGTGGCATGCCTGTTTGCCCGGGAGATTCGTGCGCCGATCCCATGCGGGCCGCAGCGATGGCGTTGAATGCGCGCACCACACGCGCGCCGGAGAGCAGCTCCGCGGAGGCGAGCCCGGCGCCTTTCTTCAGGGCCCAACCGGCAACCTCGCCGTCTCGTTCAGGGAACGGGTTGCAGCTATCGATGACCACCTTGCCGTCGAGTACGTCTTTCAGGCGCTTGCCGAGCTCGGGGAGGGCCCCGTAGGGGACCGCAACCAGGACAGCTTCCCCGAAGGCGGCAGCTTCCTGCGGGGTGCCGGCGAGCGCTGCGCCGCCCAACTTCGATGCCAGCGCCCGGTCATGATCGAGGTTGCGTGAGGAGAACATCACCTGATGTCCTCGGGCGACCCAGGTGCGGCCGAGTGCACTGCCCACGTGGCCCGAGCCGATGATGCCGATCTTCGTGCCCGGTGAGCTTGCGGCACGGGTGGGGAACGGCCGTCCGGCCGTCAGTATCGCCGCCGCCGAGGTTCCCGCGAGCGCCATGAGTCGGCGGCGATTCACGGTCGTCTCTGTGTGAGCTTCATGAAGGCCTCACGGGGATTCGATTCGAGCAGGTCGCAGCGACTGTATGTCGGTGTGCTCGCGGCGCGCAACCCGTGGGCCCAGCGGGCCGATCGAGCCGGGGCGGGCGCTGCCAGGCGTGCGCCAGCTGCTCACGCCTGGTGCTCACGCCGAGTGGTCACGCCCGGTGGTCACGCCTGGTGGTCACGCCCGGTGCTCAGGTGAGCGTCCCGCTGCGCACAAGGCCCGCTGAGCTGGAGCTCGCGCGCCCGCACAAGAAATAGAGGTGGACCGCGTAGCGCTTCGGGAGTGATGCGAAGCGCTCCGCCCAGCGCCATGCGCCCAGCGGCATCACGCGCAGCAGCGCTTTGTCGTAGGAGCCGATGCCATACCATTCGACGACCTCCAGGGCATGACGCCTCACGAGCTCCATGCTTTCCCGGACCGACATCGACGCGAACTGCTCGCGAGTGATCCTCGCCTTTGCTGCAATCAGGGCACGGGTGCTGTAGCGGTTTCCGTGAACATTGAACAGCAATCGCGAGTCATCGTCGCGCAGGGCGCAGGCGAGACACTGCATGGCTTCATCGCGCAAGGATGGCTGCGCGTTGAGGAAGAACCGGAATGCGGTGATGAAGTCGAACCGGCGCTCGCCGAGTATACCCGCGTCGCGCGTCGCATCTCCCTGCAAGAACTCGGCGGTCCGGACCCGGCTGCGTGCGACCGCCAGCATCGTGCCGGAGATGTCGACGCCGACGGCCCTCGTAAACCGTCCTTCCAGATACGCAAGCACGCGCCCCGTGCCGCACGCGAAATCCAGGTAGCTCTCGCGGTGCAAGAGCTGCTGCTGCACGATTCGATCGAGGAGCTGCTGCTCGCGTTCCCATATCGCGGCGCCGAACGAGCCGGGCGAGAACAGCTTCGCGTCGTAGTCCGCGGCCCAGGACTCCGCCCCCTGGTGCGTCGTTCTGTAGTCCTGATAACGCATCGAGGACGTGCCTAGGAGCGGTGCGCCGGGCGTCTCGGGGCGAGGTCATCGGTGCGATACAGGCGGCTGCGCCGCAGGTAGCGTGCGCTGAACGTCTTGCCCAGGTACGTGGTCCTCAGCAACTCGTTCATGCAGTTCTCGAGCGTGCGCTGGTCGTATGGCGCGCGCGCGGCATGGAAATAACCCTCGATGAACGCACGTGCGAGCCCGGGTAGCTGCGGTCTCAAGGCGAGGTACAGGCGCTGCGGCGGGTATTTCGCGCGAACGAACAGCACGAACGTGACGATGTCCGCATAGCGACTTGCCTGGTTGTAACGCCGGAAGCACGCGTACTCGGGAGGTGTGAAATCCACGAACGCGATCCGGTCTACGCCTCTCTTGACGAGTATGTTGTCGAAGTCGAAGTCGCCGTGAATCCGGTGGGTATGGCGATGGAACTCCTCGAGCGCGGCGCCGATCCTCCAGAACATGCCGAGCAGCTCGGATGCAGGGAGTCCTGCAAACGTGCGGTGCCGGATCAGGACATGCAGCGGGTTCCAGCCCGTGAGGAACTCATACTCGATGCGCAACGTCCGCCGGTCGACCTGCAGAATTTGCGGCACCCGTAGCCAGGAGGAGCGTCGCGCGGCGGCCCACGCGCGCAGGGAGTTGCGTAGCGTCGATTGGAACAGCCATTCCTCGTTGAAGCATTTACTGAACCGGATGGCGCCCGCGGCGCACGGCGCAGCCCCGATCCGGGGACGCGCCGGCGCTTCGAGACGCGGGTGCAGCGTCTGGTCGTCGACCCTGCTTCCGAGCCGCGGGAGCGTCTGGTCGTCGAACCTGCTTTCGAGCGGACTCCCGGGTGGGTGCTCGTACCGATGCATCGGCGTGGGGGGCAGCATGCCCGACCCTCCTTGCACTGCACCGCGATGATGCGGCCGCATCAACGTAAATCGCTCGCAGACGTGCCGGTTCCCGCGAAACGCTCAGCTTGCCGGGTCAGGGCTCGGGTGGCAGCGGTCGATCAGCACGAAGCACCTGATCGGCCGGTGCTCGCTCACGGGAGGCGTCGAGGCGCGGACGCCCGCTCGCCGCCAGGATGATGGCTCCCGGCAGCAACGTGATGCAGAACATCACGAACAGCGTCATGAGCAGGATGAGTGCCGTCGAATAGTCGTAGCCGAGCGCGACGAGCAGCGCAGCGGTACTTCCTTCGCGCAAGCCCAGGCCTGCGTAGGCCAGAGGCAGACGCTGGATGATCACGGACACCGGTGCAACGGCCAGGCAGACGATCCAGGGCAAGGGTGCATCGAGCGCGTGTGAGCCGACCCAGAGCGTGAACACCGATACCAATTGCTCGAGGATCGACAAGCCAAGATTGGCGGCGAGCCTGGCGCGCTGCGCAGCGTAAGCGCGTATCCCCTCTGCGTATTTCGCGACGCGCGCGCTTGCGGTCGATGTACGCCGATCGAGCAGCCGTAGCAGCGCGCGCCCGGACGCCCGATGAAAAATCAATCCACAGGCGATCACGCCCGTGACCCCGGCGCCGACGGACGCGACGATGGCGAACTTCTGCAATGCAGGGTGCGACGCAAGTCCAGCGAGGACCGCAAACCCGGCCGTGAGCAGTGCGAGCGTCGCGACCAGGCCGTTGAGGCGCTCCATGACCATGGAGGACAGCGTGATATGCGGAGAAATGCCGAGGCTGCGCAGTCGCACGAATCGCACGATGTCCGGTCCGAGACCGCCCAGCGGCAGGGCGAATCCGATGAACGTGCTTTCGTAATAGACGCGGATCGCGCCCCAGCGGCCGAGCCGGGTATCGAGCACGCATAGCAGTTGATACCACTTCAACGCCATCAACACTCGATCCGCGCTCTGGATCGCGATGACGGCGAGCAGCAGCAACGGATCGGCGCTGCGGATCAGTGCCAGGCTGCGCTCCCAGTCGAGCCGGGAGATCAGGAACGCGAGCAATGCAACACTCGCGCCGAGCTGCAGTGCGGTGCGAACCCCCGGCGCGATCTGTGGCAGCTTCATGGGGTCACTCTAACCCTCCCGTTGGGGGCGCGCCGTAGCCGTGAACCGCAGGCCGCGTGTACGAGTACGTGTGCCTGTGCGTGTGCGTGTATACGCACGACGCCGGGGAGCCCGATCACCGGTTGCGACGCGGGAGGTTTGAGTCAAACCCGGGAGTCCTGAGTCAAACGCGGGAGTTCCGGGCCTCCGTCGCGATTCTGCGCAGCGCCTGCTCGAAGACCTCGACGGGCTGCCCACCCTGGATCAGGTATTTCTGGTCGACGATGACCGAGGGCACGGCCCGGATGCCCTGCTCGCCGTAGTAGTGCTCGCGCTCTCGAACTTCCTGCGCGTACAGATCGGATTCGAGAATCTCGCGAGCACGCACCGGATCCAGCCCGGCCTGTGTGGCGACGTCGATCAGCACGTCGCGCTCGCTCGGGTTGCGTCCTTCCGTGAAGTAGGCCGCGAACAATGCTCGCTTCAATGCAATCTGCCGATTCTCGAGCCCGGCCCAGTGCAACAGCCGGTGCGCGTCGAACGTGTTGTATACCCGGGTGCGCTTGTCCATGTTGAACGTGAACCCGAGTGCGGCGCCCCGGTCACGGATGTTTTCCCGATTGCGTTGCATCTGTTCGGGAGTCGAGCCGTACTTCTGCACGATGTGCTCGACCATGTCCTGACCCTCCGGTGGCATCGCCGGGTTCAGTTCGAAGGGCTGGAAATGAATGTCCGCGCTTGCAACATCGCCGATGTTCGCCAACGCCTGTTCGAGCGACCTCAGGCCGATCACACACCAGGGACAGGACACGTCGGACACGAAGTCGATCTTGAGATGGGTCGTCATGATGTTTTCTGACACGCGGAGGAGCTGGAGAAGATGCGTCTACGCGCGGCGCAGTTCAAGTCGAGGGCGCGCGCGCCAGACAGTGCCGGCGTCGCCCCGGATCAGTGGTCGGGGCGCGGCGCAGGGCGCATCCCGCGGCCCGGGGCGCATCCCAGTATGACGGTTGCCATTGCGGGCGGCGAGCAGATCATATCGGGGCACGCGGTGATCCATGGCATATTGTCGTCAATACATAAAGAGTCGCTTTTTCAACGAGATAGAACTAAACGCAGGTGCTTGCCTTGCGTCTCGCGCGCGAATGTAGAAACATGTCTACAATTCGTTGGAGGGCGCGTCGATGAGCGTGACCACATTGTCCAGTCGTGAGTTCAACCAGGACACGAGCCGCGCCAAGCAAGCCGCCGCGAAAGGTCCGGTGTTCATCACGGATCGGGGCCGGCCGGCGCACGTCCTGCTGACGATCGAGGACTACCAGAAGCTCGCAGGATGCGCTGTGGGTATCGCCGACCAACTGGCGATGCCCGGTGTCGAGGACATCGAATTCGACCCGCCCCGCCTGGGCATCGACTCGCCGCGGCCGATCGACGCGCCCTGATGTACCTGCTCGACACCCACGTCCTCGTCGAGCTGCGCAAGGCGCATGCCGGTGAAGCGAACGCAGGCGTCGCGGCATGGGCCCGCCGTGTCGCGCCCGCGAGCCTGTTCCTTTCTGCGCTTACGGTATCAGAGATGGAGCTCGGTATTCGTATGGTCGAACGCCGCAATAGCGCGCAAGGTGCTCTTCTGCGCGCCTGGATGGATCAGCGCGTTCTGCCCGCCTTCGCAGAGCGCATTCTCGCGGTCGACACTGCCGTTGCGCGTCGGTGCGCCGAGTTGTACGTCGATGACTCGTGCTCCGGGGTGCGCCCAAGCCCGAGGCCACTTCCGCGCGATGCTTTCCTGGCTGCGACCGCGCTGGTACACGGCATGACCCTCGTGACGCGCAATGTCGCCGACTTCGAATCCACAGGCGTCGCAACGCTCAATCCATGGATCGGGTGATCATCGAGGATCGAAATACGAGCATTCAAAGGCAGTCACGACTGCCGATCGAACGACCTGCAGTGCGACACCCGTAGAGTGCGTCTGTGCGGTCGCCGCTTCCGTTGACGCCGCCGGGCCACCTGAACTCGGACGGCAAACTAGTCGAGGATCAGTACTGATGTCTTCAGCATCCATCCCTACGCCGATCGACTTCGCCGGCCGCATCATCATCATCGGCTGCGGCAGCATCGGGCAAGGCATCCTGCCCGTGATCAGGCGCCATGTTGCGCTGGAGGGCGAAGGACGGCTGGTCGTGTTGTCGGCGGACGAGCAGGGGCGGGTTCTGGCGGAAGATTGCGGAGCGCATTTCGAGCACGCACATCTGACGCCCGGAAACCTTCGGCGCGTCCTGTCACGGCACGTCAGGTCCGGAGACCTCATCCTGAACCTGTCCATCAACGTCTCGAGCCTGGATCTCGTTCGCTTCTGTGCGGATGAAAACGTCCTGTACGTCGATACGTCGATCGAGCCCTGGCCGGGCGTCTACGCCAATCCGATGCTCGACATGCGGCAACGCACGAATTTCGTCATACGCGAGAAGGCGCTGCAGCTTGCCGCCGAGCTCGGTCCGGACGCTCCGACCGCGGTCGTCGATCACGGCGCGAATCCGGGCTTGGTTTCACATTTCGTGAAGCGCGCCTTGCTGGACCTCGATCGCAGCCTGCGGGCGGGCGACGCCCGGCCTGTGTCCCGCGAGGATTGGGCAGCTCTCGCCCGTGACCTGGAGGTCAGCGTCATACAGATCGCCGAGCGCGATTCCCAGGTCAGCGGTAATCCGAAGCGCCACGGAGAATTCGTCAACACGTGGTCGATCGACGGCTTCGTCGACGAGCTGATGCAGCCGACCGAGCTTTCGATCGGCGTGCACGAGCTCAACCTGCCACCGCGGGCGCGGCAGCATCGGCGAGGTTCCGCCACGTTGTACCTGCCGCGTCCGGGCGGCGGCACGTTTGCTCGCAGTTGGACGCCGTCGGTGGGCGGCTACCAGGGCATGCTCGTCACGCACGATGAGGTGTTCTCCATTGCAGACTACCTGTCTCTGCGCGAAGGCCAGCGTTTCAGTTACCGTCCGACGGTGATGTTCGTATATCACCCCTGCGACGACGCGATGCTTTCCGCGCTGGAGCTCGAAGGGCGCGGTTGGAAGATGCAGCCGTCGGTTCGTCGCCTGACCAGCGACATCGTGGACGGCATGGACGAGTTGGGCGTGCTGCTCGCCGGTCACGCGAAGAATGCGTATTGGTTCGGCTCGCAGCTATCGATCGGCGAGGCGCGCCGCCACCTGGACTTTGCCAATGCGACAACCGTGCAAGTCGTCGCGGGCGCGTTGGCTGCAACCGTGTGGGCCATTCGTCATCCGCGCAGCGGGCTCGTCGAACCGGATCAGATGGATCACGAGGAATGCCTCGCCGTTGCGGCGCCATATCTCGGCAAACTCACCGGGAAATTCACGGATTGGACTCCGCTTCAAGGGCGCGGCGAGCTGTTCCCCGAAAGGCTCGACGTGGACAGCCCGTGGCAACTGCAGAACATCCGTGGCCGGCAATGGGTCGCCTAGTCATAGCGCCTGCTCATGTGGTGTTCGCGTAGTCGTGCGCAGGGAAGGCGGAACGCCGACGAACCTCCGAAAGCGGTGAAGCATCGTATCCATCGGCAGGCGGCCGGCGCACAATGGCCCTAGCGGCAGGCGGCCGGCGCACAATGGTCCTCGTTCGTCTTCGGGACGCGCACGTCTGAGCGCGGCCGCTCGTACCAACGGCAGGCCCGAGATTGGAGAGGCTATGCAAGATTCACGTCGGCCGGCCGCGCTTCATGCAGCGCTTCAATTCGTCATTTCGAGCGACATACCCGCAGAGCACAAGGCGACGCTCATCGAAGTGCTCACGCAGTCCATGCGAGACGACGATGCCAGCGAGCTGCGCCGGCAGGCGGCAGCCCAGGCGAGTGAAAAATGGCAGGAGCATGAGATCCTGGAGCTGCAAGCCTTCCTGCAGGACCGGATCGCAAAGAGCTGGCAGCATGCGGACGAGTG
>Ga0180220_1002140_pt1 | contig 13269 bp, 12 predicted proteins | sample eDN5th37CBELigBY_FD_151335 | JGI IMG/M metagenome (GOLD analysis project Ga0180220, IMG submission 151335) | Enriched backyard soil microbial communities from Emeryville, California, USA - eDNA 5th pass 37_C BE-Lig BY (version 2) (version 2) | ecosystem: Environmental > Terrestrial > Soil >... | reverse complement strand
CGACTAAAGGCCGGATTGCGGCAATCCCGTGGCCTCGGCGCGCTGCTGCGGCAACATTGACCGGGTTTTTCTTGCATAGCCCTGCAATCAGGAGTGCGAGAGCAAAGAATTGACACGCCCGCTTGTCAATACTGCCGGTGAAGATCATGGAAGAGATGCACAACGACGTGACGATCAAGGGCAAGGAGGCGCGCATCCCGCGAGGAGGCCGGCTCGTGCTCCTGCTGTGGCTCCTCGTCGCGTCCGCTGCCGTCGTGGCAGGGCCGCAGGCCCTCGCGCAAACGCCGCAAAATGGTTCCCACGGCATCGCCATGCATGGCGAGCCCGCACTTCCCGCGGGCTTCCCGCATTTGCCCTACGTCAATCCGGATGCGCCGAAGGGCGGCATGCTGAGGCTCGGGGAACTCGGCAGCTACGACAGCCTCAACCCCTTCATATTGAAGGGCGTCGCGCCGAACGGCATCCGCGAATATGTCTACGAGAGCCTGCTGGCGCGGTCTGCGGACGAGCCGTTCACGCTCTATGCGCACTTGGCGAAATCGGTCGATATGCCGGACGACCGCAGCTCAGTGACATTTTATCTCGATCCGAATGCGCGCTTTTCCGACGGCCAGCCGGTCACGGCGGAGGACGTGCTGTTCTCCTGGCGCCTGCTCAAGGACAAAGGCCAGCCCTACCACCGTGCGCACTATTCGGTCGTCGCGCGCGCCTTCAGTCCCGCGCCCGGCACTGTACGCTTTGAGATGTCGGAGCATGCCAACCGGGAGACGCCGCTGCTGGTCGCCTTGATGCCCGTTCTGCCGCGGCACCGGATCGATGCCGACACGTTCGACCAGACGAGCCTTGCCGCCCCCATCGGGTCGGGACCCTATACCGTCGCCGAGATCGATGCCGGCCGCGCGCTCACGTTCGTGCGCAACCCCGGCTGGTGGGGCCGCGACCGGCCGATGGCCCGCGGACGCTACAACTTCGACCGCATCCGGCTCGAGTATTTCAGGGACCAGACCACGCTCTTCGAAGCCTTCAAGTCGGGCGAGATCGACGTCCGGACCGAGGACGATGCCGGCCGTTGGGCGGAGGGCTACGATTTTCCGGCGATGCGCGACGGGCAGGTCGAGCGCGCCGAGCTGCCGACCGGCTGGCCCGCCGGCATGACCGCGCTGGTCTTCAATACGCGGCGGCCGTACTTCGCCGATCCGCGCGTGCGCCGCGCGCTCATCCTAGCCTTCGATTTCGAGTGGGTGAACCGCAACCTTTACCATGGACACTATACCCGGACGCAAAGCTTCTTCGCGCGCTCCGAGCTGTCGTCGCACGGAAAGCCCGCCGATGCCGTCGAGCGCGCGCTCCTGGCGCCGTGGCTCGCGAAGGTGAAGCCGGAGATGCTCGAAGGAACGTTCAGCTTTCCGGTCAGCGACGGCAGCGGGCGCAATCGTGGGAACATGAAGGCCGCTGTCGACCTGCTGCGCGAGGCGGGATACGTGCAGCGGGACGGGCACATGATCAGCGCGGCAACCGGTGAGCCCCTGGCGTTCGAAATGATGGCTGCCAAGCGTGGCGAGGAACGGCTCTTCCAGGCCTATGCGCGCAGCCTTGCGCTAATTGGCGTCGGCGTCAGCATCCGGACAGTCGACAGTGCCCAGCGCTGGTCCCGACTCAAGTCGTTCGACTTCGACATGATCCAGTGGACATGGGGCGCCTCGCTCTCGCCCGGCAACGAGCAGCGCAACCGGTGGGGCTCGGCGAGCGCCGATGCGGCCAACGCATTGAACTTCGCCGGTGTGAGGGAGCCGGCCGTCGATGCCCTGATCGAGGCGGTCGTTGCGGCGCGCGAGCGGCCGGCCTTCGTTTCGGCTGTGCGCGCGCTCGACCGGCTGCTTCTCTCGGGGGACTACGTGATCCCGCTCTATCATGCGAAGGGTGTCTGGACGGCTTGGCGCAGCGACCTGAAGCGCCCCGCGCGGGCCCCGGTGTCGGGGCTCGCGCTCGAGACGTGGTGGAAGGCTGCGTACGGGCGGCAATGACCTGCGGCATGCCGCAGCTTCGATCCGGGCGCCCGATGACCGGGCAAGGCGCCCAAGGTGCCGTTGCATCAAGCCGACTTGGCCTTCAGCGACGGGTCGAGGTGCTTGATCTTCGGCAGCACCTCCGTCGAGAGCAGCTCGAGCGAGCGGCGCCAGGCGTCGGGGGTTTCGGCGTAGTCGAAGCCGAACACCAGCAGTTGCCCGAAGCCGCCGACGTCGTCGTAGATCTTGGCGATCTTCTCCGCGACTGTGCTCGGCGAGCCGACGATCCAGTTGTGCTTGGCGCAGTATTCCGGCGTCACATCGGAGTTCGGCACGTCCTGATCGTGCTTGAGGTACTGCAGGAAATCGAACTCGTTGAGCAGCCTCAGGAAGTATTCGCGCATCATGCGGCCCATGTGCGAGCCGACCGAAAGGCGCATGGCCTCCTCGTCCGTCTCGGCAACGAAGACCTCGCGGACGAGACGCCAGTCGCCGCGATCGGGCGTGCGGCCAGTCTTCTCGGCGCCGATCTCGACGGCCTCCCAGTGGCTGCCGACGTACGCCGGATTGAGGTTGAGGCTCATCGGCCAGTAGCCGCGCTCACCGGCGAGCTTGAGCGTGTCCGAGCCTTTCGACAGGCCGGCGACGCCAATCGGGGGATGCGGGTTCTGCAGCGGCTTGATGTGCGGTTTGAGGAAGCCGTACATCAGCGGCGGCGATTTGACGGTCCAATACTTGCCGACGTGCTCGAACGGCTCCGTCTCGCTCCAGAGCCTGAGGATGATGTCGAGCGCCTCCCGCGTCATCTCGCGGTTCTGGCCCGACGAGCCGTCGACGTTGAACATCTCCCAGTCGCTCGGCAGGCCGCTCGCGGCCACGCCGAAGTTCAATCGGCCGCCCGAGATGTGGTCGAGCATGGCGACGCGGTTCGCGAGTTCGGCCGGGTGGTGGTAGGGGAGCAGGAAGCCGCCGGGACCGATGCGGATGTTCTTCGTCTGCATCAGCGCCTGCGCGACCAGCAGATCCGGCGCGGGATGCGGCTCCCACGGGGCGGTATGGTGCTCGCCGATCCAGCACTCCTCGTAGCTGAGCTCGTCAAGCCAGCGCAGAACCTGGAGATCCCACTCGTGACCGGCGCGAAGCCCGCGCTCCGGCGGGTGGGACGGCATGGTGAAATAGCCGAGCTTCATGGCGGAACCTCCCGGGTTGCATTCTTGTCTCGTTGCGCAACACCAAAGCGTCGGATCTTAAATGCGACCTATGGGTTGGATCGGATCCGAAGTCGCATTCAAGATCCAAAGACGCTTTAGATACATAGAGTTCTAAAGCAACTTTGGACTTGAAATTCGCTCCCTGCCAAGCCTCGGAACGAGGCGAATTCTCAAGTCTGTTGCTTTAGCGTAGGAGGCTCGCGCGCCGGGTCAAGCCATTCATTCAGTGGGCGGTGCACCTATCGGGCGGCAATCGTTATGGCGGGATTGGAGCTGTCTACCGGGCGGCGGGCTTCGGCGCGGCCACGAGAGAGGGCTTCGGCCCGCCAAGAGCCGATCGCGTCGCAGTATCGAACTGCGGCGGCGTCCGCCGGACGGGCTTCGCCTGAGGCACCTCCTGCGCGAAGGCCGTCGGCCTATGCGGCCGTGGCGACGGCGTCGCCTTGGCGGTCAGGGTGGGTTCATCCGGAACCAGCATGGGCTCGACCGGTGCGCGCCGCGCCATGGGGGGCACGAGCTGATTGCGGATGGCCGATGCCACGTCGGTTATCTGGCTGGAGGCCAGCGTCATACGATCGGGTAGCATGGCGGTGGCATCCTTGCGTGATGGCCGGCCGTCCAGATCGGCCAGCGCCGGATGGGGCCGCAGCATGGTGAGCAGGTCGGTTGAGGCGGCAAGCTCGGGGGCGGCAAAGGCAGCGAGACGAGTCGTGGCCGGCGCCCGCCTCGTATCGACATGACCCATGGTGCCGAAGAGCTCGTGATCGAGCGCGATCATCGTCGCGAAGAACGATGCGACGGTCGCAACGAAGGCGAGTGCGATGACGCCAATGAACCGCAAGGTACGCTCCCGAACACCAGAACCACGCTACCAGACAGATAGTCTGCACACAATTGTAATGAAAAATTGGCCGAAGCAGCGGCAGCTTCGGCCAATTCGGACGCAAAGCTCGAACTGGGGGCTCTCGAGCGTGGCTCAAACGCAGGATGGCCGCCAGGGAACATTCCCGTCGCAGGTTGCGGTCCGACGGCTCTGGCCGTGGCTCCGTCGATGTCTGCCATCGTCACGGACTATGTTGAGGGGACGGCTCTCCGTCGGCCTCGCTTCAGCCCGGCGCTGACACAAACGCGCGCAGGCACCAAGTCTCGTCCGGTCTTCCGGCGTCACCAGAACCACCGCGAGCTCATATGTGCGATTGCTCGCTCGCGGCGCTCAATTGCCTCTTGCCGGACTTCAGGCCCGACACGGGGAGGCTCGGGACCGCGCGGTCCGGGAGTCTCGGCCATATCGGTCGTGCAATGGGTTCGCTCCTCTGGGTTGTTGAACGGAGGAATCACGCATTACAACACGTCAGGAGATAATCTGTGTTCACGGGCCTTGTCACTCGCGGGCAGGGGCTTGACGCGACGCGAGCATGGCGTTCCGTGCTATTCGTGGCGAATCATGTTGCTGGCGGGTCACTCGGCCAGCGCCGGAGCACCTCGGAACCTGACATATGTCCTTCAACACCTTCGGGCAGCTATTGCGCGTCACCACCTGGGGCGAGAGCCATGGGCCTGCGATCGGCTGCGTCGTCGATGGCTGCCCGCCCGGTGTGCCGCTCGATGCCGCTGATATACAAGTCGAGCTTGACCGGCGCCGGCCTGGCCAGTCGCGGCACACGACGCAGCGGCGCGAGCCCGACGAGGTGCGCATCCTTTCGGGCGTGTTCGCTGATGCCAGTGGGCGGCAGGTGACGACGGGCACGCCGATCAGTCTGATGATCGAGAACGTCGATCAGCGCTCGAAGGACTACGGCGACATCGCCTCCAAGTTCCGCCCGGGTCACGCCGACTATACGTATATGGCCAAGTACGGCATTCGCGACTATCGCGGCGGCGGGCGCTCCTCGGCACGCGAGACCGCGATGCGCGTCGCCGCCGGCGCCATCGCGCGGAAGGTGCTCGGCAGCGTGCTGATCCGCGGGGCCCTCGTGCAAATCGGCCTCCACGCCATTGACCGCACGCGCTGGAACTGGGACGAGGTCCAACGCAACCCGTTCTTCTGTCCGGACGCGGTGATGGCGGCGGAGTGGGAGCGCTATCTCGACGGCGTGCGCAAGTCCGGCTCGTCTGCCGGCGCCGTGATCGAGGTGATCGCCGAGGGTGTGCCTGCGGGGTGGGGGGCGCCGATCTACGGCAAGCTCGACCAGGACTTGGCATCGGCGATGATGAGCATCAACGCCGTGAAGGGCGTGGAGATCGGTGACGGTTTCGCGGCGGCTGCCCTTTCGGGCGAAGCCAATGCCGACGAGATGCGCGCCGGCAACGACGGCAGGCCGCGCTTCCTCTCGAATCACGCGGGCGGCATTCTCGGCGGCATCTCGACCGGGCAGCCTGTCGTCGTGCGCTTTGCCGTGAAGCCGACGTCGTCCATCCTGCAGCCGCGCCGCACCGTCGATCTCGAAGGCAACGAAACCGAGATCGTTACCAAGGGCCGCCACGATCCGTGCGTCGGTATCCGTGCGGTCCCGGTGGGCGAAGCCATGATGGCGCTGGTGCTGGCCGACCACATGCTGCGCCACCGTGCCCAGGTGGGAGGAGGAGGGGCGAGCTAGCCCGAGCAGGCCTCTCATGCGTCCGGCACCTCGGCCGCGCGGCGTCTCGCTGATGCTCGTGCCCGCGTTAACCCGCTCGCGTTTCCGCCATCTTGTCTCGCCAACTTTCCGTTGCGGCGGCCGTCGCATTGGGGATGATGCGCGGCAAACGAGCATGACGATGGGAGATACGAGGGAATGGCTGCAAAGGATCAGGTGAAAGCACTCGTCTTCGATGTCTTCGGAACCGTGGTGGACTGGCGCCAAAGCCTCATTCGCGATCTCACCGCCTTCGGCAATGCGCGCGGCCTGACGGTCGACTGGGCGCAGTTCGCCGATGATTGGCGCGGCCTCTATCAGCCGGCGATGGAGGAGGTCCGGTCCGGCCGCCGCGCCTGGACGATCCTGGACGACCTGCATCGCGAGAGCCTGCTGAAGCTTCTCGACCGGTACGGGATCGAGGGCCTCGCCACGCACGAGGTCGAGCATCTCAACCGCGTGTGGCATCGCCTGGATCCGTGGCCGGATGCCATCGAGGGGCTGATCCGCCTGAAGCGCCGCTACATCATCGGTACGCTCTCGAACGGCAACACAGGGCTGCTGCTGCGCATGGCGAAGCGCGCGCTGTTGCCGTGGGACGTCATCCTCGGCGCCGAGACGGCCCGCGCCTACAAACCCCTTCCCGAGTGCTACCAGCGCAACGCCGCGCTGCTCAACCTCGAGCCGCACGAGATGATGCTGGTCGCGGCCCACAACGGCGATCTCGCCGCGGCGCAGAGCGTCGGCTACCGCACGGCCTTCGTCGTGCGGCCGCTCGAGCATGGCCCCGGGCAGGCGAAGGACCTGAAGGCCGAGCGCGACTGGGACATCGTGACCGACAGCTTCACCGGCGTCGCCGACGCGATGGGCTGCCCGCGACGTTGAAGAGCCGCCGCCGACCCGACGCTCTGTCGATGCCGGTATCACCGCGCTAAGATCGCTTCGACGACAGGAGGTGGACACATGGCCAAGCTGGAATTCCCGACCACGGAAGGACTGTTTCCCAATCCCCGCTACTCGCACACGGTCGTGGCAAGTGGAAAGCGCACGATCTACACGGCGGGGCAGGTCGCCGTCGATCGGAATGGCGCGCTGGTGGGCGGCAACGACCTCGGGGAGCAGACAGCTCAGGCGATGCACAACGTGGGGCTGGCTCTGGCTGCCGCTGGGGCCTCGTACAAGGACATTGTGAAGCTGACGACCTTCGTCGTGAATTACCGACCCGAGCACCGCACCATTATCGGAGGTGCCAGGGCAGCCTTCTTCGCCGGCGGGACCCCCCCAGCGAGCACGCTGATCGGAGTTGCCGCGCTGGCGTTGCCGGAATGGCTCGTGGAGATCGAGGCGATCGCTGTCATCGACTGACCGGAGACCTCGACCTTGTCGTCGCTCTTCGTGTGCGAGGCGTGGAACGGGCGGTTTGCGCTTCCTGGGCGTTCCTCAGCCGCCGAACCGCATGAGCCACGTTGCGGTCGCATGCCATGCGGCGGACTCACTGATGGGCACCTGCAGCACTTTCAGCGCGGCATAGGCCAATCCGCCGTAGACGAACGCCGGATGGAACCGCGCTGAGCGCCTCCAATCGACGACTGCGGCGAATACCAGCAGCAGCAGGGCAACGAACGCCGGGCCGAGGTCGACAGCGACCGGCGGCGGGCCGGCCGGTGCGTCCGGTGCGAGCAGCACGATGAACCACCGCGCAATCGGCGCATCCAGAATGGAGATGGCAGCCACGAGCATGAGGCGTTTGTGCCAGTCGCGGCGCCGGGCATTCGCAATAGCAGCAACGAAGACGGCCGCGAAAAACAGAATGGTCAAGATCGGCACGATCGAGAAGGTTTTGCCCGCTCCGGCCTGACCGAGTGATGCCGCCCAGTGCATGCGATTGATGGCGGCGCCGATGCCGACCAACGTCATGATGGTTGCCAGCGATACGCCGAGCAATCCGACTTTCCTGTGGGACCGAAGGCGTCCGGATGCCCCCAGCCATGCCTGGCCGACGAAGTACACCGACCACGAGAAGAAGACGGCGCCGTGCAGGTGAATGACCGGATGTGCGTTGAGGCGCCCATTCGCCAAAGGCAGCCAGTATGTCGGCGCAAATCCGAGGAATGCGACGGCGGCGCAGGCAATGGCCATGTAGAAAAAGAAATAATCTTCGGAAAGCCGCGCTGCAGGAATTATCGGAGTTTGGATAGTCTCTGCCATGATTGTCTTTGTTCTCTCGAATAACGTGGGAAAGTAGAAATCATCTCTTTATCCGAGGTTATTCCAATAATGAAGAGCTAATGAAAGAGAGTAAACACGAGAAACCGAGCTTCCGGCTAAGCATTGCGCCGGGCGCGGCTGGGTTCGTGCGACGATCCCGGAGGGTGGCCAAGCACGCGTGATGCGGCCTTGGGGCTGGCGGTGTGGCCGGCATCACGGCATGCTAGGCAAACATCCCCGCAGCTTTGCCTGTCGCGCATCGTCGAAGGAGCCCCGATGGCCGAGTGGATCGAGACATACCGAGGCGTCGTCAGCGCCTGGGAGTGCGATATCGTCGAGCATTTCACGATTGCCTACTACTTCGAGAAGTTTGCCGATGCGACGCGCAACTTCGTGGAGCTGATCGGAGAGGGCGAAAGCCTCGGCCCGCGCGTCGGGACGGGGCCGTCCAGGCTCGTCGCCACGTTCGAGAACGAGCTGCGGGCGGGCGCCGCGTTCCACATGGCCAGTGCCGTGACCGGTCTCGATGGCGATACGCTTCGCCTCGGGCATCAGCTCGTCGATACCGCGAACGGCAAGACGGTGACGTGGCTCGCGGAGAGCCTGTCGCTGCCGCCCGGCCTCCCTGCCGCAGCGCGGAGCAAGCTCGCGGCGCTGGCCGTTGCCTGGCCGGGACCAGCCGTGCCGGCTCCGTCGCCGCTGCCGGAGCCGTCCGGCGACCTCACCGCGCGTGACCGCGTGAAGCCGTGGGAGCTGGACGAGCGCGGCCGGCTGTCGCTCTCCGATCACGTGCATCGCTTCTCGGGCGCGGGCATGCACTTCCTCACCTCGATCGGCATGACCGGCGACTACATGCATGCCAACCGCCGCGGTTTCTCGACGTTCCTTCTCGACGTCGCCCTGGTCTCGCCGGCCCACGTCGGCGAGCGCATCGATGTGCATACCGCCGTTGCCCATCTCGGCAACACCTCGATGCGCTACGTGCATCGCATGACCGGAGCCGACGGCCGCGACGTCGCCTCCATGGTGCAGGCGGGCGTGCAGCTCGACCTGGATGCCCGGCGCCCGACGCCGTTCCCGGACGACATCAGGGCCAGGATTGCGGCCGCCCTCGGGAAATCATGAAGAACACGCTCAAGCAGAAGGGGAAACGCTCATGACACAACGCCAAGGACCGCTCGCGGGCGTGAAGGTCGTCTCCTGCTCCACCGCGCAGGCCGGCACCGTGCCGTACATGCTGATGGCCGATCTCGGCGCGGACGTGATCAAGATAGAGAGCCCGAAAGGCGGCGACGTCTCGCGCACGATGTCCGTGCTGCCCGGCCACCCGAGCTCGTTCTTCGAGACCAACAATCGCGGCGTCAAGAGCGTCACGCTCAACCTGAAGAGTGCCGAGGGACGCAAGATACTTCACCAACTGGTGAAGCAGGCCGATATCTTCGGGCAGAACTTCCGGCCGGGAGCCGCGGAGAAGAACGGCTTCGGCTGGGAGGAGCTGCGGCAGGTCAACCCCAGGCTCGTCTACATCTCGATCTCAGGCTACGGCCCTAAGGGTCCGAACGGGCACCTGCCGGGGACCGATTCCATGGCTCAGGCGCTCGGCGGCATCGCGCAAGCCTACGCCACACCGGGCCAGCCGATGAAGACGGGCATCGCGTCGGTTGCCGATGAGACAACCGCCATTCTCGCCTTCGGCGGCGCCCTCGCGGCCCTCACGCATGCGCGCGCTACGGGGCAGGGGCAGAAGGTCGAGCTGTCGCTGCTCGGGAGCATCGTGCGCCTGCTCGGCTGGACCTTCCAGACGACGCTGTGGCGGGGCACCGATCCGGTGATCGGGCAGGCCCGCGTTGCCGGCACCAAGGAGGCGCCGGCGATGTCCGCCTCGTTCAACGACCGCGACGGCAAGCCGTTCGTCTTCCAGCTCGCGCGCGACCAGTGGAAGGAGGCGATGACGGCGTGCGGCTTCTACGAGACGGTCTCGGAGGCGGGCTTCGGGCATCTCGGCATCGCGATGGAGTCGAGCGAGACGCGGGAGGAGCTGCTGGCGCTGCTCGGCAGGCTGTTCGCGACCGGCTCGCGGGACGATTGGGTGGCGAGGCTCCGAGCGGGCGACATCGTCTCGGCGCCGATCAACACCATGCTCGAAGCCGCCGTCGACCCCGATGTCGTCGCCAACGGCTATGTGACGGAGGTGGATTACCCGGAGCACGGCAAGCGCCTGAAGGTGCATGGCTCGCCGTGGCAGTTCTCGGAAACACCTGCGAAAATTGGCCATGCACCGAAGCTCGGCGAGCACAACGCGGAGGTGCTCGAAGCGTTGGGCTACAGCACATCCGACATCGCGGGCCTGAAGGAGCGCGGCGTCATTTGACGGGAGTATCCAGCGCGCCGGAGCATGCCCAGCCATGCTCCCCAATCGCAAACGCTGCAAAGTTGGTTGCGGGAGTAGGATTTGAACCTACGACCTTCAGGTTATGAGCCTGACGAGCTACCGGGCTGCTCCATCCCGCGTCACCTTTTTCGCAATACGACAGCCACCTGAAGTTTGCTCTTCAGGCAGCACCTCCAGATCGGTTCTGGCGGACCGGAGGGCGGCTCGAAGGCGAACCGGACCGGTGAGGCATCGTCTCGCGACAGCGGTCTTATAGCAGGTTTCGCGGAGAGTGAAACACCCATCGTGAAGGATTTTCGACAGAGGCCTCCGGGCACTCCATGCACTCTCTTCAACCTTATGATTTCAAATGTGTATTTTCCCTGTCGACGGCGGTCAAATGCGGCTATCAGGGCCGCTCCGCAGGTGCGGCCTCGCGCTCCGGAGACCGCGCCTAGCTGTCCGTCTTCGGCGGCGGCAGCGCGCACTCGAGTGCGAGCACACTCGACGAGCTCTGCCGGAGCAGCACGCGCATGCACTGCCATTGCTCGCGCGGCGTCACGGACTCCGCAGCGACGATCACGGAACCCGACTTGACGTGGCGCTCGAGGTCCGGTGCGAGGCGCGGCTCGCCGTCGGCCGATGCTGTGTCCCCCCAGAGGGCCGGCAGGTGCAATCCCGAACTCCAGTGCTCCAGCAAGCAGGGGCTCGCAAGGATGGGACCGCCGCTCGCCGTCTGGGAAAGAGGCCGCAGGCCCCGGACGAGCACGTCCAATGGGACGTCGCCCGAGGATGGTCCTGGAGTCTCGGGCTCGAGACGAGCGGCATAGTCCGCGCACAAGATCAGTCCGATCCGCGACAGGGGGATGCCTTGCTGCAGCAGCGCCGCCAGCACGGGGTCCAGGGAGACGGTGGCCTCGAAGACGGCGAGGGCCAGCCTGAGCTTGCGATCTTGCGCCCTCATGTCCGCTCGTCCCAGCCCCTCGCCCCGATCGCTGCACGCCGACACGGTCGCCTGACGGAGGCCCATCCGCATGCCGCTCGACCTTGCTGCAATCGAAGCTGCCGGCGCGTCTCGCGATTGCATGGCCTAGTTGCGCGACCGGATGTCGCCGCCCTGCGCCAACTGAGCCAGTGCCCCAGGCTTCTTTATGCTGACGAGAATGCATTGCTCGAGATCAATCACGTGGTCATGGCGGAGCTTCGTCAGGGTACGGCTGACGGTTTCGATGGTGAGGCCGAGGAAGTCGGCGATGTCCATGCGGGTCATCGGAAGGACGAACTCGTGCGGGTTCTCGCCGCGACGCTCGGCGCGCCTGGAGAGGGCGAGGAGAAAGGCGGCGATGCGCTCGGCGGCGGTGCGCTGGCTGACCGTGAAAAGCAGCTCGCGTGCGGCCATCAGCTCGCGCGACAGCGCCTCGTAGAGCTTCATGCCGAGGCGGGAATCGGCCTGGGCCAGCTCGCGCAGCGTCGCGAGCGGCATCGCACGGACGATCGTCGCCTCCATCGCCTGGGCGCTGTCGGCGTGGTCACCCAGGGCTCCGAGACCGATGATGTCCCCCGGGTAGGCAAAATCCACGACTTGACGCCGGCCGTCCGGCATCATCCGGTAAATGCAGATGTGACCGACCTCGACGCGGTAGACATGGTTTGCCACATCACCTTCACAGAAGAGATGCTCCTTGGTCTTGAGCGAGCGAACAGTGCCGTGGGCCAGCCTTTCTGCGAGTGCGTCGCGCTCGTAGAGGGGCATCCGCTCGTCGGTCAAGGCGTGAACTCCGAGGTCGGAAGTTGCGGCAAAGGACGTGGCGAGCATGATGCGATCCTTTCGGTGGGCAAAATCTGCGACGGGCAACTCTCGCTTGCAGGGGGAAAAGATCACTCGCGGGCTACCGCCCTATGTCCGCTGCGTGATCAATTGTAACAAAGTGTGACAGGCCTCTTCGACAGCGGGGGAGGGAGAACCCCATGACGTTACCGCCCGAAGCCCGGACCATTCTCGTCGTGGACGACGAGGCCCCGGTTCGCGCATTGCTACGGGATTGCTTCGAGCTCGAGGGCTACAAGGTCGAGGAGGCGGCCGACGCGGATGCGGCGATGGCGGCCCTCGATGCGGCGTCAGTGCAACTCGTGACGCTCGATCTCAACCTCGGCGGGGACAACGGCCTCGAGCTGGCGCGCCGGATTCGCGCGCGCTGCAATGTCCCGATCGTGATGATCACGGGCAAGGGTGACACGATCGACCGGGTTGTCGGCCTCGAGCTCGGCGCCGATGACTATATCGCCAAGCCGTTTCACGTCCGCGAGGTTCTCGCTCGCGTGCGCGCCGTCCTGCGCCGCTACGGCGCCATCGACGCCGGCGAGGGGAAGAGCGCACCGGCCACGCCCGCGGGCGAGGTCTGGGCGTTCGGCAAGTGGCAGCTCGACGTGGGTTGCCGCAGGCTGCAGTCGAACGAGGGCGCCCTGCGCGAGCTGACGACGGCGGAGTTCGACATGCTGCTGATGTTCGTCCGCCGGCCGAGCCGCGTGCTCAGCCGCGACAACATCATGGACCTGCTCAAGGGCCACGAATGGTCGCCGCTCGACCGCTCGATCGACACCCTGGTTGCCCGCCTCAGGAAGAAGGTCGAGGACATACCCGACGCGCCGAGCCTGATCAAGACCGTGCGCGGCGTGGGCTATGTCTTTGCGGCCGACGTCCGAAAAGTGTAGCCGGCTCAGGGCGTCGGAAGCGGATTACGGCGCTCGGCCAGAATGCGCCCGCGTATCGTGAAGACGATGTCGCCATGTTGGTTGCGACCCTGGTTCTCGGTCTCGATGAGCCCGCGGTCCGGCCGGGAGCGCCAGTCGAGCTTGGC
>Ga0180220_1002139_pt1 | contig 13274 bp, 9 predicted proteins | sample eDN5th37CBELigBY_FD_151335 | JGI IMG/M metagenome (GOLD analysis project Ga0180220, IMG submission 151335) | Enriched backyard soil microbial communities from Emeryville, California, USA - eDNA 5th pass 37_C BE-Lig BY (version 2) (version 2) | ecosystem: Environmental > Terrestrial > Soil >... | reverse complement strand
ACGCCAGCGCCGCGCCGAGCGGGCGATCGTCGAATCCGGCATCGGCCGTATCGGTGTCAGGATCGGCGTCGACGCAGGCGACCGACGAGATGTTGATGACCGTCGCACCGAGATCCGCCGCGGTGCGCACGGCCTTCGCCAGTGTTCCCACGTCGCCCACACCCGAACCGCCCGCGTCATCGGCAAACCGGTTGCTGGACTGGCGGATCGCGAGAATGGTCGCCTCGGGCGCGACACCGCTGAAACCGTCAGGTGTCGCCGCCCCGCCGATGATGCCCGCCACGATCGTGCCGTGGCCATCGCAGTCTGCGGTGCCGTCGCCGTTCGAGACGTAATCGCCGCCGCCGACGAGCCGGGGTAGCCACCGGTGGCGTGCGACACCGGTGTCGATCACCGCGACAACCTGACCCCGACCACGCGTCAGACGCCACACCGGTTCCAGAGCTGGTGACGATGAACGGGTTTCGTCGTCGTCGCGGCCTCGGTTGTCGAAGCACGGGCGGCGCTGCTCGGTCGGATGTGGTGGGGCCGGCGGTGCCGCAGGAGGCAGATACGCGTCGTCGACGGTGGGCGGGGTGACCGCGGCGGCCGGTGGCGCCGGCACGAGGGTTAGTGACACCACGGCAACGGTCATGAGCGTCGCGGTGACGCGTTGCGCGACCATCACATCCCGAACCCGCGCACCACGTCGAAAATGCCCGCGAGCCAGCACGCGAGCGGTGCCACAGCAGCCAGCGCCACGTACTCCGCGGCGTCGGCGATGCGGAGAATGCCCGCGTTTGTCAGCGACGCCGGGCCCAGTGAACACATTGCCGCCAGCCCGACGGCGACCGCCGCCGCACCCACCCAGTTCCCGTACTGCGGGGACCACGCCACCACGAGGACGAACATGGCGGTCAGCGCGCAGAACCCGGTGACCCCCAGCGCTGTTCGGCATCGCCCCGAGGCGTGGCTGCGCCCACGTGACAACAGCGCCAGACCGATCGCCGCATCGAACGCGATCGCCGCGAACGTCACGGATCCGTACCCGCCGGCCGCGACCGACACCGCTCCGAGGGCCGCGGCCGCGGAAGCTCCCGCGACCAGTCCACACAGGATCCGGTGCCCCCGCGCGGCAACGACGTCCACGTCACCCGCCGGGGACGCCTCGCCGGGTGTCAGACCCGCGAGGATGATCGACATGCGCGGCGACAGCGACAACGCCGCGATACCGAGCGCGCCCAGACACGCGCCGAACGCCTGTACATCGAGCGGGAACAGGGCAGCCACCGCGGCGCCGATCCCGGCGATGATCGCGAACGCGACGACGGCGTGCATGGTCTCGACCGACCCGTCGGTGAGTCGCAACAGCACCACACCCAGCGATGCCGCCGCGGCCGCGGCCAGAAACACATTGCCGGGACCCGAATCTGAGGGCACCGCCACGAAACCGAGGATCGCCACCGACGCGACCGCGAGGCTCTGCACGGACGTGGCGGCCGCCGCGGTGAGGGCCAGACGGCGTGACGCGAACGCGACCGCGGTGACGGCGACGGCCACCACCGCCGCGACGATCACCCGCGTCGGGCCGCCGGTCCCGATTCCGGCGCACAGCACCGCGGCCATCCCCACCGCACATGTCCACAGGCCGGCGAACATGCGCGACGTGGGCGGCGGCGTAGGCGTGGGCGCCGCGGCGGTCAGGGCATGGATCAGCCCGTAGGACCTGGGCGCCACCGGCACCCGCGCGGTCAGCACCAGCACGGCACCGTCGTGGACCTCGTTCTGCGCCAGCGTCATCGACTCGTCGAGCGGCGCGCCGCCCGGTGGCGCCAGATACCAGCGCCTCGGCAGATCGCCCGGTGCGCCGACGGCGGCGACGATCGACGGCAGCAGCTGGCCAACGGTCATGGCAGCGGGCAGCACGAGGTCCGCGGCGCTCGCGTGATCGGCCGCCGTGCAATGGATCGATACCCGGTACAACGATTCCGGCATCACATCACCCCCGGTCGACGCCAGTGCATTTCACGGTAACCGAGCACGCAGCGGAGCAAGCGCACGAATTTTGTGTTGTGGAAATGGAACTGACGGCGCCTCGCGTGCGTCCAAACGTTGATGGAGAAAACCGGCCGATCAGATGCTGGCACCGGTGAAGTGCTCATCGATGCCCCACCGGAGGTTCCGCGCGCGACACCGGTGCCCGTGGTGACGCGCGTGCTTCCCGTGGTGCTCGTGGTCGCCATGGTGGGAATGATGGTGGTGTACTTCCGGTCCGGTGTGGCCACCGGCCGTGGGCCCGCGGTTATGTTCTTCCCGGTGATGATGGCGATGTCGGTGCTCGCGACGCTGGCGTACAGCCTGCGGGGGAACGGCGGAAGCGCCGAACTCGAACGTGACCGGCGCGAATACCTGCGTTACCTCGACGGTCTCGACGTCCTCGCCGCCGAGACCGCATGCGCGCAGTGGCAGATGTTGCACGACACCTTCCCGGAGCCCGCGGTGCTGTGGATGCTCGTCGACAGTGACCGGCGTTGGGAACGCGACACCGGACATCGGCACTTCCTGGAGGTCCGCATCGGTATGGGGACGCGTCCCCTGCAGACCCGGCTCGTGGCACCGGAATCGACCGGCGGCGCCGAACGGGACCCGGTCACCGTCGAAGCGCTGGAAGCCCTGCTGCGCGCGCGATCGACGGTCGACGACGTCCCAGTCACCGTGCGACTCGGCGGCCACTACCGGTTGACCGGGCCGGACGAACAGGTCGGCGGCCTGGTGCGGGCGGTGCTGTGCCAATTGGCCACCTGGCACAGCCCCCGCGACGTCAAGATCGCCGCAGCCCTGCACGCCGACGACCGATGGGACTGGCTGAAGTGGCTGCCGCACCACACGAACGCGCCATACGACGGCGCCGCACACCTGGTGATCGTGGCCGACTCGCCGGTGAGCGATACGCTCCCCGACGGCGCCACGGTGCTCGGCCTGGGATCGGACGCCACGGACGCTTCGGCCACCCGCATCGACGTCGAGCACGACGAGGTGCGCATCGCAACCGTCAGCGCCCGGCCCGACACCATGACGACCGAGCAGGCACTGGCATGCGCGCGTCGCCTGGCACGATACCGAGCAGAGGCGGCATCGGCGCGGCGATCGGACTGGGCCAACCTGCTCGGTGTCGACGACATCTCACACCTCGACATCGAGCGAGTGTGGCAGAACCTGGATCCCCGACAGCGCCTGCGCGTTCCGATCGGTATCTCCGACCACGAAGTCCGCGTCGACCTGGACCTCAACGAGGCCGCGCGGGGCGGCAGCGGACCCCACGGCCTGTGCATAGGGGCCACCGGATCGGGAAAGTCCGAGTTCCTCCGTACCCTCGTGCTCGGCCTGATCACCACCCATTCACCCGATGCGCTCAACCTCGTGCTCGTCGACTTCAAGGGCGGCGCGACGTTCCTCGGCCTGGCGTCCGCACCACACATCAGCGCGCTGATCACCAACCTGTCGGACGAGGCGGCCATGGTGGCCCGGATGGCAGACGCGCTGGCCGGGGAGATGACGCGCAGGCAGGAACTGTTGCGTGCGGCCAACGTCGGCAGCGCCGCGGAGTACACACGCACGGACGGACGGCCACCCCTGCCGACATTGCTGGTGGTGGTCGACGAATTCTCCGAACTGCTCCATCAACAACCCGATTTCGCTGACCTGTTCGTCGCGATCGGCAGGCTCGGTCGCTCCCTCGGGATCCATCTGCTGCTGGCCAGCCAACGCCTCGACGAGGGCAGGCTGCGTGGCCTGGAATCGCACCTGTCCTACCGGATCTGTCTGAAGACCTTCTCGGCCGCCGAATCACGCGCCGTGCTCGGCGTCGCGGATGCCCACGATCTGCCGAACACACCGGGTGCGGCGTACCTGAAGACGCCGTCGGGCGAGATCACCCGATTCCAAACGGCTTTCGTGTCGGGACGGTATGACGTTGCGCCGGTGGACCGGCCCGATCACCGGGTGCGGCCGTTCACCGCGCGGCCACCCGCAGACCAGCTGTGCCGTTCCTCCACGCAGACCACGCTGGAGGCCACGGTGGCGCGGCTTCTCGGCCACGGCACACCCGCGCACCGTGTCTGGTTGTCACCCCTGCCTCGGGCGATACCGCTCAGCGACGTGCTCATGGCCGATCCCGAACCGCTCACGGCGGCGATCGGTCTGGTCGACCGCCCGTTCGAGCAGCGTCGCGACCGCCTGCTGGTCGATTTGTCCGGCGCGGCAGGCAACGTCGTGATCGTCGGCGGTCCGCAATCCGGGAAATCCACAGCCGCACGGACATTGATGGTGGCGCTGTCGGCCACCCACGACCCGGCCGATGTGCAGATGTACGGCCTGGACCTCGGTGGGGGCGCGCTCTGCGCGCTCACCGCGCTGCCGCACGTCGGTGCGGTCGCCGGGCGTCGCGACACCGACCTGGCACGACGCATCGTCACACAACTGCACGACGTGATCCGGGCGCGGGAGCGGACATTCGAGGTTCTGGGCGTGGACTCCATGGCCGACTACCGTGCGCGCCGCGCCGCGGGAGAGTGCCGTGACGATCCCTACGGTGACGTGTTCCTGGTGGTCGACGGATGGTCCACCCTGCGTACCGAGTTCGAGTCCCTCGAGAGCACCATCACGACACTGGCCGGCCAGGGACTGTCCTACGGTGTGCACGTCGTGGTGACCGCGGCGCGCTGGGCCGAACTACGCCCTGCACTCAAGGATCAACTCGGCACGCGCATCGAGTTGCGACTCGGCGACCCCGCGGAATCCGAGATGGACCGCCGACGGGCCCGCCACATCAGCCCTCTTCCCGGACGTGGCCTGACCCGCGACGGCCACGAACTGCTCATCGCGCTGCCGCGTCTGGACGGAACGGCCGACGAGCGCGGCCTGGCTGCGGCACTGACCCGCGTCGGCGAGGTCCTGCACACCCAGCACACGGGCGCGCACGCGCCGCGTGTTCGTCTGCTGCCGCGGCACGTAGCCGGTGACGATCTGGTGGGGCTTGGCGGTGACCGGCCTGCCACGCAGGTCGTGTTGGGCATCGGTGACGCCGAATTGGCGCCGGTGGCAGTCGACTTCGCCGAACAGTCCGATCTGGTCATCCTCGGTGACGCGGGATGCGGAAAGTCGACCGCTCTGCGCGCACTGTGTGATCGCCTCGTCCGCACCAACGATCCCTCCGCGGTCCAGTTGCTCGTGGTCGACTACCGGCGGGAGATGCTCGACGCGGTCGGATCCGGTCATCTGCGCGGATACGCGGTGTCCGCCGGCGCACTGGAGACCGCGGTCGCCGACCTGATACGGACTCTTCGCGAGCGCATGCCCGGCCCCGACATCACACCGCGGCAACTGCGCGAGCGCACCTGGTGGACCGGCCCCGAACTCTATGTCGTGGTCGACGACTACGACCTGGTCGCGGCCGGAGCGGGCAATCCACTGACGTCTCTGCTCGACTTCGTGCCCCACGCACGCGATCTCGGGTTGCACCTCGTGATCGCCCGCCGCTCCGGGGGCGCTGCGCGCGCCATGTTCGATCCCGTCCTGTCGCGGCTCAAGGAACTGGGCTGCATGGGCCTGATGATGAGCGCATCCCCGGACGAAGGTGTGCTGCTGGGACCGGTGCGCCCGAGACCGCTACCACCGGGACGGGGGACCCTGCTCACCCGCGCCGGGCCCGAACAGTTGATCCAGGTGGCACTGCCGTGCGACGTGTCGTGACGGTCATCGAGGCGGGCCCCGTCGGTGTGCACCGGGCCGGGGCTGAATCCGGGCCCGTACCTGACGAACTCGCGCAGACCGCCCTGGAGTGCATCGACGATCAGTTCGCAATCGTCGACGACCATTTCGTCACCGTGGAGGATCTGTGGACCCGTGTGCTGGGCACCGGCCACGCCCGGGATGCGGTGGTGGTCCACCCCACGTGGTGGACGCCCAACCGCGTGACGCGGCTTCGTGACATCGCGACCACATGCGGTATCGGCCGCGTGGTCTCACGGGCGGAGGCGCTCGGCGCCGACGCGACCGGCGCGTCGTGGACGGTGATCGAGATCAGCACCGATCTCGTGTCGGTGACGCGCGACGGCGGTGTGCCGCAGTCGTGGACCCGCGGCGGGCATACCGAAGAGGCCGTCGTTGACGCGGTCTGCAGCGCCGTCGGTGACACACGCGACGTGATCCTCGACGTGCCGGACGATGTGCCCGGCGGGCGTGAACTCGCCCGCGCACTCACCCGCCGTGTGCGGTGCCGCCATGCGTCACCGGTCGACGTGTTGCAGCGAGCGGTCACCGACACCCCTGCACGTGAGCCGGAGCGCAGGCCGCGCAACGTGACCGTCGGTGTGGCCGCGGTGGCGATCATGGGAATGTGTACGACGCTCGCCGCGCACGAGCGGCCGACCGACACCGTGACCACCGGACTGGTCGAGGGACGTGTGGCGGTGCAGATACCCCGGGGCTGGCGCGTCGAACGTGTCACCGACGACGCCGGATCGCCTCGGCTGCAGGTGTTCTCACTGTCAGGCACGGACCCGGTCATCCACATCACGCAGTCACCGGTCGGGGCAGGGGACGTCGCGGACACCCTTCGGTACGCGCTCGAGCAGGCGCCTGCCGGGGTGTTCGTCGACTTCGACCCCGACGATCGCGTCGCCGACCGGCCCGCCATCACGTACCGGGAGGTTCGTGCGCACCGTGAGGTCCGGTGGGCCGTAGTGGTCGACGGCCCCGTCCGCATCGCCATCGGCTGCCAGGGCCGGGAGTTCCATGCCGCGTGCTCCGCGGCCGTCGCATCCGCACACGCGGCCTCTTAGAAAAAGATGGAACCGAACCCGTCGCCGCTGCGTCCAATTGTTATATCCCGCAAGACAACAGGAGGGGGACCGATGTCGACACCGCTGGGCGCCGATTTCGACGTGATGACCACTGTGGCAGGACAGATCGATGTGCGCAACGACGACATCCGGTCGATGCTGCAGACCTTCATCGGCCGCATGAACACCGTGCCGCCGACTGTGTGGGGTGGTGTCGCCGCGACCCGGTTCCGTGATGTCGTCGAGCGGTGGAACGCCGAATCGCTCACGCTGCACACCACGCTGCAACGCATCGCCGAGACCATCCGCCACAACGAACGCACGCTGCGCGAGGCCGCCGACGGTCACGCACAACGCCTCGGTGGCGTCGGCGAGACCCTCTGACCCGCAGACCCGGAAGGAAAACCCGTGAGCCAGTTGCTCTCATACGATTTCGGCGAGATCGAGTACACGGTCCGCCAAGAGATCCACGCCACGCACAACCGGTTCAACGCCGCGCTCGAGGAACTGCGGGCGCAGATCGCGCCGTTGCAGCAGGTCTGGACGCGTGAGGCCGCGGCGGCGTACCAGGTGGAGCAGGCCCGATGGAATCAGGCCGCCGCGGCGCTCAACGAGATCCTGTTCAGCCTCGGCAACGCGGTGCGTGACGGGTCCGACGAGGTGGCAGCCACCGACCGCAGCGCGGCCAACGCCTGGGGCGTCTGATCCCACAAATGCCTGTGCGGTCCCACCCGGTATGGAGAGGTCGGGTGGGACCGCACATTTCGCGCGTCTCTAGCGCGCGGACGACTCGTTGGAGCGGCGCGGCCTGCGGCCGCGGCCACCCCGGTGCGCACCACCACGTGCGGCGGCAGCGCCCTCGGACTGAGCGCCGTGGCCCGAACGTCCCGGGCGGCCCGACCCCTGCGGGCGGCTGCGGCGGGGCTGCGTCGAACGCGGACGGCTCGGTGTCACGGCGGGCTCGGTGCGAATGGGCTCACCGAAAACCCGCTCACCCGGGGCGATTTCACGCAGCACCGGATGGTCGAGGCCGCTGATCCGGGTGATCGTGGGCTTGACGCCGGCCTTGCGGGTCAGGTTGCGCACGTCGTGCACCTGGGCGTCGAGCATGAGCGTCACCACGGTGCCCTCGTTGCCGGCACGCGCGGTGCGGCCCGAGCGGTGCAGGTACGCCTTGTGCTCGACCGGCGGGTCGGCGTGCACCACGAGGCTCACGTCGTCGACGTGGATGCCGCGCGCGGCGATGTCGGTGGCCACCATCACGGTCGCGGAGCCGTCCGAGAACGCCGTCAGGTTGCGCGTGCGCGCATTCTGCGACAGGTTCCCGTGCAGCTCGACCGCGGAGATGCCCCGCGAATTGAGTTGGCGGGTGAGGTTTTTCGCGCCGTGTTTGGTGCGCGCGAACACGATGGTGCGGCCGGGTGCCGCGGCCAGGTCGGCCACGACGTTGATGCGCGCGGCGTTGTCGACGTGCAGCACGTGGTGCACCATCGCCGACACGGGCGACTGCGCGGAATCCACGCTGTGCACCACCGGATCGTGCAGGTACCGCTTGACCAGCACGTCGACGCCCGCGTCGAGCGTGGCCGAGAACAGCAACCGCTGGCAGTGCTTGGGCGTGCGGTCCAGCAGACGCTTGACGCCCGGCAGGAAGCCCAGGTCGGCCATGTGGTCGGCCTCGTCGAGGATCGTGACCTCCACCGACGACAGATCGGCGTGGCGGGACTGCACGTGGTCTTCGAGCCGGCCGGGGCAGGCGATGACGATGTCCACACCGCGGCGCAGGGCCGCGATCTGAGGTCCGGCGCCCACACCGCCGAAGATGTTCACCGTGCGCAGGCCGGTCGCGGCCGCCAGCGGCGCCAGCGAGGCCTCGATCTGGGTGACCAGCTCACGCGTCGGCGCGAGGATGACCGCGCGCGGCTTACCGGCGTCGCGGGGTGTGCCACTGGTGGCCAAGCGGGCGACCAGCGGCAGCAGGAAGGCATAGGTCTTGCCGGATCCGGTGCGGCCACGGCCGAGCACATCGCGGCCGTTCAGCGAGTCGGGAAGAGTCGCGGCCTGGATCGGGAACGGTGTGGTCACACCGTTCGCGGCAAGCGTGGACACGAGCTCGGCGGGAAGGCCGAGCTCGGCAAAGGTTTTCTGGGCAGACAAAAAGAAACTCCGAAATCTAGGCGGTGGTCCTGCCCGGCGCGGGTGACATCCCGCGGCGCTGGAGTTGATGATCAAGAAGGCGGCAGAGGCAGAACAGGCAAGCCGCCGGACTCCAACATACCCGTAACCGGCGGTTTTCCCGGCATCGGCGGCGCGAGCTGTGGGTGATGCCACACCCACCGCGCTGGTCAACTATCCTGGCGGGCACGTGCCGGGGCCGGCGGGTCGGCCCGCACGCACAGGAGCGTGATCGCCGTGGCTTCAATGAGGAATGCAGGTGAACGGGTGCTGACCCGGCTGCCTGCCGCCAAGGTGCGTGCCATCCACGACCTCTTCATCGAGGGGCAGATCGACCCCGACTCCCTCAGATCGATGTCGCTGCCCCGAGTCGTCGTGGACAGTTGGCGACGCAGTCTGGAAGTGGGCGTCGACCCCGACAGCGGCGGCCGTACCGCCGCGGCCGAGGCCGCCCTGGCCGAGTTGCGTGCGACGCATCCGCTCGCCCCCACGCTGCCGCTGATCCGGCGCCTGCTGGTCGAGGACGCTGTCGACTCCGGTGTCGTCGTCGCGATCACGGCGGCCGACGGCACTCTGCTGTGGGTCGAGGGGGACCGGCAGGCGTGCCGCAAGGCCGAGGCGATGAACTTCGTGCCCGGCTCCGACTGGAGCGAACGCTCCGCGGGCACCAACGCACCCGGCACCGCGCTCACGCTGGACCGTGAGGTGCAGATCCGCGGAACCGAGCACTTCTCCCGCATCGTGCACCCGTGGAGTTGCACGGCCGTACCCGTCCACGACCCGGGGACCGGCGTGCTGCTGGGCGCCATCGACCTCACCGGCGGCTCCCGCGTCGCCTCACCCCAAACCCTCGCGCTGGTGCGCGCGACGGCTGTCGCCGTCGAGAACCATCTCGCGCTGCTGCGGTTGACCAACCCCGTCACCCCGGTCGCGCCGGAACGCCCCCGGCTGTCGGTGCTCGGCGGCGACCGGCCACGCTGGCAGACCACAGGTGAGGACGGACGTGCCCGCTCGGCCGTGCTGACCGGCAGGCACGCCGACATCCTGGTGCTGTTGAGCCGTCACCCGGAAGGACTGTCGGCCGACCATCTGGCGATCCTGCTCGACGACAAGGACCTCGACGTCGTGACGATCCGCGCCGAGATGTCCCGGCTGCGCCGCGTCATCGGGTCCAACTACATCGCGTCGCGGCCCTACCGGTTGTTGTCGCCGATCTGCAGCGACGTGGCCGACGTGTTCGACGCGTTGCAGTCCGGCGACGTCGCTGCCGCGTTGTCCGCCTATACCGGCGCGCTGCTGCCGCAGTCGGTGTCCCCGGCGATCGGGCGCCTGCGCACCGAACTGACCGCGAGCCTGCGCGAGGCGGTGCTGGCCCGCGCGGCCGTGGGCCGGCTGGACCTGCTGCGCCGCTGGCTGGAACTGCCCGATGGCCGTGACGACCGCGACGGGTGGCGCATGCTGCACGATCACGCCGACGACCCGGTCACTCGCGCGCAGGCGCTCGGCCACCTGGCGGGCCTGGATTCCGAACTCGCCTGAGTTCTCGCGGGCGACGCGATCACGGCAATCCGTGCAACCGTGGTGCAACCCCTGTTTGCCTACCTTGAGTGACGACCGACACATTTCGGTGTCCGAACAGGAGAAAGCCATGACTGTTTACGCACGTCCGGGCGCAGACGGCGCCAAGATGTCGTTCCAGGCCCGCTACGACAACTACATCGGCGGCGAGTGGGTCGCCCCGGTCGAGGGCCGCTACTTCGAGAATCCGACGCCGGTGACCGGTCAGGTGTTCTGCGAGGTGGCCCGCTCCAGCGAGGCCGACATCGACAAGGCTCTCGACGCCGCACACGCCGCGGCGCCCGCGTGGGGCAAGACCGCCCCGGCCGAGCGCGCGCTGATCCTCAACCGCATCGCCGACCGCATGGAGCAGAACCTCGAATCCATCGCGCTGGCCGAGTCGTGGGACAACGGCAAGCCGATCCGCGAGACGCTCAACGCCGACATCCCGCTGGCCATCGACCACTTCCGCTACTTCGCGGGCGTGCTGCGTGCCCAGGAAGGCTCGCTGAGCCAGATCGACGAGGACACCGTCGCCTACCACTTCCACGAGCCGCTGGGCGTGGTCGGGCAGATCATCCCGTGGAACTTCCCGATCCTGATGGCGGTGTGGAAGCTGGCCCCGGCCCTGGCTGCGGGCAACGCCGTCGTCCTCAAGCCCGCCGAGCAGACCCCTGTCTCGGTGCTCTACCTGTTCTCACTCATCGGCGACCTGCTGCCCGCCGGTGTGGTCAACATCGTCAACGGGTTCGGTGTGGAGGCCGGCAAGCCGCTGGCGTCGAGCAACCGCATCGCCAAGATCGCGTTCACCGGTGAGACCACCACGGGCCGGCTGATCATGCAGTACGCGTCGCAGAACCTGATCCCGGTGACCCTGGAACTCGGCGGCAAGAGCCCCAACATCTTCTTCAACAACGTGCTCGCGCAGGCCGACGACTACCAGGACAAGGCGCTGGAGGGCTTCACGATGTTCGCCCTCAACCAGGGTGAGGTGTGCACGTGCCCGTCGCGGTCGCTGATCCAGTCCGACATCTTCGACGAGTTCCTTGAGCTCGCCGCGATCCGCACCAAGGCCGTGCGCCAGGGCGATCCGCTGGACACCGAGACCATGATCGGTGCGCAGGCGTCCAACGATCAGCTGGAGAAGATCCTGTCCTACATCGAGATCGGCAAATCCGAAGGGGCCAAGCTGATCACGGGTGGGGAGCGTGCGCAGCTCGGCGGCGATCTCAACGGCGGCTACTACGTGGCGCCGACGATCTTCACGGGCAACAACAAGATGCGCATCTTCCAGGAGGAGATCTTCGGCCCGGTCGTGGCGGTCACGTCGTTCAGCGACTACGACGACGCCATCTCGATCGCCAATGACACGCTCTACGGTCTGGGTGCCGGTGTGTGGAGCCGCGACGGCAACATCGCCTACCGCGCGGGCCGCGACATCAAGGCCGGCCGGGTGTGGACCAACTGCTACCACCAGTACCCCGCGCACGCCGCGTTCGGTGGCTACAAGCAGTCCGGCATCGGGCGTGAGACCCACAAGATGATGCTCGACCACTACCAGCAGACCAAGAACCTGCTGGTTTCGTACAGCAACAAGGCCCAGGGATTCTTCTGACGAGCGCTCGCGCGAGGAGCATCGAATTCTGATCCGTAAGGCCTGAACAGACCCCGTCGAGTGTGAAGCTGTTGCGACGATTGACCCGCATACTCGCAACAGCTTCACACTCGCGGCATTTCTCGTTCCGACAACACAATTCGTAGGAGGCTTGATGGGTGCCCTGTCGCTGTCCACGGCGCAGAAGGTGGTTGACGCCGCGATCGAGAAAGCGAACGAGATCGGTCAGCCGATGAACATCGCCGTCGTCGACGACGGCGGCCACCTGGTCGCGTTCGCCCGCATGGACGGCGCCATCAAGGCCAGCATCGACATCTCGATCCGCAAGGCGCGCACGTCGATCCTGATGAACCTGCCGACGAGTGCGCTCATGGACGTCGCGCAGCCCGGTGGCGAACTGTACGGGCTCGAACAACTCTCGGGCGGCCTGGTGCTGTTCGGTGGAGGCCTGCTGCTGGAACGTGACGGCGAGGTCATCGGCGCCATCGGCGTCAGCGCCGGAAGCGTCGAGCAGGACGTGAAGGTCGCCGAGGCCGGCGTCGCCGCACTCTGACGCTTCAGGAATCGCTCAGTCCACGAGCACACAGTCGCCGCAGTATCCGCCGCCGGGCACCTGATAGAACAGGCAACAGTTCCGGCGGCGGAACCGGCCGTCGGTGACGTCGGCGGTGCCGAGCAGCGGTTCGGCCGCGATCATGTCCCGCACGAGTGCGCGGCCGAAACCCTCGGCGCCGGGTCGGTTCTGGGCGAGCACCGTCACCGCACCGTTGGCGGCCGACGCGATGTTGCCCCACATCACCTGTGGTGGCAACGAAACCGCCTGCCGCATGGTTGTGTTCAGCAATCGTAGGACGCCGTCGACGAGAGTTGCGGTGATCTGGGTGGCCGCCGAGCGCGCGTCGGGGACGGGTGACCACTCGACGCGGGAAACGCCGAGCGTCGGCCGGTGCGACGAATCATCGTGCCAGAACACCGAATCCGGTGTCAGCGAGGGTACGGCCGACAGGCACGCCGCCGCGCCGATGGCGGGGGAGAGCAGGCGCGACGCGACCGACAGGTGCAGCGACGACGCCGCGGCCCTGACCGGGACGGCGTCTGTGCCGACG
>Ga0180220_1002137_pt1 | contig 13282 bp, 11 predicted proteins | sample eDN5th37CBELigBY_FD_151335 | JGI IMG/M metagenome (GOLD analysis project Ga0180220, IMG submission 151335) | Enriched backyard soil microbial communities from Emeryville, California, USA - eDNA 5th pass 37_C BE-Lig BY (version 2) (version 2) | ecosystem: Environmental > Terrestrial > Soil >... | reverse complement strand
GAGCGGTCTGAGCCCATGGTGCTCGATGATGTCCTCGATCGTCACGGTGCTCAGGGACCGCGCGCGGATGCGGCGCCTTCCGTCGGGTAGCTCCGTGTTCGACTCGACTTCGCGAAGAATGGGGGTCGGCGGCACCTCCTCGGGAGGAACGAGACCCATGAGGTAGAGCTCGAGCGGCGCGTAACGAACGAAGTTCCCGAACCGCCCGAAGTCGTCGACGACGTAGGAGGTGAAGCCGTCGAAATCGGGTTCGCACGGGGGGCGCGCCCCCTCGGGCGCCTCGCAGAACAGCGTCTCCGGATCGAAGCCGCCCAGGATGCCGTTCACGCCGGCGTAATACCAGTGCCCCTGGGAGAAGCCGAGGTCGTTCGAGAGCCAGGCGGCCCAGTGATGGGCGATCTCGTGGAGGGTGGGGCCGGCAGAGCCGTACTTCTGGCTGATGGCGCCCAGCACCCTGCGCGAAGGAGAGCGTTGATCGGCGATCTTCCACTTGCGACCGATGCTCGGCATGGCCTCCCGGTTCACGGTCGTATAGACGCCCACTGCCGGGGGGTACCCGACCTCGGTCATGAAGACGACGAAATCGAACTCGTCGGGGAAGACCTCGTAGAACCGATGCAGCGAATGGAACACGTCCGCGTCGTCGGTCAGATAGAGCTTTCCTCGGATGCCCGCCGCGGCCAGGGGATCGACGATCCCCGCCAGCCGAGGGGTGAGGCGCCGCACGTCCCCCACCGCAGAGCCGCCTGCCCCGCCCTCGCTGCCGGATCCACCGGCGCCGCCCGTCCCTCCCTCACCGTCCCCGCCGCTTCCGCCACCACCGCCCCCGCCGCTGCCGCCAGGCTGCACGGCGGCGGCGCCGTCTCGCTCGACGCCGCCGCCGCAAGCGGAGAGCCCGGCCCAACAGGAAAACGCAAGAAGTGCGATCCGTCGCGACATCTCGTACCTCAAGTCCGCCTGAAGCCGGACGGATCAGTTGATATTCAAACCTTAAAGTCGTCGTCAACGGATCGAGTGTCCGCGCCCCCGGCAGCCCAGCCGCGTATCCGGGCGACTACGGCTCCTCGCCGACCGATCTGTCGGAGACCAGCGGAACGAACGTGGCGCCGACGACGGGGCGGGGGTTTTCGAGGGCCCCGTGCTTCTTCGTGAAGGCGGTCACCTCCTCGGCGCCACCCGGGCCGATCGGCTGCACCAGGACCCCTCCCTCCGCGAGCTGCTCCACGAGCGGCCGCGGGACGCGCGGGGCGGCCGCCGCCACGACGATCGCATCGTAGGGTGCGAGCGGGGGATGGCCGCGCATGCCGTCGCCGTGCACGACCTCGACGTTGTCGATCCCCGCCGCGCGCAGGTTCGCCCGCGCCTGGTCCGCGAGGTCGGCAAACCGCTCGATCGATACGACCCGGCCACAGAGCAGGGAGAGCACCGCCGCCTGGTATCCCAGGCCCGTCCCCACCTCGAGGACGCGGTCACCCTCGGAGAGGTGCAGGGCCTCGCCCATCTGCGCCACCAGCGAGGGCTGGCTCGTGGTCTGTCGGTGCGGGATGGGGATCGGCGCGTCCTCCTGCGCCAAGGGGCGCATGTGAGGCGGGACGAAGAACCTGCGATCCACCGCTGCCATCGCGGCGAGCACCCGCTCGTCGCGCACACCGGCGAGCTGGCTCGCGATCGCCAGTCGGGGTCCGACGGAGTCGTCCATGCATCCAGGGTAGGGAGCTGCGCGGCCACGGGCAGCGAGATCCGGCATGCTCCCTGGCAGCCCGGCACCCGGCCGACGCCGTAAAGGAGATGAAGGTCGTCCGGCCGCGTCGTCGCCCCTGGCATGAGCCCGGGGTCGATCGAAGACGCGTCGCCGCCGACGTCGTAGGATCGCCGGATGCATCCATCGTCACTCGACCTCCCGCCGAGCGCGAGCCCGGCATGGATCAGGGCGCTCCTGCTTCGGCAGGCGGTCGTGCTCCCCATCTTCGCGGCGCTCGTCATCCTCGCGGGCGACGCCTCGGACGCGCTCTGGCGCAGCTTCGGCGAGGAGCTCGAGGCCCTGCAGGCGGGGAGCCTGCCGTTCTACGCGCTCTGGCTGGTGCCGCTGTCGGTCGGCGCCGTCCTCGCGCCGAGAAACTTCCGCGCCCCCTTCGGCCTGTCCGATCGATCGTCCGGCTGGGCGAGCGTCGCCGCGTGGGTCGTCGCCGTGGGCGGAACCGCCTGGCTCTACTGGAACTCGATCGAGGCCGTGGCGCAGGGAGGGCCGCGCTTCGAAAGGCCTGCGACCATCTTCGTCGCGGGAGCCGTGGTGGCGCCCTTCGCGGAGGAGTGGATCTTCCGCGGCGTGCTCTGGAAGGCGCTCGGCGGCGAGGGCTTCGGCCGATCCGGCGAGCTGGTCGCGCTCGCCATGACCTCGATCGCCTTCGGCATGTGGCACCTCCCCTTCTCACCCACGCCGGTCTGGATCCACGGGCTCTTCGGCCTGCTGATGGGGCTCCTGCGGTGGCGCACCGGGAGCCTGCTGCCTTGCACCTTGCTCCACGGCCTCGGCAACGCCATCTCGCTGGTGGCGCGATAGGCGGCGGCGCGTCCGAGCGGCGAACGCCGGGCCGTGCTGCCGCACCCTTGGGCGGAGCCGGCGCAGGCCGGTGAAGGCGAGCAGCCACACGGCGGCGAGCACGGCCGGCGCGAGGATCCGATCGATCGCCTCGATCCCCGACCACCGCAGGTAGTGCAGCTCGTAGAGGCGATCGATCCACGCGGTGTCCGGCCCGCGCTGCGAGACCGACAAATCGAACCGCCCCACGCGCACCTCTGCGCCGCCGGCGAATCGGACCACCCCCTCGCGCTCCTCGAGCAGGACCTCCTCTACGTCGCCGTACCGCGCGGACGCGGACGCCCTGGACGCGGCGCTCCTCGCGATCGCCTCCACCGCGACGCGACCCAGCGGGGAGAGGATCCTGCCGGTGCCCGCATCCGCGAGGAGCGTCCCGTCCTTCCGCGACACCCGGTACACGGGACCCAGCGCGGTCGACCCCAGCTCCCACGCGGTGGTCTCGCCGGCGAACGGCAGGGCAGCGGGAGGGAGGAGCCCCGCGGGATCCAGCGGGCGGTCGTCGAACGCGCGGAGCGGCTCGTAGGCCCCCGCCCACCCGGGCTTGAGGTGGAAGGCGAGCCCGGTCGCCGTCCACACGGCGAGCGGGAGGAGAAGGACGATTCCCAGGAGCGGATGCAGGCGGTTCACCCGTGCCCTGTACCACGGGTGCGGACGCGCGATGGGGAACGTGAACGGCGCTCGTGCGACGGTCGGGAGCGGTCTCGCCCGTCATGTGGTGAACGGTTCAATGTGCGAACTCGACGCTCCGTGATGGGTGTCCGAAGTTTGATCGGCCTTCAGAAAGACCGAGGCGATGCGGTTGTCGATTGCAGTCGAGTGGATTGGCGGAAGGACGGGCCTTCCGCCCGAGAGGAGGAAGGAAACGAGGAACGTTCTCTTTGCAGCGCTCGTCTTCGCCATCCCCGTCGCGGCTCTGGCGGCTCCGCCCCGCCTCCCGGATGACATCCGGGTGCAGAGCTCGCGTCCCTCCAACGTGGAGCGGGTCGAGGTCCCCAAGGTGGACCAGGTCGTCAAGACGGACTCCATCCGCCCCGAGCGCATCCCGGAGGCGGTGAAGCACCTCATCCAGATCGATCTCTGCACCAGCGCGCGGGCCCGCTGCGACTGACGCCGATCCCGGGCGATGCGAGCGGCCGGAGCGGGGCGGGCGCCCTGTGCCCACGACCACCTCCGCGCTCGCCTCGTCCGGGCCCCGGGGCCGCCCCACGACGCAGGGCCCCACCTCGGGCGGCACCGATCGGGGACCGAGCAGCTCCATCCGATACTTCGGGGCGAGCTCCCTGGCCCTCTCGATGTGGCCGTGTCGGATCCCTGGAGCGGCTCCGACGAGTACTCCCGCGAGGTGAAGGGCGTCGACGGGAAGCCTGCCCCGTTCCGCTGCATCAAGAACGGGAGCTACTTCGGGAGGTGGGGCGGAAACCACCTCCTGGCGACCTACTGCATCGTCGACGACGCCTTGGGCGACAACGCCTGCAACGACCGCTGACTCGCCTCCTGCGTGTTCGCGAACCTTCGAGCGCCTCGATGGCGTCGCAAGCACGGTCCATCAGCCGAGCGAGATGTCGAGCACCATCATCACCAGGAAGCCCAGCACCATGCTGAAGGTGGTCGCCCGCTCGATCCTGCCCCTGTGGATCTCCGGGATGATCTCCGCGACGATCACGTAGAGCATGGCGCCTCCCGCGAAGGAGAGGCCCCACGGGAGCAGCGCGTCGCTGGCGATCACCGCGAGGGCGCCCGCGAGCCCTCCGAGCGGCTCGATCAGCCCGGTGAGCATCGCGATCCAGAAGGCCCTTCGGCGGCTGAACCCGTCGCTGATCAAGGCGGCTGCCACCGCGAGCCCCTCGGGGAGGTTCTGGATCCCGATCCCGGTCATCACCGGGATCCCGCTCTCCAGGCCGCCCCCGAACGAGACTCCCACGCTCATCCCCTCGGGGACGTTGTGCAGGGCGATGGCCAGGATGAAGAGCCAGTTCCGGCCCAGGTGGAACGTCGCGCGCCCCTCCGGCCCCTTGATGAAGTGCTCGTGGGGGATCCAGTGGTTGAACGCGCGGATCGTCAGCACCCCGAGGACGAGCCCCATCGCCACCTCGGCCAGGGCGGCGAAGGCGCTCGGCGCCCGCGGGGACACGATCTCCAGCGCCGGGAGGAGCAGCGAGAAGATCGACGCGGCGAGCATCACTCCTGCCGCGAAGGCGAGCATCTCCACCTGAGACCGCTGGGTCCACCGGGAGCGCACGAAGATCAACAGGGCGCCCGCACCGGTGCACAGGCCCGCCAGGAGGCTCCCCAGCACGCCGAAGGCGATCAGGCTCCAGTCGACGGCGCTCATGGGCCATCCCGCGGCGGCGCCAGGCCGACTGTCGAATCGATCTCCTCCACGGATCCTCCGCGCCGCTGCTCATCGCTCCCGGCGAAGGGATCCCTCGGCGATGGTCGAGCGTTTCACGCCTGGCATCCGATCACATGTCCTTGGAGATTGCCAAGCTTGCGACACACCGATGCGGTGGACGCGGCCGGGGATGTAGAGAGTCCCAAGGAGGACAGAGCGGTCTGCAAGTCCGCTCACCTGGGTGAGAAACGGTGCTACAAGGTTCGGCCATGCAGGCAGCCGGAGTCGCGGTCGAAGAACACACCCACCAGCCCCACGATGCGCTGACGATCCTGGCGATCGCCGTCCTCGCCTACGTGGGGGCGACGCTCGCCCACGAGGCGATCGGCCACGGGCTCGCGTGCGGCCTGGCCGGCGGCGAGCTCGTCGGGTACTCCTCCTCGTGGGCCGAGTGCGACAAGGCCGGGATCGGGATCGCGGGGCGGCGATTCATCGAGGCCGCGGGAACCCTGGTCAACCTGGCCGTCGGCTTCGGCGCGCTCCTCGCCGTTCGCCTGCGCAAGGTGCAGGGCGCGCAGGTGCATTGCTTCCTCTGGCTCACCGCCGCCGTCCACCTGTTCATGGGCAGCGGCTACCTCATGGTCGATCCCCTCTTCGGTTTCGGAGACTGGACCGACTTCCTCGAGGGGCTCGAGCCGCGCCTCGCCTGGCGCCTGGGGACGAGCGCGGTGGGGGTGGCGCTCTACCTCGCGACCTTCTTCGCTCTGCGCGGGCCCCTCGATCGGATGCTCGGAGGAACGGAGCGTGCGCGGAAGCGGCAGGCGCGGCTCCTCTGCTGGCTGCCCTACCTCGGCGTCGGCGGCGTGATCCTGACGGGGGCGGCGGCGCTCAACGTCTACGGCCTGAAGTTCACCTTCACGTCTGCGCTGGCGACGCTGGGCGGCACCGCCATGCTCTTCTGGCTGCCGTTGGCGATCGATCGCCCCGAGTCCGAGCCGACGCCTCCCGCGTACGAGATCCAACGCAGCCTCCCGTGGATCGGCGCGGGGAGTGTGGCGCTGCTCTTCCTCTTCGCGGCATTCGGGCCCGGGATTCGCCTCGGCGGCTGAGTCGCGAGCTGCACGGCTCCCGAGCTCGTCGGCGGCGGGGAAGGGCGGGCAGCTTCAGGTTTAGGTCGATCGGCTCCTCAGCAGCGCTCGGTTTTCGGTCTGGGCCTACTTCGGCCGCCGCCGTGATCAGCGCCGCTGCAGGCGGGCCAGCAGGCGCAGCATCTCCATGTAGAGCCAGATCAGCGTCACCATCAGCGCGAAGGCGCCGAACCACTCCATGTACTTGGGCGCGCCGTGGCGGGCGCCGGTCTCGATGAGGTCGAAGTCGAGGACCAGGTTGAACGCCGCCACGCCGACGATGACGAGGCTGAGGCCGATGCCCAGGGGGCTGGCGTCGTGCATGAAGGAGAAGGGCGAGCCGAAGAGGCTGGCGACGATGCTCACCAGGTAGAGGAGGGCGACCGCGCCGGTCGCGATCATCACGCCGCGGCGGAAGGCGGGCGTCGCCTGGAGTACGCCCGTCTTGTAGAGCGCCAGCATGACGAAGCACGCGCCGAAGGTGAGGCCGACCGCCTGGACGGCGATCCCCGGGTAGCGCGCCTCGAACATCGCGGAGATCGCGCCGAGGAAGACGCCCTGGAGGAGGGCGTAGATCGGCGCGGTGTAGGGTGCCCAGGTCCGCTTGAAGATGGTGACGAGCGCCATCACGAACCCGCCGATTCCGCCGACGAGCATGCCGATGCCCACCGCGGGCGCGCCCGGCTCCGCGTACGCCCGGCTCCAGATGGTGAACGCGCCCGCCAGCACGAGGAAGAGGAGGGCCAGGGTGCGGTTGACCGTCCCCTGCACGGTCATCGCCTCGCCCGGTGAGGCGTAGGCGCGGGCGAAGGTGCCCTCCTTGAGGATCGGGTTGCCGGAGCGCATGCGCATGTCGCTCTCTCCTTTCTCGGCCAGGGTGGGGCGGCCGGGCTGCCGACGGTACCACACGCCGCTCCCCCGAAAACGGCGGGGAGGTCGAATCGCTTCCGATCGATCGACCGCCGATCGCCCGATCGCGCCCGCGATCGCGGGACGATCATCATCTTCGTCGGGAGGAGGAGAAGCGATGGCAGACGAGACCCCCACCCCCGAGGCCGGCACCCCCGACGTGGGCTCGATCCCGGTCCAGCTCAGCCGCGAGCCCGCCGATGACTTTCACGCCTTCGTGGACGAGCTGCGGTGGACGCCCGCCCTCGAGGACCCCGACTCCGCCGCCTACGCCGCCGCAGTGGTGCTCTGCCAGCTCGAGCGCCGCCTGACGGGCGAGGAGAAGCGCGGCGAGCTGAACATGAACCTCCCGGTCGAGCTGCGGATCCTCCTGGCGGGCTGCCCGATCGTGGAGGGCGCCCCGGCCCAGCGGATGGACGCCCCCACCTTCCTCGCGGACATCGGCGATCGGCTGGAGACGGAGCCGTCGAGCACGCTGCAGATCGTCTCGGCGGTGTTCACGGCGCTCCGCGACCGGCTCCCGGAGGAGGAGGTCGCCTGGGTCGCGAACCAGCTTCCTCCGGACCTCGCGGATCTCTGGCGCCGGCCCGTGTAGGGATCCGCGGCGGATGGCGGGCGGGCCACACGAGCGTCGGCGCGGCCCCGGAGTTTCCGCCGCGACCGGCGCTCAAGGAGCGTCCACCTCGGCGCCGGACTGGAGGCGGCGGAGGTCCTCGACCGAGCAGGCGAGGAGGATCGCGTCCTTCACCGACTTCACCAGGCGGGTGGGGATCTCCATCGACGATCCGTGGAAGAGAGACTTCTGCGCGCCGAGGAGCTGGGCCGCGTCCTTGCGCAGCTTGACCTCTAGCGACTCGATCCGCCAGTCGCTGGTCAGGTTCAGCCCCGTGACCTCGCCGATGGCGTGTCCATCCGACGAAAGAACCGTCCGACCGTGCATCTCATCGTCCGTCAGGCGCATGCTCGTCCCCCCTCCCCCGAAAGCTAAGCGGTCGGCCTGAGCGCGGCAGCAGGCGCCCGCGCGGAGCGGGGCGGCGAAGAGGAGGCAGCGCCGCAGGGGGTGGATTGGGGGCGGGCGGCCGCGTCGGCAGGGCGTGCACCCGGTCCGGGCCTCGGGTCCGCGCGCCCGGGGTCGCAAGGCCCGAGGAAATCGAATACCTGCTGCGGTTGGGCTCGGGTCCGCGCGCCCGGGGTCGCAAGGGGGATGGTGAGGTCGCGAGCGGCCGCCGGTGCCTCGGGTCCGCGCGCCCGGGGTCGCAAGGCACCTCGAGCGATTCTGCGGCCTCGTGCCGGTCCCCGCGGTCGAATGTCGGGGCGATCTGGCATGCTTCGCCCATGATCCGCCTCACCTACTCGAACCGGACCGAGAAGCTGCTCGACGCCCTCGCGGCGGACCTGTCGGCGGCGGCCGCTTCCGGCAGGAGTCCGTTCGAGCCCGTGCGGGTGGTGGTCCCCAACCGGAACGTTGAGACGTGGCTGCGCCACGGCCTCGCCCGGCGCCTCGGCATCGCCGCCAACCTCGAGGTGCAGCAGCTCCGGCGCTTCGTCGGCGAGCTGCTCCGAAAGACGCTCCCCGACACCAGGCTGGTCGACGGCGAGATCCTCCTCGACCTCGTGCTCTCCTGCCTCCTCGACGAGCGGCGCCTGGAGCACCCCGCCTTCTCCCGCATCCGCTCCTACCTCCACGCCGCGGGGGCCGACGCCGCCGCCCGGGACCTGCGCCGCTACCAGCTCGCCGCGGAGCTCGCCCGGCTCTTCGACGAGTACGGACACTCCCGGCCGGAGATGATCGGCGCGTGGCCCCGGGAGGGGATCCTGGCGGGTACGCCCCAGGAGGAGACGGAAGCCTGGCAGCGAAAGCTGTGGCTCGAGCTCTTCGGCGGGGGCGGGCTCGCCGAGGAGCGGGCGCGCGCGGCGGGGGAGCAGTGGTGGACGCTGCCGCAGCTTCTGGATCGCATCGGCGAGATCGAGCTCGGGAAGGAAAGCGGGCCGATCCACGTGCTGGGGATCTCGTACGTGGCCTCCGCCTTCCACCGAATCTTCGCGAGGCTCGCCCAGGACACCGAGCTCTTCGTGTACGCGCTCAACCCCTGCATGGAGTTCTGGGAGGACGTGGAGGCCTCCCACGAGGCGCGGGCCCGCCTCTCGCGGCGCATCCGCCTCGGCCCCGAGCGGCTGGCGGAGTCGACCGATCCCTTCCACCTCGAAGACGGCGGCGACACCCCCGCGCTCTCGCTCTGGGGCAAGCCCGGCCGCGAGAACGTGCGCCTCCTCAACGAGCTGGCGCAATGCGACTTCCGCGCGGTCTTCGAGGAGCTCGGGGAGGAGCGTCCCTCCCTCCTCCGCCAGCTCCAGCAGGACATCCTCGTCCGCGAGCCGGAGCGAAAGGCGCCGGACCCTTCGTTCGACTTTCGCGGCGACGACAGCGTGCGCATCCTCGCCTGCCCCGGGGTACGGCGCGAGGTGGAGACCATCGCCGAATCGATCTGGGAGCTGGTCCACCGGGACGCGGTGCGCGGCGGCGGCGAGCCGCTGCGCTTCAACGACATCGCCGTGCTGGTGGCCGGCGCCGATCCCGAGGCGTACTTCACGCACCTGGCGGCGGTCTTCGAGGAGACCTGGGGGATCCCGTTCAACCGCACCGGCACGTCGTTCCGCGCCGAGAGCCGGATCGCCGAGGCGGTCGATCTCCTCCTGGGGCTGCCGGGAGGCCGGGCGACCCGCGCCGAGGTGCTGGACTTCGTCACCCACCCCAACGGCATCGCGGCGCATCCCGACGCGGATCCGGCGGAGTGGGCGCGGTGGTGCGAGCGCCTCGGCATCGTCCGCGGGCACGATCGGGAGGACCTCGCCGACAGCTACGTCGAGGACGACCTCCTCTCGTGGGATCAGGGCCTGCGGCGCATGGCGCTGGGCGCGTTCCTGGAAGGTGAGGAGGCCTTCGATGTCGGCCCCTCCTCCTACCTCCCGGCGTCGCTCCCCGACGACGCCCTCGCCTCGTTCGGTGCGTCGATCCGCCGGCTCCTCGACGACGTCGAGGGCGCCAGGAGCCGCCGCCTGCCGACCGCGGAGTGGGCGCGGGTCTTCGCAGAGATGGCGGAGCGCCACGTGGTGCCCAGGGGCGAGGCCGAGGAGCGGGACCTCGATCGGGCGCTGCGGGCGCTCCGCGGGATCGGCGACCTGGGCCTGGGAGGGGCCGAGGTCGGCTACCCGCTCGCGCTCCAGCTCGCCCGACGCGCCCTGCAGGGGATCGGCGGCGCCAAGGGGCAGTACCTCGCCGGCGGCGTCGTCGTCTCCACCCTGCAGCCGATGCGGGCCATCCCCTTCCGCGCGATCTTCGTGGCGGGGCTGGGGGAGGGGAGGTTCCCGGCGGCCGATCGCCTCGACCACCTCGACCTCCGCCTCGCGCGCCCCCGGGTGGGAGACGTCTCCCAGCGCGAGGGCGACCAGTACATGTTCCTGGAGGCGATCCTCTGCGCGCGCGAGCACCTCTTCCTCTCGTACGTGGCGCGGGATCAGCTCACCGGAGAGTCGCTCCGCCCTTCGACGGTGCTGGCGGAGCTCGAGCGGATGCTGGTGCGCGGGTATGGCGCGAGCGATCTCGTCCGGGAGATCCCCTTGCGCCGCTTCGACGCGCCGGCGCCTTTCGCTTCGCCGCAAGCGATGCGGGAGGCTCGCACGGTGGCGCTGCGGGAGGACCTCCGGCGCCGGCTCCCGGCGGGCGGCGGCATCCCCGGGCTGGACGAGATCCTGGCGGCGCTGGCGCCCGGGAGCCGGGATGCCCTCGCGGATCACCTGGGGATCGACGGGAGGCGAGGGAACGGGGCCGGCACGATCGCCTCGCCCCTGCAGCCGGACGGCCGGGCCGTCTCCATCTCCCTGCGGCAGCTCCGGGGCTTCCTCGAATGCCCGGCCCAGGGGAGCGCCGAGATCCTCCTGGGGCTGCGCCGGGATGAGGAGGGCGGGGTGGAGTCGGTGGAGGACGAGTCGTTCGACGTGCCTCGGCTCGCCGCGAGCATCATGCTCCGGGACGTCTTCCTCGGCGTGGCCCGGGAGGCGACGGGGCCCTTGGAGGCGGAGCGGATCCGCGCGAGGTGGGAGGAGGCGGCGAGGGAGGCGAGGCTCGGCGGTCGGTTCCCGCTGGGGATCTTCGCCGACGCCGCCCGGGACGAACACCTGCTCGAGCTCGAGGCGTGGAGGGAGACGGCCAACGCCATCGCAGGGGATGCGGCGGCGGGGCTCGAGGTGGTGCGCTTCGGTCCCGCGGTGGTGGAGGACGAGAGCGATCGGGTCGTCGATCGGATCGCGCTCGAGGTCCGGCGGCCGGACGGGCGCAAACTGGCGGTCGAGCTCCACGGCGCCACGGAGCCGCTCCTCGGCGACGGAAGGCACGTCCTGGTGCTCGCGACGCCGAAGAAGGCCGAGACGGTGGCGAGGCAGAAGTTCGGGCTGCGGGGATGGCTGACCCACCTCGCGCTCGCCGCGTCCGGGGTCGTCGGAGGAGGTGCGACCCGCACGGTGCACTTCTGCCCCGCCGCCGACGGGAAGACGATGAAGCCGATGGTGCTCGCGGCGATCGGGCAGGACGAGGCCCTCGCCACCTTGCGGATCCTCGTCGGGGATCTGCTGGGCTCGATCCACGACTATCTGCTCCCCTGCGAGGCGGTATTCGCCGCGAAATTCTCCAGGAGTCCGTCGGCGGTGGAGGAGAAGATCCAGGAGTTGCGCAGCCCGTTCAAGACCTGCTCAAGCCTGTATGGACCCCTGCGCGGCGTCATCGATTTTCCCGTGCCCGACGGCGCCAACGAGCTGGTGGAGCGACGCTTCGGCCCCTACTTCGCGGCGCAGTCGGAGCCCGCTCGAAAGCGAGGGAAGCGATGAGGCTTCGCCATCCCAAGCCCGAAATCCTCCGCGAGATCCCCAAGGATCGCCACGCGGTGATCGAGGCCTCGGCGGGGACAGGGAAGACCTACACCCTCGAGCATCTGGTGGTGGATCTCCTCCTCACAACCGACGTGACCATCGCGAACATCCTCGTGGTCACGTTCACCGAGCGGGCCACCGGCGAGCTGCGGCAGCGGGTCCGGTCGATCCTGCAGCACCTCCTCGACCTGCGAGAGGAGACGCCCGGCGCGCCCGATCTGCCGGACGAGGCCTGCTGGATCCTGGACGACGCCGCGAGGGCCCGCCTGGAGCGCGCGCTGCGGCAGTTCGACACCGCGACCATCTCCACGATCCACGGCTTCTGCCGGCGGATCCTCACCGAGCACGCCTTCGCCAACCAGCGCCTCTTCGCCGAGAAGAACGTCGACGGTCGGGAGGCCTTCGAGGTGGCGTTCCTGGACGTCGTCCGCGACACCCTCGCCGTGGATCCCACGCTTCGGCCGCTCTTCGAACGCTGGCTCTCGAAGCGGAGCCTCTCCGCGCTGGAGGATTTGCTCTATGAGGCCATGCGCGAGCGCGCCGAGCTGCGACCCTTCTTCGACGGCGACGCCTCGCAGGATCTCGCGGCGATCGACGAGGGCCGCGCCGCCCTCGAGGCGCTGGCGGTGCAGCGCTTCCTGCCCGTGGTGCGGGAGAGGCTGGCGCGGCGGAAGCGGGAGCAGGGGCTCTTCGACTTCGACGACATGCTCACCCTGGTGCGGGAGAACCTGCGCGGGGCGCATGGCGAGGCGCTGGCGCGGATCCTGCGGGGCCGGTACGCCTACGCGCTCATCGATGAGTTCCAAGACACCGACGAGGTCCAGTGGGAGATCTTCCGGCGGATCTTCTTCGAGAGCGGGGGGGCGAACCGCCTCTACCTCATCGGCGATCCGAAGCAGGCCATCTACCGCTTCCGCGGCGCCGACGTGGAGACCTACCTCGAGGCGAAGCGGGAAATTCTCGAGGCCGGCGGGGCCAGGGTCGCCCTCCGGGCGAACTTCCGCTCCACGTCCGGCTTGATCGACGGGTACAACCGGATCCTCGACCAGCGGGCGGATCCCCCGTTCTTCACCAGCGGTGGCATCGACTACCGGGAGCCGGTCTCCAGCGGCAAGCCGGAGCTCCGGCTGGTGGACGCCGAGGGGCGCGACGCCGCGCCGGTGCACGTCTTCGAGATGCACCTGGGCAGGTCCGGAAACGGCGGGGTTCGCAAGGGGCAGGACTACGTGCTGCCGCCGCTCGGCGCCCGGATCGCCAGGGAGATCCGGGCGATCACCGATCCGGTCGCGCCGGCGCTCCGCTTCTGCGACGGCGAGTCGCCGGAGCCGGGCCGCATCGACCACCGGGACATCTACATCCTCTGTCGCAACTCGAGCGAGGGGGTGCAGATCG
>Ga0180220_1002133_pt1 | contig 13290 bp, 19 predicted proteins | sample eDN5th37CBELigBY_FD_151335 | JGI IMG/M metagenome (GOLD analysis project Ga0180220, IMG submission 151335) | Enriched backyard soil microbial communities from Emeryville, California, USA - eDNA 5th pass 37_C BE-Lig BY (version 2) (version 2) | ecosystem: Environmental > Terrestrial > Soil >... | reverse complement strand
TCTTTATCAACGTTAAGCTTGTTAACGCGTTTTCTGATTTCGCTGAAGCTTACAGCAGTTGCTTGATAAAATTCACCAGTACCAACAGATGGATATTTGATGATTGTTCCAAGTTTAGCTTTGATGTCTTTGTGTTGTTTGAAATAGCGATTAGCATAAGGAGCATAGAACTCTCCATAGTTCAAGACTCTTTCTCCACCAACTAATTCGCCAATGTCAGCCATCAAAGATAGAGACGCGCCGTCAATACGGAACTTCAAGCGGTTAGAAGCTTTCATTCCTGATTGAGCTAGCGTTTCTAAAACAGAACGGAATAACTGTTGATCTTTTTCAGCAACATACTTAGGAGCGATTTTGTCAACGATACCTAAGATGTAACCAGATTGAGCATCACGAACAGGAACAACACTTGCTTGTTTTTCTTTCAAGTTCACAAGCTTTTGCTCCATGTCTTTAGCGAACAATCCTTTAACAAGATTGATGAATACTTCTTTAGGAGCGTTGGCTGCAACCTTAGAAAGCATTTGGATAGAAGTATGAGCTGGGCTATATTTAGCCATTGCTAGTACAACCATACGTCCACCTTTAGCAAGATCGAATTCAGCTTTTAAGCAGTTACGATCAGAAACGTATTCAGGATATCCTTCACCAACGATGATCCATGCGTTCTTGTATTGAGCATCAGTCCAGATAGACTTCTCTAGTTCTGGAGTTAGTTGATCACGAGTAAAGCGATAGACTGGTTTACCATCGTTCATTAATTGCTCGATGAATTTACCGGACACAACAGAACCGAAAGCTTTGTTTGTATCTGGACGCATTTGCATACCCATACCGATAACTGCTTTATCTTCGATCTTTGCAACGCCTAGTACGTTAGCCATCCATTTAGCTGCAGAACGAGAATCAACGAACATCATTCCATCCCATGCTGCATTGCCTTTGGAGTCAGCAAACTCGCCATTGTAGAATGCGAATGTATCTGCAGTACCAAAGTATTTGTGTGGAGCCCACATGTGGAACATACGAGCAAACAGTTTGTTTAGTTTAGCCATGTTTCCATCAAAGCCTTCTTGCATCTTTAATGCGCCATAAGAAAGCTTGTTAATGATTTGAACCCAAGGAAGCTCCTTGTTACCCATAAGAATTTGCTTCTTACGTAGCATAGAAGGAGTAGCGCCGATAACAGTCATTTCGATATACTCATCGATATTGATATCTGCTTTAGCAACCGGCTTATGGTTTAGAAGATCGAAATAGCTATCTTCATTGTGGTTTACTAGAACGCTAGTGTGACGGCCATCGTGTTTTACGAAAGCACCTTGGAATACAATGTTAGAACGGTGAGATCCAGAGTTCTTACCATTGCCTACGAATGATACATACATGATGTCACCAAAGAAACGATCAACAGTTTTACTAGTGTTACCTCCAGCTTTAACTACAGCATCCTTAGTTACATGAAGCAATTCAGTAAGACCAGATCCAGGAATCATCATAGTTTCAAGTGCAGCGAACTTCTTGTGAACAGATACAGATACAACGTTACCGCCTTTGTTACGTAAAACCTTTTTGCTAAGACCTTCTAATACAGTTTGTTGATTCGATAGTAAAGTTTGTGTTCATGGATAAATCCCCCAATAAAATAATTATTTGCTCACTACTTGTAAAGCGCCGTGGCTATTGAAGCGCTATGACCAATGACTAAGTGACAGACAACAAAAAGAGTGCAGACATAATGAGTCCACACTCTGAGTTGCATTGCTGCTATATTCACCTCCTTATAGCAATGCGGTTATATAATGACCTCCACTTTGACCTCGTTATCAGGTGAGAGCCTAGGGTTTCGCACTCTCTTATCCGTGGTTTTAAAAAGCCCCATTCATAGAACAGGGCTAAATAAATCAGACAGCTTCAGGAGCTCTATCCTCGACGTCCGTTACGATGTCATGGATAAACGCATCCTGTAGAGTCTCATCATTCACAGACTCACGAATTTCCTTAATACTAATCACCATTGCATTCCACTCTTTGATATACTCTTTCATTACTTAACAGCTCCTTTAATAGTTAGATTGTTATTGCTAGTTATGTAGGCAGAGCGCTCTTCACGCTCCATATAATTGATAGGCTTATGATAGAACTCCGCATATTGACGGATAATCTTTTGACGGCGTGCTTCCTTAATGCTTACTACTTTGTTCATGATGGTCTCTCCTGGTATGTTTTGTTATGCTGCTTGTTCTTCCTCTACAATAAAAAGAAGGACCTCCAGGTTGTCTCTAAATGCAAAGACTTCCAGGCGTCCTTCTCTTCTAAACATTTGAATCTGTGCTCCATTGCTTCTCCATGTCATAACCATTTCAAGTTGTCTCTCTGTAAACATTAGTTGTTTCCTCCTTTTCCATAGATAATGTTATATGCATCGCTAGACATTACTTCTGGTTGCTCAAACTTGTTAGCTTCAATATCCTGCTTGTATTGTTCAAGGCGATCCATACGTTGTTCGTACTCTGCATCCCAAGCATGCAGTGCAGTATTCAATAAAAGATAGGCAGCAGTAATACCAACAGCTCCAATCACAGCGTACTTAGCGATGGACTTAATGAAACGCTTATACATGAAACGATATCTCTTACCGCTTACTGGTGAGCACACATATAGGAAAGATTCTTCCTTGCGAGCTACCTTATTGATTGACACAACTTTGTTACCTTTTTCTTGAGCTTTGATGTTTAACATAATTAGTTCTCCTCTCTGCGTAGCTCTGTAATCCGTGATAGGTGTCTACTACGCCGCAGCCAATCCGGATTGACTACCCCGGGGCTACAATAATCAATAAAAACAAAGAATATATATACCTAGTACCGCCCAAAAATTTTTCTAAATTTTGTTCCCTATAGGGATTTTTTCAGCTCGTAGAAGCGGGGGGCTGATCGGGGCCAAACGGTAAGATGAGTGGGCAATGATTGCCCGCTGCCAAAATGGTTACAATGGTCTGCGTGTACAAGTGGGCAATGATTGCCCGTTCGGCCAACCTGATCTGTGTGATTGGTTAATTGGGTGTGGGGGAGCTACATGTTCCTATCCGTTATCCTGTGTCACGTAATACAAAATAGGGAATGGTGTTTGATAGATTGATAGAGAGATAGTGGACATTAGGTCAGTTACTTCCTGAAAAACAATTCTTCAGCACGTATTTTTCAGAACGAGAAGATATCGTCGGCGTCCCGCCTACGGCGGTATATATGATAAATAATCGTCTTGACGCGATGTATTACAATGTATTACAATGTAATCAGCAGAGGAGGCACGATTATGAAAAAAGATCAGATCGTACCAGTAAGATTAAGTGAGAATGAGAAAGACTTTCTGAAGGAAGATGCCGACAAAATGGGCATCGGTGTTTCTACACTTATTCGAATGGTGTTAAGAGACTACATCAAAGAACGCTCAGAAAGGAGCAAAGACAAGTAATGATCTAGCAGAAAATGCCGATATATTACTTGAGGAAAGAAAAACTAACGCACTAGAGAAGAGGAGAGTAACACATGTTTAACAAAAAGATTTTACTTAGATTCTATTTAATCGGACTACCAGTCGTCATGATCTGGGCATACATAGTCACGAATCCTTCAACAGAAAATAATTACGAAGACAGTCCAGTGCAGATAACTGGAATGAACTCTATAGCTCAGAAGAACTACGAAGAAAGCAGGGCAGCTTATATGGCATCCCAAGCAGAAGAAGCTAGAAGCATGTTCTGGCCTATCGTAGGAGCTGGAGTTGTATGGATCGGCATTGCCTATGTAATCTTCTTAATTATTTATAGGATGATTAAATCTAAGAAGTAATCTTTTAATAGCAAACACACGACAGATAAAAGCGATAAGATACGGAGTTGATAATATGGGAAAGAATAGAGGATGGACGGAAGAAGAGGTCCAGTACCTAGAGGACAGATGGGGGTCAGTTAGCATAAAGGGTATCGCCAAGAATATTGATCGGTCTGTTAATGCTGTTAAGCTGAAAGCGAATAGGCTTGGTCTTGGAGATGCACGTATGCATTACGACGGCATCACAATCAATCAGCTAAGCTTAGCTCTGGATGTCTCGTATTCCACAATCCGTTCCTGGATTCACAATCATGACTTCCCGGTGAAGCAAAAGCTGTTTGCTCTCGAAGAGAAAGTAAATGTTGTTACCTATAAAGACTTCTGGACGTGGGCAGAGTCTCACAAGCAGATCATCGACTTTTCAAAAGTAGAAAAGAATATCCTTGGAGCTGAACCAGATTGGGTAGACATCAAGAGAGGAGCAGACATCATTGGTCACAGAAAATCAACTCCGTGGACAAAGGAAGAAGATGCTCAGCTAAAGAGCATGGTCAATGCTTATCAATATACATATCCCGAAATTGCTAAGGCGCTACGTCGAACCGAAGGCGCCGTTAAGAATAGATTGAAAGAACTGAACATCAAGGCAAGACCATTACGATTAAACAACAATGTTAAGTACACCAACGAGGAAATGGATCTTATCGTGGATATGTACAATAAAGGTTACAACGTAGAAGTCATTGCTGAACGAATTGGAAAGAGTGCCCTTGGTGTCAGAGGAAAGTTAGAACGAATGGGATACAGGTTTAAAAATGGTGTTCCGATTCAACAGAGCAAAGTATCAAATCAATAGTTTCATAGCATGAACACAAACGAGGCAGTCCGTCATGGGCTGTCTTTTTTGTTTTTCAATTCATATAAATATCGACGCAAATGAGAGTAATAGAAAAAGAGAAGCGAGAGTTAGGAAGGGAGGGCCTATCAATGGCAAAGCTATCGATCAACGAAGACCGGCTAACTGAGGGAAAAATCACGGTCAACCGTATGCTGGTTGAGACAGAGCAAGGGGCAAAGATCCATGTCGAAGGAGCTCTGAGAACAAAAGATTATATTGAAGAGATCACACAGATTGATGCTCCTAGATTCTCTGTTAAAGGTGTAAAAGTCCTTCAGGAATCCTTTGGGTCAGAAGATGAAGAGATTGTTTACACATTTGTCGCTGAGAGTTTAGAAGTAGAAGAATAAGGAGGTGGAAGCATGAGCGAACGAGACGAGATGGATCTTACAGAAGAAATAACAGATATCGCTGCAGACGAAAGATCTCAGGCTGTTGCGAATCGGGAAAACTTTGAGGCCGGGATTAAAAACCTATGGGGCCATTCTGAATTAGGAATCGAAGCAAAGAAAGCTGCTATGACGATGTTATCAACGAAGACGGGGATGTACGCAAAGATACCGATTATCTGTAAAGCAGATAGCTGTCCATTTGCAGAGACATGCCCGCTTCTTGCTTATGACCTCGCTCCGCTTGGAGAGTATTGTCCAATTGAAACAGCGCAGATCGAACTTCGCTATCAGGGATATGCTCAAGACTTTGATTTGGAATTCAGTAGTTTTACAGACAAAGCAATCGTTTCAGAGATTATCAATGCAGATATCATGATGGAACGATGCAAAGCAATGATGGCCAAAGAAGGTGTGCCAGTTACAGATGTTGTTGCTGGTATTGCAGAGAATGGAGAAGTCTATACTCGACCAGAAGTGTCGAAGTATTGGGAAGCATACGAAAGAGCTCAGAAGAAACGAAACGAAGCTTATCAATTAATGATGGCTACTCGTAAGGACAAAAAGGATGACGGTAGTGACACGAAGAGTCTTACCGAGATTATTGCGGAAGCTGTTACAGAGGGTTCGTTTATCGAGGTCGAACAGCGACCAGACAAATTCAAGGAGTGATCATAATGGCAGACTACAACAAAATTGCTGCTGGTGTAGGTAGCTTCTTTCAGCCAAATGACTGGAAGATGGCATTAGCATCTAAAGGCAAAGCAACTATTCTTGATAGCAACAAAGCGATCAATCCGTTTCCAACGGGAGGAGTTCATGCGGGAGGCATGATGTCAGGGATTCCTCGTGCTATTGCGAACGTTCGCCATGGAGATTTAGGAATGGTTGATGCTATTAAAAAGGCTCACAAAACTGCTGATGATCGATGGGATTATGCAGCAATCGCAGGATCTTACATGGGTGTGTCCGCTGCTTATCGATTAGCATCTGGTGGTGGAATTAGCCGTGACCAGAATGGGAATCCAAACGTAATCGGAATTCCGTTCGTGTAATGAGGAGGGGTAAACCATGATCCCTGGATTAAAGGCAGCAGCGGCTCCTCTAGTTGATATAGGTAAATCGTTCAGTTATGGATTTGATTTACCTAGCAATATTCGAAATGACGGAGTCCGGGGTTTAGTCTCCGGATTTCGTCCACATGTAGGAGGAGCTCTACTTGGTGGAGCCGTCGGCGGATATTTTGGAACAAAGCTAGATAGTGTTGAAACAGCGCCTGCAACAATCGGTGGAGCTGCTATAGGTGGAGCATTATTACCAGCCGTTGGCTTGGCAGGAGCTGGTGCATACGGATTGGGTAGAGGTATTCTGAACAACTCAGACAAGATCGTAAATGGCGCAGTCGCTACAGGAGGTTGGCTAGGCCGTGCAGGAATGAGGGCAGTTACCGGTCCTCAGTTTAACTTCGGTCCAAGCAAGACTGGACGATTCTTCTCGGAAGCAGGGAATCGACTCCTTAACCCTGTGGCTAGACACGCTACCACGTTAAACAGGGCTGCAGAGAACTTCGTGAAAATCGAACCCAAAAGGCAAGTATATGATCCCAAAAGAGATCGGATGATCTCGAAGGGTGGCATAAAACTAAAGCCGCTTGGGTGGGCAACCATTATTGGTGGAGGTGTCATTGGTGCTACGAGAAGTATAGCTGAAGCTGCAGATAGTTCTCGTATAGGTACTAGAGATACCAACATCACAACCGCAACACCAAGACAACCTTCCTACGCAAACAATGCGGGGGCGTCAGGTGATCTGGTGTTTGCTCTAAATGCTAACAGAAGAGGGTGAAGTAAATGATCCGAACGCTTACTCAAGGAGTCCGGAAGATGGCCAAGAACTCCAATAACGTGAATATGCTTCAAAGTATTCAACAAGGATATGGCAATATGACATGGGGTCAGAAGTTAAGTGCAGCCGGTACTGCATATGCCGGTGTGACTGGATATGCCGACGCGAGAAATGAAGGCGCCGGAGTTCCTGGTGCATTGGCTCAAGGTGTATCAGATGCATTCTTAATGGATCTCATTGGATGGAAGAAGTATGTCGGAGGAGCAGTCCTTATGGGTGCTGGAGCTGCAGCCATCAAAGGATTCGAAGTGATGAACTCTTCAGCAAGAGAGTTGGGCCGATTAGGTACAGCCGCTCCATTCTCAAGCAGTACGTTTGTGGACAGTGAGCAGGTTTACACTATGCGTCAAGCTGGCATGAACATGATTGGCCAATCGCAACAAAGCCTAAGACAAACCATCCTTGGCAATGAAGCACAAGCAATGCATAGGTAGGTGAAGAACGATGGCTCAAAAAGATATAGATACTCGGACAGCTGAAATGGAAGAAGTTGAAAATGCTATTAATAGCTTAAATACGCCTACGGCTTCAGAGGAAGCGGGCATCCCCAAATCCGAGGATAGCACAACTGCCGTCCATCCGGAGTCTCCTCCTAAGTCTGGCGAAGTCCCAACTGTAGAGGAGTCTTCTAGGAGCGGTGGCAACACTTCGCCTCCGGATGAAAACAAGAAGCCAAGAAAGAAGTCTGATCCAGACGGACCTATTGCAAAGGAGCAAGCTCCGAACAAGAAGACGACTTCTGTAACTAAAGCAATGGCTTCTAAGTTTGGGAAGGTAGGTAAGCTCGGCTTGCTGCTAAACGGTGGATTGGCTGTTGCTAACTATTCCGGATATCGCAGTGAAGGTGATACCGCAACAGAGGCTGCCATTAAGACTGTGGGAGAAGCAGCTATTACGAGTGTTATCGGACCAGGTAAGTTTCTGGCCGGAATGGCTTTAGCGCAAGTTCCTGGAATGGCGTCCGACGCCTTTAATGAAATCAACAGCAGAACTAGAGAATTAAATCGTCTGGGTACTATGCGCCCATTCGAAGGTAATACATTCGTAGACAACCCACAGATCTTCACGATGCGACAAGCATCTATGGTTGTAATGCAACAATCGAAATACAATCTGGAGCATGCAATGCAAGGCAACGAAGCAAGCTACTTGCATCGATAAGAAAGAGGTGAAAGTACATGGCATTAACTCCGCAGGCACTAGGGAAAGTGTTTAAGAAACTGAACACAGGTGAGACTGCATTTAAAGATCTGAATCAGGATGTCAAAAGACAGATCGCCCGAACTCGAAATACTGCTAGACCTGGAACGCAGGCACACACCTACTGGCAAAATATAGACCAGAGGAGAGCTAATCTAAATAGACCAGCTCCCGCTACTCCAACTGTTGCTGAATTGGATGATGACTTCAGAGGTCATGTGACCACTCTTAGAAACGCAGTTCAGAATGTCCAGAGTGGATTGAGACGAAACTTCAAAGATGCAGATGACGACATTATCAATTCCCAAGCCCAGAAAATTGTTAATAGCATGGATGACTGGCAGCTCAATTTCGTTGGCTCAAAGAACGGTACGTTTGGCCAAATGGTTAAGAACGATATCGGAGATAGTGCTACGAATATCCATTCCTATGTTACAAGTGCTACTGGTGCAAAAGGATGGCTAGGTGGAAGCGCTACTCATCACAACAACTTTGACGATCTTCTGTCCAGAACAAAGGCCCAGCAAAAAGAAGTGATGAGCGAGCTGAGCCAAAGAGCTCAGGCATCAGACTCTGCTCGATATGCTGAGGACCGGATTAGAAAGATGGAGTACGACAATAAGCAGTCTACAAAAGGATATCTTCGTAATGAAGGATTCAGTGACAAAGCTATTGATCGTACGTTAGATCGAGTTGAGCAAGACGCCGGAGGGTTTGTTCCAAAGGATTACGATGCAGCTGTAGATACTTTGTACAGAAGACGCGGTGAAGCTATCGCTGGAGAAGGTGCATCAGAATCCAAAATCAACAGAGCCGCTGATAAAGCCAGAAGACAAAGTGAAGCTAATGGCGAGAGAAGATCTCCTACTGGTGATGGTCAAGACTCTTCTGCTTCAACCGGTGGAGTAGTAGACCGTTACATGCAGCGTCGATACGGCACGATGATGAAGGATATTTCATCCGCACTAAACTCAGGAAACAAATTGAGTTCCGATACAATCAACACGTTTGCTAAGCAAACAAGATTGAATGACGAAGTGTCGGAGCAATTTAAGAACTTAGTAGAAGGCGGAAAAAATGCTGAAGCGATCTCCCTGCTTAAATCGCAACAGCAAGATTACATGTCCTCTGCAAATATCATGGATAAGGCATTGGCACATAAGATTCCTCAAAAGGGTGCGGTAGTTGTTGGGGGCGCATGGCTCGTTAACAACATGTCTGCATCTAGAGGTCAACAATCTAACTCACAACTATACGGACAACAAACTCCGTATATGTAATTCAATAAAGAGGTGAATGTACTATGGCTTTAGAGCTAAACAAAATGTCTCCAGTGGAGCGTAAGAAGTTCCAAGAAATAGTACAAGATCCTGTATTGTGGGCGAAGGTTTTTGTTAAGACTTTCGACCCCGTCCAAAAGAAGATTGTTCCTTGGACGGCACGCTGGTATCAAGTAGAGATGCTGCGTGACAAATCGCTGAAGAAGGTGGCAAGGTGCGGCCGACGTAGGGTAAATGTTTTTGCCCTTTGCTCGTGAATTGCTGGGAGTCCCGCGAATCCAGGTAGGCTACAACGTAGTCAGTAATGGCAGGCGTGAATGCGTAAAAACAACCTGGCTATGCGGGTAATCAGCAGCCAAGATTTCGAGGAATCATATTCTCCGAAATAAGGTTCAGAGACTACAAGTGCGAGCATTTCGATATTAAACCACAAGAGGTGTTGGCCATGAATTTTAAAATCGAAAGACAAATCGAAAGTGGAGTATTCAGTACGGTTATTAGCTTCGTTTCATTTGGGAACGAAACAATGACAGCTGAACAAGAATCAAAGTTATTCTCCGAGTTCGGTTTTCCTGAGATTGATCTAGGAGGAGCCTTTAAGGGTAAGTTAAAAGTCGTGGATGGAAAAGTTGTGTTATCAGAAGACCCTGACACAGAATTTATTTCATTCATACTTAACAGCCAAAAGGTGACGGTCGATGATAAATTCACATCGGAGTTTCGAATTGGTCTTGGCCAAATCACTTCAAGTGAAATCGGATTGATCCTAGACACCGACACAAAGATCGCAGAATCTAAATGCTTACTGTTTGAGACAGAGGTTGTTAAGCGAATCGAAGCAGCAACACAAGCGGTCGTAAGCAAAGCTTCTGGATTCTCAGATGGGTATCCAAAAGAATTGACTCTATAAGAAAAGAGGTGATAGGTTATGCAGCTAAGGTATAACAACCAAATCAAAAACAAGGTCATCACCATTGAGCTTGAAACAACGAACTTCACAATCAGAGAGAACGCCGCCATCGAAAGAGTTGGCGAGCCAGTTGTGAGATTCGAAAAAGTGTATGATGGTGGTTTCCCTGTTAGCTTCAATAAGAAGATTAAGACAGGCTTCAAAGTTCGTGTGAAGTTTGACGGAACAGAAAATCTTCAAGCAGCTACAGACGCAGCTAATCTATTTTTTGAAGAAGTCCAGGAACTGGTTCGAGCAGAGATGTCCACAGTCGTTGAACGTCTTGCTGATCTCGAAGTAGAGTTCAGACCGTCTAATGGACTTCTAGACATATCGAATTATTAATATCGAAAAAGATATAGTCCACCATCCCTTGAGCAGAGGCAAGGGGTGTTGAAAACGGAGACGATGTGTATCGACTCCTTGCACCGCACCTTCACTAATCCGAAATACAGGGTCTTGTTTGTAACACCATATGAAAACCAAGTTCGCTTAATCTTCATGCGTCTAAGAGAGTTGATTGATTCCTCTCCAGTATTAAAAGCAGAAGTTGCTAAGAATACATCGAACCCGTTCCAGATTGTTTGGAAGAACGGTTCTGCTATTCTTGGATTTACAACCGGTGCTTCATCAGGTTCTGGTGGTGCGTCTATCCGGGGACAAAAAGCCGACTACATCTACATGGATGAGGTTGACTACATGGCTGACTCCGACTTTGATACTGTTACAACAATCGCTGCCGAACGTGGAGACATCGGGATTTTCATGAGTTCTACACCGACTGGTAAGCGTTCTAAATTCTACGAAGCATGCATGAATAAGAGCATGGGATACACAGAACACTATCATCCATCTACCCACAACCCAAACTGGGATGAACGAATGGAAGCTGAGTTCCGAGCACAGCTATCGGATCAAGGTTATGTCCATGAAATTCTCGCAGACTTCGGTACACAAGACACGGGTGTATTTGATAAAGATAAACTTGATGCAGCATGCAATCAAGAATTCTACCACTATGAAAAACTTTCCCCAATACAATTAGATAAAGTTGAGAAGCTGGGCGTTCGCCCGAACCTATATGTCTACGATAAAGGTCAACGTGCACCAATGAATCCGTTCCGTACGATGGGTGTTGACTGGGACAAATACGGGGCTTCCTCATCCATTTTAATTCTGGACTTCGATGTAATAAGACAGAAGTTCAAAGTAATAAAAAGAATAGAAGTACCAAGGGCTGAGTATTCCTATGACGCGGCTGTCAACATGATTGTTGAGCTAAACGACCAATACAATCCGTCTTGGATTTATTGTGATCGTGGATCGGGTGAATATCAGATCGAGAGACTTCAACTCATTGGAGAAAAACGACCAAGCACGGGACTTAAAAACAAAGTCAAAGGCTGGCAATTCAAAAACGTTGTAGAGGTTATGAACCCTGTTACGAAAGAGATTGACCGCAAGCCTTTAAAGCCGTTCATGGTTAACCAACTCCAAATTGCATTCGAACGGGAGAGAATGATTCTTTCTCCATTTGACGAGACACTGCATAAGCAGTTAGTCGATTACGAAGTAGTTCGTCAGGGCGCAAGTGGTCCAGTCTTCACAAGCGAAAACGAACACTTCGTTGACGCATTGGGATTGGCATATCTAGCTTTTGTTCTGGAGTTTAGTGATCTGACTGATACCATTAAGAAGCCAGAGTTCTCAACGAAGTTTGCTCATACAAAAGCAAGAATCGGAGAGGGCAGAGCACAGATGGCTCTTAAGGAAATCGAGATGCCACAAACTTCTGAAGTAAAGAAAGTGTTAAATCACGACCCTAATGAGCTCAGGGGAGATCGACCTACTTGGGTCAAGGTGAATGAAGGATATCGCTCTAGAAGCGGTATGGGACGTTCATCATGGGGCTCAAGGAGCGGCGGACTTTCCAGATCATCATGGTAATATCCGGAACCCTCCCTCCGGTTATTATATATCCTCCCACTTCTTTTAGGCGCTAGAGTTTTGCCCCTCCTTTATCTAGCGTCTAATTTTTTATCGTCAAGTTTTCAATATGAAGAGAGGTGGTTATAAATGGCAGATCTATTCTACAGACCGGATCTTAAACCGAAGCGTGACTATATGTCTGACGCGGAGATTGATGACGAATTAGACCAAGGTCCTGAAGGCGACACGAGCCAGGATGATATCCCTAGTGACCTGGATGACATAAAAGAAAAAATCGATGACATTCTGAATGTATTAGATATTCTACCTGACGATATAGAGAATGCGATGCGGCCTTCGTTAAACAGGATACGGCAAAACATCTACGACATTGCTCCTCCATGGTACGAAGACGCGGAAGACGATGCATCGCCAGGAGATGGATCAGACATTGTGGTGGAAGAGGAAGAAGGCCCTGGGGAAAGCGAGAATAGTCTCCCTAGTCTACTACCAAGGAACGATACGATACCGGTTGTTGTCGTACCTCCGAAACCATTGAGAGTGGTAATGGATGATACATTCTCCGTCGACAAGACTGAGATCTACAAAGATTTCATCAATAAGCTACGACTGGTTATTGAGAAGTATATGCGAGAGCTATTGTACATAGCGGAAGCGGGTGGATTCCCAACATACAAAGACTTGTTCTATAGATACAGCGTTCCTGCTGATCTACTGCCAGATGATTTAAAGCATGTGGGTGACGAGATTGTTCGGAGTCAAATTAGACGCAGACAAATGTCGAAGTTCTTCCAGAAGATCTATAACATCGACCAAACAATCTACCATCTTCGGTCTAACAAAATCTCTCACGAGCTGAGAAGACGGTATTATGAAGAGAATT
>Ga0180220_1002132_pt1 | contig 13294 bp, 7 predicted proteins | sample eDN5th37CBELigBY_FD_151335 | JGI IMG/M metagenome (GOLD analysis project Ga0180220, IMG submission 151335) | Enriched backyard soil microbial communities from Emeryville, California, USA - eDNA 5th pass 37_C BE-Lig BY (version 2) (version 2) | ecosystem: Environmental > Terrestrial > Soil >... | reverse complement strand
CCTGGGAAGACGCGCTGCGCGAGGCGGCCGGGCCGGGGGGCGCCGATCCGCAGGTGGCGGCGATCGCCGGGCGCTTCCCGCAGAACTACCGCAACAGCTTCACGCCGGAGGTGGCGCTGGTCGATGCCGCACGCATCGCCACCATGGATGCCGGCAACCCCATCGTCATCGACTATTATCGCGACACCGGCCAGGCGTCCGAACAGGCTTCGCTGAAGATCTACCACCATGGCTGCCCGGTGGCGCTGTCGCAGCGCGTGCCGATCCTCGAAAACCTCGGCTTCCGGGTGATCAGCGAACGCACGTTTGAAGTCTCGGGCGACGACACCGACAAGGTGTTCGTCCACGACATGGAACTGGAGAGCGCCTACGGCAAGCCGGTCGACCTGTCCGACGGCGGGGCGCTGTTCGACGAGGCCTTCCTCGCCGTCTGGCACGGCGAGATGGACAATGACGGCTACAATGCGCTCGCCCAGACCGCTGGCCTTGCGGCCGGCGAGATCCTGATGCTGCGCGCCTATGGCCGCTACCTCCAGCAGGCCGGCATCCCGCAGAGCCAGGACTTCATCGCGGCGGCGCTGAACCGCTATCCCGAGATCGCGCGCGGGCTCTATTCGCTGTTCGTCGCGCGTTTCGATCCCGTCTCGCCGCAGGGCGACGAGGTGGCGGCGCGCCATCTCAAGGCCAAGATCAAGGATGCGCTGGAAGACGTCCCCAACATCGACGACGACACCATCATCCGCCGCTATCTCAACCTGATCGAAGCGACGCTGCGCACCAACCACTTCGTCAAGGACAAGCGCGAGCGCGGCCATTCGCTGGCCTTCAAGCTGAACCCGCGCGCCATCGACGGGCTGCCCGAGCCGCGGCCGTGGCGCGAGATCTTCGTCTACGGGCCCGAGGTCGAGGGCGTGCACCTGCGCTTCGGCCCCGTGGCGCGCGGCGGCCTGCGCCTGTCGGACCGCGCCCAGGACTACCGCACCGAGGTGCTGGGGCTGGTCAAGGCACAGCAGGTCAAGAACGCCGTCATCGTGCCGGTTGGCGCCAAGGGCGGCTTCTATCCCAAGCGCCTGCCGGCGGGCGGCAGCCGCGACGCGGTGTTCGAGGCCGGCCGGGCCGCCTATGTGAACTTCGTGTCGAGCATGCTGTCGATCACCGACAATATCGGCACCGATGCGGTCATCCCGCCGCCAGGCGTGGTGCGCCATGACGGCGACGACCCCTATTTCGTCGTCGCTGCTGACAAGGGCACGGCGACCTTCTCCGACACGGCCAACGCCATCTCCAAGGCCCACGACTTCTGGCTGGACGACGCCTTCGCCAGCGGCGGCTCGGCCGGCTACGACCACAAGGGCATGGCGATCACGGCGCGCGGCGCCTGGGAAGCGGTGAAGCGGCATTTCCGCGAGATGAACCGCGACATCCAGGCGACGCCGTTCACCTGCGTCGGCGTCGGCGACATGTCGGGCGACGTTTTCGGCAACGGCATGCTGCGCTCCGAACAGACGAGGCTGATCGCCGCCTTCGACCATCGCGACATCTTTATCGATCCCGATCCGGAACCGGCCTCCTCGTTCGTCGAGCGCCAGCGCCTGTTCGGTGTGCCGCGCTCGAGCTGGCAGGACTATGACAAGTCCAAGCTCTCCAAGGGCGGCATGATCGTGTCGCGTTCGCAGAAGTCGGTGACGCTGACGCCGGAAGCGGCGGCGGCCATCGGCATCGCCAAGACGGTGGCGACGCCGATCGAGGTGATCCGCGCCATTCTGGCTGCTCCGGTCGACCTGCTGTGGTTCGGTGGCATCGGCACCTACCTCAAGGCCGCCGGCGAGACTAACCAGGAGGTGGGGGACCGCGCCAACGACGCCATCCGCCTCAATGCCGGCGAGGTGCGCGCCAAGGTCATCGGCGAGGGTGCCAATCTCGGCATGACCCAGCGCGCGCGTATCGAATACGCCCTCAGCGGCGGGCGCAACAACTCCGACGCCATCGACAATTCCGGCGGCGTCAACTGCTCGGACGTCGAGGTCAACATCAAGATTGCGCTGGCGGCGGCCATGCGCAAGGGCGCGCTGGAGCGGCCGGCGCGCGACAAGCTGCTGGCGAAGATGACCGACGAGGTGGCCGGGCTGGTGCTGGCCAACAACTACCAGCAGACGCTGGCGCTGTCGCTCGCCCGCCGGCGCGGCCTGGCCGACATGCCGCATCAGGCCCGCTTCATGGCGGCGCTGGAAAGCCGCGGCCTGCTCGACCGGGTGGTCGAGAATCTGCCCTCGGCAACGGTGCTGGCCGAGCGCGAGGCGCGCGGCGAGCCGCTGACGCGGCCTGAACTCGGCGTGCTGCTCGCCTATGCCAAGATCGTGCTGTTCAGCGACATCGTCGCTTCCGAGGTGCCGGACCATCCGCATTTCGAAGAAGATTTGATGAGCTACTTCCCGGACGCCATGGCCGAGAAGTTCGGCGAGGAAATCCGCAGCCACCGCCTGCGGCGCGAGATTATCACCCGCGTGCTTGCCAACGACCTCGTCAATCGCGGCGGCCCGTCCTTCGTCAACCGGCTGATGGAGACCACCGGCCGCAGCCCGGCCGACGTGATGCTGACCTTCGCGCTGATCCGCGAAGGGTTCGAACTGCCGGCGCTCTATGGCGAGATCGATGCGCTCGACAACCGCATCGACGGCGAATTGCAGCTCGGCCTCTACCAGACGGTCAGCCGGCTGATCTATGTGAATTGCGGCTGGTACCTGAAGAACGAGACCGGCACGGGCGACCTCGTCCAGCGCATCGCTGCCCTGAAGCAGGCACGCGCGGTGCTGGAGCCGAAGTTGCGCGAACTGCTGCCGGCCATTTCGCGCGAGCGGGTGGAGGCGACGCACAGCGACCTTGTCGCGCAGGGCGTTCCCGAGCACCTTGCCGGACGGCTGGCGCTGGCGGAGTTCGCCGATCTGGTGCCCGACATCGTGCTCACCGCGCGCATGGCCGGCGCCGACATCGTTGCGGGCGCGCGGGCGTTCTTCGCGGTCAGCGAGGCCTTCCGCATCGCCCGCATCGAGGATGCCGCGCATGCGATCTCGCCGTCCGACTATTACGACCAGCTCGCCCTGTCGCGCGCCACCGACACCATCGACGCGGCGCGGCGCGGCATCGCCGTGGCAGCGCTGACCGGATATGCCGGAGCGGACGATCCGGTCTCTGCATGGCTGGACGCCGGCGGCGAGCACATCGCCGCCATCCGCGAGCGCCTGCAGGCGTTGACCGAGGGAGGCGACATCTCGGTGTCGCGCCTGTCCGTCGCCGCCGGGCTGATGAGCGATCTCTCGGTTCCGCGGGGCGCCTGACGGCGTTTCGCTGTCCGATTCATGAAGCAGCCGCCGGTCTGGAACGGGCCGGCGGCTTCTTATCGGACACAATTTCTCCTTGCGTTTCGAAAAGCGCTGACGTAGGCATGCGCCACCAGGCCGGGCCCCTCTGGCAGTCTCCATGGCTGCGATGTCGGACTGGAATTCAATCCGGCGGCCTGGCTAAGATGTCTTCCACTCCAATCAGCAAGTGACGCTTTGCGCGGACTTCGGTCCGGCAGCGGTCGTTTGCGAGCCAGATCGCCCAAGCTGAACGCAAGGGTGCAGAATGACAGAATTTTTCACGCCTGAAGCCTTAACGGCCCTGTTTCAGGTCATCATGATCGACCTGGTGCTTGCCGGCGACAACGCCATCGTCATCGGCCTGGCCGCTGCCGGCCTGCCGAAGGACCAGCGCGCCAAGGCCATCCTCATCGGCATCATTGCCGCGACCGTGCTGCGCATCGGCTTTGCGGCCGCCACCACCCAACTCCTGCAGATCGTGGGCCTGCTGCTTGCCGGCGGCATATTGCTGCTATGGGTGTGCTGGAAGATGTGGCGCGAACTCCAGCAGAACCACGGCCATGAGACGCAGGCGGTCGAGGCGCTCACCGATGTGGACGTCGACAAGGACGGCACAGTCGCCGGCACCGCGCCGCGCAAGACCTTCGCCCAGGCGGCCTGGCAGATCATCATCGCCGACGTGTCCATGTCGCTCGACAATGTGCTGGCCGTCGCGGGCGCCGCGCGCGAGCACCCCGGCGTGCTGGTCTTCGGCCTGGTCCTGTCGATCGCCCTGATGGGCATTGCCGCAAGCTTCATCGCCGGCATTCTCCAGAAGCACCGCTGGATCGCCTATGTCGGCCTGATCGTCATCCTCTACGTGGCGGGCGAGATGATCTATCGCGGCACGATGGAGATACTGCCCTATCTTCAGGGAGCCTGACATCGATCCGGAGGCCGGGGCGGCATCGCCCCGGCCTTTTTGCCGGGCCGGCCATTTTTCCGTGCGAAGGTGAAACCGTTCACATCGCTTCCGGTGCCGATCCGGTAATCCTTGTCTCGCCAGCTTGCGGACGGGCTATTCTGGCAAAGCCCCGCCTGAGGGGGGTAGTTGAGTCTCAGGCGGGGCTGTTCTTTTTTCCGGCTGTTGCCATGCAACGCCACGGGCCGTCACCATCCTCTCCTCGTATTGCCCTGTGCCGCCACCGTCATTCATCTTTTGCACCATGATGAAAAACATGCAGACATGGCGCGCTGGCAGGCAAGTGGAGAGGGCATGACCGAAACCGATATTGGGGTGCGCAAGGCATCGCGTGCCGGCATCCGGGGCTGGATGCTGTTCGACTGGGCGGCGCAGCCCTTCTTCACCGTGGTCACCACCTTCATCTTCGGACCCTATTTCGTCTCGCGCATGGCGAGCGACCCGGCCGCCGGGCAGGCGGCCTGGGGCTATGGCGTCGCCGCGGCCGGCTTCGCCATCGCCATCCTGTCGCCGGTGCTCGGCGCCATCGCCGACCAGACCGGGCCGCGCAAGCCGTGGATCGGCTTCTTCGCGGCGATCAAGATCGCCTGCCTTTGCCTGCTGTGGCTGGCGATGCCGGGCTCAAGCTTGTTCTGGGTGGTGGCGGTATTCTCGCTGGCCTCGGTGGCGGCGGAGTTCTCCACCGTGTTCAACGATTCCATGATGCCGCGCCTGGTGCCTAAGGAGGAGATCGGCCGCGTCTCCAACATGGCCTGGGGGCTTGGCTATCTGGGCGGCATGGTGGTGCTGATCTTCGTCGTGGCGCTGATGGCGGGCTCGCCGGAGACGGGCCTCACCATCGCCGGCCTCAAGCCGCTGTTCGGGCTCGACCCGGTGCTGGGCGAGGATGCCCGCGCCACCGGCCCGCTCTCGGCGCTGTGGTATCTGGTGTTCATCCTGCCGATGTTCCTGTTCACTCCCGATGCGGCGAAGGGCATTCCCATCGCGCCGGCGGTGCGCAGGGGGCTTGCCGAGCTGAAGGCGACGCTGGGCGAGGTGCGGCAACGTCCCGGCATCTTCCGTTTCCTCGTCGCCCGCATGATCTACCAGGATGGCGTCAATGCGCTGATCGTGCTCGGCGGCGCTTTTGCAGCGGCGATGTTCGGCTGGTCGATCACCGAAATCGGCGTGTTCGGCATCATCCTCAACGTGGTCGCCATCTTCGGCTGCTGGGTGGCGGCGCGGCTCGACACCGCGCTCGGCTCCAAGGTCGTGGTGATGGTCGCGCTGGTGCTGCTGACCATAGCCACGGTGGGCATCGTCTCGACCGGGCCGGGCTACACGCTGTTCGGCGCGCTGCCGCTTTCCGTCGAGGATCCGGGCGGGCTGTTCGGCACGGCGGCCGAGAAGGCCTATATCCTTTATGGCCTGCTGATCGGTGTCGCCTTCGGCCCGGCGCAGGCCTCGTCGCGCTCCTACATGGCGCGCAGCGTGACGGCTGAGGAAGCCGGCCGCTATTTCGGCATCTATGCGCTGGCCGGGCGGGTGACGAGCTTCGCCGCCCCGTTCCTGGTGGCCACGGTCACGGCGCTCAGCGGCTCGCCGCGCCTCGGCATGGCGATGATCATCCTCTTCCTCGTCGCCGGCATGGCGCTGCTGGCCGGCACGCCCTATCCGGCGGGCCGGAAAGGGCGTTGACGTCCTGCCCCCCGCCTTCGCGGCAGGGGCAGCATGATCAATGCCGGAAATGGCGGGTGCCGGTGAACACCATGGCGATGCCGTGCTCGTCGGCGGCGGCGATCACCTCGTCGTCGCGCATCGAGCCGCCCGGCTGGATGACGGCGGTCGCTCCCGCTTCGACCGCGGCCAGCAGGCCGTCGGCGAAGGGGAAGAAAGCATCGGAAGCCACGACGGAACCTTTCGTCAGCGGCTCGCCCATGCCGGCGGCCTCGGCCGCATCCAGTGCCTTGCGGGCGGCGATGCGCGAGGAGTCCACACGGCTCATCTGGCCGGCGCCGATGCCGACCGTGGCGCGGTCCTTCGCATAGACGATGGCGTTCGACTTCACATGCTTGGCGACGCGGAAGGCGAAGCGCATGTCGGCCATCTCGGCTTCGCTCGGCGCGCGCCGGCTCACCACCTTGAGGTCGAGATCGTCGACGACGGCATTGTCGCGGCCCTGCACCAGCAGGCCGCCGGCGACCGACTTGACCAGCATGCCGGCCGTGCGCGGGTCGGGCAGGCCGCCGGTCACCAAAAGGCGCAAATTCTTTTTGGCCGCGACGATGGCCTGCGCCTCCTCGCTGGCCTCGGGGGCGATGATGACTTCGGTGAAGGTCTTGACGATCTCTTCGGCGGCTTCCGCGTCGAGCAGGCCGTTGAGCGCCACGATGCCGCCGAAAGCCGAGACCGGATCGCAGGCGAGCGCCTTGAGATAGGCGTCCTTCAGCGTCGCTCCCTCGGCAACGCCGCAGGGATTGGCGTGCTTGATGATGGCGACGGCGGCGGTGCGGGCGGGATCGAATTCGCCCACCAGCTCGAAGGCGGCGTCGGTGTCGTTGATGTTGTTGTAGGAGAGCTGCTTGCCCTGCAACTGGCGGGCCGTGGCGACGCCCGGCCTCTTGTCGTCGGTGAGGTAGAAGCCTGCCTGCTGGTGCGGGTTCTCGCCATAGCGCATGACGCTGTCCAGCCGGCCGCCGAAGGCACGCCAGGCCGGGTGCTCGATCTCCAGCGCCTCGGCGAACCAGCCCGAGATCGCCGCGTCATAGGCGGCGGTGCGGGCGAAGGCTTTTGCCGCCAGCCGCTTGCGGAAATCCAGCGACAGTGAGCCGGTGTTCAGCTCCATGGCGTTCAGCACGGCGGCATAGTCGTCCGGATCGGTGACGATGGCGACATAGGCGTGGTTCTTGGCCGAGGCGCGCACCATGGCCGGGCCGCCGATGTCGATGTTCTCGACGATGGCGGCATAGCCGGCGCCGGAGGCGCGTACCTCCTCGAACGGGTAGAGATTGACCACGACCAGGTCGATCGGCTCAATGCCGTGGGCGCGCATCGCCGCGACATGGTCCGCGTCGTCGCGGATGCCGAGCAGGGCGCCGTGGACGGAAGGATGCAGCGTCTTGACGCGGCCGTCCATGATTTCGGGGAAGCCGGTCAGGTCCGACACGTCGCGCACCGCAATGCCCGCTTCGGCGATGGCCTTGGCGGTGCCGCCGGTCGAGACCAGCTCGACCCCGGCTGAGGCCAGAGCGCGGGCGAAATCGACGAGGCCGGTCTTGTCGGAGACGGAGAGCAGGGCCCGGCGCACCGGCACCAGATCGGGAGCGGGAATGTTCTTGGAGGAGACAGCCATGCGCGCGGCCCTTCATGTTGCGGGAAGATGGCCGCGCCCTAGCACATGAGGGCGGCGAATCAAACGTGCGAATCGTTCCCGGACCGTCCTGTGCCGTATCAGCGGTGGAGGGCGGCCCCGGCCAACCGCACCCTTTTCAGCCGCCAGCGCACCTCTGGCAGAGCCGAGGCATGGAAGGACAGCAGGAACTGGCGGCTGATGCGCGGGCCGGCGATGCCGGCGAAATAGATCGATTCCTCGACCTGCGGCGCGACGTCGGTGCAGGAGAACATCCAGGCATCGCCATTATCCGAAGTGAGCACGAAATGGCCCCCGGAATCGGTGAACAGGTTGATGTCGGGGTGGATGTGGAAGCGGATGGTGACCAGGTCCTGCCCGTCGTCGCGGGGGGGACTGCCGTCGCTTCGCAGGAAGCTGTCGCGGCCGACCAGGGTGCCGCCGCCGCTCATCAGGATCAGCTCGCGCTCATGCACAAGGCCGAAGCGCTGCGCATAGCCGTCATGGCGGGCGAGGAAGCCGTGCCGGTCGGGGCCGTCGCGGCGCTCGCAGTCGACATGCTGCGGCCCTCCGACCAGGGGCGAGCCGACAAGGCTCGACAGGCGCGAGGAATGGCTGAAGCGGGCCGAGGAGGTGTCGTTGAGCGTGGCCGTGGAATGGGCGGCGGTGGCGCGGGCCAGCGGCCGGAACTCCGGGTCGCCATAGGTGTCGACGCCGGCATTGACGATGAAATGGTGGCGGCCCGACGACAGCTCGAACGACAGGCAGCCGGCATGGGCGGCGCCCGCGACGTCGAGCGGCGGCGGGGCGCCGGTGTCGGCGATGACGGTGACGTCGCCGATCGACAGCCGCTCATAGCCGGAATGGGGCGCGTGCAGCAGCGGCGCGCCGGCCGTGTCGTCATGGCGCAATATGGCCGCGATGCGGTCCTGCACGGTGGCGCCCATGCCGTTGAAGCAGGCAAGGCTGCCGCCCTGGTGCTGGAAGAAGCGCAATGCCGGCAGCATGCGGTCTATGGCGCCCATCAGGGCGGCGGGCGGCTGCTCGGCCTGGTTGGCATATGTCTGGCGCAGCGGCAGAAGGTCGGCGAGGAATTCCAGAACCATCAGCGGATTGCGCGAGATATGGCCGCCATCGGGCAGGATCTGGCGGTCCAGTTCGTCGGCGAGATTGCGGCTGGCGTTGCGCAGCGCCGAGGCGGGAACCGGCAGCGAGAGGGCGGCGAAGGCCAGCGCGATGCGGGCGCGCAGGAGGTCCTTGCCGCCCGGCATCTCGCGGGCCATCGAGCGCAGATAGCGGATCTGCATGGCCAGCGACTTGAGGTAGGCGCGGTAGAAGGCAAGCTCCGCCCCTTGCAGCACGACGGAGGAATGCTGGAGCCAGGCAATGATGCGCTTGGCGGTCACGCCCGGCTCCCACGCGACACCGGAAATGTGGCTGCCATGCGCGGCGATCCAGTCCTTCACCAGCACCCGCGCATTGGCCGAGGCAAGGTCGGTGCTGGCGGCGCGCATGTGGCGCAGCCAGCGAAACCCGTGCAGGGAACGTTGCCAGCCCCGGTGGTGAACCTCGATCTTGAACGGCGATTCGCCGCCCGTCTCGACCAGCCGCCCCGAAAGCGGAAAGCGGCCGTAATAGATCTCCATGGCGATCTGCGGATCGGCCAGCCGCAGGTCCGGCGGGGCGATCAGCACCCGTTCGGGAGTGCGGCCGGAATAGCGCCAACGATAGGCCGGCCCGGCACGCAGATGCCGGCGCGCGTTACGCCAGAACGCCCGCGCGACCAGTGCCCACAGGCGTGTCATATCTGCGGCGGCGGGTGCCAATGCTGTTTCCGAGGCCTCAGTTTCACTTACAAACTATGCGATTCAATAGGTTATGCGAAGACGAATTCAAACCTGCACAACCGGGGCGGGTGCATTCTGTCCACATGCTTTCGTAAGTGGAGGCTTGCACAGGCGCGCAGGTGCCCGGCCTTAGCCGCGCTTCTTCAGCCTTGCGGCGAAGAAACCGTCCAGCCCCGACAGCGCGGGCGACCCCATGTCGAGCCCGGCGGGCGTGGTGCGCAGCATGCCCTTGGCCGTCACGAAGCCGGCGATGCCGGGGATTTCCTGCGGCGAGACCGGGTCCAGCTCTGCCCCGGGCGTGTCGGCAAGAAAGCCGGCGACCAGTTCCTCGCCTTCCAGCGGGTCGAGCGAGCAGTTGGAGAACAGGACGATGCCGCCGGGACGGATGAGGGTGAAGGCCCTGTCGAGCAACCGGCGCTGGAGGGCGGCCAGCCTGGCGATGTCTTCGGGCGTCTTGGTCCATGGCACGTCCGGGTGGCGGCGCACCGTGCCGGTGGAGGAGCAGGGCGCATCGAGCAGCACCGCGTCGAACAGCTCCGGCGGCGCAAAGTCCATCAGGTCGCTGTGGACGACAGTGGCCTTCAGCCCGAGCCGTTCGAGATTGCGGGCAAGGCGTTTCAGGCGGCTTTGCGAGGCATCGACGGCGGTGACGTCGGCATCGGCAAGGATGAGCTGGGCGGTCTTGCCGCCTGGGGCGGCGCACAGGTCGGCGACCTTGCGGCCAGCAATGTCGCCCATCAGCCGCGCCGGCAGGGCGGCGGCGGCGTCCTGCACCCACCATTCGCCATCCTCGAAGCCGGGCAGTTCGGTGACCGCGCCGTCGAGGCGCTCGATCCGCACCGTGCCGGTGGGCAGGACGATGCCGCCGAGACGTTCGGCCCACATCTGCGGCTCGGCCTTGACCGTGAGGTCGAAGGGCGTCTCGAGGCGGTGCGCGGCAAGGATGGCGCGCGCCTCGCCGATGCCGTAGGCCTGTGCCAGCCGCGCGGCGAACCAGTCCGGCGCGTCGTCGGTGGCGGCAAGTGCTGTTCCGAGTTCCTTTTCCTTGGCGCGGGACAGCGCGCGCAGGACGGCATTGACCAACCCGGCGAAGCGCTGGGTGCGCGGGTCCGACTTGGCGTGGGTGACGGCGAGGTCGACGGCGGCGCTGTCCGGCACGTCGAGGAACAGGATCTGGGCGGCAGCGATATGGAGAATGTGGGCAAGCGCCGTCGCATTGGCGGGCAGCGGCTTTTGCAGCCGTTTCGCCAGCAGCGCCGTGATGGTCATGCGATGACGGAGCGCCGCGCCGAGCATGGCGCGCACCAGTGCGCGGTCGCGCATGTCGAGCGCCATGTAGTGCGGATGGCCGTGCTCGTTGTCGGTCAGCCCGTCGAGCGGCGTGCGGGCGTCGATGACAGCGCCGAGCAGCCGCACCGCCGCCTTGCGCGCGGCAAGGCCCGGCACCGAGGCCGGTGCCGGGTGGGGCCTGTTCTTGCTGGAGGGATGCCGCTTTCGCGCCGGTTCTGCCGGCTTCACGACCAGGGGCCTTTCGGCCCGGTGGGATTGCGGCCCCATGGGTTGGATTTCGGCTGCGGCTCGGCCGGCGGTTCGGCCTGGGGCTCAGCCTGGGAGCCGGCTTGCGAACGTCTGCCCCACGGGCCGACATCCTGCTCTGCGGATGGAGGCGTGGGGCGGGGTGCATTGCGGGGAGCCGCCTGGCGCGCGCCGCCGCCGCCGGAAGTTCCCCATTCGGCATCCATCGCCTGCAGGGCGGCGATGCGGTTGCCCGTGTCGGGGTGGGTGGAGAACAGATTGTCCATGCGCTCGCCGGAAAGAGGGTTGATGATGAAGAGGTGGGCGGTCGCCGGATTGCGCTCGGCATCCGGATTGTGGATCCGTTCGGCGCTGCGGGCGATCTTGTCAAGGGCGGAAGCCAACCACATCGGCCGGCCGCAGATTTCCGCGCCTCGCCGGTCGGCGGCATATTCGCGGGTGCGGCTCACCGCCATCTGCACCATCATGGCGGCGAAAGGCGCCACGATCATCGCTACCAGCACGCCGATGAAGCCGAGCGGATTGTTGTTCTCGCGGTTGCCGCCGAAGAACAGGGCGAAGTTGCCGAGCATGGAGATGGCGCCGGCCAGCGTGGCGACGATGGTCATGGTCAGCGTATCGCGGTTCTGCACATGGGCAAGCTCGTGCGCCATCACGCCGGCGACCTCTTCCGGCGAAAGGCGCTGCAACAGGCCGGTCGTGGCGGCGACGGCGGCGTTCTGCGGATTGCGGCCGGTGGCGAAGGCGTTGGGCTGGGCATTGTCGATCAGGTAGACGCGCGGCATCGGCAGCCCGGCGCGCGAGGCAAGCTCGCGCACGATGGCGTAGTATTCGGGCGCATTGCGTTCATCGACCTCGACGGCCCGGTGCATGGCCAGCACCATCTTGTCGGCGTTCCAGTAGCTGAACAGGTTGGTCGCCGCCGCGATCAGGAACGCGATCATCATGCCGCCCGAGCCACCGATCAGATAGCCCACGCCCATGAAAAGCGCCGTCATGACGGCCAGCAGCATGGCGGTGCGCAATGTGTTCATCCGATACTCCCTGTGCCCTCACGCAAAGGGTCGATCCCTCGCGCAGGCTTCGCTATATGATGGGAAGCGAAAAGCCAGCTTTCAATCCATTTGGCAGGACGGACATGACGGATCAAGAGGGCAACGGACCGGCGGAAAGCCCGGAGCGCAAGGCGCTGAGCCCCGCGGCCGAGCGGGCGCTGAAGGAGGCGGCCGAGCGCCGCAAGGCCTATAAGGCGGCGGAGGCGGCACGTCCCAAGGAACTTGGCGGGCGCGGCGGCATGGAACCCGGCCGCTACGGTGACTGGGAAGTGAAGGGTCTGACCAGCGATTTCTGACGGCCGGTCTTCCTGACCCGTTTCGGCACGGTGCCGCCGTTCCGTTTCCGGACAGAGGCCGATGATCCGTCATTTCATGGTTACTGACCGGTAAATGCCGAATGGCCGGGAGGGCTCGCCGTTTATGCCCGGTTTACCATCGCCGGCAATCATATGATTTAGAAACAAGGGCTTGCGCCACGACCTTTGCCCCCCGGCGCCGGACAGGGCCGATCCGGCCGGAAACCTGCTTTGCCTTTCATGGCGGCTTCGAAGCCGTTTCAAGCGGAGGCAGCAATGAGACTTGGGGACATTCGCGACCGAATTGCCGGTTTCGGGCAGGATCGCAGCGGCAACTTCGCCATGATCTTCGCGCTGGCGTCGACGATGCTGGCGCTGGCGGTCGGTTTTGCCGTCGACACGGCGCAGCTCATGAATGCCAGGTCGGCGCTGCAATCGGCGGTCGACGCGGCCGTGACCTCCACCGCGCGCGACCTCACCACCGGCAATGCGACGGAGGAGGAGGCGCGCGAACGGGTGATGACGTTCCTTGCCGCCAACAGCGCCGGCGGGATTCTCGCCCGGGACAGCATCGTGCTCGACCGTCTGGTCGTCGACCGTACCGCCAGGACGGTGACGGCGAGCGCTTATGTCGACGTGCCGCTCTATTTCCCGCTGTTCGGCCGGAGCAATGTGAAGCGCATCCACAATGAGGGAGCAGCCCTCTATTCCGACAAGCGCATCGAGGTCGTCATGATGCTCGACGTGACCGGCTCGATGAAGGCCAACACGCGCAACAGGACGAACAAGATCAAGGACCTGCGCGACGCATCGGCGGCAGCGGTTAACATCTTCCTCGACATGAACGCCGCCAGCAACGGGCGCGTGCGGGTCGGCCTCGTACCCTATTCGGAAGGCGTCAACACGGGCGTG
>Ga0180220_1002131_pt1 | contig 13296 bp, 14 predicted proteins | sample eDN5th37CBELigBY_FD_151335 | JGI IMG/M metagenome (GOLD analysis project Ga0180220, IMG submission 151335) | Enriched backyard soil microbial communities from Emeryville, California, USA - eDNA 5th pass 37_C BE-Lig BY (version 2) (version 2) | ecosystem: Environmental > Terrestrial > Soil >... | reverse complement strand
TTCGAGCCGGGCCGCCACCGCGTTCTCGAGGTTTTCCATGGCCTTGCCCAGACGGGCGATGACCTCCTTGAGCGTGGTGTCCCCGGTCATGGCTGCCATCCCATTTGTGCGCATCACCGAATCGTACGCGTTCAGAACGCGTTATCGAGGAAACATTAGGCTCCGGGTGAACCATGCGTCAACAAAGCTCTCGCCCTGTCCCCCGCTAAGGATGGGGCGGACCGTCCCGATTGCACCGAAAAGGCATCAAAACGCACCGATTTGTTGACTTCAAGGCGTCGCCTGCTATGTGTCGCGCACTCCCTTTCCCAGCCCAGATCCTGCCTGGAGGAACCATGCCCTCGCGTGAACAACATGACCGGATGGCGAATGCGATCCGCTTTCTTTCCATGGATGCGGTCGAGAAGGCCAATTCCGGCCATCCGGGCCTCCCGATGGGTTGTGCCGACATCGCCACGGTGCTGTTCACCCGCTTCCTGAAGTTCGATGCCCGCAACCCGCACTGGGCCGACCGCGACCGCTTCATCCTTTCGGCCGGCCACGGCTCGATGCTGCTCTATTCGCTGCTCTACCTGACCGGCTACGAGGACATCACCCTCGACGAGATCAAGAATTTCCGCCAGCTCGGCTCGCGCACCGCCGGCCATCCCGAATACGGCCATGCCGCCGGCATCGAGACGACCACCGGGCCGCTCGGCCAGGGCATCGCCAATTCGGTCGGCTTCGCCCTCGGCGAGCGCATCATGAATGCCGCCTTCGGCGACGATCTGGTCGACCACTACACCTACGTGCTGGCCGGCGACGGCTGCCTGATGGAGGGCATCAGCCAGGAGGCGCTCTCGCTGGCGGGCCACCTCAAGCTCAACAAGCTAATCGTCATCTGGGACGACAACAACATCTCCATCGACGGCGCGGTCTCGCTGTCGGACTCCACCGACCAGCCCGCCCGTTTCGCGGCCTCGGGCTGGAACACGCTGAAGATCGACGGCATGGACCCGGAAGCCATCGCCGGCGCGCTGGAAGTGGCCCGCAAGTCCGACCGCCCGACCCTGATCGCCGCCAAGACCACAATCGGCTTCGGCGCGCCGACCAAGGCCGGCACCTCCAAGGTGCACGGCTCGCCGCTCGGCGCCGAGGAAATCGCCGGCGCCCGCAAGGCGCTGGGCTGGTCCTATGAGCCGTTCGACGTGCCCGCTGACGTGCTCGACGCCTGGCGCGCCGCCGGCGCCAGGGGCGCCGAGGCACGCGAGGCATGGGAAGGCCGCCTGGCCAAGACCGATGCCGCCAGGCGCGCCGAGTTCGAGCGCCGCATGTCCGGCAAGCTGCCGCAGGGTTTCGACGCGGCCATCGCCGACTACAAGAAGAAGCTCGCCGAGGACAAGCCGAAGGTCGCCACCCGCAAGTCGTCGGAAATGGCGCTGGAGGTCATCAACGGCGTGGTGCCGGAGACCATCGGCGGCTCGGCCGACCTCACCGGCTCCAACAACACCAAGACCAGCCAGACCAAGCCGATCACGCCCGGCAACTACGGCGAGCGCTATGTCCATTACGGCATCCGCGAGCACGGCATGGCGGCAGCCATGAACGGCCTGACGCTGCATGGCGGCATCATCCCCTATGGCGGCACCTTCCTCACCTTCTCCGACTATGCGCGCCCGGCCATGCGCCTGGCCTCGCTGATGGGCATCCGCTCCATCTTCGTCATGACCCATGATTCCATCGGGCTGGGCGAGGACGGTCCGACCCACCAGCCGGTCGAGCATGTGGCGGCGCTGCGCGCCATCCCCAACCACAACGTCTTCCGCCCGGCCGATGCGACCGAGGCGGCCGAGTGCTGGCAGATCGCGCTGGAAACGGAAAAGACCCCGTCGACGCTGGCGCTGACCCGCCAGAACCTGCCGGCGCTGCGCACCACCTATGTGGAAGAAAACCTGTGCCGCAAGGGCGCCTACGAACTGGCCGCCGCCGAGGGCGGCGAGGCCGCGGTGACCATCTTCGCCACCGGCTCCGAGGTCGAGATCGCGCTCAAGGCGCGTGACCTGCTCCAGGGCCACGGCCATCCGACCCGCGTCGTCTCTGTGCCCTGCCTCGATATCTTCGAGCAGCAGGACGAGGCCTACCGCAAGGCGATCATCGGCAAGGCCGCGGTCAAGGTGGCGGTCGAGGCCGGCATCCGCCAGGGCTGGGACGCGGTGATCGGCTCGGACGGCATCTTCGTCGGCATGACCGGCTTCGGCGCCAGCGGCACCATCGAGCAGCTCTACGCCCATTTCGGCATCACCGCCGAGGCCGTGGCCAAGGCCGCCGAAGGCCGGCTGCACGGCTGAGCCCGGGAGGCAGGCCCCTGGAATTGATAGGCCAGGGGCAGGCTAATCGGTTTGAAGCGCATGGCGGGAGATGGATTCCAGCACCCGCCTCTTTTAAGAACGGCAGGGATTTTCCCGCTTCAGGAGACGGACATGACTGTGAAGGTTGCCATCAACGGATTTGGCCGCATCGGCCGCAACATCGTGCGCGCGATCTATGAAAGCGGCCGCAAGGACATCGACGTGGTCGCCATCAACGATCTCGGCCCGGTCGAGACCAACGCGCATCTGCTGCGCTACGATTCCGTGCATGGCCGCTTCCCGAGCGAGGTGAAGGTCGACGGCGACACCATCTCCGTCGGTTCCGATTCCTTCAAGGTGTTCGCCGAGCGCGACCCGTCCAAGCTGCCCTGGGGCGAGCTCGGCGTCGACATCGTGCTGGAGTGCACCGGCATCTTCACCTCCAAGGAGAAAGCCTCGGCCCACCTCGCCGGCGGCGCCAAGCGCGTCATCGTGTCGGCCCCGGCCGACGGCGCCGACCTGACCGTGGTCTACGGCGTCAACCACGACAAGCTGTCGAAGGACCATGTCGTGATCTCCAACGCCTCCTGCACCACCAACTGCCTGGCCCCGGTGGCCATGGTGCTCAACGACGCCTTCGGCATCGAGAAGGGCTTCATGACCACGGTGCACGCCTATACGGGCGACCAGCCGACGCTCGACACCATGCACAAGGACCTCTACCGCGCCCGTGCGGCGGCGGTGTCGATGATCCCGACCTCGACGGGTGCGGCCAAGGCCGTCGGCCTCGTGCTGCCGGAGCTGAAGGGCAAGCTCGACGGCGTGTCGATCCGCGTGCCGACGCCGAACGTCTCGGTCATCGACTTCAAGTTCGTGCCGAAGAAGAAGGTCACCGTCGAGGAGGTCAACGCCGCGCTGGTGGCGGCCGCCGACGGCCCGCTCAAGGGCATCCTCGCCTACACGCGCGACCCGCTGGTCTCCATCGACCTCAACCATGATGCCCATTCCTCGACCTTCGCGCTCGACCAGACCAAGGTCATCGATGGCGATCTGGTGCGCGTCATGTCGTGGTACGACAACGAGTGGGGCTTCTCCAACCGCATGGCCGACACGGCCGTCGCGTTTGGCAAGACCATCGGCTGATCGCCGCTGCCCGATCGAGACGCCCGGCTTTGCCGGGCGTTTTGCTTCGCGCAGCATGACTTGGACAATTTTCGTCGCCTGCACTTGCCGGGCGGCCTTCTGGATCAAGGGGATTTGACATGACGGTCGGCTTCAAGACGCTGGATGACATTGGCGATATCCGCGGCAAGCGCGTGCTGGTGCGCGTGGATCTCAACGTGCCGATGGCGGAGGGCAAGGTCACCGACGCCACCCGCATCGAGCGGGTCGGGCCGACCATCGCGGAACTGGCGGACAAGGGCGCGAAGGTCATCCTGCTCGCCCATTTCGGCCGTCCCAAGGGCGAGCCCAAGGCGGAGTTCTCGCTGGAGCCGGTGGCGAAGGCCACCGCCGGGGTGCTCGGCCGCGCCGTCGGCTTTGCCGGCGACTGCGTGGGCGAAAAGGCGGCCGCCGCCGTCGCCGCCATGCAGGACGGCGACGTGCTGCTTCTGGAGAACACCCGCTTCCACAAGGGCGAGGAGAAGAACGATCCCGATTTCGTCAAGGCGCTGGCCGCCAATGGCGACATCTACGTCAACGACGCCTTTTCCGCCGCGCACCGGGCGCACGCCTCGACCGAGGGGCTGGCCCATGTGTTGCCGGCCTATGCCGGACGCACCATGCAGGCCGAGCTGGAAGCGCTGGAAAAGGGACTGGGCAGCCCGGCCAAGCCGGTGGTGGCCATCGTCGGCGGGGCCAAGGTCTCGACCAAGATCGACCTCCTGAGCAACCTGGTGCGCAAGGTCGACGCGCTGGTCATCGGCGGCGGCATGGCCAACACCTTCCTCGCCGCGCGCGGCACCGAGGTTGGCAAGTCGCTGGCCGAGCACGACCTGGCCCAGACCGCCAGGCAGATCATGATCGCGGCGGCCGAAGCCGGCTGCGCGGTCATCCTGCCGGTCGACGGCGTGGTGGCGCGCGAGTTCAAGGCGGGCGCCGCCAACGAGACCGTCGCCATCGATGCGGTGCCGCAGGACGCGATGATCCTCGATGCCGGCGAAAAGAGCGTCGAGACGATCAACCAGTGGATCGACCGGGCGGCGACGCTGGTCTGGAACGGCCCGCTCGGCGCGTTCGAGATCGAGCCGTTCGACCGCGCCACGGTGGCGGCCGCGCGCCATGCGGCTGAGCGCACAAGCGAGGGCAAGCTGATCTCGGTGGCCGGTGGCGGCGACACGGTGGCCGCCCTCAACCATGCCGGCGCCGCCGACGACTTCACCTATGTCTCGACCGCCGGCGGCGCCTTCCTGGAATGGATGGAGGGCAAGCCGCTGCCCGGCGTCGAGGTTCTGAAGCGCTGATACCCACAGCTTCCCCGGCCGCGGCGGAACCCTTGGCCTTTCAATCGATTAGGAAGCGCGGCCGGCATTTCTTTGCCGGGCGGGTTCTGCTATGCGGCGGGCATGCTTTCCAGCCGGCACCTTTTTGAGGAGTGACACAATGAGCGAACGTCTTGAGGATATCGCGGCGGCCATGGTGGCCGACGGCAAGGGCATTCTTGCGGCGGACGAAAGTTCCGGCACGATCAAGAAGCGCTTCGACGTCATCGGCGTCGAATCCACCGAAAACAACCGCCGCGACTATCGCGAGCTGATGTTCCGCGCCAAGGAGGCGATGAGCCAGTATATTTCCGGCGTCATCCTCTATGACGAAACCATCCGCCAGAAGGCCGCCGACGGCACGCCGCTGGTCGACATCATCAAGGCCGCCGGCGCCATTCCCGGCATCAAGGTCGATGCCGGCGCCAAGCCGCTGGCCGGCTTCCCCGGCGACACCATCACCGAGGGCCTCGACGGCCTGCGCGAAAGGCTGGCCGAGTACCACAAGCTCGGCGCCCGCTTCGCCAAGTGGCGCGCGGTGATCGACATCAACGAGGAGGAGGGCGTTCCCTCGGGCTACGCGATCGACGCCAACTGCCATGCGCTCGCCCGCTATGCGGCGCTGTGCCAGGAAGCCGGCATCGTGCCGATCGTCGAGCCGGAAGTGCTGATGGACGGCGCCCACGACATCGACACCTGCTATGAGGTCACCAAGGTCACGCTGCTCCAGCTCTATGCCGAGCTGAATGCCGCCGACGTGGTTCTGGAAGGCACGATCCTCAAGCCGAACATGGTCATCGCCGGCAAGAAGTCGGGCACGAAGAACTCGCCCGAGGAAGTGGCCGAGAAGACCATCAGGCTGTTCCGCGAAACGGTGCCCTGCGCCGTTCCGGGCATCGCCTTCCTGTCGGGCGGCCAGTCGGACGAGGAGGCGACCGCCAACCTCAACGCCATCAACGCCATCGGTCCGCATCCGTGGAAGCTGACCTTCTCCTATGGCCGCGCCCTGCAGGCCGCGCCGCAGAAGGCGTGGAGCGGCAAGGCGGACAACGTCGCCGCCGCGCAGGCCGCCTTCACCCACCGCGCCCGCATGAACTCGCTGGCCGCGCTCGGCAAGTGGCAGGATAGCCTGGAAAAGGCCGCCTGAGAGGGCGGCGAACCGCCATTCTTCCTGAAACCCGGGCCTTGCGCCCGGGTTTTTTCATGGGCGCCGGAATCGGGTGCCGGGAACGCCGGGGCGGGCTTGCGCATTGTGGTTGAGACAACCATCAAGCGGGAGGTCCACCCATGCCCCTTACGACGCTTCTCATCATCATACTGGTGCTGATCCTGATCGGCGCGGTGCCGAGCTGGCCCTATTCGCGCAACTGGGGTTACGGCCCCTCCGGCATCGTCGGCGTCATCCTGGTGGTGCTGCTGATCCTGGTACTGATGGGGCGGATCTGACGCCGGGCCTGTCTTTGTATCGCGCTCACGCCTCCGGTGGGGCTTCACTCGGCCGGCTGGGTGGCGCTGAAATCGGCGCGCCGGACCCGCCCCGCCATCAGGAACACGATGACCAGCAGCCCTGACAGGCCGATGAACACCGGGCTGAAGCCGACATGCTCGGCGACGAAGCCGATGGCCGAGGGGGCCACAAGAATGCCGCTGTAGCCCATGGTGGTGACCACGCTCATGCCGACGCCCGAGGAGATGCCGTGCTGGTTGCCTGCGGCCGAGAAGGCGATCGGCACCATGTTGGCGATGCCGATGCCGCAGAAAGCGAAGCAGGCGATCGCCATCCACGGCGCGGGGGCGAGACCCGCACCCAGCATGCCGGTTGCCGCGATAAAGGCGCTGACCCGCAGCGTCGTGACCGCGCCGAAGCGGTTGCGCACCGCATCGCCGGCGAAGCGCATGCAGGCCATGACGCCGGAAAAGGCGGCGAAGGCGAGGCTGGCCGTCGCGAGATCGGCCCCAAGCTCCTGCTGAAGATAGAGGGCCGCCCAGTCGAGCACAGCGCCTTCCGGCGTCATTGAAAACAGCGCCATCACGCCGATCAGGTAGATCAGGGGATTGCGCGGCAATGAGAAGCGGGGCCGTGCCGTCCCCCCCGGCTGGCCTTCCGAGACCAGGTGACGGTTGGCGAGCATCACGCCGGCAAAGGCGACGGCCGTCACGATCATGGAGTGGGCCAGATGCCCGAATGTCTGGATGCCCAGCCCTCCAAGCCCCCCGCCGACGAAGCCGCCAAGGCTCCAGAAGCCGTGGGAGGAGGACATGATGGCGCGCGCCAGCCGGCGCTCGACGACCACCGCGTTGGTGTTCATCGCCACGTCCATGGCGCCGATGAGGCCGCCGAAGGCGATCATGGTGAGCGTCGCCAGCATGAGGTTGGGCGCCAGCGCCACCAGAAGCAGGCCGAAGCTCGCCGCGACGGCAAAGCGGGACAAGACGATGCGTGAGCCATGCCGGGCAATCAGATATCCGCACCATGACATGGCGACGACGGCGCCCGCGCCGAACAGCAGGATGAGCAGGCCGAGGGTGAACCTGCTGATCTCCAGCCGGACCAGAAGCACCGGGATCTGCGGCGCCCAGCTTCCGGTGATGAAGCCGTTGATGAAGAACATGGCGGCCACGGCCCAGCGTCCGCGCGCGGCCATGCTTTTCCGGCTCTGCTCATCCATGGTCGATAATCCTGAGGATTGAAGACGCGAGCCTTCTAAATCGTTTTATGCGCTGCGTCCAATCCCTGGACAGCTCATCGGACAGTTGGCGGAACGTCGGTCGGCGCGAGCGCGTTTCGTGATCTTGATATACCGTTGAATGCTGGCTGAAAGGACAAAACAATGGCAATTGCCAGAAACACGATCTGCCTGTGGTACGACAAGGAGGCCGAGGCTGCGGCCCGCTTCTATGCCGAGACCTTTCCCGACAGCGCGGTCACCGCCGTTCGCCGCGCGCCCAGCGACTTCCCGTCCGGCAAGGCCGGCGATGTGCTGACGGTCGAATTCACCGTCCTTGGCATCCCCTGTATCGGCATCAATGGCGGGCCTACGTTCAAGCAGAGCGAAGCCTTCTCGTTCCAGATCGCCACCGACGATCAGGAAGAGACTGACCGCTACTGGAACGCCATCGTCGGTAATGGCGGCGCGGAGAGCGTTTGCGGCTGGTGCAAGGACAAATGGGGCGTCTCCTGGCAGATCACGCCCCGCGTCCTGACCGAAGCGATGGCTGCCGGCGGGGCGGAGGCGAAACGGGCCTTCGACGCGATGATGGAGATGAAGAAGATCGACGTCGCGGCGATCGAGGCGGCCCGGCGCGGCTGACCCGTATCAGCGCGGATCAATGATCCTTCGGCCGGTTCTGCTCGAAGGCGGCCTTCTGCGCGTCGGTGGCCTCGAGCTGATGGCGGGCCTGCCACTCGTCATAGGGCATGCCGTAAACGATCTCGCGCGCCTCGTCCTTCGACAGCGCCACGCCGTCGCCCTCGGCCGCCTCGCGATACCAGTTGGCCAGGCAGTTGCGGCAGAAGCCGGCAAGATTCATCAGGTCGATGTTCTGCACGTCGGTGCGCTCGCGCAGATGCTGGAGCATGCGGCGGAAGGCGGCCGCCTCGAAATCGCGCTGCTTGTCCTGGCTGATGTCGGTCATCGCAATCTCTCCTGCCTTGAACCTCGGCCTGTCGGTTCCTCGATCTATACCGGGCCGGTGCGCGAGCCGTAGCGGCGCACCTCATGTATATCGGGACGGCGGTCGATGGCTTCAACGATGGGGGCGAGGCGCTGCGCCCAGCCACGCGCCGTCTCGGGCATGGCGACAAGGTCCTGCCGGATCTCGATCAGCGCATGCGGATAGCCGTTGACGATGGCGTGGCGGAACATGGTGTCGCCGCGCAGCGCACCGTCATAGGGTTCGTTGTCGCCCACCACCAGCGCGCCGTCGGCGGCCAGAGCCTCGATCAGCGGCCTGGCCACGCGGTCGTCGCGGTCCCACAGGACGCCGACATGCCATGGCCGGGCGATGCCCTGCATGGACGGAGTGAAGGAATGCACCGAAAACAGGAAGGGCGCGCGCCCCGAAGCCTTGGCCACGGCGGCGGTCGCGGCCGAGACGGCATCGTGATAGGGCCGGTAGAACATGTCGAGCCGGCGCTGCCGCTCGGCTTCGGAAAGCGGATAGTTGCCCGAAATGATGGTGCCGTCGTAAAGCTGCCGGATCAGCGTCGGGTCGTCTTCGCCGCGATTGGGGTCGATGAGCAGGCGCGAGAAATTGGCCAGCACCGCCGGCACGCCGAGCAGGGCGGCCAGTTCGCGCGTCACCGTCTCGACGCCGATGTCATAGGCGATGTGGCGCTCGAACTCGGCTGCCGGCAGGCCGAGCGTGCCGTAATCCTGCGGCAGGTCACGGCGTGCATGGTCTGCGACCAGCAGGATGCCGCGCCTGACGTCGCCTTCAACCAGGTCGAAGGGGGCGAAAACTGTGGATCGGGTCATGGCTGGAAGGAAAGGTCCGTTTTTCGTTCCGGGCTGGGTGATAGAGCAATAGCAGGAAAAGTGGGAACCGATTTTCCGTTCGCCATTGCGTGGAAACTGGAAGATAGAGTTTCCGCGATTTCGCGAAAGCGGAACCCTGCGGTTTCATCCCACGAAGAGGGCATCCTTGCAATGCCGTGGTTTGGACAAGGTTTTTGCCAGAATTCCGCCCCGGGCGACGAACGACCCGCGCGCTCCGCTTTTAAATCGATTGGATTTCGAGGCGGCGGCGCGTTGACATACGCCCGGACTTTGCCGAAAAGGGGCCAAGCACATGAAGAGATCGATGCTGAGGGGTAGGAACAAGGTCCGTGCCGGCACAGGCAGCGCGCGCCGCGCGCTGATGGCCGCATTGCCGTTTGCCGCCGTGCCGCTGGCCCTGCTGGCGCAGGCGGCACCGGCCCATGCCGATTTCAGGGTCTGCAACGCCACGCAGAGCCTGGTCGGCGTCGGCATCGGCTATCGCGCCAAGGCGGGCTGGATCACCGAGGGCTGGTGGCACATCGAGGCGTCGAGCTGCAAGACGCTGATCGAGGGGCCGCTGTCATCGAGGTTTTACTATCTCTATGCAGAAGACGCGGAGCGCGGCGGCCGTTGGGACGGCCCGATCAACATGTGCGTGGCGGAAAAGGAATTCAAGATCGCCGGCGTCACCGACTGCGTGGCACGGGGCTTCCAGCGGGCCGGCTTTCAGGAATACGACACCGGCGAGCAGTCAAGCTGGATGGTCCAGTTGACCGAGCAGCCTACAACGGACGGGGCCTCTTCCCCGGCAACCAACGGTCAAAACGGTCAATGAGACGCAGCCGCAAGGTCAAGATACTCGCCACAATCGGGCCCGCCTCCTCCGAGCAGGCCACGCTCAGGAAACTCTTCGAAGCCGGTGCGGACGTCTTCCGCATCAATATGAGCCACGCCGACCATGAGCTGATGCGCACGCTGATCGGCCGCATCCGCGCCGTCGAGGCCGAGGTCGGGCGCCCCATCGGCATCCTGGCCGACCTGCAGGGCCCGAAGCTGCGCGTCGGCCGCTTCGCCGACGGCAAGGAAACGCTCGCCGTCGGCCAGACCTTCATCCTCGACGCCGATCCCGCCCCGGGCGATGTCACGCGCGTCCACCTGCCGCATCCCGAAATCCTCGCATCCGTACAGCCCGGCCATCGCCTGCTGATCGACGACGGCAAGCTGGAATTGAAGGCGGTCAAGTGCGACGGCCGCTCCATCGAATCCGTGGTGGTGGCCGGCACCTCCATTTCCGACCGCAAGGGCGTGTCGCTGCCCGACACCGACCTGCCGGTCGGCGCGCTGACCGAGAAGGACCGCGCCGACCTCGATGCCGCGCTGGAAGCCGGCGTCGACTGGATCGCGCTGTCCTTCATCCAGCGCCCCGAGGATCTGGTCGAGGCGCGCCAGATCGCCAAGGGACGGGCGCTGCTGCTGTCCAAGATCGAGAAGCCGCAAGCGGTGGCCCGGCTTTCCGAGATCATGGAACTGACCGACGCGCTGATGGTGGCGCGCGGCGACCTCGGCGTCGAGATGCCGCCCGAGGCCGTGCCCGGCATCCAGAAGCAGATCACCCGCGCCGCCCGCAGGGCCGGCAAGCCGGTGGTCGTCGCCACCCAGATGCTGGAATCGATGATCTCCTCCCCAGTGCCGACCCGCGCCGAGGTGTCCGACGTGGCGACCGCCGTGTTCGAAGGCGCCGACGCCATCATGCTGTCGGCGGAATCGGCGGCCGGTGCCTATCCGGTCGAGGCCGTCGCCACCATGAACCGTATCGCCGAGCGGGTCGAGAAGGACCCGACCTATCCGGCCATCATCAACGCCCAGCGCTCGACGCCGGAGGCGACCGGGCCGGACGCCATTTCCTTCGCGGCGCGCGAGATCGCCGAGACGCTCGAACTGTCGGCCATCGTCAGCTACACCGCCTCGGGCGCCACCGGCCTGCGCGCCGCGCGCGAGCGGCCGAAGGTGCCGATCATCGCGCTGTCGCCGATCCTCGAAACGGCCCGGCGCCTGTCGCTGGCCTGGGGCACGCATTGTGTGGTGACCGAGGACGCAAAGGACCTCGACGACATGGTCGACCGCGCCTGCCGCATCGCGCTGCACGAGAATTTCGGCGCGGTGGGGGATCGCATCATCATCACCGCCGGCGTGCCGCTCGGCACGTCGGGCGCCACCAACATGCTGCGCATCGCCAGCATCGGCGCGGATGGCGGCGGCAAGTAAGGACGACGGACCCGACCTTAAAACGGCAGTCCGGATGACCCGGGCTGCCGTTTTTCCATATAGCTGCCGCGCGGGACCGCGCGGGCCGCTCTAGATGCTCTGGCCGGCCACTTCCTCGGAAAGCGTCGAAAGCTGGTCCTGCGCGGCGCGCAGGGCCGGATAGATGTCGAGCACGCGCTGCCAGGCGTCGATGGCGGCTTCCTTGCGGTCGGTGTCGGACATGATGCGGGCAAGGCCCGAGATCGCGCCGTAATGGCGCGGTTCCAGCTTCAGCGTGCGGTCGATGTCGGCCATCGACTTGGCATAGTTCTTCATCGTGTAGTGCAGGGTGGCGCGTCGGTTCCAGCCTTCGGCGAAATCCGGCTGCAAGGTCACCACCTGGTCGAGGAAGTCGAGCGCCACGTCGTATTTCTGCGAAGCGGCCGCCTTCTGCGCCCATTCCATCATCAGGTCCACCGAGGCGCTGCCGGATTGCGACCATTCCCGCTGGATGCGGCGGGCGATGCGCTCGGCCGCCCGCGGGTTGCCCTCGCGCTTCAGTTCGGCAAACAGCCGGTCGAGCCTCTGCGCATGGTTTTCAGCGGGCTTTTCGACGGTATCGCCGGAGGCGGTGCCGTTGGGAAGCGCAGCATCGTCGGCAACGGCCGCAAGGGATGCGGCGCCCAGCGACAAAAACGTCGCGCCGATGAGAACGACAAAGCGCATGAAAGGGAATCTAACCCCGTCATGCGCCCGGTCAAACTGAATTTCGCGTGAGTTGCGCAACCAGAAATCCAGAGCCGAAGCCCTGCGCCCGGCCGGCGCCGGTCTCAGCCCTGGCGGGCCTTGTAGCGCGGGTCGGTCTTGTTGATGATGTAGATGCGGCCCTTGCGGCGAACGAGGCGGTTGTCACGGTGACGTGCCTTCAGCGCCTTGAGCGAGTTCTTGATCTTCATGGTACTGCCCGTCAATTTGGCCCTTTGCGGGCGTAACTGAAAAGCGCGCCCAAGAGCGCGCCGAAGTTGTGACAGGCTCATAAACGAGGACCCTTGCCCCTGTCAACCTTCGCATGACCTGCCGGATGCCGGAAATCGCGTTCAGCCGCCATTCATGATCCGGTTGCCATGGATTCCGCCGCCGCCCCGGATCGAATCCCGTTTTTGTTCGTTATCTGCGGTGGTGAGGGACAGCAATTGTCCGCGAGAGGTTGAGACAATGAAGAAGTTGATCGTGCTTATGGGTCTGCTCGTGCCGCTGGCCGCATGTTCGCAGACGGAACAGGGTGCGGCGATCGGCGGTCTGGGTGGCGCTGCCATCGGATCGGCTGTCGCCTCGCCCGGAAATCGCGCCGAGGGCGCTCTGGTGGGTGGTGCCGTGGGCGCGGTGGCCGGCGCGCTGATCGGATCCGCCAACGAGCCGAACCGCTGCCGCTACCGCGACCGCTACGGCCGCGTCTATGTCGCGCAGTGCCCGCGCAATTATGACGACCGCTATTACGGCCGGAGCTACGATGATCGCTACTACAGCCGCCGCTACAATGATCGCTACTACGACGGCTACTGACCGGGCAAACCATGAGCCCCCGGCATGATGCCAGACAAAAAAAGGCTGCGCCGGATCGCCCGGCGCAGCCTTTTTGCGTGAACGAAGCTGGGTGCCTTACTCGGCGTTGGCCTCGGCCGGGGCGGCGGCAGCCGCAGCAGCGGCGGCGGCCGCTTCCTGGGCCTTGGCGAGCAGGGCGGCGCGCTCCTGCGCCTTCTTGCC
>Ga0180220_1002130_pt1 | contig 13301 bp, 12 predicted proteins | sample eDN5th37CBELigBY_FD_151335 | JGI IMG/M metagenome (GOLD analysis project Ga0180220, IMG submission 151335) | Enriched backyard soil microbial communities from Emeryville, California, USA - eDNA 5th pass 37_C BE-Lig BY (version 2) (version 2) | ecosystem: Environmental > Terrestrial > Soil >... | reverse complement strand
GCGGCCAAGCTCCCGTTCGATCGCCTCGCGCACCAGCGTCTGGCTGTGCTCCACCACGTAGGTTTGCACCGGGAAACGGTTCTCCGGCGGCGTCTCGATGACCGACAGATCGCGAACGCCCAGCATCGACATATGCAGCGTGCGCGGAATCGGCGTTGCCGTTAACGTCAGCACGTCCACGTTCGTTTTCAGCTTTTTGAGCTTCTCCTTGTGGGTCACGCCAAAACGCTGCTCCTCGTCGACGATCAACAGTCCAAGGTCCTTGAATACAAGATCCTGGGACAACAGGCGATGCGTGCCGATGACAACGTCGACCGTCCCTTGGCGGACGCCCTTGATCGTCTCGTTCTGCTCCTTCCGGGAACGGAAGCGGCTGAGCACCTGAATGTTGATCGGATATCCCGAAAAACGTTCGCGGAACGTTTCGTAATGCTGCTGCGCCAAAATCGTCGTCGGAACGAGCACCGCTACCTGCTTGCCCTCCATCGCCGCCTTGAAGGCCGCGCGGATCGCCACCTCGGTTTTGCCGTAGCCCACGTCGCCGCAAAGCAGCCGGTCCATCGGGCGGTTTTTTTCCATGTCCTTTTTGATTTCCTCGATGGCCCGCAGCTGGTCGCGCGTTTCGTCGTACGGGAACATTTCCTCGAATTCGCGCTGCTCGGGCGTATCCTTTTCGAACGCGTAACCCGGCGTCGCTTGCCGTTCGGCGTAAAGCTTGATCAGATCATCCGCAATATCCTGCACGGACGAATGGACCTTGCTTTTGACCTTGTTCCACTCGTTGCCGCCCAGCTTGTAGATTTTAGGCTCCTTGTCCTCCGAGCCGACGTACTTTTGAATCAGGTCGATCTGCTCGATCGGCACGGACAGCTTGTCGCCGCCGGCATACAGGATATGCATGTAATCCTTATGGATGCCGTTAATTTCGAGCGTGCCGATGCCCATGTATTTGCCGATCCCGTGGTTTTGGTGGACGACGTAGTCGCCGACCTTCAGCTCGGTATAACTTTTGATGCGTTCGGCATTGTCCATGTTTTTGCCGAGCTTGCGGATTTTGCGCTGCTTTTGCGAGAACATTTCGCCTTCGGTAATGACGGCGAGGTGAATCGAAGGCATCTCGAATCCCGTCTGCAGGTTGCCCTGCATCATGACGGGCTCTTCGATGTTGTAGTCCTGCAGGACGCGGCGCATCCGCTCGAGCCGTTCTTCGCCGCTGGCCAGCATGATGACCTTGACGCCGGATTTATGCCAGCGCTCCATCTCCGATTTGAGCACGTTCATTTGACCATGGAAATCCTGCATGCCGCGGCTGATGAAGTTCAAAATGTTTTGCGGCTGCGTATGCGGCACCTGGCGCAGGAAAATGGACATGAAAATGGTCTGGAAAGGACGATGATAGAGCACGGCCTCGTTTTCGACCGACAGATGCAGCTGCGGCAACGTTTTACCGTTTTGAAGCAAATGCAGGTTCCATTCGGCCTCGTCGCGCTCCAGTTGTCTTGCCGTTTCCAGAAGGCGGGCCGGCTCGTCGAGTATCAATACCGTGTCTTTGGGCATGTAGTCGTACAGCGTCTTGCGCTCCGGATAAAGGAGCGAAATATATTTATAGATTTCGGGAAAATAGACATGCTCGCGCAAAAGCTCCATTTCCCGGTTCATCTCTTCGGTCAGGCGCAGCTTGGCCTGGCGGTCCGTCATTTTGCCGAGCTGCTCCTCCAGCAAATGTCCTGCGGCTTCGGCCGCTTGGACCAACCGCTGCTGATCCGCGATAATCTCTTTGCAAGGGGTAATGGTAACTTCCTTGACTTTGTCGATGGAACGCTGATCTGCCGGGTCGAAGGTGCGGATGGAATCGATATCCTCATCAAACAGCTCGACGCGGTAAGCAAGCTCGGAGGTCATGGGATAAAAATCGATAATGCCGCCGCGCAGGCTCATCTCGCCTTTGCTTTCCACGCGCTCCACGCGTTCGTACCCCATCTCGATCATGCGCAGCATGAATTCGTCGACGTTCAGCGTGCCGCCGTCTTCGATCCGGATTTGGGACTTCCCCATCACTTCGGGAGCAGGCAAAAACCGCCGTACCCCGGAAAAAGGCGCGACGACGACCCCCGTGAATCCCTGCGCGCATTTCATCAACACGTCGATCCGCTGGGCAAGCGTTTCCGGACTGGATACGGCCGATTCGGCGGCGACCAGCTCATTGGCCGGGTACAGCAGAACGTTTTCCGGAGAAAGCGCTTCCTGCAAATCCTCCGCGATTTTTTGCGCCGAAAACATGTTATGGGTCACGATCAACATCGGGCGCTTCACTTCTTCGTACAATGCCGCCAGCATGATTTGCCGCGCGGAGCCGGACAGACCCGATACCAGCTGTTCTTTCATGCCTGCTTTTACGCCGGCGGTGACGGATTGCAAATCCGGATCTTTGGAAAACGCTTCTATAAGTGCTTGTAACAAAAGGGGCACCTCTCTCATGCTAACTTTTCTGGATTTTGAAAAATCCTCTTGTTATTTAAAAAACTTCAATATTCCGAAAAAATCTACCAAATAGGTCATCCCGGGGAATACCGAAAAGAAGCCTCAGCAAAACTGCCGAGGCCCCGAAAACGTCGGGTATCCCCACCGGATCCTTATTGGAGCGGGCTTGTGATCAGGCTCAGCTCCGGATTGTTCTCCAGCGCTTCCCTGCAATAATCGCAAATCACCTTAACGGTGACGTCTCCGCTTAAATCATACGCTATTATATCTCTCCGTTCCGCGGGGGTCAAGGAATGAAACCCGAGCTGGGCATCGGTTACCTGGGTCGAATCGAGAGTCCCGAGCGGGGTTCGGCAGTGCCGGCAGATATAATTTATAGCCATCTATATGCCTCCTGAAGGTGGTTTATACCCTCATTATGCCCGCTCTGCGCTTGATTTAGCCCTGTTTACCGAAGCTTGCCGCGCCCTTTTACCCGTTAAACTTCGCCATCGTCTGCTCGTAGGTATGATCGAGACTGTATTCGGCGGCATCGCACGCACGTTCGATCATGTGTTCCAGCAGCTCTTTCTCCTTTTTCGGGAATGCCGATAGGACATAATCTACCACGGCAAAACCCGGCTCCGGACGGGAAATGCCCATGCGGATGCGGTTAAAGGTTTGCGTTCCGGTATGCTGGATGATCGATTTGATGCCGTTATGCCCGCCTGCGCTTCCCTGGTACCGCAGCCGTATTTTGCCGATCTCGGTATCCAAATCGTCGTATACGACGATCATGTCTTCGACGTTCGCTTTGTAATAGTCCATGTAAGCCCGAACGGCTTCGCCCGATAAATTCATGTACGTCATCGGCTTGATAAGCACCACTTTGTCGCTGCCGATCAAACCTTCGCCGATCAAAGCCTTGCATTTGCTGGGGCCAAATTTGATCCCATGGCGTTTCGCCAAAGCGTCAAGCATCATAAATCCGACGTTATGGCGCGTTTTTTCGTAGTTAGAACCGGGGTTGCCCAGTCCGACGATCCATTTCATTTCGTTTTGATTCCTCCAAACGGCGGTATATGGCGAGAAGGGTTATATTCTCCTCCCGGAAAACATACCCCTCTTTCGTCGCCATCCATTTATTCGATTTCAAACAGCTTGCTGATCGACAGTTCCTCATGAACCCGGATAATCGCTTCGCCCATAAGCGGAGCTACCGAAAGCACTTTGATTTTGTTGCTTGGGTCAGGATGCGTAATCGGAATGGTATCCGTTACAATGACTTCACTCAGCGGAGAGTTTTCAAGACGTTCCATGGCAGGGCCGGAGAATACCGGATGCGTACAGCAAGCGTAAACTTCCTTGACCCCGCCTTCCATCAGCGCATTGGCGCCAAGGACGATGGTGCCGGCCGTATCGATGATGTCGTCGATCAAAATGGCCGTTTTGCCCTCGATGTGGCCGATGATGTTCATCACTTCGCTCACGTTCGGTTCCGGACGCCGCTTATCGATGATGGCCAGAGGGGCGTTCAGGAAGTCGGCCAGCTTTCTGGCGCGCACGACGCCGCCGTGGTCCGGGGAGACGACGACCGGATTTTCGATCTGCTTCGAACGGAAATATTGCGCCAAAATCGGCACGCCAAGCAGATGGTCCACCGGAATGTCGAAAAATCCCTGAATCTGCATCGCGTGCAAATCCATCGTGATGACGCGGTGCGCTCCCGCTTTTTCAATCAGGTTAGCGACCAGCTTCGCAGTGATCGGATCGCGGGAACGGGCTTTGCGGTCCTGACGCGCGTAGCCGTAATAAGGAATCACGACATTGATGCTCTTCGCGGAGGCGCGTTTCAGCGCGTCGACCATGATCAGCAGCTCCATCAGGTTGTCGTTGACCGGGCCGCAGGTGGACTGGACGACATAGACGTGGCAGCCGCGGACGCTTTCGTTCAGCTTCACTTGGATTTCGCCGTCGCTGAAGCTGGTGGTATGGGAATCGCCCATCGGAATCCCGATATAATCGGCTATTTGCTGCGCGAGCTTCGGATTGGAGTTACAAGTAAAAATCTTTAATTTCGAATCACAATAAGTCATAAAATAAAAACCCTCCGTGCTGGTTCATTGAAATTCATGCCTGTCTCCATTGCCGTTTGAACAATGATGCTTCTAGGAAATTGTGATTAATCCTCTATTACTATTTAATCATCCTTTGGACGCAAATGCTACTGCTTGTCTTTTTTTGCCTTTGCGCGGGCACGGATTTTTTCCGCGTATCCCGGCTTGTTCTCCTGACGCTTTCTGGCAATGGCCAGATCGTTTTCAGGCACCGAATGCGTAATGGTCGATCCTGCAACCACGTACGCGCCTTTCCCAACCTTCACAGGGGCGATTAGATTCACGTTGCTGCCGATAAAGGCATCGTCTTCGATTTCCGTTATGGATTTATTATACCCATCGTAGTTGACCGTTATCGCACCGCAGCCGACATTGACGTTTTTCCCGACGACCGCGTCGCCGATGTAGCTTAAATGCGACACTTTGGAACCGTCCGCGATCTTGGCGTTTTTGACCTCCACGAAATCGCCGATTTTCACGTCTTCCCCCAATTGGGCTTTCGGGCGCAAATAGGCATAAGGGCCGACGGTCGTGCGGTTTCCGACTTCCGCCTGGTCAAGCACGGAATGTTTGATGACCGCCCCGTCGCCGATGACGGAATCCTTGATCTCGCTTTGCGGCCCGATTTGGCAGTCTTCGCCGATGACGGTGTTTCCCGTAAGGACCGTGCCCGGAAGAAGCACCGTGTCGGAGCCGATTTTGACGTCCGCGCCGATATAGGTCGAGGCCGGATCAATGATGGTTACGCCGCCGAGCATATGCCGTTTGTTGATGCGCTCGCGCATCAAACGCTCCGCTTCGGAAAGGGCCAGACGGTCGTTGACGCCGATCGATTCCGCGTAATCTTCGGTCATGTACCCAAGCACCGTTTCGCCTGCGCCGACAAGGATGCCGATGACGTCGGTCAAATAATATTCCTGCTGCGCATTGTTGTTCGTTACTTTATCGAGAGCCGCAAACAGCTTGGCATTATCAAAGCAATATGTTCCGGTATTGAATTCGCGCACGGCATCTTCTTCCGGCGAGCAGTCCTTCTGTTCCACGATCCGCAGAACGCTGCCGTCTTCGCTCCGGATGACGCGCCCGTATCCTTTAGGATTTTCCGTATAAGCCGTCAGCACGGTTGCCGCCGCGTTATTGCTCTCATGAAGCTCCGTCAGAGCCTTCAACGTTTCCGCAGTAACAAGAGGCGTATCCCCGCAAATGACGATGGTAGAGCCTTGTTCCGATCCGAGGAGATCCTTTGCCATTTTCACGGCATGGCCCGTTCCGAGCTGCTGCTCCTGCAGCACGTATTCCGCGGCCTCACCCAGATAAGATTGGACGGCTTCCGCACCATGGCCCACGATAACGACGCTGCGCTCGCAGTCGACTTCTTTGACGGTATCCAGCACATGCCCTACCATAGGTTTTCCACAGACGGGGTGCAGCACTTTGTATAGTGTTTCGATTTCATTCGTTTACCCTGCCCTGCGGCAAGAACAATCGCCATTCTTTTCAAGGATCTTGACCTCCCACTCTTAAACTCATTAAAGAATATATCGTATTCTCCGTAAAAAGAAAAGAGAGCCATAAGTCTGGCTCTCTTTTCCTTGTACCCCAATTGTAAACCTTAAGCGCCTTCCTCAATCACTTCTTCTTCATTGGCAGCGCGTTCATATTCCGCCAGGACAGCCGTTTGGATCTTCTCCCGCGTACCGGAAGAGATCGGATGGGCGATGTCGCGGAATTCCCCGTCTGGAGTGCGCTTGCTCGGCATAGCAACGAACATTCCATTGTTGCCATCGATGACCCGAATATCATGAACCACAAATTCGTTATCAATGGTAATGGATGCGATTGCTTTCATTCTCCCCTCAGAGTTGACTCGGCGGAGTCTGACATCCGTAATTTGCATGTGTGTTCACCACCTTTTTCCATCAGAGACTTGGTGTATAATTCCACACAGCAGTTCAAAATCCTCTTTTTTGGAGCAACAAAATGTCCTAATTTCAGGAATTTTTTTATAGAAATGAGATTGTCGACAGACTTCGGAACTATTCGTCCCGAAAAGTTTCCAGTCGACATATTTCGTCAAGACGTAGCCGGGTCAGTTTTTAGTAAAATAATTGCCCGGTTTCACGCCGATTTCCTTCGTTTTGGCGTCGACGCCGGTCAAGGTCGCCAGCGACACGTAGTCATGCAGGAGACGCTCCTCCGTATCCACCTCGCCGGATTCCACCAATACGCCCACGCCTGCGACTTCGGCATCAAATTCGGCCAGCAAATCGACCATCCCTTGAATGGTTCCGCCGGCTTTCATGAAGTCGTCCACGATCAGGACTTTGGACTTCTCTTTGAGGGCGCGCCGCGACAGCGACATGGTGTGGATGCTTTTATGCGAGCCTGAGACGTAGTTGATGCTCACCGCCGAACCTTCCGTTACCTGGTGGTCCCTCCGGACCAGGACTACGGGCAAATTCAGCTGGGCACCGGTCGCATAAGCCAGCGGGATCCCTTTGGTCTCCACCGTCATCACCACGTCGATCTCCTGATCGGCAAAGGCGGTGGCAAATATTTTCCCCGCTTCGTTCATCAAGGACGGCTCTCCGAGCAAATCGGACATGTACAGGTATCCGCCGGGGAGGATGCGGTCTTTTTGCTGCAGCTGGCTGCAAAGCTCCTCCGCAAAGGCCAACGCCTGACTCTTCGGCATCTTCGGAATGAACTTCACGCCTCCGGCCGCTCCGGCCAGCGTCAGCAGTTCTCCCATGCCCTCGTCCTCGAATACCTCCTTGATGATCACCAGGTCTTCGCTGATCGAGGATTTGGCGGCCCCGTACCGTTCGGCGAACGTGGTGAGCGGGATCAAAGTATGAGGTCTGGACAGCAAATATTGGGTCATCTCGACCAGACGCGCGCTTCGCTTTAATTTTTTCACGAAAACTCCTCGCTATCACTTTATTCATCAACGATGGCCGGCCAAACTAGCTGCTTTCGGTCAAGCCATCTTCAAATTCGATTTCCCTATGTGTAAAATCCGAATAATACAGTATAAATATAGCATTTTTGTACGTGTTTGTACAAGAAGATCCTGCCCCGCAAACATTTCCGGCCCGGCTTGCTTTTTATGCGCCCGGCAGGATCATCAGGTCAATAGCCGCACCGCGTACACTTCCCGGCAAAACCCGCGAAGTCCGTTATAAATCCGCGCGACCTTCGATTCTTTATAAACAAGCCCGAATACGGTCGGGCCGCTTCCCGACATGAGCGCTCCGTCGGCCCCGAGTCTCAGCATGGCTTCCTTCAGCTGGGCCACCTGCGGGTGAAGCTTCAGCGTCACATCCTCAAGCACGTTGCCGAGACGTTCGCATACGGCTCCGAAATCGCCGGCTTCGATCGCTTTGACCATCTGCTCGGCGGACGGATGACGCTTTACCTCTGCCGCCCTGAATTTGCCGTAGACCTCCGCCGTCGACACATTGATGGGAGGCTTGGCCAAAATAACCCAGCAGCTTAGCGGATTGTCCACCTTGGCGAGCTTCTCCCCACGCCCGGTCGCAAGCGCCGTGCCCCCCGTCACGCAAAAGGGAACATCCGACCCCAGCTCGGCTCCCAGCTCCTGTAGCTCTTGCATGGGTATGTTCAAATTCCACAGCCGGTTCAATCCCCTCAGCGCCGCGGCCGCGTCGCTGCTGCCCCCCGCCAAACCCGCGGCTACCGGGATTTTTTTGTCCAAGTGGATATGGACGCCGCTGCGGACGTCGTACCGGTCTTTGATCAGTCTTGCGGCCTGGAAGGCCAAGTTTTTCTCGTCAAGCGGGATATACCCCGCCTGGCTCGTAATAATGATGGTGTCGCGCGGCAGCTCCGACATTTCCAGCCTGTCCGCCAAATCGACCATCGTCATGACCATTTCGACCTCGTGGAAGCCGTCCGGCCTTTTATGTAATACATCCAGCATCAAATTGATTTTGGCCGGTGCTTTTTCGTAAATTTTCAAGGCGTTCACCCACCCTTAAGTTTCCCTCGCTATCAGCTTCAAATCATTATAACAAACTGTACCAAGCAAGTCATTTCGAACCTTCCGCGGCCTATAGAAAAACGGAGATTCCCATGCGATGCCATGGAGATCTCCGTCTGACATGTTTTGAACCTTACGATTTGCGGGCTGCAGCCTCTTCGGCGAGCTGGATGGCGCGTTTCACCATGTTGCCGGCGTCCTTGGCTTTAATGCCGCCCCAACCCTCCTGCTGAACCGTTTCGTAAAACCCCAAATCCTTGGCAAGCTCCGTCTTCAGTTCCTCCGACATCACGCTGCGGCGTCTGCGGCTCATTTGCAGTCCTCCTTGTCAATCCCGGAACCAGCCCCGTTTAAGCCATCTTCGGGACGGTCCTTCGTTATGCGGTAAAAGGAATTCCTTTTGTATTATTTCTCGCCCGACCCGGCCCCATTCGAAAAATCCGCTGACAACAAAAAACAGCCTTCCGCACGGGAAAGCTGCTTCCAAATAAAAAAGTTACGCCTGATCCTGCTTAGTCCGCGTCCTTCGCCTGCTCTTCGCAAATGGTGACTTCCACGGATTCAGTAAGAATATCTGCATAGCTGTATGAAACACGTTTAAAGGTTTGCTGTTCTTGATCCAGCTTGACGATAAAAACAGAAGGGTACGTTTCCTCGAGCACGCCCGTACGTTCGATCGTCTTACGACGTCCACCGTTAGCCCGGAGCGATATTTTCTGACCTACATGAGCCTCGAGATTTCGTTTGATTTCCAACAGCGCATTTTTAGCCATTGTCGACGACCACCTCTTTCCTTGTCCATTATAACGCAGGAAGAAGTTTTTGTCAAATAAAATTTAAATTATATCAGCATCAAATTTAATTTGTCAATCGGTTTTTTTTGCGGGATTTTGCAGGATTTCCGCATACACGCCGTTAACGACAAAAAACCTTAATCCATGTATCGCGATTAAGGTTTTTCGGCTGCTCATCCCATGATGCTCTTGTTTAGAAAAACGGGTTTACATCACCGAAGGCGTGACCTTCAGCTGGGAAAGGTCATTCAGGCGCGGCAGTCCGATGCGGTAGCTTCCGCGCGTTTCGATGCCCCCCACGCCCTGCGCCCCGCTGATCGTATTATGAAGCACATCCATCATGTTGATGGTTTCCCTCACCGACGTAAAGGAGGCCTTGGCGGCCACGTAAACGGGATCCAGCGCATGGATGAGTATGCGCCCCGGCGAGCTGGCGAAATTCGCTCCCGCTTGCAGCAGCGCCTCAAAATGCGACTGGCAGGCACCGGCAATGATCGTCAGCGTATCGTAATGCCGTTCGTATTGACGGGCAACCTGAATGGCCGAAACGAAATTTTGGGAATTTTTGTAGCTGTTCAGGTTATAGAGATCATTGTTCGGCCGGTGCTTCAACACTCCGTCATGCCCCGTAATGACCACGATATCCGGCCGCACCCGCGGCAGCAGGCGATAGAGCGCATCCGCCATGCCCGCCTCGTTAACGTAATGTCCCTCGACGGGCACGCGAAGCTGCTGGTAAAGATTCAGGCTCTTTTTTAAGTAATTGATATCTCCATCGAGATGGAGGACTTTACCCGGAACTTCAAAATAAGAAGGCTGTTCCGCCATCGGCCATTCCCCGCCGAGATTCGCTTGCGTGCGTTCGGTCAGCTCCTCCCGGTGGCGCTGCAGCCTGCTTAGCGACTCGTTGGCACGGATATGGGCCTTCTGCGTTTTTTCATTGAACGGCGCATATGGCACCCGAACGAGGTCATCGAGGGGCGAATCAGCCAACAGCCGAAACTCGGTCCCCTTGATCACAGCCAAATTGCTCCGCAGATCTTCCACGCGGAAAGCGACATCACCGCCATAAGATTTGCGGACGACCAGGTCTCCTACATTCATCACAACATCACCCCTACCCCATGGTATGGGCGAATCTCCCCAATGGTTCTTCCCTTTTGCCAAAATAAGCATGGGACAAGGCGCCCTGCGCGCGCCAACCTTGATGCGGTCAACGAAACGTCTTCATCCCCGTACGCCGGCCCGGAGCAAGACGTTGCAAAGCGTCGCATACTCCTGCAAGCTGAGGGTTTCGCCGCGGCGGGAAGGTTCGATCCCTGCAGCGTGAAGCAGCTCCTCGAGCCGCTCCCGGCCCTCTTTGGGAAAAAATCTCGTCTTGAGATTGTTGGCGATCGTTTTTCGGCGTTGGGCAAACGAAGCGTGTACCACCTGAAAAAAGAAATTTTCGTCGTCCACCTCGACCGGAGGCTGCTCGCGCACCTTGAGGCGAATGACGGCCGACTCGACGTTCGGCTGCGGAATGAATACCGTTTTCGGTACGATGCAGACCAGTTCAGGCTCGCTGTAATACTGCACGGCGATGCTCAGACTGCCGTAGTCCTTCGTGCCGGGCGAAGCAGCCATGCGTTCGGCCACCTCTTTTTGGATCATGACCACGATGTTCTCCAGCGGCAGCCGCTCTTCAAGCAGTTTCATCAAAATCGGGGTCGTCACGTAATAAGGCAAATTGGCAACGACGCTGACTTTGGAGACATTCGCGAAATCCTCCCTAAAGAGGGCGCCAAGATCCGTCTTCAGCACGTCGCCATGATGAATGCGCACATGCGGATACGGTTCCAATACCTCCTGGAGAATCGGAATAAGCCGCTGGTCGATTTCGACGGCCGTGACGGCGCCCGCTTCCCGGGCCAGCTTTTCGGTAAGGGCTCCGATCCCCGGCCCGATCTCCAAAGCTCCCTTGGAGGCATCCAGTCCCGCCGCCTCCACGATTTTGCCTAAAATATTTTGATCGATCAGAAAATTTTGCCCCAGGCTTTTTTTAAACGAAAAACCGTGACGCTGGATGATTTCCTTCGTCCGTCTTGGCGAGGCGATATCGTCCATTCGCTGCATATCTCAACCTTCCCCTTCCTGTTCCAATTGGGCTAACGCCTCCGCGAACTCCTCGCGCGTAATCTGAAAAACGGCCAGACGCTTATGGAACTGCTTGCCGTTGCAATACCCTATGCCCAGCAGGTTTCCCATCACCATGCGTCTGCGGGCCGCGTCCGGGTGCACCAGAAGCCCTGCGGCCATCAGATCCTCCATATCGATCAGGCTTTCCGCGCCTTCGTAGGACGTATGCACGCGGGAGAGGGCCTTGCGGATCGCTTCCGGCGAAGCGTTCTCCACGCCGATGTCCCCTTTCCGCGTCGCTTCCGACTCCGGAATAAAGGCATGCTTGCAGCCGGGAACCTTGCTCGCGATAATTTTTCGAATCCGCTCCCCGGCATGGTCCGGGTCCGTCAACACAATGACTCCCCGGCGTTCCTGGGCCAAGGCAATCCGCTTCAGTACGCGGCCGTTGATCGCCGAACCGCCGGTTTCGATCGTGTCGGCTTCCACCGCCCGCTTCACGGCCACGGTATCGTCCCGTCCTTCCACGACTATGACTTCCTTGATCATGACCTGCTTCTCCCTTTCCTAAAGCTCGTCCGTTCATGCGTCGTAAGTTTTCGGACATCCAAACAACAAAAAGAAGAGGAATGCTCCTCTTCTTTAGCATGACATTTTCATGATCATAATACTATAACATTAGAATGACATTGTAAAACGAAATTAATTCAATTGCGGCTTCACGGGGCCGATGACGTATACTTTCATCCCGGATTTGCGGCCGAAGTTGTTGGCGCGCTTCACGGAGTCATAGTAGAGGTCGATCTTGTTGCCCTTAATGGCGCCGCCCGTATCTTCGGCACGGCGGAAGCCGATGCCTTCGATGTACACCCACCAGCCGAGCGGAATCACGTTCGGATCCACGGCGATGGTGCGGCCTTCCGTGACCCGCGTTCCCGTAGCGGTACGGGTACCGATTCCGGGTTCGCCGGCAGAATAAGCCGTCATCGAGACATGAATCATTTTTTTATATGAGAAATCAACACCGGCTTTGCTTACGCGGTTATTGCTGCTTACGGTTTTTTTCGTTTTGGCGGCTGATGAAGTTTTGGCGGTGGAAGAAGATTTAACGGCCGCTGTTTGAACGACGACAGGCGGAGCCGGTTTTTTCTTCGTGCCCACGGCGATGATTTTATCCAGCGTTTTCGCCTGCACTTCCTTGCCCACCATGCGCATGGATACCATTTGGCCGTCATGATATACCTTTTCGATGTGCTGCACCATCACGCCGGGCTTTCCCTGCTGAATGACGCGGTTATCGCCGACCGTCAGGCTGGGATCTGCCGTCTTGATGACGCGGAAAGGCAAACTTTCATGGCGGTCCACGACTTGCTTGTTGACGCGCACGATACGGATATCCGTTTGGCCCGTCACCCGCTCGGTCAGAGCCGGAGTGACTTTATCGTGTTCTTTGAGCGATACGCCGAACTCCTTCAATACGTCGCCAACCGTGTCTTTGGTGGTATACAACTTTTTCGTTGCCCCGTCCACCGTCAATTGAACGGGAGCGGCGCGGTCGATCACCACTTTGTCACCATTCTGGAGCGATCCGCTCAGCGGCATGGAGACTTGATCTTCCGGTTTGAGGCTGATTGCCTGCTCATCCAGCATTTCTTGTAAAACGGATTTGTGAGTCTGAATCTTTTTGACCTGACCGTCTACCACCAGGTACACCTGTTTGCGCGTGGATGAGTTGACCAGCAGCAAAATCATGATGGTGACCGCGATCGTAACGATAGCTGCAGTAGAGATTTGGCGCAAATTCTCATG
>Ga0180220_1002129_pt1 | contig 13303 bp, 13 predicted proteins | sample eDN5th37CBELigBY_FD_151335 | JGI IMG/M metagenome (GOLD analysis project Ga0180220, IMG submission 151335) | Enriched backyard soil microbial communities from Emeryville, California, USA - eDNA 5th pass 37_C BE-Lig BY (version 2) (version 2) | ecosystem: Environmental > Terrestrial > Soil >... | reverse complement strand
TGTTCGCCCGGGTTGTGGCGGCCGCCAAGAGCACCATATAAACTTATATAAACTGCTGGCCGGAAACGCGGAATTTCACTCCATGCCTCCCGTCGAAATCTACACCACCCGCTACTGCCCCTATTGCACGCGCGCCAAGGCGCTGCTGAAGCGCAAGGGCGTCGATTTCAAAGAGATCGACCTCGCCGGCAATTGGGAACTGCGCGACGAAATGATCAAGCGCGCGAACGGCCGCACGACCGTGCCGCAGATCTTCATCGGCAATACCCACGTCGGCGGCTGCGACGACCTGCACGAACTCGACTACGACGGAAAGCTCGATCCGCTGCTCAAGGGCGAAGGCGCGAGCGAGGGGCAGACGGCATGACGGCCAAGGCGACCTTCAAGGCGGCATTGATCCAGACCCGCGCGGGCCTCGAGCCCGCCGCGAACATCGACGCCGCCGTGAAGCTGATCGCCGAGGCCAAGGCCGCCGGCGCCGAATACGTGCAGACGCCGGAGATGACCAACATCCTGGCCCTCAATCGCGAGCAGCTCTTCAGCAAGATCGTCAAAGAAGACGCCGATCCCGGGCTTGCGGCCTTCCGCGACCTTGCGCGCAAGCACGGCATCTTCCTGCATGTCGGCTCGCTGGCCATCAAGTTCAGCCCGGAGAAGGCCGTCAATCGCGGCTTCCTCATCGATCCGCAGGGCAACATCACCGCGCGCTACGACAAGATTCACATGTTCGACGTCGATCTCGCGAACGGCGAGAGCTATCGCGAATCGAACAACTATCAGCCCGGCGAGAGCGCGGTGCTCTGCGATCTGCCGTGGGGCCGCCTCGGGTTGACGATCTGCTACGATCTGCGCTTTCCGGCGCTTTACCGCGCGCTTGCCGAAGGCGGCGCCACCCTCCTCGCCATCCCTTCTGCGTTCACGCAGCAGACCGGCGAAGCGCATTGGCACGTGCTCAACCGCGCCCGCGCGATCGAGAACGGCAGCTTCGTCCTCGCGGCGGCGCAAGGCGGCAAGCATGAGAACGGCCGCTCGACGTACGGCCATTCGCTGATCGTCGATCCGTGGGGCCGCATCCTCGCCGAGGGCGGCACCGAACCAGGCGTCGTGATGGCCGAGATCGATCCCGCCGCGGTCGCCGCCGCCCGCAGCCGCATCCCGTCTTTGCAGCATGGCCGCCGCTTCGACATCGTCGAGCCGCTGGCGGAGCCGACTCATCTGCACCTGGTCCGAGGCGCGGAATGATCAAGTACGCACTGGTCTGCGATAAAGGCCACGAATTCGAAAGCTGGTTCGCCGATAGCGCCGCCTACGATAAACAGGTGAAGCGCAAGCTCGTCACCTGCCCGATGTGCAACTCGGCCAAGGTCGAGAAGGCCATCATGGCGCCGCGCCTGGCGACCTCGAAGCAGCGCAAGGGCGCGATCGAGATGCAGGTGCCGGTGCCGGAAGCGGCCGGCGAGGCGCCGGGCCCCGCGCCGGTCGCGATGATGTCGCCGCAGGAGCTCGAACTGCGCACCAAGCTGAAAGAGCTGCGCGATCACCTGACCAAGAATGCGGAGAATGTCGGCGCCAAATTCCCGGAGCAGGCGCGCAAGATGCATTACGGCGAGATCGAGCATCGCTCGATCTACGGCGTCGCGTCGCCCGAGGAAGCCAAGGAGCTCGCCGAGGAAGGCGTCGAATTCCACCCCATTCCGGTGCTGCCGGACGAGCGGAATTAGTTTTCCGTAACGACGACACCGTCTGTCGGCGTATGGGTCCCGGGCCTCGCGTCGCTCGCCCGGGACGACAGCATCAGCAAGGCGGCACGCCTTCACTCCCGCCGCTGTGTCGCCAGCCAAATGAATTGCTGCGCGCGGCCGAGCGGCCCCTTCGCCCGCACGGCGTTCTCTGTCACATCGAAGCCGCCTCGCCGCAGCCTGCCCGTGAACTTCGCATCCGGCGCGGACGACCACACCGCCAGCACACCGCCGGGACGCAGCGCTCTGTGCGCGGCGGCAAGCCCGTTGATGTCGTAGAGCCGATCGTTCGCCTTGCGCACGATGCCGTTCGGCCCGTTGTCGACATCGAGGAGAATGGCGTCGTATTCGGCGCGCGCCGCCGCGATGAGATCGAGGACGTCCCGCTCATGGATCGTCACGCGCGGATCGGTGAGACTGTCGCCGAACAGCGGCGCCATCGGGCCACGCGCCCAGGCCACCACCTTCGGCACCAGTTCGGCGACGTCGATCGCGGCGTCCTGCCCGAGGACCGTGAGCGCCGCGCGCAGCGTGAAGCCCATACCCAAGCCGCCGATCAGGATCTTCGGCGCGGGACGCGTGCGGATCTTGTCGCAGGCCATCGTCGCGAGCGCCTGCTCGGTCGCGGTCATGCGGCTGTTCATCAGCTCGTTGCTGCCGAGCTTGATCACGAACTCGTCGCCGCGCCGCATCAGCCGCAATTGATTGCCGCCCGGCACCTGGGCCGTGTCGAGATGTATCCAGGGGATCATTGAATGCCTAATATGCCCACACCAACAGCAACACGCCCGCCACCACCAGCACGACGCCGGTGATCTCGCGCCGTGAGGTCGGCTGTTTGAACCAGAAGTGCGTCACGGCTTGCGCGAACAGCACTTCGACGAGCGCCAGGGTCCGCACGCTCGCCGCCGTGGCGATGGCGAAAGCGAGGAACCAGAACTCCGACGCGAACGCGCCCATGAAGCCGGCGAACAAGGACGGCCGCCACGCCTTGGCGATGGCGCGCAGCACACCCGGCTCGCGCAGCCAGAGATACAGCGACAGGATCGCCGCCTGCATGACAAGGCCGACGGCCAATGCATAGGTCGCCGACAGCACGAAGTGCGGATGGCCGAGCGAGAGAATGGCACCGCGATAGCCGATCGCCGACAGCGCGAACAGCGCGCCGGAGGCAAGGCCGATGACGGTCGAGCGTCGCGTCGACATCTTGCCGGCGCCGGGCTTGAGCGAGATGAGCACCACGCCGGCCGTGGCGATGATGATGGCGGCCGCCAGCATCGGCGTCACGTGATCGCCGAGGAAGATCAGCCCGAACAGCGCCACCTGGACCGGCTCGGTCTTGATGTAGGCATAGGCAACGACGAACGAGCGCTCGCCCATCACCGACAGCATGGTCGCGGTCGCGGCGATCTGCGTCACCGCGCCGAAAACGGTCCAGGGCCAGAACGCCGCCGGCGTCGACGGCCAGCCATAGCCGGTGACGATCAACACGCCGGCGAGGAAAAGGACCGCGAAGGGAAAGCCGAACAGGAAGCGGACATGCGTCGCGCCCACCGTGCCGAGCGTCGCCGTCAGCTCGCGCTGCATGGCGTTGCGCACGGTCTGCGCCCCCGCGGCGATCAGCGTGAAGACGGCCCAGAGCATGGGTAATTCCGCGCTTGTGTGAGAGACCGTTGCTGAACCCGACCCGTCAGCCTGAGGTGGATTCGCGCAGCGAAGCCCTCGAAGGATGACCGGCCGGGGCCGTCGCCCTTCGAGGCCCGCCTTCGGCGGGCGCCTCAGGGTGACGGAGAGAAGTACTACGCTTGCGCCGCGCTCGCCTTGGGTTCGGCGGCGGCGGGAAACTCCGTTACCGTGCCCTGGTCGTTGTCGACGAGCAGCATCAGGTCGAAATAGCGGATGGTCGGCGCGGCGCCGGTGCGCCTGATGACGGACTGGCGCCATTCCTCGCCGTGGGCACGCTGCGCCGCCTCGACGGACGGCCAGATATAGACGCCGGCGCCGGTCTTGCCATTGAGCTCCAGCAGGAAGTGCTTGCGCAGCAGTTCCTTGTTCGCCTGCCATTTCGGCACGACGTGCTTGGCCTCTTCCGCGACCTGCTCGCGCGTCCAGCCCTTCGGCGAATTGAATTCGACCAGTTCCAGGATCATTGGCTGACTTCCTCGGCATCCCGCGCCGCGACCAGCATGTAGTTGACGTCCATGTCGGACGACAATTGCCAACGGTCGGCGAACGGATTGAACACGACACCGCGTTCTCCGATCACGCGCAGGCCGTTCAGCTCGATCGCGTTCTCGAATTCCTGCGGCGTGACGAACTTGTCCCATTGATGCGTGCCGCGCGGCACCCAGCGCAGCACATATTCGGCGCCGACGATGGCCAGCGCGAAGCTCTTGAGCGTGCGGTTGAGCGTCGCGCCGACCATCAGGCCGCCCGGCTTCACCATTGATGCGCAGGTGCCGACGAACTCCGCGACGTCGACCACGTGCTCGACGACCTCCATCGCCAGCACGACGTCGAAACGCTCGCCGGCGTCCGCCAGCGCCTCGGCCGTGGTGGCGCGGTAGTCGATCGTCAGTTCGTTGTCCGCGGCGTGGGCGCGGGCCGCCGCGATGTTCTCCTCGGCGGGATCGGCGCCGACCATCTCGGCGCCAAGCCGCGCCAGCGGCTCGGACAGGATGCCCGCACCGCAGCCGATATCGAGCATGCGCAGGCCCTTCAGGCAGTCGAGCTTGGTGGCGTCGCGGCCGAAATGGGCCGTGACCTCGTCGCGGATGTAGCCGACCCGGACCGGATTGAGCTTGTGCAGGGCCGCCATGGGCCCCCTCGGATTCCACCAATTGGCGGCCATGCGCGAGAAGCGCTCGATCTCGGCGGTATTGACGCTGCCGGCCTGGGCTCTAGAGACCATCGGGACCTCGACTGTCGGCCGGAGGCCCAATGTTGCAGGGCAACGGCCAGCTCTGTATGTATACGCGCCTTTTCGGGCCGGCGCCTGGGAAAACCCCTGCGCCGGCCGCTTGTTAGCACGTCCGGGAACGCTATGCCTCGCCTGGTGATGAAATTTGGCGGCACGTCCGTCGCCGACCTCGATCGCATCCGCAACGTGGCGCGCCACGTCAAACGCGAGGTCGATGCCGGCTACGACGTCGCGGTGATCGTGTCGGCCATGTCCGGCGTGACCAATCAGCTCGTGGCCTGGTGCAAGGACGCCGCGCCGTTGCACGATGCGCGCGAATATGACGCCGTGGTCGCCACCGGCGAGCAGGTGACCGCCGGTCTCCTCTCGATCGTGCTCGAAGGCATGGGCGTGAACGCGCGCTCCTGGCAGGGGTGGCAGCTGCCGATCCTGACCAGCAACGCGCACGGCTCGGCCCGCATCCAGGACATCAACGGCGCCGAGATCGTCAAGCGCTTCACCGACCAGCGGCAGGTGGCGGTCATCGCCGGCTTCCAGGGCCTGCATCAGGACACCGGCCGCATCACCACCCTCGGCCGCGGCGGCTCCGACACGTCGGCGGTCGCGGTGGCGGCGGCGATCGGCGCGGAGCGCTGCGACATCTACACCGACGTCGACGGCGTCTACACCACCGACCCGCGGGTCGCGCCGAAGGCGCGCCGGCTCGACAAGATCGCGTTCGAAGAGATGCTGGAAATGGCCTCGCTCGGGGCCAAGGTGATGCAGGTGCGCTCGATCGAGCTCGGCATGCTGCACAAGGTGCGCATTTTCGTGCGCTCCAGCTTCGTGAAGCCCGAAGACATTGACCCGAAGCTGCCGCCTCCGGGCACGCTGATTTGCGACGAGAGTGAAATCATGGAACAGCAGACCGTCACCGGCATCGCCTTCTCCAAGGACGAAGCGCAGATCTCGATCCGCCGCGTGCAGGACAAGCCGGGCGTGGCCGCGGCCATTTTCGGCCCGCTGGCCGACGCCAACATCAACGTCGACATGATCGTGCAGAACGTGTCGGCCGACGGCGCGACCACCGACCTCACCTTCACCGTCCCCTCCGCCGACTATGAGCGCGCGCGGGTGACGCTGGAGAAGGCCAAGGACGGTATCGGCTTCGACCGCATGGACGGCGCGACCGACGTCGCCAAGGTGTCGGTGATCGGTATCGGCATGCGCAGCCACGCCGGCGTCGCGGCGATGGCGTTCAAGGCGCTGTCCGAGCAGAAGATCAACATCCTCGCGATCACCACCTCCGAGATCAAGTTCTCGGTGCTGATCAAGGCCTCCCAGACCGACCAGGCGGTGCGCACGCTGCACACGCTCTACGGGCTGGATAAGAATTAAGGGCCTACCCCCCGTCCCCTCACCCTGAGGCGGCCGCCGCGGGCGGCCCTTAAGGGGGGACGGCCGGCTCTGTACCCGTCATCTTTCGCGGCTGGCTGCGCTCGTTACCTCAGGATGACGGCTGGAGGCCGGCGTTCGCCGCCTTTTGGCGGCAAGCGCGCGCCTGGCTTGCCCCTTGCGCTTGCCCCCTGCATAAGCATTTGGCATAGCCTGATTTCTGGGCGGCGACGGACCTCTGGTCTCGACGGTCGCTCTTCGTACATGTTTGGGGCATAAAGGACTTTCGGGCCGGAATCAGGCCCGACCGGGACCTGGCAAATGCGTGGCGCGCTCGGCGGTCCGCGCGTGCTCTTGCGCCGGCTTCGCGAGGTAATGGCGGAGCCGGTCAGCGCGCAGGATCGCCTCGACAAAGTGGTGGTGTTGATCGCCGCCAACATGGTGGCGGAGGTGTGCTCTGTCTACGTTTTGCGCGTAGACGGAACGCTCGAGCTATACGCCACCGAAGGTCTCAAGCGCGAAGCCGTCCACCAGACCGTGCTGCGCACGCATGAAGGCCTCGTCGGCCTGGTCGCCAGCGAAGCGAACCCGATCAACCTCTCGGACGCGCAGGCGCACCCGGCCTTCTCCTACCGGCCGGAAACGGGCGAAGAAATCTACCACTCCTTCCTCGGCGTGCCGATCCTGCGCGCCGGCAACACCCTCGGCGTGCTCGTGGTGCAGAACCGCGCGCGCCGCACCTACACCGAGGAAGAGGAAGAAGCGCTCCAGACCACGGCGATGGTGCTCGCCGAGATGATCGCCTCGGGCGAGTTGTCCTCGCTCGCCCGGCCAGGCGCCGAGCCTGCCGCCCGCCACGCGATGCACGTCACCGGCACGTCGCTCGCCGAAGGCGTCGCGCTCGGCCATGTCGTGCTGCACGAGCCGCGCGTGGTCATCACCAACGTCATCGCCGATGACGTGCAGCGCGAACTCAAGCGCCTCGATGCGGCGATCGCCACCTTGCGCGCCGATCTCGACCGGCTGGTCGAGCACCGCGATCTCGCCGACGGCGGCGAGCACCGCGACGTGCTCGAGACCTATCGCATGTTCTCCTACGATCAGGGCTGGCTGCACCGCATTCGCGAGGCGGTCGGCACCGGCCTCACCGCCGAAGCCGGCGTCGAGCGCGTGCAGTCCGACACCCGCGCGCGGATGCTGCGCGCCTCCGACCCTTATCTGCGCGAGCGGCTGCACGACCTCGACGATCTCGCGAATCGTCTGATGCGCGTGCTGATGGGCCAGGACCACGCGCCCCGGCGCGATCAGTTGCCCGAGAACGCCATCGTCGTCGCGCGCTCGATGGGCCCGGCCGCCCTGCTCGATTACGACCGCAAGCGGCTGCGCGGCCTCGTGCTGGAGGAAGGCGGACCGACCTCGCACGTGTCGATCGTCGCGCGCGCGCTCGGCATTCCGACCGTCGGCGAGATCGAGAACGCCACCGGTCTCGTCGAAGCGGGCGACGCCATCATCGTCGACGGCTCGACCGGCGACGTGCATATGCGCCCGCCCTCGGACATCGAGGCGGCCTATGGCGAGCGCGTGAAGCTGCGCGCCCGCCGGCAAGCGCAATATCGCGCGCTGCGCGACCGGCCGTGCGTGACCAAGGACGGCTGCGCCATCTCCTTGATGATCAACGCGGGCCTCACCATCGACCTGCCGCATATCGAGGAGACCGGCGCCGCGGGCGTCGGCCTGTTCCGCACCGAATTGCAGTTCATGGTCGCGGCCTCGTTGCCGCGCACCAACGAGCAATATTCGCTCTATCGCGCCGTGCTCGACGCCGCCGGCAAGAAGCCGGTGACCTTCCGCACGCTCGATATCGGCGGCGACAAGGTGTTGCCGTATATGCGCAACATCGACGAGGAAAACCCCGCGCTCGGCTGGCGCGCCATCCGGCTCGGCCTCGACCGGCCCGGCCTGCTGCGCAGCCAGGTGCGCGCGCTGCTGCGCGCCGCCGGCGGCCGCGAACTGCGGCTGATGTTTCCGATGGTCGCCGTCGTCGAGGAGTTCGACAAGGCCAAGGAACTGGTCGAGATGGAGCTCACGCATCTGCGCCGGCACGGTCACGCTCTGCCCGAGCGCGTGCATGTCGGCACGATGCTGGAAGTGCCTTCGCTGCTGTTCCAGCTCGACGAGCTCCTGGAGCGGGTCGACTTCCTCTCGGTCGGCTCCAACGACCTGATGCAGTTCCTCTATGCCGCCGACCGCGGCAACACCCGCGTCTCGGACCGCTTCGATCCGCTGTCGACGCCGGTGCTGCGCGCGCTCAAGGACGTCGTCGACAAAGCCAAGAAGCACAACAAGCCGGTCGCCTTGTGCGGCGAGCTCGCCTCGCAGCCGATCGGCGCGCTGGCGCTCGCCATCCTCGGCTTCCGGCAGATGTCGCTGTCGCCGTCGGCCGTCGGCCCGGTGAAGGCGATGCTCGTCGACCTCGACTGCCGGAAGGGCGAAAAGGAAATCCTGCCGCTTCTCGAGCAGCCGATCGGCAGCGTTTCGATCCGCCACAAGCTCGAAAGCTTCGCCGCGGCCGAAGGTTTGCAGCTATAGCAATGCTCATGGAGACGTGTGCCCGGTCCCGCGCCGGGCAGCCGCGTCTTCTTGTTCGAACGGATTGACGTGGATGGCGCCGGAAGTCGGGCTTGCCGGGCTTCCGCATGGGGCACTACCCCATGTCGGGTATACCCGACATGGGGTGACGCGCCCGGCCATGACGAACTGATAGGAACACGCCTTGGCTTCCCTGCCGGAACATCGACTCGACGCCCTGCTCTCGCGCCACGCGATGCTGGAGCGCGAGCTGTCGACCAACCTGTCCCCGGACGATTACGTCAAATCGTCGCGCGAGTTCTCCGAACTCGGCCCCGTCGTCGGGGCGATCAAGGCCTATCGCGCCGCCAATGCCGAGATCGCCGACCTCGACGCGATGATCAACGACGCCTCGGTCGATCCGGAAATGCGCACCATGGCGGCGGCTGAAAAGCCCGCCCTCCAGGAGAAGCGCGAAAAGCTCGAACACGACATCCGCATCGCGCTCCTGCCCAAGGACGCGATGGACGACCACTCCGCGATCCTGGAAATCCGCGCCGGCACCGGCGGCGACGAAGCGGCTCTGTTCGCGGGCGACCTGTTCCGCATGTACGAACGCTACGCCAGCAAGCAGGGCTGGAAGACCGAGATCATGTCGCTGAGCGAGGGCACCAAAGGCGGCTTCAAGGAAATCGTCGCCTCGGTGCAGGGCCGCGGCGTGTTCGCCAAGCTGAAGTTCGAGTCGGGCGTGCACCGCGTGCAGCGCGTGCCGGACACCGAGGCCTCGGGGCGCGTGCACACCTCGGCGGCCACCGTCGCCGTGCTGCCCGAGGTGGAAGACGTCGACATCGCCATCGATGAGAAGGATCTGAAGATCGACACGATGCGCGCCAGCGGCGCCGGCGGTCAGCACGTCAACAAGACCGAATCGGCGATCCGCATCACCCACATACCGAGCGGCATCGTGGTCTACGTGCAGGAAGAGCGCTCGCAGCACAAGAACAAGGCACGCGCCATGACGATGTTGCGCGCGCGGCTCTACGACCAGCAACGCTCCAAGCTCGACAGCGAGCGCGCGGCCGAGCGGCGCGGCCAGATCGGCTCCGGCGATCGTTCCGAGCGCATCCGCACCTACAACTTCCCGCAAGGGCGCGTAACCGACCACCGCATCAACCTGACGCTCTACAAGCTGCCGCAAGTGATGGAAGGCGAAGCGCTCGGCGAAATGATCGACGCGCTGGTGACCGAGCATCAGGCGGAATTGCTGGCCGCCGAAGGCGCCACGTGATGAAGTGGTGCGCCGTTTCCGCTGCGAACCGATAGAACGCGGGCGGTACGGCGGAGCAACCCATGCGCATCATTCCCGGCTTGAAAGACGGCGCCTCCATCGAGGAGGCCGTGCGACTCGTCGCGCAGATGTTCAAGCTGGCCGGCATCGACGAGGCGCTCGTCGACGCCCGCGTGCTGATCGGCCATGCGCTCAAGCTCAGCCGCGCGCAATTGCTCTCGCAAGCCGACCGCCTTCTTGAAGCGCGCGAGGTCAACGCCATTTCGGCCTTGGCGGCGCGGCGGCTGCAGCACGAGCCGGTGTCGCGCATCCTCGGCCACCGCGAGTTCTGGGATCTCGATCTCTATGTGAGCCCCGACGTGCTGGTGCCGCGGCCGGAAACGGAAACCATCGTCGAGGCCGCGCTTGACACCGTCCTTCACGCCGGCGCGCGGCAGGAGAAGCTGCGCATTCTCGACATCGGCACAGGCACCGGCGCGCTGCTGCTGGCGCTGCTGCAGGAACTGCCGAATGCCGTCGGCATCGGCAGCGACATCAGCGAGCGCGCGATCGCCGTCGCGCGGGGCAACGCAGAACGCAACGGATTGGCCCCGCGCGCGCGCTTCGTCGTCTGCAACATGGCGGACGGGATCGAAGGCCCGTTCGACCTCGTCGTGTCCAATCCGCCTTACATTCCGCACGCGGAAATCGCGACATTGATGCCGGAGGTGCGTGACTACGATCCGCCCCTCGCGCTCGACGGCGGTACTGACGGACTGGATGCCTATCGCGCCATCGCGCGCGACGCCCAGCGTCTATTGGCGCCGCACGCCCCTGTGGTCGTCGAGCTCGGTATCGGCCAGGAATCGGCAGTTACCGCGCTTTTCCAGCAAGCAGGCTTAACGGTGACGCCGGCGCGCGCCGATCTCGCCGGAATTGCACGCGCTCTGGTTGCCCAAAAGGCGTCATGAGGAACCGGCATTGGCGCCCTGCTTAAATGCAGAGCTCCGGATATAGCGAAAAAACCACTTGGATTATCGCGTCGGAACGACTAGCTTCCAGTCACGGAATCGACCCGTTGGGTTGCATCGCCTGAAACCCGGAGCTGCTAGGGCTCTGCGAGGCGGCGGCGCGAGGCGGATGACGAAAAAGCCGACTTAAGCGAAAGACGGCAGCGAAAACCGCCAGCAAAACGGGTCTGGACGCTTCACCGGTTGGGCGCATCACCATTCTGAAAAGAGAGCGATGCGCATAACGAGAGATTGGCAACGCCGCGGAAATACTGCGGCTATGGGGTTGCTGCGGTCAAAGCGGTATCGGTAGCGCAAAACAATCGTCCATTGGCGCGGACACGAGGCAGGTCCGGCTGCGCCATAACATTACGTGTGGACTTGCGGTGTGAATGACGTGCATTCGGCGATGAGCGCCACGACAGAGTGAAAGGTCGGCGAACAGGGACATCATGAGAAACGGTCAGAAGCGCATGCGGGGTCGCAATAACGGCGGCGGCCACCGTAAGAGCCAGAATCCTTTGACGCGCGTCTACGAGTCGAACGGGCCCGACGTTAAAATCCGCGGCACTGCCTCTCACATCGCTGAAAAATACATTCAGCTTGCGCGCGACGCGCAGAGCTCCGGCGACCCGGTCGCGGCTGAAAACTACTATCAGCACGCCGAACACTATTTCCGCCTGATCGCCGCCGCGCAGGAGCAGTTCAGGCAGCAGAATCCCTACTACGCGCAGCAGCAGCAGCCGGGCACCCCGCAGGGCGCCGCTGACGACTTCGACGGCGACGAAGAAGAAGGTCAGGGCACCTTCATGGGTCAGAACGAGCCGAGCTACGCGCCGCAGCCGCAGCCTTATCTGCCGCGCGATGCGCAGCCCTTCCCGCCGCGCGATCAGCAGCAGCATGCACGTCCGCAGCAGCAGGCGCCGCAGCAGCAGCCTTATCCGCAGCCGTCCGAAGGCGACGCGACGGGCCTTCCCGCATTCATCACGGGCGGCGGTCAGCCGCAGCCGGTGAACGGCAGCAACGGTCATGAGCAGGCCGCGGGCGAGCGCGGCGAGCGCTTCGGTCATCGCCGGCGCCGGCGCCATCGCGGCGGCTTCCGTGGCGAACGGCAGGACTTCGCCGGCCAGAGCGAAGGCGGCGAGCCGACGCAGGCCGAGTGATCTTCTCCGATCTCTTTACGCCCTGAGACCATCCCGTCACCCCGAGACGGTCGCGCGACGCGCGGCTCTCGAAGGGTGACGGTTTCGCGTTCGGGCGAATGTTTTTTGAGGCTCGCGTGCGTGGCACGCCGCGCTTCAGGATAACGGATCGAGCTTCGTTCTCGCCGTCGCGCCAGGCGACGGCGCCAAGGCCGGTTCGAGGGACGGCACGAGCCGCCGCTTCTCCCGGCGCGCCGGAATGGCGCGATAGACCTGCTTCACCGCTTCAACGAGATGCACACCCGCGAACGGCGCCGACAATGTCGCGCCGGTGCGCTCCCATGCCGCGGCCGAACGCAAGAACCAGCCGCGCTCGATCGGCGGCACGTACAGCGCTTCGTCCCATCCGGTCGGCGTGAACCACGTCTCGCGCAGAAGCTGATTGATCTGCGGCCGTGAATAAGGCCGGCCATGCCCGAATGGCGTCGTATCCATGCGCGCCCACAGACCGCGGCGATTCGGCACGACGACCAGGAGCCGTCCGCCCGACGCGAGCACGCGCCACACCTCGCGCAGCAGCGCGCCGGGATCGTGTGTCATCTCGAGCGCATGCACGAGCAGCACGCGATCGACCGCCGCATCGGGCAGCGGCAATTCATTCTCGTCGACGAGCGCCGACAGCGCCGGCCGCGACGTCGGCCATTTCACCACGCCCTGCCCCGCCGGCATGAAGGCAAGGCAGCGCTCCGCCTCCTCGCGGAACAGGCCGAGATAAGGGCTCGCGTAACCGATACCGACCACGCGCTGGCCGGCGGTGTCCCGCCACTGGGAGCGGATGGCGCGGCCGATGAAGCGGCGCGCCACCACACCGAGGCGCTGACCGTAGAAATTGCGCAGGTCCACGACGTCGATCGACATGGCCTCAAATTATCACAAATCGCGGCGACAAAATGCTACCGGCAGCGGCGCGCCAAGGTGCACCTGTCTTGGTCCGCATGATACGGTTAATGTTCTTTGCGACAGACGAGGATGATCCATGCCCGCGGAAACCCGCCTTTTCATGTGCCGATCCGACAATTTCGGGGTGCTGCTGCATGACCCCGCGACCGGCGCCACCGCCGCGATCGATGCGCCGGAAGCCGCGCCGATCGAGAAGGTGCTGCAGGAGACCGGCTGGAAGCTCACGGACATCCTGGTCACGCATCATCACGCCGACCACACCGACGGCATCGAGGAACTCAAGGCCAAGTACAAGTGCCGCGTCGTCGCGCCGGCCGGCGAAG
>Ga0180220_1002128_pt1 | contig 13304 bp, 12 predicted proteins | sample eDN5th37CBELigBY_FD_151335 | JGI IMG/M metagenome (GOLD analysis project Ga0180220, IMG submission 151335) | Enriched backyard soil microbial communities from Emeryville, California, USA - eDNA 5th pass 37_C BE-Lig BY (version 2) (version 2) | ecosystem: Environmental > Terrestrial > Soil >... | reverse complement strand
CCGCGGCGCTCCACTTGCGCCGCCCGCGGTTGTCGCTCATTGTTGGTCCTCCAGGCTCTCATCATCGTACCCTGGAGGAGGCCGACTTCTAACCTACCCGCTGTGCCATTTGGGCTGACACACTACACAGTGAACCCGTTCCCATCAGGGTGACCGCCTCGGTCAAAGTACACGTCGATACGGGCAACGGTTTCTAGACGTGAAGCGGCACAATGAGCGACACGGTCAACCTCCATCCGTTCGTCCTCGATGCCGACGAGGGCTTCTCAGGCACCGACTCGCGAGGGCGCTGGTCAGATATAGGGTGGCATCTTCAGGGACACTTTCAAGAAGGACTACTTATACCGAATTTCGTTGTAGGCTAACCGTTGGCCGCGGCCCAGCCGAAGCCGACCGCCCCGCGGACGGTTTCGGGGTGGTCCATCAACCAAAGGCACCGCTCGATTAGCGAATTCCGCAACCCCTCCAAATCGTTGAACCCTTCGTTGGCCACCGCCTCCCGCACCAGCGGCCAGAGCGGCTCAACCGGTTGCAGCTCGGGCGTGCGCGACGGCAACCGGTGCAAGAGCACGTTGGGGGGGACCGCCAACCGCTTCGCCACGCGCCAGCCGGCGTTGTCGACCAGAACCACCAGAAGCTTGCCGCCCTCCGGGTCGGCCCAGCGGGCGAATTCGCTCAGAGCCGCCCCCATCCAATCCGCGTTCACCGTCGGCAGAAGCAGCTCCAAGCTTCGCCCGCTGGCCGGATGGGCGAAACCATAGACATACAGCCATTCGTATTTGGTTCGGCCGAACGCCTCCGGCCGCCGCCCCTTGATCGCCCAGACCCGCCGGGCGATCGGCTTGAGCCCCAGCCGCGCCTCGTCCTCGGCCCAGACTTCGACCGTCTTATCGGGATGCTCACGTCGGAGCCGGTCGACCCGCCCGGCCAAGGCGTCTTTTCCACGCCCGCCGAGTGGCGGGCGTGGCGGCCTCCGGATGGTGGGGACGGGGAACTTGCAGCGAAAAACCCAGACCGCGCAGCCAACGCCAGCCGGTCGACTTGTTGACGCTCACGCCCCAGCGCTCGCCGACGTAGGCGGCCACCTTCGGGCCGGTCCAGAGGCCGCCATCCGGCGGCGCGTGTTGCAGGGCGTCCCACAGGTCGACCTGTTGGTCGACCGTGAGCTTCTCGCGGCCGCCGTTGGTCAGCTTGCGGCGATCAACCAAGCCGTCGGGGCCCTCGGCGTTCCACCGCTTGATGAGGGATCGGACCCAGCCGGCCGACAGACCAAGCGCCTCGGCAACCTCGGCGGCGGCCGGCGGATCAACCGGCCTGGTCAACAGGCGAAGGGCCTCCCAGTGGGTCTTCTCCAGACCCGACCGGCAGGCCCGGCAGCGGGCGGCTATCTCTTCGTGCGTCAAATGCGGCGAGATGGGGAGTCTGGGGTGCGCCATGACGGGGCCTCCTGAAGAATGCCTACGTCATTATACCGCCGCTGATTCGCGAGATTCCGTATGATTGGGGCCAACAGACGTTGCAGCGCGCGGCGAACCATCGGCAGTGTGATCGCGACCGCGGCCGACGGTTTGATCGCGGTCGCGGCGCGCCCCCCTTTTTGCCCGCGCGGGGCCGCGCCCGGCGGGCTCGATGTTGTTCCAGGGTGAGGAACCCAAAGGCCGGCATCACCAGGCACGCGTGATGGTGGAAGCCACGCCATGAGCGGCCCTCGTGGTGGTCCAAGCCCAACTCCTCCTTCATCTGTTGGTGGCCCAACTCCACCGGCCAGCGGCTCCGCCACAGCCGCGCGGCCCGGAGGAGTTTGGTCCGCGCCGGCAGGTTGCTGAAGGCGTACTTCAATTTGCCGTCGGCCTGCTCCTCAATCAACAACCAGAACGGCTCGGCGTCGGCGCACGCGCCGGTCCTCCAGCCTCCGGCCGGCCAGACCCGCGGTCAGGCGAATTGGCCCCGCATCGGCCCCTTGGTCCCCTCGCGCCAAGTCACCTCCCGCCTCGTCGTCCGGGCCGCCAGATCCCTCAAGTTCATCGGCGAAGTCGCCTCCGCGCCCGGCCCCCGGTCTCGGCCGACCGATCGACCGGCCGGGCGGAGCCCACGCGGGCTTCCGGGCGAAGACGACCCTGTCGTCGGTCACGCCGACAGATGTAGCTCAGGCCCCGCTGGGCCAGACCGTCGCGGAACGGCCCCGAAACGCCGTAACCGGCGTCGGCCACCACGATTCGGCCGGGCAACCCCTCGGCCCGCGCTCGATCGAGCAACTCCAAGGCGATCCGGCCCTTGCTCAATCGACGCCGCTCCTCCTCGGGCACGCCGGCTTTGTCGAGTCGGGCCGGGTCGTCGAGCCAGGAATTGGGCAAAAAGAGCCGCATGTCCAACGGAAAGTGGGCCTTCGCGGTGGCGTAATGGACGCTGACGGCGCATTGACAGTTGGCCACCTTCCCCAGCGCGCCGCAGTGCCGCCGAGCCACGCCGACGGAGTGCGTCCCCTGCTTGGGCAAGGTCGTGTCGTCGATGATGAAGATTCCCGACCGGCGGGCGAATTGCTTGGCCATCATGGCCCGATACCGCTTCAGCGCCGCGCGCTCGTTCCAGGTGCTTTGCCCAAGGAACTGTTGCAGCGCCTGTTCGGGGTCGGCGACGTCGAGGTCGGGAGGCAACGGCGCGGGCGGCCATCGGCTCGACGTTTTTGCGATCGCCGTCCTGGAGTAGGTCGTGAAGGTGGACGCCGCGCCAGCGAGCTTGCCGCGCGGTTGAAGTCGTCGCGGAAAGCGGCGACGTAGTCGGCGAGCCGGCCGAGGACGGCGGGGGCGGGTTCGGGAGCCTGAGTGCGATTCATGCCATCCCTACGATCCCGCCCACCCTCGCGTTCGCAAGAATTAACGGAGTAGTACTCGCGGGTTCGGCGGGGCGACGCCCTCCTCACTGGAACCATCCTTCGCGGTCGGCCTCCTTGAAAGCGGGATCGGCTCGGGTCATCGGCTCACTCGCCGAGGTCATGGAGATCCGGCTACAATGGAGGCGTTCTCGCGCGAACCGACCCCGCGCGCTCACGGTCTCTTCGAGGCCGTATTCGGAAGATGCGCGATTCGGGTCGGCCTCCAGTGTCACATGTTGCCTGCATCCAACATACTAAGCATTGCGAGGGCGCGGATCATCGGGAAGATGATCTTACACAACCAGACTTCGAATAGGGATGAGGTCGACCCCGGTCGGGATCAGCGCGCTTTGGAGCCGCGCGTTGGTTTTCATCGGGGCGATGTCAAGGGAGTCCAAATGATGGGACCTCCGGTTCGAGTCGTCTGCCGGGGCTGCTTGAGAAGCGTGGAGATCGACCGAGTTGGAGACTCTCATCCGACCGGGGATTGCCCGTATTGTGGTCAGCCGGTTGACAGTCGTTTGGCCAAGAGCGGTCCGGGCGAGGAGTTGGATTCCATTCTCGACTCGCGCGAAACGACGTTGGGGGAGTCGGGCCGCGCCCGCGATTGGACCGCGACGTGGAGCCGGGGTTCGCTGGGCCGACTCGGTCGGTTTCAGCTTCGGGAGAGGCTGGGCGACGGGGGGTTCGGCGAGGTCTATCTGGCCTATGACCCAAGGCTCGATCGCGACGTGGCCATCAAAGTCTTGCGCGACGCCAATCCCAGCGAGCGGGCCATGGAGCGGTTCTTCCGAGAGGCGAGGGCCGCCGCTCGGCTCGACCATCCCAATATCGTCGGAGTATACGACGCCGGATTTGACAAGGGGCGCTGTTGGGTCGCCTATCAATATGTTTCCGGGCGTCCGCTCTGGCGGCATCGGGATTATCATCGAATCACGCCGATCGCCGCGGCCCGGATATTCCGCGATCTAGCCCGAGCCGTTGATTACGCCCATCAGCGGGGGGTCGTGCATCGCGACCTCAAGCCCGCCAATATCTTGATCGACGACCTCGGCCGTCCCCGGTTGATCGACTTCGGCCTGGCCAGGCGACCCGACCTCGATTCCGACCTGACGCGCGACGGCGCGGTGGTCGGGACTCCCGCCTACATGAGTCCCGAGCAAGCGCTCGGTCTTGGTCGCCAAGTCGACGAGCGAAGCGACGTGTTCAGCCTCGGAGTCATCCTCTACGAGACGCTTTCGGGCAAGCGCCCCAACTTCGCCTCGACTTGGAAGGCCGACGCCGGCTCGACTCGCCACGGTCGCGAGGCCGACCACGCGCCCTTCGGCCTCTCCGACGCCGATGGCGCGATTCCTCCTGGTCTCGACCGCATCCTCGAGCGCGCGACCGCCGACCTGCCGAGTGAGCGTTATCCGACCGCCGGCGCGCTCGCCGATGATCTGGAGGCCTGGTTGCTCGATCGGGAAAAAGCCAAGCCGCGGCGGCCTTCGCTGATTGGAGCTTCGCTCGTGGCCGCCGTCGTAATCCTCGCGATGTTGGGCGCGTGGCGAAGTCTGTCCCCGCCCTCGCGATCCGAGCCCAAACCGGGACCGGCCGCTCATTCGGACGCGTTTGCCGGGTCGCCATCGCGGGCCATCGCAACCGGCGCTTCCCTCGAAATCCGAGCCGCGCCTCTCGTTCCGAAGGGTGTTCCGTTCGTGGGGAACCTGAAAAAGAAGCGGTACCATCTCGCCGAATGCGAAGACGTCAAATTGATGTCGCCGTCGAACATCCATCCGCTTCAAGACGTCGATCAGGCGGAGACCAGGGGTTTGAAGCCTTGCGAGAATTGTCGGCCCTCCGCTCGGGATGTCTCCGAGAAATCCTGAATTTCGGCGCCGATGAGGCGGGCGAACGGTCCCGTCGCCTTGTCCCCTTGCTTGGTTTCTCCTTACAATCGCTCATTGAGCGATGATTGGCGAGGCGACAGATTTGCGAGAGGATCGGCGATGTCCAGCGAAACGTCCACTTCGACCCAGCCCACAACCTCCGGCTCCCAGGCTCAGGCTCCTTCCACGGAGCGGGGGCGTCGGCCGGCTTCCGAGGAGGTTCCCGCGACGCTCGTTCCCGAGTCCGGCTGGCATTTCCTCCACCTCTTTTATCGAGTGGACCGCGACCGCCTGCGAGGTTTCTCCGAGGAGGAGCGACGGGCCGGGCGCGAGGCCTTGGTCGAGGCCCTTGGGGCGAAGAAGCCCGGGGCCGTCGAGCAGCTTCAATGCTTCGCCGTTCCCGGCCACAAGGCCGATTTCGGCGTCATGATCGCGGGCCCGGATCTGAAGGCCCTGCACGCGCTGGAAACCTCGATTCAGGCGTCTCCGCTCGGCGGGGCCCTGATTCCGACCTACTCGTTCTATTCGATCACCGAGGTTTCCGAGTACGTCCCCGACGCCGAACAGTACGCGGCCATCCTGCGCGACCGCCAAGGGCTCGACCCCGAAAGCGACATGTTCAAGGCGAAGGTCGCCTCCTACTCCGAGCGGCTTGGGCCGATGAACCAGCATCGGCTTTACCCCGAGTTTCCGGAATGGCCCTGCTTCTGCTTCTATCCGATGAGCAAGATGCGCGACGGCGAGCAAAATTGGTATCTGCTCCCGTTCGAGACCCGGTCGGAATTGATGGCGGCGCACAGCCGGTCGGGGATGCTCTTCGCCGGCAAGGTCAGCCAGGTCATCACCGCCTCCACCGGCATCGACGATTGGGAGTGGGGCGTGACGCTCTGGTCCCGCAACCCGGTCTACCTCAAGGACATCGTCTACACGATGCGGTTCGACGAGAGCTCCGCGAAGTATGGGCTCTTCGGTGAGTTCTACTTCGGCTACATCCTTCCCCCCCGCGAACTGGTCGAGACTCTACGGGTCTAGAGCGGCGAACGATCGCTCGGCGTCGGTCTCGGAGGACTCGGATTCGGGAGGGCGAGGAGCCTCGCCCTTCCGTGGAGATCGCGCCTTGCGTAACCGATCGCCGTTCTAGGCGTCCGCGTCCGGGGCGGTTGCCTGGCCGTCGTCCATCGAGTCGAGAAGGGCCGCCAGTTCGGCCCGCTCGACGGGCTTGACCAAATAATAATGGAAGCCGGCGTCCTTGGCTCGAGCCTCGTCTTCGTAGCCCGTGATGGCGATCAGCTTCGCGTCGCTCTCGCGCCGCAAGATGGCCGCCACCTCGTAACCGCTCATGCCGGGGAGCCCGATGTCGAGGACGACGACGTCGGGCTTGAGGGCGCGGGCCGTCTCCAGAGCGCTCGGTCCGTCGCGCGCCACTTGAGCGTCGTTGCCGTCGAACCGAAGCAAGAGGGCCAGGCTCTGGGCGGAGTCGGCGTCGTCTTCGACGATCAAGATCCGCCGGGACTTTTTGACCGGTTGGGCGGCCTCGGTGGGGAAAGAGGGCGCGAGGTCCTTGGCTTCGCCGATGACCGGCAACCTCACGATGAACTCGCATCCCTCGCCCGGTCCCTCGCTCTCAACCGAGACGGTTCCACCGTGGAGTTCGACGAGGTTTTTGACCAGGGCCAAACCAATGCCCAATCCCCCCTGAGTGCGGGTCATCGAGTGGTCGGCCTGCGTGAACAGGTCGAAAATCTTCTCCCCGAGCTCCGGCGAGAGGCCGACGCCCGAGTCGCGCACGCGGACCACGATCTCATGGTCTTCGCGTTCGCCGAAGAGGCGAATCTTCCCTTCCGGCCACGTGTAGCGCGCCGCGTTGGTCAGCAGGTTGATGAAGATCTGTTGGAGCCGGATGGGATCCGCGTCGACCAAAACGCCCGCGATCGGTTCGAGGGCGAGCGTTAGCTCATGACGGCGCTCGTCGATCAGTGAGCGAACGTCCTGGACCGCGTTGTTCAAGACCTCGTCGAGGACGGTGGGGCGCTTCTCCAGAACGAGCTTGTCCTTGGCGACTCGCGACACGTCGAGCAAATCGTCGATCATTCGCTTTAGGCTGGCGACCTGCCGCTGAATCGTCCGCGTGGCCGACGAGACGATGGGATCCTCCGATCCCAGTTGATGCTCGAGCACAAAGACCGAGTTGAGAATCGGCGATAACGGGTTGCGCAGCTCGTGCGCCAGCATTGCCAGAAAGTCACTTCGGCGATGATCGAGCTCGAGCAACTCGTCGGTTCTTTGGCGCAGCGCGTCCTCCATCATCCGTTGCTCGGTGAGATCGCGGAAGACCTTCACGAAACCTCTGGGGGCTCCGTCTTCGGATCGAAGCACGTGAAGAAGCCCGCTTCCCCAGAATCGCGTGCCGTCCTTGCGCGCGTGCCAGCGCTCGTCCTCGGCCCTGCCCGCGCTGAGCGCGCCGCCAAGCTCCCTTTCGGGGACTCCCGCCTCCACGTCCTCGGGCGTGTAGATAATCGATGAGGGGCGACCGAGCGCCTCCTCCTCGGAGTAGCCCAGCAGCCGCTCCGCGCCGGAGTTCCAACTCGCGATGTTCCCCGCCGAGTCGAGGAGGATGATCGCGTAATCCTCCACCGTTTCGACCCAGGCCCTCAGCAAATCATCGGTGTTGCTCATGGGACGTTTTAATGTGCTCGGCGATTCGTTCGACGAAACCGAACTCCGCGGGTCAACGATCGGCGACCGACCGGATTCGAATAATGGGATGCCGTGATCCTTCGACTTGTTGATGAAACGTCGCGAGCGGCTTTGACGAGGGGCGGATCCCATCGCGACGATGGAAGGAAGAGGGCGCCCACCGTCCTTGTCGCTCCGCGGAACGAAAGTCATGTTACGCTAGACCACGCCTCATTGGAAAGTCAACCAAACCACTCGCCGAGACCGACGCGCCACGCCGACGGCAATTTCGGAGCGAAGATTTTCGAGGACGCGAATGGATCACGTCAACCCGCCGGATCTGATCTTGGCGAGCGGCTCGCCGTACCGGAAGGCGCTTCTGGAGCGTCTGGGAATCGCGTTTCGCGTCGCGAGGCCCGACTTCGACGAGACCGCCTTCCCCGCCGAGGGGCTCTCCCCACGAGGCTTGGCCGAGGCGTTGGCGGTCGGCAAGGCGCGGAGTGTCCAGGAGCGCGAGCCCCGCGCGGTCGTCATCGGCTGCGATCAGCTCGTGAGCCTCGACGGACGGATTCTTGGAAAGCCGGGGACCGTCGAGCGCGCGGTCGCTCAACTCGCGGCGATGTCCGGGCGCGTCCACGAACTGATCACGGCCATGGTCGTCGTCGGACCCGACGGACAATTCGCGCATACCGACATCTCACGGTTGCGAATGAGAAACCTCGATCGATCCCAGATCGAGCGTTACGTCGCGAGCGACGACCCCCTCGACTGCGCGGGAAGTTACAAGCTCGAAGGACGAGGCGTCGCCTTGTTCGACCGAATCGAAAGCGACGACGCCACCGCGATCACGGGTCTTCCGCTGCTGGCCCTAATTCGGATCCTCGAGCATTTGGGGTATGTCGTCCCCTGAGGATCGATGAGAAGGCGGCTTGGGGGTTAGGCTAGGCTTCGTCGCCGGGTCGATCGCCGCGGGGCTTGACGCCGAGCACTTTGTCGATCGACCGAACAAGTTTTTCCATGGCGAACGGCTTGCGGATGTAGTCTCGGACGCCCAGCATCTCCGCGTAGGCGCGATGCCGGCTCCCTTCGTTGCCGGTGATCATGATCGTGGGGATCAAACCACCCGGGCGGCTGCGAAGCTTCTCAAGCACGAGGAAGCCGCTCTTTTTGGGCATCATCATGTCGAGGATCAACAGGTCGGGATCCTCGCGCTCGGCGACCATGAGTCCCGCGTTGCCGTCGCGGGCGACGAGGATCCGATAGCCCTTGTTTTCCAGGATCGCGCGCATCGACTCGACGATTTCGTGATCGTCGTCGACTAGTAAAATAGTGCGTTGTTGGGGGTTCATATTCTAGGCTCTCGAAATCGATCGACCCGGCTTGCGGAGGCTCCCGCGAATCGACTTCAGTGTAGCCCCGCGCCGGCGGTCGGGCAAGTGGAGGGAGCGGCCCGGTCATTCCGAGATGTCGCCACGCGATGATTCGGCCGAGTCGGTGAATGCCGGGATGGCGCGCCGAAAAGGTCGGATGTCACTTCCCCGGGGGCGATCCGGCGTCCATAATTAATGGAAGAAGCATGCATCTTGCGGCGAAGAGCCGAGAGGGTCGGGGCGAATGGCCCGTCGGCGGCGCTCGGCGACCTCGGCGAAAGGAACCAAGCGCGATGAAACCTTGGAAAGCGTTGCTGTGCAGTCTCGGACTCTCGGGGCTGTTTCTCTTCGGCGCGGTGGGCTGCGGCGGCGGGGATGTCCCGGACGCCGGAGCGGACGATTTGGCCGCCTTTGATGAAGCGCCGGCCGAGCCGGCCCTGCCGGCGCCCCCTCCGGCCCAGGCCGAAGCCGCCGTCGAACCGGCGGCGCCCGGCGCTCCCGAAGCGCCCGCGGCCCCCGCCGCCGTCGAGCCGGACCTGGGCGCCGAGCCGGCCGCGCTCGCGCCGGGACTCGAGGCCCCCGCCGCCAAGGCGGAGGCGAACTCGGCGACCGCAGAGATGTTGGCTCTGGCCACGAGCGCCGCGCCGCCGAGCGCCGCCCCAGTCGAGGTGGAGGACGCCCCCCCCGGCGAGCAGGACGCGAGCTTGCTCTTTCCCACTGATCCTACGGGTGAGATGGGCCAACAACTCGGCGCAAGCTCTCTCATGCCGGGTCCCGGGGGACTCATGCCCGGAGAAGGATACGGCCGTGGAGGCTTCGGTCCAGGCGGCGACCAGAACAACGAACCGGCCGATACGACCTCCCCCGACGGCGCCGTCAAGGCGTTCCTCAACGCCCTGAAGGCGAAGGATCGCGACCAGCTCGTCGAGGCCACCGCCTTGCGGGCGGTCTCGCCGATAGAGGGGGGAAGTCATCGCGAACTCTTCTCGCGGATCTCCGACTACAGCATCTCGGACGCGGAGCTCGACGACCTCGCGGCCCGGTTCGAGGGCTTCGAGGTGGCCGGGTTCAACCAAGTCAAGAGCACCGGACGGCTCGGAGTCACCGTTCGGAAGCAAGATGAGGACGGCGGCTGGCTGCAGAGAACCATCACCGTTCGCAAGGAGAAGAAGGGGTGGGGCGTGCTCGACATCTCCTCCCAGACGAAATTCAACGCCGGTTCGATGCGCGGACGAGGAACTGGCCGAGGCGGGCGCTAAACGCGGTTCGCTCGACCGCCGAGGCCGTTGACTCCTTGAAATTTTGAGAAATCTGCAACGCCGACCACTCATGCCGTGTAAAAAACACCAAGGCCCGCGCCGAAAATTTCGGCGGCGGGCCGTTTTTTTCTCAAGATTCGCTCTTGAAACGCCGGGGAGAGGCCGATTCGACGGAGATCCGGGAGTTTGGCACGCCGAGTGCGGTAGGCGGAGGTCGTTCAATTCGCCCAGGTGGTGCAATCGGTACAATTCGTCATTTCGCCCAGTTCCCAAAAAGCAGAACCACAGGAACCAAGGAAGGAGCCTGTCAGGTGATGTTCGCCTCACATCCCCATTGCTGCGGTGTTCTCGAGATGTCGGTCATGTTCTTCCAGACGTGCGGGATTTTGTGCCTGCTGCTTTATCGACTGACCTCCCGCGGGACGGCTTGGTCGAACTGGGGGCGGGTCGGTCTAATCATCTCCCTCTTCGGCCTCGGCGTCTCGGGGGCCCTCTGCGGTCGTCAGGACTCGGAATTCGCCCTGTTCGCCGGAGGAACCATGACTCTCCTCTTAATCGGCGTGACGATTGGAGGCGGCTCCGTCGATTCGATTGATGCGTCCGGCACGCTCCCCGAGCCCGGAGCCGTGTGATCTCTCGAGAATTATTTCTTCTGTAAATGCTGTCATATTAACGACTTGGATTCATCGGGGCCCCTGGGCCCCGTTTTTTTTTCGCCCAGGATTTGACCCTCCCCAAACCGCGCGCCATAGTTTCGGCGAATTGAGCTTGAAACGCTCGGTCGGCGCGCTCCTTCTCCCCTCGATGCACATCTCCTCCGTCGATCCAACCGCGCGTCTCGCTCGACGCCGCGCTTGGCGTGTTCCAAATGGAGGGACCGGGATTTTCCCACCCTCGGTTTGGATCGTCCGGCGGGCTCGGGCCTCAGGCTCTTCGCCACGACGGAACAATCACCGACCCGAACGACGCGCCCGCTCGCCGTTCGCCTTCAGGTCGAGTCGGATTCCCATGCGGGATAAGGACATGCCCAATATGGTTGGACTGAAACGGATTTCAACCGTGGTCGGTCTTCTGGCCGCGACGGCTTCGGCGGCGATGGGGCAGGGAACCACCGCCAACCCCAATCAATCCATGGCCGACTCGGTCGCCACGGCGCTTCGGAGCAGCCGGGCCCTCGCCACCACCCGGATCGAGATCGAGGCTCAAGGGGGCCTGGTGACGCTCTCGGGCGTCGCGGCCAACGCCGATTTGAAGAACGAGGCGATTCAACGCGCTCGGAGCGTGGCGGGGGTCGCCGGGATCATCGACCAACTTCAGGTGAGCGACTCGACGGTTCGGCCCGCCCAGTACGTCCCTCAGCAAGTCGCGATGGGACATCACGGGGGGGGACACCACGGCTTCGCCGGCGGCAACGTGATTGGCGGCGGGCCGATTGGGTTGGAGTCGGGCGCGGTCGGCGGTCCCATGCAGGGCGGGTTCGTCCATGACGGCGGCCCCTTGCCGGAAGGTCCGGCCGGTGGAGCGGGAGGCGGCGCGGGAGCCGTGCAGAACCCCCCGAACCACGCCTGGCCCAGCTACGCTCCGTATCCGAACTTCTCGGCGGTCGGCTATCCCACGGCCTACCCCTGGCAGGCTTGGCCGAACATTGGCCCCTTCTATCCGTACCCGGAAGTCCCCCTCGACTGGCGAGCCGTCACGCTTCGCTGGGACGACGGCATCTGGTGGCTCGACTTCAAGAAGCACTACACCCGGCCGTTCTTCACCCCCTATCCGTTCGGCCTCTTCGCTTACTGAGCGAAGTTTGACGACCAGCGAGGGGCTTCCTCAAAGGGCCGTCCGGGAACCATCCCGGGCGGCCTTTTTTTGCGCGCGGCGGGGCCCGTTCTCCTTCAGGGATGGGCGAACCCCGCGGCGACCGGCGGCGCGAGAGGCTCGGAAGCCTCGGCCTTCGCCGGCTCCGCCAAGTTCCGTCGGATGAAGTCGAGGAACAGCTTGTTGTAATGACCGCTTGCAATCCCGTGGCGCGAGCCGGGGTAGATCATCAGCTCGAAGTCCTTGCCGGCGTCCTGAAGCGCCTGGACCAGCCGCATGGTGTGGCGAACGGAGACGTTGTCGTCGATCGCGCCATGGACCAAAAGCAGCTTGCCGTGGAGGTTCTTCGCGGCGTCGACAACCGAGGTGACCGTGTAGCCTTCGGGATTGTCTTGGGGAAGTCCCATGAGCCGCTCGGTGTAGATCGTGTCGTAATCCCGCCAGTCCGTCACCGGCGCGCCGGCGATTCCGGCGGCGAAAAGGTCGGTGTGGGTCATCGCGTAGGCGGTCATGAATCCGCCGTAGCTGTGCCCGGTCATGCCGATGCGCGCCTCGTCGACGTAGGGCTTTTTCTTGAGCCAGGCGATGGCGTCTTTGATGTCCTCAAGTTCTTGAACGCCAAGCTGCTTATACGCGGTCCAGGCCGAGACGGCGCCCTTGCCGCTGGCCGACCGCGGATCCACGCGGAAGACGATGAAGCCTTCGGCGGCGAGAGCCTGATCCCAAGCTCGGCCGCCAGCCCAGGCGTTTTGGACGACCGGCGCTTGAGGGCCGCCATAGGTTGTGAACCAGACTGGATGTTTTTTGGTTGGGTCGAGATCCGGCGGCAGAATCAACTCGGCTTCAAGAGGGAAGCCGTCCCGCGCGGGGATCTGAAAGCGCGTGCGGGGGCCGAAGCGGTATTCGAGGATCCGATGGACCGGGTTGGAGTCGACCGTTCGCTCGAATCGTCCATCAACGGAATACAGCGCGGCGCGGGTGGGAGTTTCCAGGTCGGACCATGAGGCCACGAAATAACGACCGTCGGGGCTGAGGTTCGCTTGCAGGCTTCCGATTCCCGTCGAGAGCCGCTCGACCGGCCCGCCCGGCTTCACCTTGTAGAGCTGGGTCGTCATCGGGGCGTCTTTCGTGGCCGTGAAGATGAGTTCGCCCGTTTCGGGATCGACGCGCTCGATCGAACGGATCTCCCATTCCCCCTCGGTCAGTCGACCGAGCGGCTTGCCGTCGGCCGCGTGGTGATAGGCGTGTTTCCAACCGTCGCGCTCGCTGAGCCAGACGAACGCACCGTCTTTGAGGAAGGTGATGGGCGGTAGGCCGGCGATCCACGCTTTGGTCGCGTCGCGGAAGAGGACTTCGGGCTTGGCCTCCGGCTTGTCGACGGGCGCCCTGAGCAGGTCGAGCCAAGTTTGGGCTCGATCTTGAACGTAACAATAAACGGCGGTCGAGT
>Ga0180220_1002127_pt1 | contig 13305 bp, 11 predicted proteins | sample eDN5th37CBELigBY_FD_151335 | JGI IMG/M metagenome (GOLD analysis project Ga0180220, IMG submission 151335) | Enriched backyard soil microbial communities from Emeryville, California, USA - eDNA 5th pass 37_C BE-Lig BY (version 2) (version 2) | ecosystem: Environmental > Terrestrial > Soil >... | reverse complement strand
GCACCCGCACCGGCGCACAGTCCGGCTCGGGAAGCTCCTCGGACAGCAGCGCCGGTAGCCAGTAGCGGCGAAACAGTTCACCCATCGCCGTGCCCGGCCCCGTGCGCGTCAGCAGTTCGTTCTGTTCAGCTTTCATATCGGCTCACTTCGACGGCGCGTCGGCGATCGGCCGACCATTGAGCACATCGTCATACCGCTTGCGCCATTCATCATAGGTATCCAGCACCTTGGCCGGATCGATGTACACGGGGGAGAAGGCGTCCAGCTTGGGCAGGTCGCGCCGATGTGTCGTGATCTGGTGGTCCCTGGCCACCATTTGCTGTCCCTCGCTCAGCATGAATTCGTAGAACAGCATGGCCGCATGGGGATGCGGCGCCTTGCGGGCGATGCCGATGCCGTCGGTATAGGCGATGGTGGGCGCAAGCGCCACGTAGTCGATCGGCGCGCCCTCGGCCTTCTTCTGCTCGACCAGATAGCTGTACATGGTGATGGCCAAGGGCACTTCGCCCGCCACCACCATATTGGCCAGCAGCGAATGGCCGGTGCGCAGGGAAACGCCGTTCGTCGCCACCAGCCTCTGGAAGTAATCCAGGCCTTTCTTCTCGCCCATCTGCTGCATCAGGGTCATGAACCATTCCTGGTTCTTGGCCTCGATGCCCAGCCTTCCCTTCCAGCGCGGATCGAGCAGGTCTTCATAAGAAGCCGGCAGCTCGTCGCGCGATACCCGTTGCGGATTGAAGGCCTGCACGAACACATAGGTGCGCATGCCGGCCCATTCACCATGCTCGGGAAGCGCCTGCTCGATGAGCTGCGCGTGCAAGGGCGAGGACACCGGCTGCAGCAGCTTCTCGCGGTGCAGGGCCTCCATTTCGGGAGCGGGATTCTGCACCACGTCGACCACGTTCCGCCCGGCGCCGGCCTCGGCCAGCGCCCGCTGCAACACCTTGTTCTTGCCCGAGCGCCATACTTCCACCTTGATGCCGTAGCGCTTCTCGAAGGCCCCGACCAGATCCTGGACGTCTTTCTCGGCCATCGAGGTATACAGCATCAGCTTGCCCTCCTCGCGTGCGCCTTCCTGCAGGCGCTGCCCGCGGTCGGGCCCCTGGTATTGCAGGGGCGACTGTGCGGCCGCTCCCGCCGCACAGGAGATCCCCAGTGCGAGAAGCAAGCCACGCAAGAAGAAGGAAAGCGTGTTCATCGTCCGTGCGTCCCCGTTCAGGCAGCCTTCTTCAGCTTGGGATCGTCGGCGATGCAGATGCATTTGGCGGGATCGAGGCTGAGGTATACCTTGTCGCCGACGGGCGCCTTGATCGAAGGGTGGGCGCGCGCCAGCACTTCGCGGTTGCCCACCTTGATCTGCAGGTCCAGGTACTCGCCCAGGAAGACCTTGAAGGCCACCGTGCCCTCGAACACATTGGCGCCCTCGGGCCGCTGATGCTCGTGCACCCGGATGTCCTCCGGACGCACCGAGATCACGGCGGCATCGCCCTTGTTGAAGGAGTCGTAGGCGGTCGTCTTCAGCTGGCCGATGCCGGTCGAGACGCGATAGCTGTTCTCGCCTTCGTCGGGCCCTTCGACCGTCGCCTCGAGGAAGTTCGTCAGCCCTACGAAATCGGCCACGAACTTGTTGCGGGGACGCTCGTAGATGTCGCGGGGCGTGCCGATCTGCGCAATGCGTCCGGTGGACATCACCGCAATCTCGTGGGACAGCGCAAGCGCCTCGCTTTGATCATGGGTCACGTAGATGGTGGTCAGGCCCAGTTCGCGCTGCATGCGCTTGAGTTCGAAGCGCATGCGCTCGCGCAGCTTGGCGTCGAGGTTGGAGAGAGGCTCGTCCAGCAGCAGGAGCTTGGGCTCCATGACGAGCGCGCGAGCCAGCGCCAGCCTTTGCTGCTGGCCGCCCGACATCTTGGTGGCCTCGCGGTCGGCGAACTGGTCCAGGCCCACGGCCGTGAGCACGCGCATGACCTTGTCCTGGATTTCCTTTTTGCTGAAGCGCTTCGTGCCCACCTCGAGCGGAAACGCGGCATTCTGGAACACGTTCATGTGCGGCCAGATCGCGTATGACTGGAACACCATGCCGAAGTTGCGGCGGTTGGGCGCGATGAACACATTGTTGGCCGAGGAGTACACCGTGGTGCCGTTGACCGAGATCAGGCCGGACTTGGGACGCTCGAGCCCCGCGATGGAACGCAGCGTCGTGGTCTTGCCGCAGCCGCTGGGGCCCAGCAGCGTGAACAGCTTGCCTTCGGGAACCTCGAAGCAGATGTCCTGCGCGGCCTTGACGGTCTCGCCCTTTTCATTGGGGTATTCGGTGTACAGGTTTTGCACGCTCAACATGATTTGTCTCCAACTGGAATTCGTTTCTCGGTTTTGATCAGGATTCTTTGACGCCGAAGCGCTTGCCCAGGAGCTGAGCCGTCATGACCAGCAGGAAGAGGGCGATGATGAACATGACGCCCAGGGCGGAGAGCTCGACATACTGGCCGTTCTCCCACAGCTCCCAGATCATGATCGAGATGACCTCGGTGCCGGGGCTGTACAGCAGGATGGAGGTGGACAGCTCGCGTATGGACACGATGACGATGTAGATCCAGCCCGCCATCAGGCCCGGCTTGAGCAGCGGCAGGATGATGCGCCAGAACGTTGTGCCCCACGATGCGCCGCTCATGGCGGAGGATTCTTCGAGCTCCTTGTGGATCTGCAGCATGGACGTGGTGTTGTAGCGCAGGCCGTAGGGCAGGAAGCGCGTCACGTAGGCGATGAACATGATCCACATCGTGCCGTAGATGCCGATGTCGAAGTTCAGGTAGAACACCATGATGGCCAGGCCCAGCACCAGGCCCGGAAACACCATGGGCAGCGAGGCCATGTTGTCCAGCAGCCAGCGGCCGGGCAGCTTGGTCTTGACCACGATCCAGCAGATCACCGAAGTGGCCAGCATGATGATGGTCGCGCTGCCCAGGGCCAGCACCAGGCTGTTCCAGACCGAGTCCCACAGGGTCGGGTAGTCGAGCATGAAGCGATAGGCGTCGAAGGTGAGGTTCTTCACGGCTTCCATCGACGGCACGCTGTAGAACTTCTGCATCGAGGACCACACCAGCACCAGGAAGGGCAGCACCACGATCAGAAAAAAGTACACGATGAAGATCGCGGCGGTGAGATAGCGCCATTTGCCCAGGTCCATGGCGCGCGGGCGATAGCCCTTGCCCGTGACGGTGGAGTATTTGTTGCCCCGGCTGGACAGGCGCGACTGCAGGTAGACGCCGACCGTGGTGATGAGCAGCAGGGTGACCGCATACGACGAGGCCAGGCCCACTTTGCTGGGATACTGGTGGATCGCCTGGTAGATAGACGACGTGAACACCTGGATGCCCACCGGCAGCCCCAGCAGCGCCGGCACCTCGAACGACTCGATGGCGCGCACGAAGAGGATGAGTATGGTGGCGAAAATGGCCGGCCAGGTCAGCTTCAAGGTGATGCGCCAGGCAATCTGGCGCACGCTCGCGCCGCTCATCAATGCCGATTCCTCGAGCGAGGGATCCATGGAGCGGAACGCCGCCGTCATGATCAGGAAGGCCATGGGCGAATAATGCAGGCCTTCGACCCAGATCATGCCCCACATCGAGTAGACGTTGATGAACACGTAGTCGGTGTCGAACCAGTTCTGCAGCAACAGGTTGAAGATGCCTATCTTGGGACTGCCCAGCAGAATCCACGACACCGTGAAAAGAATGCCGGGAATGATCAGCGGGATGATGGACAGCGCGAAGAACAGCGACTTGAACGGCGTGTTGGTGCGCTCGTTCATCCACGCCAGGCCGGTGCCCACCACGAAGGCCAGCGCCGCGGTGCCCGTGGCGAACCATATCGAATTGCCCAGCAGGCGCAGCGTTTCGACGCTGGTGTAGGCGTCGGCGTAGTTGGCCAATGTGAATTCCGCCGGCGCCGTCGCCGTCTGAGGCGTGTAGAAGCTTTGCCACAGCAGAAAAAACAAGGGCATGAGAGCCAGATAGGCGACCCCTATCACACAGACCCCAATGATGATCCATTTCAAGTCCAAGCGCCGCCATAGGGGAGGCTTGGCTTCCGGTCGCACGTGTCCTTTGGCGACTACTTCCATTGCTGCGTCTCCTTGCTGAAGAGCTCGGATGCCCTGTATCCGGCCTCAGTTTCTGATTGAGTGATTTATGTTCTGCTATACGGATCGTCGGTCTGTATAGTAGACCTGGGCTAATTTACCAACGCTTTAAGGCGGTGTCAATAAAAAATGACCCATGCCCAAGCCGTAAGAAGAAACTTAAAATCTTCTTAAAAACCGCATGAAATGGGGCTCCACGCAATATACTCAGCACTCTGAATATCAGGCCGGGCAACATTGGTGGACGAGGAAAAACGCCGCTCAGCCCCGTTTTCCGTAGTGATAGTCCCAGACCTTGCGCAGCAGGTGGGGCTTCCACAGGTTGCGTGAAATGGTGTCCACCTGTTCCGCATCGAGGACCGTCACCGTTCCCAACCGGGACGCCATGTACTGTTTCTGGGCGGTTTCCTCAAGGTAAACCCCTAGAACGAAAGCCTCGACAATATCGCCGCCGGCCGCCACCGCGCCGTGGGACTTGAGCATCACCACCCGGCTGTCGCCCAGGCACTCGGCCAGTTCCTCCCCCAATGGCCGCGTATTGATGGAAGCCGTCTTGGGAAAAACCGGAATCGGTCCGAGCACCGCGGCCTGCATGATGACGGGCAGCACCGGCTGGCCCGCCATGCTGAACAGGGTGGACCAATAAGGATGGGTATGCACCACCGCGTTGACGTCCGGCCGGCGCCGGTAGGTCTGCGCGTGGATGTGGAACTCCATGGGCGGCACGGCATCGCCCTCGATGAGATTGCCGTCCAGGTCGATGGTGACGATGTCGTCCACCGTCAGCGCGCTGCGCACCGACCTGCCCGAATTGATCAGCATGCGATCGCCCGGCAGCCTGGCGCTGAAGTGCCCATTGAAGTCGATGATGCCGGCCCGTTCCATCATCGTGATGGCATCGACCAGCATCTGCTTGAGCTTGGCGGTATCTGTCTCCACTCGGCCTCCTTGCGGCGATGCGCCGCTGATGCGTGTCTTGGATGCGCCGCGCCGGCTGGCGCCCGCTCGGCGCGTTTCTTGTCTCACCCGGCCGGAAACCGGTCTGCGGCCTGCGTGGCGCCGACCGTTGCGCCGGCCGGACATCTCATGCGTTCCGGTCCTCGCTCCGGCGATCCTCATGTCCGCCGCCGCCCTCACGGCCGTGGGCATGGCTGTGTTCATGATCATGCTCGTGGCTGTGGGCGTGGCCATGATCCTGCCTGTCCGCATGCGCATGATCGTGGCCGTGATCATGGTCGTGCGCGTGCCCATGATGATGATGCGCGTGCGGCCGGCTGCCGTGCTCGTGGGCGTGCGGGCGGTACTTGAGGTGGGTGCGCACATTGCCGGCGGGCGTGCGCGGGTCCTGGCTGAAGACCAGCGACTTGACCGTGACGGGCACGGTTTGCGAAGGCATGCGGATGCGGCCCAGATCGATGTAATCGAAGTCCCACAGAATCACGCCGTCGATCACCAGCACGTCGCTCTTGAGCTCCAGTTCTTCGCGCAGCAGGGCGCCCAGCGTGTGCGCCAGGTCGCCGTCCAGAATGAGATAGAGCGGTTTCTCCTGGGCCAGCGTCGAGTTCATGCCCTGGATGACGCCGTCGGCGAAGGCGCGGATGCGCGTGTAAGAAGGCGGGCCGCTCCAGCGGAAGGCCAGCGCCACCTCGTTCTCGCCCTCGACCAGGTCGAACTGGGTAAAGTGCTCGCGTATGGCCTGCGCCAGGTCGTCCGGAACGATCTCGCCGGAACAGTCGTACGCGGGCAGCAGCACCTGCACATTGCGCCGCGGCAGCAAGCGGCCCGGGCTGGAGATGTAGGTCGTGTTGCCGCTGAGCTGTACCGAATATTCGGACGCCCCCAGCGCCGTGGCGCGTATGCATTCGCCCTCGGGCAGGCGCGACCAGGGCAGGCGCCCTTCATCCAGCCGGCGGCGCAGCGCCGTGCCCAGCAGCTTGCCCATGTCGCCGAAGTCGCGCTCTTCGTGCTCGTAGATGTACTCGGAGACGCCCCCGGAGAACATCACGCCCTCTATCGGACCGAGGTCCGGCAGGGGGTCGGTCAGGTACAGAAGATCGATCTCGGGCGGCAGCGGGCGTCGGCTGACGGCGGTCACGAGGGCGTCCGCCATCCAGTCGGCCAGCTTCTTCATGTCGTCGCGGCTGACGCAGTCGCCCAGCCTCCAGGAGAACCCCGCCTCGCTTGCCAGGTGGCGTCCGGCCGGATCCAGCCGGACGATGCGGCCCTGCTCGTCGACCACCTGCAGGCGGCCGCCGATGTGGATGGCCGCCGTGCCCAGCACCTTGCCGTTCTCGACCACGGCCAGCTTGGTCGTGCCGCCGCCGATGTCGACGTTCAGGATGCGCTTGCCCAGGTCATGGGAGGCCCGCGCCGCGCCCGAGCCGTAGGCCGCCAGCATGGATTCCATGTGATGGCCCGCCGTGGCGCAGACGAACTCCCCGCCCCGATCGGCGATCACGTCGGAAATGGCTTGCGCGTTCTCGCGCCGCAGGGCTTCGCCGGTGAGGATGACCGCGCCGGTATCGATGTCGTCGGGATGCAGCCGGGCCGCCTGGTAGGCCTCGTCGATGATGCCGCCCAGCGCCGACTCGTCGATGCGGGTCTCGCTCTGGTAGGGGGTCAGCGCCACGGGCGATTGATACAGTGTTTCGCGGTCGACCACGAAATAACGGCTGGAAAGATCCTCGCCCAGGCGGCGCAGGTTGATGCGCGAGAACACCACCTGCGTTCCGGAGGAACCGATGTCGATGCCGACGCTGACCAGGGTGACGTGGTCCTGCTGCCAGATGGGATTGTCCTCGAGCGGCCCCAGCGATTCGAAATCGTCGTGATCGTGGTCCGACTCCTCGCCGGGCAGGTGCACATGGTCGTAATAGAGGTCGCCCAGCCGGTGGTCGTCCAGGCTGTGCCCCCCTTTGGCGGGCGGATTCTCGTCGTCGGGTTTCTTGTCTTCAATCATTTCTCTCTTCCTTTTACTTCCAGTACCTCTTTTGGTGTTCGACTTGAGGTGTTCTTGAATACGCTCGGTTTGAATTGATACCGTGGTTGGTTGATGCAGACCCGGTCGTCCAATTGAAGGCAACCTTCAGGGCAAGGGGCGGAGGGTCTTTTGCAGTCCATCCAGCATGCGCCGAATTTCTCCTGCCTGGTCGGGGGCTTTCGGCGACAGCCTGTCCGAATCCCGAAGCGCGAAGCGCTGAGGTTGAGTTCTGCCGCCGCCCGACCAGGCAAGAGAAATTCGGGAAGCCCGAAGGGCCGCATGATGTGGACTGCAAAAGACCCTCCGCCCCTTGCCCGGCTCAAGAACCCAACTAACCCCCGGCTCAAACCCAAACCCGTCGGTTTCGGACTTGACAGTCGCTTCGCTTAGCTCAAACCCAAACCTGTCGGTTTCGGGTTTGCTTAGCTCAAACCCGGAACTCCTCCAGAGTTTCAGGGGCGAAGAGGTCGTGGGGGTCTAGGCGGCGCTTGGACAGGCCCTGCTCGTGCGAGTAACGCAGGAAAGTGGAAAGCGTGTGCTCGTTGCGCGCGAAACCGTAGGGCCAGAAATCGTCGCCCATGTCGCGGCGGGCCTGCTCGACGTGTGCGGCCGTCCAGGGCAGCATGGCCTTGAGTGCGGCGGTCTGGTACAGGTCCTCGTAGGTCATGCGCTGGGCCTCGCACAATGCCTTGTACAACGATTGCGCCACCCAGCGGTCGCGCTCATAGACATCACGGCGTATCACCACCGTATGCATGATGGGGAAAATGCCGGTGCGCTTGAAATAATCCTGCTCCAGGGGCACGTAGTCTTCGAACAGGCGCTTGACCTTGCCGCCCGCGTTCCGGTAGCTCGAAGGCATACGGGCCGTGTACAGCGCATCGATCTCGCCGCTGGCCAGCATGGACGACAGGGTCTTGTCCGGGCCGATCGGCTCGACGCGGATGTTGGACGGCAGATCCAGCTTCAGCTTCTCGGGCCTGTTGGGCTCTTCTTCGCCGCCGGTGCAATAGGTGACGCTATCGACCGGCACGCCGTATTCGTCGGCAAGTATGCCGCGTATCCAAGCCGGGGCCGTCATCTGGTATTCGGGACAGCCCACCCGCTTTCCGATCAGGTCCTTCGGCTCCTTGATGCCGCTGTTCGCGTTGACATAGATGCAGGAATGGCGGAAAAAGCGCGAGGGGAACACCGGTATGGCGATGAAGGGGCTGTCCCGGAACAGGGACATCGTGTACGAGGACAGGGACATCTCGGCCGCGTCGAACTCCCGATGCCTGAGCATGCGGAAGAAGGTCTCTTCCACCGACAGGTTCAGATAATTGAGCTCGATGCCGTCGGGCCGTACGCTATCGTCCATCAGCGCGCGCGTGCGGTCGTAGTTCCAGCAGGCAAATGTCATTCTCAGCTTGGCCACTTCGTCTCCTTTCCTCCGCCCGGCTTCGGCCGGGACCATTCCTCGTTGAAAGAAACAGGGCGGTTGCTCGCCTTCTGTTCCGATATGTTGAATAGTGTTCTGTAAATTTGTGTTGCTTCAAAAATAGCCGCCAAGCTCGGCTTGGCGGCTGGTTGCGACCTTGGGCGCCGGTCAGGCCCGGCGTCGCGCGTTGCGCAAGGGCTGGTAGCCCAGGCGCAGCGAAATCGCCTCGCCGGCCGACACTACGTCCGACACATACGAGGCCAGTATGCGCTTGGTCAGGCGCTGCGAAGGCCCCACCACGCTGACCGCCGCCACCACGTTGCCGCCATGGTCGCGGATGGGCACGGCAATGCTGCGCAGGCCGATCTCGCCTTCTTCGTCGTCCAGGGCATAGCCGGAACTGCGGATGCCGGCCAGCTCTTGGCGAAAGGCGGCGGGATCGGTGATGGTGTTGTCGGTTTCGGCTTCCCAGCCCTCGGCGATGATCTCGTCGATGACCTCGACCGGCTGGAAGGCCAGCAAGGCCTTGCCGCCCGCCGTGTAGCAGGCATGGCGGCGCACGCCCACGTCGACCGTCATGCGCACAGAGTATTTGCTCTCCAGACTGTTGATCACCAGCATGCTGCTGTGCTCCAGCACGCTGAGCAATACGGTTTCGCCGGTTTTCTCGCGCAGTTCCATCAGATAGGGCTTGGCTTCGTTGGAGAAATCCATTTTGCGCCGCACCAGCGAGCCCAGTTCGAAGATGGTCAGGCCGAGCCTGTATTTGCCGTTCTCGGCATTCTGCTCCAGCATGCCCGCATCGACCAGCGTGCTGGCCAGGCGATGGACCGTGCTTTTCGGCAGCGACAGGCGCTTGCCCAGATCGCTGATGCCGATCTCGTATTCTTCGTCGGAAAAGACCTTGATGATGCGTATCGCATTGGCCACCGACGACAGTCGCGTCTTGGGTTTGGCCGGCTTCTTGGCGGCTTTCAAAACTTTGGCACCCTGTTCCATAAACACCGTCCTTTTCTGTTATACAGAACAGCAGTGTAGCGTAAAGTCATTGCCGCCGCTGCCTCCGTCCATACCGTCAACGGGTCAGGAACAGTTCGTTCCACAATCCGTACCACTCGTCGTGCTCGTCCAGCACCGTGGCCGGATCGACCATGATGTAGGGAAACGCCTTGAGGTCGGTCTTGACGCTTTCGCTGGCCGGGATGCGCCCCATCGAATGGAAGAACTCCTGGCCTTCGCGCGACAGGAGGAAGTCCGCGAACAGCAGCGCGGCGTGCGGATTGGGCGCATTGCGCATCACGCCTATGCCCTGCGGGCGGCCCACCACGGGCTGGACCGGCTTCCAGGCCACCGGCCCGCCGCGGCGGGAGATGGACTCGATTTCGGAGTTGTAGACGGTGAGGGCCACCGGCACCTCGCCCGCCCCCACCATTTCGGACAGCAGCATGTGGCCCTTGCGCACGTCCGGCCTCATGGCGGCCAGCTTGCGGAAGAAGTCTTCGCCCTTGTCGCGCCCGCGCTCTTTGATGAGGGTAGCCATCCACTCGACGTCGGTGGCCTCCAGGCCTATCTTGCCCTGCCATTTCGGATCGAGAAAGCCTTCGTACTGCTCGGGCAATTCGTCTTTCTTGACCAGATTGGTGTTGTACGCCACCACGAAGAAATTCAGCCGGTCGGTCACCCAAAGGCCGTGCGCCGGCCGCGCGGACGCCGGCAGGTCGGCGATATGGGGGCTTTCGAAGTGGGCCAGCAGTTTTTCACGCGCCAGCATCTCCATCTCGGGACCGTTGGTCTCCACCACGTCGACGGCGTGCCGCCCGCCCCGCGCCTCCGTGACGGCGCGCTGCACCACCTTGTCGCTGGTGGAACGCCATAGCGTCACCTTGATGCCGTACTTGTCCTCGAAGGCCTGGGCCAGCGGGCGGGACTCCGATGTGGCCAGCGAAGTGTAGAGAGTGAGCGAGCCTTCTTTGCGCGCGGCCTCGATCAGCTTCTGTTCGCGGTCCGGGCCCTGATACTGGTAGATCGCCTCGTTGGGAGATGCCTCCTGGGCCTTCCCGCCCGGCGCATAGATGCATAAGGCCGTTGCCAGCGCCAGCATCCAGACTGTCCACCTGTTGTTCATGCTTCCTCCATTCAGCTCGGGGTCTCGTCTCGTTTTGCCGCATGCAATGCATGCCTCTTGTGCGATTCATTGTACGGACATATTTCGGCAAGGGCAATTAAAATGAAACGTCGTTCTGTATAATGGAAAATATTCAGTCACCCCGGGGAAGTCCGATGAACGGTTCGACGCACTCTCCCTTCCGGGCCTTTTCGGGCGCCGGAAGAATGGGATCCTTCCGGCGCGAAGCTTCCCATCTCGCGTCCATGGAACGCGTCAAGGCCATGATCCGCGAACGCTTCGAGCTGGACGAAGACACGCCGCTGCTGGTGACCGAGGTGGCCTGCGCCTCGCCCGGCTGTCCGCCGCTCGAGACCGTGGTGGTCTTCTGGACCAGCCCGGCCGACCGCCATCAGTTCAAGGTATTCAAGCCTCTGCACGAGGTCGGCGAAGACGATCTGCCGTTTCGCTGGATGAAGCCCGCGCTGATCGTTCCGGAAGGGTATGGCTGCGACTGCTGCTGACCCGTCCGCCATCGCGGCCGTGTGTTCTGATATAGAGAACTGCGTTTCAAATTTGTTGCCTTGGTCCGATTTTCATCCTAGAATTCCAGCAGGCATTACGGAGGCATCATGGCAAACCATAAACTGACAACCGCCATACAGACATTGGGACACACCCAGGCGCTCAAGGACGGCACCGTCCAGCCCCGCGGCTTCGAACTGGAGTTCGAAGAAGTCAGCCCCATCATCAAGGCCTTCCGCCGCATGGTGCGGGGCCTGGAGTTCGACGTCAGCGAAATGGCGCTCACCACCTACATCTGCGCCAAGTCGCACGGCAAGCGCTTCACCGCCCTGCCCGTCTTCGTGGTGCGCGCCTTCCATCACGGCGCCATCCTGGTCAACGCCAAGTCGGGCATCACCGACCCGCGCCAGCTCGAAGGCGGCAAAGTGGGCGTCAACCGGGGCTATACGGTTACCACGGGCGTATGGGCGCGCGGCATCATGCAGGACGAATACGGCGTGGATCTCGGCCGCATAACCTGGGTATTGTCCGGCGACGAGCACGTGGAAGAGTTCCGGCCGGGCGCCAATGTGGTCTCCATGCCCCAGGGCCGGACACTCGAGGCCATGCTGGAGGCGGGCGAACTGGACGCCGCCATCGGCATCGCCTCCGACCATCCCGACCTGCGTCCCCTCATCCCCGATGCCGCCGAACGCGGCTTCCGGCTGCTGGCCGGACAAGGGCACTATCCCATCAACCACACCATCGTGGTCAAGGACGAACTGCTCCAGGCCCATCCCGGGCTGGCGCAGGCCGTCTACGACGCTTTCGATCAGGCCAAGCAGCTTTATCTGGCGCGCCTCGCCAAGGGCGAAATCGAAGCGCCGACCAAGGCCGACCAGACCTATCGGCGCGTCATGCAGACCCTGGGCGGCGATCCGCTGCCCTATGGACTGGAACCCAATCGGGCCATGGTGGACACCGTCATCCGCTACGCCCGCGAACAAGGAATCATCGATCGGGCCTATACCGCGGACGAACTCTTCGCCCCCGTGCGGGCGTCGACCCGCAGCGCCTGAGGCGCGAACCGAGCCGGGATACGGAGCCGCCCGGACGCAAGAGTTTCCCGGCTCCAGCATCCATTCAATAACGAGGCAGAACCACCCATGGAGACACAGGATTCCGTCACCATCCCGGCCCTTCAGCAAATGAAGCGCGAAGGCAAGAAAATCGTCGGGGTCGTGGCCTGGGACTATCAAATCGCGCAGATCGTCGATCGCGCCGGCGTCGACATCGTCTCGGTGGGCGACACCGTGGGCATCAATCTATGGGGCCACCCCAATCCGCTCGAAATCACCATGGACGAAGTGCTGGTCGTGTGCAAGGCGGTACGGCGCGGGGTCAAGCGGGCCCTGGTCAGCTGCGACTTTCCCTATGGGCCGCTGCAAGAGGGCGCGGACGCCGCGGTCAGGGCCGCCATAAGGCTGGTCAAGGAAGGCGGCATCGACATCGTCAAGCTGGACGGCGCCAATGATTTTCCCGAGGCGGTGACCGCCATCGCGCGCGCCGGCATACCCGTCTTCGCGCAGTTCGGCATCACGCCGCAAACCGCGCTGCAATACGGCTTGCAGTACAGCAATGCCGCCAAGCCGGGGGCACAGATTCCGCCCGAGCTCACCGCCCGCTTCGTCGAGGAAGCGCAGCGGCTCGAAGCCGCGGGCGCCTCGCTGCTTGATTTCACCAATTCGGGGCCGGTGGCCGGCGAAGCCGTCGCCAAGGCCGTGTCCATCCCCGTCATCGGCGGCTTCGGCGGCGGACCCTGGCTGGACGGACGCATGCGCATGGTCAATGCGGCCATCGGCTATGCCGCGAGCTCCATCGACTCGCCCGCCGAAACCTACGCCAACGTAGCCCGCATCGTGCTTGATGCGATCACCGAGTACTCGACCGACGTGCGGGCGGCGCGCCAGATCAAGGGCGCCGTACCCGCGCCCAGGCCCGCGGCGTAACGCCATGGCGTCGGCATCAGCATAAGGAAATTCGTTCATGGCAAGCGCACTCATCGACGGAATCGAGACCCGCTACGAAGTCGTGGGTCAATCGGGTCCGCCGCTGCTCATGTTCTCGCCGGGCGGCTTCAATGCCACCCTGGACCA
>Ga0180220_1002126_pt1 | contig 13306 bp, 9 predicted proteins | sample eDN5th37CBELigBY_FD_151335 | JGI IMG/M metagenome (GOLD analysis project Ga0180220, IMG submission 151335) | Enriched backyard soil microbial communities from Emeryville, California, USA - eDNA 5th pass 37_C BE-Lig BY (version 2) (version 2) | ecosystem: Environmental > Terrestrial > Soil >... | reverse complement strand
TTTCAGGATGAAATTATCCTAATTGATGCTGGGATTAAATTTCCTGAGGATGAGCTTTTGGGTATCGATTATGTGATACCTGATTACACCTACCTTATAAAAAACGAAGAAAAAATTAAAGGTTTATTTGTCACTCATGGTCACGAAGACCATATTGGCGGAATTCCCTATTTACTCCGTGAAGTCAATATTCCGATTTACGGCGGTAAACTGGCACTGGGGCTGATTAAGAATAAATTGGAGGAACATGGATTACTCCGGAGTGCCAAGCTAATTGAAATAAAAGAAGAGGATGTTATTAAATTTCGCAAGACCTCTGTTTCCTTTTTCCGTACCACCCACAGCATTCCTGATTCCTATGGCATAGTGGTTAAAACGCCGCCAGGTCAAGTTGTTCATACCGGAGACTTTAAATTCGATTTTACTCCAGTTGGCGAACCAGCTAATTTAACCAAAATGGCTGAAATCGGCAAAGAAGGCGTGCTTTGCCTGCTGTCTGACAGTACCAATAGTGAAATTCCTGATTTCACTATGTCGGAGCGGCGAGTGGGTGAAAGTATCCAGGACATTTTCCGCAAAGTGGACGGACGGCTTATTTTTGCCACTTTCGCATCGAATATCCACCGCCTCCAGCAAGTAACAGAGGCAGCAGTGGCTAATGGACGTAAGATTGCTGTTTTTGGCCGCAGTATGGAGGCAGCTATTAATATTGGTTTAGACTTAGGGTATATTAGGGCTCCTAAAGACACATTTGTCGATGCAGCACAAATAAATCGTTTGCCGGTAGATAAAGTAACCATCCTATGTACAGGAAGCCAAGGTGAACCAATGGCAGCATTATCAAGAATCGCCAACGGAACACATCGGCAGATTCAAATCATTCCTGGGGATACCGTCGTCTTTTCTTCCTCACCTGTTCCAGGCAATACTATTAGTGTCAGCAGAACGATTAACATGCTGTTCAGGGCAGGCGCTGAGGTTATTCATGGAAAGTTGAGCAACATCCATACCTCTGGGCACGGCGGTCAGGAAGAACAAAAATTAATGCTTCGGTTAATGAAGCCAAAGTTTTTTATGCCGATACATGGCGAATATCGTATGCAAATCATGCATAAGAAACTAGCTGTTGATTGTGGTGTCATGGAAGAAAATGTCTTTATCATGGATAATGGCGAGGTATTGGCACTCTCTGAAAACACAGCCCAAGTAGCAGGGAAAATTCCATCCGGTTCTGTTTATATTGATGGCAGCGGTGTTGGCGATATTGGCAATATCGTCCTTAGGGACCGCAGAATTCTTTCTGAAGAAGGTTTAGTAGTGGTCGTAGTCAGCATCAACATGAAGGAATTTAAAATCGCCTCCGGTCCTGACATTATATCAAGAGGATTCGTTTATATGCGCGAATCTGGCGATTTGATTAATGATGCCCAAGCTCTCATTACAAAACATTTAAATAAAATTATGGAGAGAAAAACCAGCCAATGGTCAGAGATTAAAAATGAAATCACTGACACATTGGCCCCATTCCTTTATGAAAAAACGAAACGCCGTCCAATGATTTTGCCAATCATCATGGAAGTCTAAAAATAAGCGGAAGCTGCCCAAGGGCGCTTCCGCCTTTCTTTTATTGTCCAGCTCCAGCGCCATAGCGCCTAGTGTCTTCTTTCCTCTTATTCCATCACTTTTTTCTCAAAACGGTCGATGTCTGCGTCATTTCCAATGACAATCAGCACATCATTTATCTGGATCATTTCCGATGCAAGAGGTGACACAATAATATCATCTCCCCTTTTTATCGCCACAATATTAAGTCCATACTTCTTGCGGATATCCATATCCATGATGGTATGTCCGCCAAGCTTGCGATTAGCTACAATTTCAACGATACTATGTTCATCTGACAGTTCCAAATAATCTACTACATTGCTGGATGTCATGTTGTGAGCGATCCTTTTTCCCATATCACGTTCTGGGTGAACAACATAATCAGCACCAATTTTCATCAGCACCTTTTCATGATAATCATTTTGCGCTTTCGCCGTAATATAGTCCACTCCCAATTCTTTTAGTATCAAAGTAGTTAATATACTAGATTGGATGTCATCGCCGATTGCCACAATTACATGGTCAAAATTGCGGATTCCTAAACTTTTTAGGACAGCTTCATCAGTGGAATCGCCAACCGCTGCGTGAGAAGCAATCATGGCAAATTCATTCACACGTTCTTCATTACTGTCAATCGCCAGAACTTCCATTCCTTCATCTGCTAAAGTCCTGCAAATGCTCCCTCCAAACCTCCCTAGACCAATTACAGCAAAACTTTTCTTCACCAATAACTCCCCCAAGCAATCTGTCATTTCCTCCAGGATTCATTGTAACACTATTCAAATATTTTATATAGTTTCCTCATCAGGCATAAAAAAACTGCCCGGCATTTTCACGGGCAGTCTCAAACTCTAATTTAAACTTGCATTCCTTTTTTGGCAATAAACTTGGTCATAATTCTAATAGCAATGTCAATAGCCTCTTCTTTTGGATTAAGCTTGGCATGGTGCAATCCAAATGGGGAATCAACACCCAGCCAATACAAAAATCCTGGTATTTCTTTAAGCATGTAACCAAAATCTTCTCCTGTCATCGCAGCTTTACATACATTTAACTGGATATCCGTCTCATCCCCCACAAATTCCATAAACTCTCTTGTGAGTTCCTCATTATTATAAACCTGATAATACATTGATCCATAATCAATCGCTGCTTCACATTCGAAGCCAAGCTCAATACCTTTTACAAGTGCTTCAATTCGATGCTTTACTTTTTTCATTGCTTCCGGGGATAAAGTGCGGATCGTCCCTTCCAGCCGGGCAGTTTCCGCAATTATATTTTGGACAGTCCCGCCCGTAATTTTGCCGATTGTTATAACAGCACTGTCTAACGGATCAATATTTCTAGAAATGACGGTTTGCAGCTGGCTGACAAGTGCACATGCGGCAACCACCATATCATTCGTTTGATGCGGATAGGCAGCATGTCCGCCCTTTCCTTTTAAATCAATAAACAATTCTGACGTATTAGCAAATAATAAACCCTCTTTTATCGCAACCGTTCCAACAGGATATTCCGGCGCAATATGCAGAGCGAAAATCATATCCGGCATCCATTCCCGCATTTCGGGTGATTGGAGCATTGGTTCGGCACCGCCCGGTCCTTCCTCAGCAGGCTGAAAAATGAATAAAAGATCATCACAAATACGATTCTGAATAAAATGTGTCAATACTCCAAGGGCAATCGTCATATGAAAATCATGCCCGCATGCATGCATTCGCAAATTGTGAGTTGAAGAAAAAGCTAATCCTGTTTCCTCTTCGATCGGCAGGCCGTCAATGTCCGTTCTGTACCCAATTGTTTTTGCGGGATTTGTCCCATGGATCTTAACCAACAGTCCAGTCTTCCAAATTTTAATCGAGATATAGTCTTGCGGCAAAGATTGCAGATAATCTAATAAATAGGCCTGTGTTTTAAATTCCTGAAATCCGAGTTCTGGAATTTGATGCAAGTCACGGCGGATTTTAATAAAATCATCCATTGATCAAAACTCCCCTTTTGTAAAAGAAGCGTGGAATCATCCACGCTTTCCTTGTTACTAATATCCAATTTTTATAGCTGTCTTAGCTCTTGCATAATTTCAGTTTTAGATTTTGTTTTTTCATCAATATCTTTGATTTTCTTAGCCGGGGTACCTGCCACTACTGTATATGGAGGGACATCCTTCGTTACAACTGCTCCGGCGGCAACAACGGAACCTTCTCCAACTGTAACCCCTTCGAGCACAACTGCATTAGCGCCAATTAAAACATTGTCTTCAATCACAACCGGCTTTGCGGATGGCGGTTCGATGACACCAGCCAGCACGGTTCCGGCTCCAATATGGCAGTTTTTCCCGACGGTAGCTCTTCCGCCAAGAACGACACCCATATCAATCATCGTTTTCTCGCCAATGACAGCACCAATATTAATGACTGCCCCCATCATAATGACAGCATTATCACCGATTTCCACCTGGTCCCGAATAATTACGCCCGGCTCAATCCTTGCATTGATATTCTTGCTATCTAATAATGGGATTGCTGAGTTACGGCGGTCATTTTCCACCACAAAATCAGCAATTTTCGCTTTGTTTGCTTCAAGTACTTCACTAATCTCAGCCCACTCGCCAAAAACAATCCCGGTATTTCCATTGATAAATGTTTTAGCACTTCCAAAATCCAGCCCCTCTAGTTCACCTTTTAGATAAACCTTTACTGGAGTAGATTTCTTGCTATTTTGAATAAAAGAGATGATTTCATTTGCATCCATCATTTTCATGTATGTACCCCCTATATTTGTACTAAAAATACTTTAGCAAACAAAAGCGGTGAAAACAAGAATAAAACTCCATAATGAGCTAAGATTTAGATATATATTCTTTGATTAGCTCTACGAACGCTTGAACCTGCTTCAATTGAAACGCTGATTCATATCCAAGCAGCCAAGTATCCCTTTTTAGTGGTTCGTTGTTCTGATTCACAAGGGGAATTTTATATATTTCAGGACCTGCCTTTTTCAAGGTTACCTGAGGCAAAATTGCGTAGCCAATACCATTAAACGCCATTTGTTTGCAAGTTTCAATTTGATCCACCACGACCGTTCTCTTTGGTGAGGTTTTAAAATTTCTCATCCACCAATCTTGGATTTCCTGATAATAGTTAGAGTCGCTTTTAAACTGGATAAACGGGCGATCTGTTTTTAGAACCTGTTCAGGGCTTGTAATTTCTCTGTCGACTAAAAATAGCGGATCGCTGAAAAGGTGGATTTTTACCCCTTTCCAGTCCGGTGTACCGCGGATGATTCCAATATGGACTTGATCATCATATAAACTATTTAGGATTTCACTGCTCCAGCCGGTAACGAGAGAAATTTTGACTTGTGGATACTTGTCAATAAATTGTTTTAACACCTGAGGAAGCCAGTTTTGCCCAACAATAGACGCCACTGCAATTTTAAGTGTTCCAGAAATTCCATCCTGCATAGAAAAAATAGATTCCCTTACCTTTTCCTGTTTAGCTAAAACTTCATTAACAAAATGGATCACAAGCTCCCCAGCAGGAGTCAATGACAGGCCTTTTTGTGAACGAATAAATAATTTCGTCCCCCAATCTTTTTCTATTGTCTGCAGGCGCTGCGATAGTGCCGGCTGCGATACAAACAACCGCTCCGATGCCTTGCGCATATTCATTTCTTGAGCCAATACTGACAATAGCTGAAATTCAGACAATGAGGACATGGAAACACTCCTTAAAAAGAGCACTGCAGAAATCAAACAGTGCTCTGATTATTTTTCGGTAAAAATAAGATGAGCAAAAAACTAATAACTGAAAAAGCAAAGACCACGTAAAAGACAGTATGTAAAGATAGCGTTAAGCCCTCCTGCAAAATAGCTCGGACAGAATCCTGAAGCTCTTTTCGCTGATCAGCTTTCAAGAGCATATTGGCATCATCTGCTGACAGGCCTTTATCCTTTTCTAAAAGGTATTGGTTTAATCGGCTATTTAGGATTCCCCCTAAAAGAGCTGCACCTATTGTATTGCCCAGATTCCTCATAAACATATTAGCAGCGGTTGCGATTCCCCTCTGCTGCCAGCCGACCGAACTTTGAATCGAAACGATAAAAGAAGTCGAAGTTAACCCCATCCCAATTCCTACTAAGAAGGAACCGAAAGCAGCCCAAAATGGACCGGAAGAAGCGGACATGCCAACAAAACCAAGGGTGCCAAGAATTAAGAAAATCCCGCCAATTCCTGAGGTTTTCCGAAAGCCAATGGCTGCCATCATTTTTCCCGATAGAGCGGAAGCTATCGGCCAGCCGATGGACATGGTTGTCAGGGTAAATCCGGCAACGATCGGGTTCTTTCCCATTACCCCCTGGACAAATGCCGGCAAAAAACTAGATATACCAATTAATAAAATCCCGGTCATTAACGAGGTCATATTCGCGACTAGGATTGATCTATCCTTCCATATGGAAAATGGCATGACAGGTTCACTGGCGCGTTTTTCTTGAAAATACAATCCGATAAATCCCATAACAGCTAACGATATTAAAAACATAATTGGCAGAGAACCCCAAGGAAACCGGCTGCCACCTTCTACCAAAACAAACATGAGAGAAGAAATGCCGATCATTAATAGACATGCACCAAAATAATCAATTTCATGTTTCTTTTTACTTACATTTTCATGCAAGCAACCCCACAAGCCAACTAACGATAATAGACCAACCGGCACATTTATCCAGAATACATATTTCCAGCTGACATATTGAACAAGCAATCCCCCTGTCGCAGGGCCTAATATGGCAGAAATCCCCCAAACGCTGGAAAGATAGCCTTGAATTTTTGCCCGTTCTTCAGTCGTATAAATATCTCCCACTATGGTAGTTGCTATTGGTGCCACAGCACCAGCACCAAAGCCTTGTATAAGTCTATAGAAGATTAACCAGTTCATGGTCTCGGCAAAGCCACATAGGATGGAACCAAATAAAAATAAGATGATTCCAAAAGTTAAAATAGGCTTTCTTCCAAATAAATCAGATAATTTCCCATAAATTAATACGGTTACAGAATTCATTAACAAGTAAGCAGAAAAAACCCAGCTGTATCGTGTAAATCCGCCTAAATCCGCAACGATTGCTGGCATGGCAGTTGAAACGATAGTTGCTTCAATTGCCCCCATAAACATGGCCAGCATGACTGAAACCAAGACAAAGGGACGATTGGTTTGTTTGTTTCGCCATTTTTGTTTAAATGAATTCTGCTCCGCTTTCTCCATATAAACCTAACCTCCGCCCATATGAAAAAATACAGCCTCCAATTCGGAGGCTAATGAAAAATTACGGATCAACTGGTATATTTAAATAATTTATTGATATGATTTAAAACGGTACTCCTTGGCAAAATTCCGGCAAAAAAATCATCTTCCGTTTCTACACAAAGAAATGGATGATTAATTAATAACTCCAAGCAGCTGTCGAATGACTCGGAAATTTTCACCCGTGGAATGGCTGTTTTCATAACCTCCTCCACACGTTTCATTTCAAGCTGCTCGAATTCAATTCTTTCTAAACCTAGAATAGAGTCCATAATAATAGGTGTACTGATAAGGCCGTGCAGTTTGTAATGCGGATCCAAAACGGGAATAGCCGTATAACCGCTTTTTGTTAAAACAAGAAGTGCGTGCTCCAAGTTGTTTCCAATTTGCACATGTGCAACTCTTTCCGATGAGATCATTAAATCCTTAACTTTTCGCTCTAGAAATTCCCCGCTGGGAAGATTAATCATCACAGAAAACTCCTCATGTTTGTTTTTCTACACCCCTATTCTATCACAGTTTTTTGGAATCCGTTATCAAAAATAACGACAATTAAAGCAATAAAGTAGGGAAACCTTTCTCAAGGCTTCCCCCTTATCAAACCGTACGTGCCCTACTAAGGCATACGGCTTACCAATATGTTACAATTTCTATCAAGAGGATGCATTCCAGGCGTTCCGCATCTTTTGGAGTCGGTGAGGTGTATAATACTCCTCACCTTTTGCTTTTGTAAGCTTGATTCTATTCTGGAGGTCTCTTTTGGCTTTACTGGACATTTCATCTAAATATTGTTCCTTTGTATATCCATATACTTTATTTAGATAAAGCCAATAGGTGGGAATTAGATTAATCTTTAGAAAGAATGCTTTATTCCATTGACTACGCATCTTTTTCTCTTTTCTTTGAGAAGGATGCTTGTGAATAAAGGCTACTCTAAGTCTTTTCCTTATATAACCATCTAATGAGGAAAGGGTTCTTCGAACCCACCGTGTAATACAGTGGTTTGGAAGTCCTAATTTAATGTTCTCCTTTATTGCGTTAACAATCGTAACGTAATAATTGACCTTCCCTCTAATAATGGGATTAACACGTTCAATCCATTCTTCCTTACTCAGCGTAAGCGTTTTACGGGTCTTATCCTTTATCTTTAGCCGAAAATCTTTGATGGACTCTTCCTTTGGAGTTACATGAAATACAGGTTTACTATCTTTCTTTCCTTCTCTCCAATGATGGAAGGTGAAACCTAGAAAATCAAAATCATCCTTCTTAAAGTCGACGATTTTTGTCTTTTCCTTAGAAATTTCTAGCCCGAATTCTTTCAACTTATCCCTAGTGATTGAAGCAGCTTTCTTGATGTCTTCTTTCGATTTTGCAAAAAGAAGAAAGTCATCTGCGTAGCGAACAAAGCGAATGTTGTTCAAATCCCATTCCCAATCTAGTTCATTCAAATACACATTTGCTAAAAGTGGTGAGATTACACCGCCTTGAGGAGTTCCATAATCCGAGTGAATGAGTTTTCCTTCTTCCATGTGTCCAGCTTTTAGCCATTGTTCAATCAGCCCTAGGACCGTACGGTCCGAAACATACTTCTTTAGAACGCTAATAAGATTCTTATGAGGTATATTATCAAAGAATCCTTTTATGTCACAATCGTAAATATGATTGTATCCTTGTTCAATATTCCAAAGGATTATTTGTAAAGCTCTTTGAACTCCACGATTTGGCCTATAACCGACTGACCAATTATGAAACAGATTATCCTCAAATTTCGGTTGAAGTACGTTTACAACACTTTGTTGGACAATGCGGTCTTCAATAGTTGGTATTCCAAGTGGTCGTTTCTTCCCATTCTTCTTAGGAATGTATACTCTCCTAACTGGTTGAGCTTGATAAGTCTTTGACCTTAACTTTTCTAGAAGTGCAATGATGTTTTCTTCTAATTTAGCATCATAACTTTCTATCGTTTCTCCGTCTATTCCACCTGCTCCTTTATTTGCTTTTACCTGTTCAAAGCTCTGGGTTAATTTGCGGTCAAATAGAATTTGTCCATATACACTGTGTAATTTAAATTTCCACTCTTGATTCATTGCATATTCCACGCCTTTCCTTGATGTACATTCAAACGGTTTTACCGCAGTAACATGATTGTTGGCATTACATCTTGTTCATGGCTTGGAGCCATAGGTCATTCCCCTTCCGTTCACTTGATGTTCTGGTCATCAAGTTACTCCCGTACTATGAGAATGTCTGACTACTCCACCAGTTCTTCGTCACTTCGGATTATCCTTATAGACTAGAACCCTGCCTGTTCGGTAAGATGGAGTCCTCACGGGGTCATCGCATTTCCCTTCTAAGCATACCCTGCACCATCACGCTATAAGTCACACTTTCTCGTTCTGACTTCTGAAGAAAATGTCTTTAAGTGGGCTTCCTCACTTTTCGAAAAGTCGCCAACTTATCTCGCCGCCGTGCTTCACACTTATTGCATTAGGGTCTACCTATTCGCTTACGGGTCTCTCGACTTTCCGCATCTCCTTCAGACAACACCTCGCGGTGTTGCCCTAGATTAAGCTTCCCAAGCTAGGTCAGTCTCCTTGGGTATGGATTTTCACCATCTGGGATTCGTATTCATTACCCTCACCAAGTCGTTTCACCGAGATGACGTCTCTTTCAGATAATGAAAAGAAGAGTGTCGACTGAGTCAACACTCTACGCGACTGCCCGTCGCACAAAAAGCCGCAATCATGACGGCTCCGATTTATAATCATTTCCTCACTTTTATCTGACCGTTTTTAAAAGGCACTCCATTTACTTATTCGGCACTTTTTCACCATTTCCTTTAAATCACAACTTAATAACAGCCTTCTACATTTGAACTAAAGATGGTTTCTATAAAAATATGCGATTGAAAACATGAGGCCCGTAACCAATACAGATATAGTTAATGTAGAAATGCCAGTAAGAAAATAAGCTAATATACTGCTGAATAGCGTAAACACTAGCCATTTTATTGAAGCGGGGAAAAATTTAGCCATTCCCATTCACCTCTTTTGTTTCGCTGGATTCCCAAAAATGTTCGGCTAATGCATCAGAAAATGCATCTATCGTCCTTTCAAGTTCTTCCAACGTATTATCCACTCCGCGAACTTCCAGCAACATGGCATTTTTTTGAAATATCCTGATTATATACGCCGTTCCCCTGATTATAGGTTTTAAGGATAACAGCTCTGCAAATACCAGGATATGTTTTTTCTAATTTTTCGCGTAATTCATTTGCCAGTTCTAGATTATCTAAATAATTCTTGTTCTCTTAACTAACCACCAAAAAAAACGCCAACTCCTATGGCTGGCGCAAAAAGATATAAACTCTGTGTAAGTAAGGAATTCTAAACAACCTTCGAACCTACTAGATTGGCGGAACTGTGTGGAGATACCCCATTACCATATTGCAACGACTCCATCTGCCCTTGGTTCAGTTCCTCCTTGCAGGACACCGGTTTTGGGATCTCTCCAAATAATTTGCCCACGTCCAAATCCTGTGGAATCAAGCGCCACTTCAATTTCATGGCCCCTCCGTTCCAATGCTTGGGCAATTTGATTTGGAAAACCAGGCTCCACTTCCACCTTTTTCCCTGAAACCCATTTCCATCTTGGGGCATCAAGTGCTGCTTGGGGATTTAAATGAAAATCAATGGTATTCATCATCACTTGCACATGGCCTTGAGGCTGCATATATCCGCCCATAACCCCAAAAGGCCCAACCGCTTCATTTTCTTTGGTTAAAAAGCCTGGAATAATCGTATGATACGTTCGCTTGCCGCCTTCTAAACGGTTATCATGATCAGGATTCAATGAAAAATCGTGCCCGCGATTTTGTAGTGAGATTCCAGTCTCCGGAACAACAATTCCGGATCCGAAGCCCATATAGTTACTTTGAATAAATGAAACCATGTTCCCTTCATTGTCAGCAGCTGCTAAGTAGACGGTTCCTCCGTTTGGAGGGGTTCCTGGTTCTGGGGTCCTTGCAGTCTTTCCTATTAACTGCCTTCGTTCCGCTGCATACTGTTCTGATAGAAGCTCATCCACTTTGACCGTCATTTTTGAAGGTTCTGTTACATATTTTTTTCCATCGGCAAATGCAAGCTTCATGGCTTCAATTTGTTTATGGCAGCGATTAATATCATCTCCCATTGAAAAGTCGTACCCTTTTAAGAGATTAAGAGCCAGTAACGCCACTATCCCTTGTCCATTTGGAGGAATTTCCCAAACATCATAACCGCGATAATTCACTTTAATCGGCTGAACCCATTCCGGTTTAAAATTTGCTAAATCATCTTTGGTCAAAAATCCATTAAACTGTTTAGAGCTAGCTGCTATTTTATCAGCCAAATCGCCATGGTAAAAAGCTTCAGCATTGGTTTCTGAAATAGCCCGCAATGTTTTGGCATGATCCGGCGAGCGCCACACTTCCCCAATCTCCGGCGGTTTCCCTCCAGGGGCAAATGTTTGAAACCAGTTAGCAAACTCCTCCCCTATTAAAACTTTTTTATAATTTTCAAAGGCTCTTTTCCACAACTTCCCTACTGTTGGGCTTACTGGATAACCCTGTTCTGCATACTCAATGGCAGGTTTCAATACTTCCGTTAACGGCAGTTTCCCAAACCGTCTTGATAATTCAGCCCAAGCTCCTGGCGCCCCTGGGACAGTCACAGGAATCCAGCCATAAGTGGGCATTTTGTTATGGCCCCGTTCTTTGACCCCTTCAATGGATATATTTTTTGGGGAACGGCCACTTGAGTTTAATCCAAACAACTCCCCTTTTGTCCAAACAAGGGCAAAAGCATCACTCCCTATGCCATTTGAGGTAGGTTCGACAACGGTTAGAACTGCAGCGGTTGCAATGGCAGCATCAATAGCGTTGCCGCCTTTCTTCATAATTTCTATCCCTGCTTGAGCAGCTAGCGGCTGCGATGTAGTGACCATTCCTTTTTGTGCAAATGCAGTCATCCGTTGCGACGGATAGGGATGATACAAAAAACGATCGTTGGGCATAAATCCATCCTCCCTTTTTTGTAATCTCTTAACTATCTATTTTTCCTTTCCTAATACTAGAAAACCATCTCACCCCTTAGTCGACAAACTTTTATTTTTTAAAAATATCGATGTTGTGTTTTTCTAATACCCATTTTGGCAGCAAGAACCGGGCAGTAAGCAATGGATCGACTACCTAGCAGATTGACCCTTAGCTTAGGCTCATGATTTTTACTAAAATCATAGATTGGTGTTGAACATTCTAATAAATACAATGATGACTCCTCCTTCATGATTCATATGACAGTCCCGCAAGATAAATCTTTTTTATGCGAAGTGGCATGCAACTCGATGCCCGTCCTTTTCCCTAAACTCTGGCACCTCAGACTTACATATATCACTAGCCAGAGGACACCTAGTATGGAAGCGACAGCCAGAAGGAATGTTTAACGGGCTCGGCACATCTCCTGTCAGGATGATTCTTTCTTTCTTTTTTTCGCTTGAAACATCCGGAATGGCTGAGAATAATGCTTGTGTATAAGGATGCCGCGGACTTTTGTAGATTTCCCGCTTATCTGCCAATTCCACTAATTTCCCTAAATACATCACACCGACACGGTCACTAATATGTTTAACAACGGATAGGTCGTGAGAAATAAAAATATAGGTTAATTGATATTTATTTTTCAATTTTTGCAGCAAATTTAGAACTTGGGCCTGAACAGAGACATCCAAAGCAGATACGGCTTCGTCACATACAATTAATTTAGGGCGTACCGCAAGTGCTCGAGCGATACTGATCCTCTGCCTTTGGCCGCCGCTGAATTCATGGGGATAACGCCAAAAATGTTCAGGATTCAATCCTACATCCTGCAGCAGATTCTGAACGTAGCGAAGCTCATCCTTCTTGGGAACTATTTTGTGAACACGGACAATTTCACTTAACATCGCGCCAACCGTCAGCCTTGGATTCAGTGAACCAAACGGATCTTGAAAAATAATCTGGATATCCTTGCGGAGCTTTCTTAATTCATTTTTATTAAATTGACTTATTTCCTTGCCTTCAAACAAAACTTCTCCCTCAGTCGCCGCTTGCAGATGAAGGATGACTCTCCCCATCGTAGATTTTCCGCAGCCAGATTCACCGACAATCCCTAATGTTTCCCCTTTTTTGATGGCAAAGGAGATGTCATCAACGGCCTTCACATAATGGTTTTCCTTGCTAAAAAGACCTCCTCCGCCAACCGGGAAATACTTCTTTAATGAATTAACCTCCAATAAGTTCTCTTGAGGCTGCTGTTTCTCTGCTGCAATCATCTAGAATTCCCTCCCTTTCAATCGTTTCCCAGCGTTCGGAATACATCCAGCA
>Ga0180220_1002123_pt1 | contig 13323 bp, 20 predicted proteins | sample eDN5th37CBELigBY_FD_151335 | JGI IMG/M metagenome (GOLD analysis project Ga0180220, IMG submission 151335) | Enriched backyard soil microbial communities from Emeryville, California, USA - eDNA 5th pass 37_C BE-Lig BY (version 2) (version 2) | ecosystem: Environmental > Terrestrial > Soil >... | reverse complement strand
CCCGGTTCAGCGTGGCGGAAATCTCGACAAGAAGCTCGTTCGCGGTGTACACTTGGGTATCTCCGTTTCGTGATAGGTTCGGGGATGATTGGGCCGGCGGGTGTGTCACCACCCAGCCGGCCTCTTTTCGTTTGGTCACTTCCCGATCGCGGCCAGCTCGTAGGGCTCCATCGCTCGCATGGCGCCCCGCTCGATCCAGTCGAGCCCCCACCCGGCCGCCTTGAGAACGCCCAGGGCCTCCACCCGGAGATTGCGGCCCGCGTCGTCGGTCGCGCGACGGCGGAGGATGTAGCAGGCGGCGTCGGTCGTCATGGTCGTCGTGGTCGTCGTGGTCATGTCGATGGCTCCTCGTGTTGGTGCGTCGAGTCTCAATCGCTCGACAATCATACTGTATCCGTTACGTAACCGAAGGTCAATCCCCCTCCCAAAATTTCTTGACCACGGGTTACGCAACGCTATACTGGAAGCATGGCGACGGGGCGGAATCCCGTCCGCAACCGTGGCGCGAACGGGAGGGCGGAGACGTGGCGAAGTCGAAAACGACTGGGGCGAAGCCGGTCAAGGCGCCGGGGGAAAAACCCCGGGGCGCGGCGAAGAAGGACGCCAAAGGGCGGCCGTATCGGGCGATCGCGTTCCGCGTCTACCAGGACTATGACAAATGGATTCAGGAGTTCGCCGAGCGCGAGCGGGCGTCGGTCGCGACGTTGATTGACCAGGCCTTGGCGGCTTACGCGCGGGAGCGGGGATACTCGGAACCGCCGAAGCGGGTCTAAACGCGAGCAATTCGCGCGATTTTCGTCAAAGTAAGTGGCCGTCGAATTGTCATACAGTGTCGTGCAGTCATCTTGAAATTCCGATGACTCGTCTCGACTTTAGTCCGGCGCCCGCTACACTTAACTACAGAACGCGACTTGTCGCGGCGCGGGCTTCGGCCCGAGGGGTCCCCCCCAAAGCGTGCGGGGCTCCGCGCCCCGGCCGGCCGCGTTTTTTTTTGGTCTCAGGCGAGAGTGAAGGGAGGGGAGACATGGCCGAAACGACGCTGCCGAAGCTGGTCAACGCAAACGACCTGGCGGAGATGTTCGGCGTCTGCAAAGCCACGATTTTCAGATGGGCGAAGGCCGGCCGGATTCCGGCTCCGGTCAAGCTGGGGAAGGGGTTCTACTGGCGGGCGGAGGCGGTTTTCGAACTGTTCAACGATGCTGAGAGCGCATGAAAAAAGCTTCGAGGGGATGACGCCAATCTTCCCCCTCGAAGCCGTGTATGTCGCATCGGCCAAGGTCACCAACCGAGGACACGCTACCTTGAGGAATGATACTTCAACCAAGGGCTCCGGTCAAACCGATCGGAGGGACTGTTTAGGGGCCTCGTCCCCTTGTCCGCTATGCGGCGAACCCGGCCGGCTGGTCGAGGTCAAACGCCGGGAACGGCGGTTTGAATGCCTGGCTTGCGACGTCGTGTTCGGCGTGCCGGCCGCTCCGAAAGGGGGTGGCCGGTGAGCGGAACCAACGGCAAGAGAGACGACCGGCCGCTATGGCTGTTCGTTGACGACCACGACATTGCGACCGCGCGGGCCAACGGTCTAAGGGCCGAAGATTTCTGGACCATCCTAAGCCCGGTGGGGCTCGACGTGCGGATTGTCGCTCCGAAGCGGCACCTGTACGCGGATGAGCACGCCCCGGATGTCGCGGCCCGCACTTTCGAGGCGGGCGCGGCCGTGGTGAGGATCATTCGCCCGCCCTTCCACCGGTCGGACAACCTGAAAACGTGGCTGGAAGCCTTTACGCTCGACGACCTGGAGGCCATAGCGCTGAATTCCCCGGAGTGGCATCCGGCGACCGGGGGCGTTGTCGGGGCGAGACCGGAAATCGTGATCGGCCCCGATGAGATGCGCGTCAATGACGCCGTGGTCAACGCGATGGCGCGTGATCCCGACCTGTACCAGTTGGGGGGCTCGCTGGTCACGATCATCGACGGCGGCCCCTCGCCCCGGGGCGTCGAATACCGAGACGCCCCGCCTCCCCAGATCCGGCCGATCGGCCTGGCCACGCTCCGGGAGCGAATCGCGGCCCGTGTGCGGTTCGTCAAGGAGAGAACCAAAGGCGATGTCGTGGAGTTGGTTCCCGTCCATCCCCCCGACTGGTGCGTCTCCGCCGTGCTGCACCGCGGCGTTTATCCGGGCGTCCGACCGATCGAGGGCGTGATCGAGGCGCCGACCATGCGGCCGGATGGGTCGATCCTCAGCCAACCCGGCTACGACCCGGCTACGGGCCTGTTCTACCGGCCCAACGCGGCCTATGAGTCGATCCCGCTCAATCCGACGCGGGCCGACGCGGAGGCGGCGAGAGACGCTCTCCTGGACCTGACGACCAATTTCCCCTGGCGAGACCGCGCCGCCGACCGCGCCGCCGACCGCGCCGTCTGGCTCGCGGCCCTACTTACGGTCGTTGGCCGCGCCGCGTTCGAGGGGCCGGCTCCGCTGTTCGGGTTCGACGCCAACTGCCCCGGCTCCGGGAAAACGCTCCTGGCTGACCTGATCGCGACCATAGCGCACGGCGGGCCGATCGCCCGAACGACGCTGCCGACCGGCCGGGGGGCCGACGATGAGATTCGGAAGCGAATCACTTCGATCGCCCTGGCCGGCGAGAGGTTGACCCTGATCGACAACATCAGCGAGCCGCTTGGAGGGGCGGCGCTCGACGCGGCCCTTACGGCCACGACCTGGCGGGACCGGGTTTTGGGCGAATCGAGGATGACGGCTCCGCTGCCCCTGAAAACCGTCTGGCTGGCGTCGGGAAACAACCTCGCGTGTCGCGGCGACGTTCTCCGCCGGGTTCTGTTCGCCCGTCTGCAATCCGAGGTCGAAAACCCCGAAGAGCGCGACGGCTTCAAGTATCCCCACCTGATTGAGCATGTGAGGACGAACCGGGCGCGGTTGGTGGTCGCGGCCCTAACGATCCTCAGGGCGCATCACGTCGCGGGGAGGCCCAATCCGCTCAAGCCTCTTGGCTCGTTCGAGGATTGGACGCGGGTGATCGCGTCGGCCGTCGCGTGGTGCGGCGCCGGGAACCCCCTGGACGTTCGCAAGACGACCAAGGCCGACGACCCCGAAGCAAATCTCAGGATTGGGCTCGTCGCGGGCTGGGCGGAGCTACCCGGCTCGGAATCCGGCGTCACCGCCGCCGAAGCGCTCAAGCTGCTGAAGGCCCCCGGAGCCGAAGATCAGTTTGCGGTGCTCAGGGCGGCCCTGATGGAGATCAGCCGCACATCCGACATGCCATCGGCCTACGCCATCGGCAAGCGGCTGCGCGAGGTCAAAGACCGCGTTGTCGGCGGACTCGTCTTGCGGCACGGCACCAATCGAATCGGAACGGGCGTATGGCGGGTCGAGAGGGCCGCGCCGCCGGCGCCGTCCCCAAAACGGCCCGACGACAAGCCCCATGCAGGAGATGCAGGAGATGAAAAGGCCGTGCAGGAGATGGAATCCGGCAATCTCCTGCACGGCAACCACAATACCAGAAACGGTTTACGCGCCAATGCAGGAGATGCAGGAGATGGATTGCACTCTACGCGCGGGAAAACAACAGAATCGGGGAATTTTGCCCCCGGTGGGCTGCAAACGTCTCCTGCATCTCCTGCATCTCCTGCAGCGTCCGGGGCGTCGTCCACCGAGCCTAAGCCGGAGGCGGCCGTCCTGCTCGACCGCTATGAACGCGACGACCCGGACAAGCCGTTTTGATGGGTCGGCGGCAATCGCCAAGCGAACGAAGGCCCACCGCGCGGCCGAGACAATCGGCCGTTGTTAGACGAAATTCTAAGCAAAGATGTCTCGACTTGCCTGCGCTCTGGGGTACAGTTCAAATAGACGGACACTGAACCGATCGTCACCATTCCATTCCGAGGGCCGGCGATGGCTCTGCACGTTCCCAAACTTAGGCGCAAAACCACGCGCCTGCCTTCCGAAAGCTTGCCCTGCCCGAGGTGCGATCAAGACTCGCCGCTCGAATACTCGCTGGACCTGCGGAGCGGGACGGGGAGGGCGTTGGATCGGCGGGCGTTTTACGCCTGTTTCGACTGCGGGCGGCTGTTCACCGAGCACGAATCCCCGCAATGGAGGCCGGGGAGACCGCGATGAGGCCTGGTTGACGCATTAGGTTGAATTACGCGGCGGGCGAAACGCCATGACGACCCACAAAAAACCCAATCGAACCCAGGCTCGCCAGAACGAGACGCGGGCGTTCGAGCTGCGCGCGCGGGGCCTCACGCTCCGGGCCATCGCCAAGGAGCTTGGCCTGTCTCCCGAGGGCGTGCGGAAGGTCTTGAAGCGGGTGGACGATCGCGAATTGGCGGCCCTGTCCGAGTCCTACCAGAACCTAAAAGTTGCTCAGGACTCCCGCCTGGAAACCATCATCTCGGAATCCTTCGAGGCGTGGTTCAAGAGCAAGGAGCCGTTGCGCCGCGTGCGCCAGACGACCAACGCCGAAGGAGAGGAGGTCACGGTCAACGAGGCCATCGAGCGGGAGGGGACCGTCGCCTACCTCGACCGGGCCCGGGCGGCGCTCGCCGATCAAAGGTCGCTCTGGGGCCTCGACGTGCAGGCCCAAGAGCAAGAGGAGTACTTCAACATCGCCGACATCACCAGGGCTATCGTGGCCCGGAGCGATGCCTATGACCGACGACTCGCCGAAGAATCAGCCAAGCCCGACCCGACACCGGATGTACATGAAGATGTATAACTCCGCCTTATCCATGATGGGCAAAGGAGCGACGGAGGCCGACGTTCGGGAGGTCGTCGCGGCCAGCAAGGCGGACGTTCTCAACTCGCCGAACCCCGGCAATCCGTGGGATCAGGAACGGGCCGTGGAGTTGATCGACCGCGCGGCGGGGGACGCCCTGGCCGGCCGCCCGCCGTCTCCCCGGCAACACGACCCCTGACCGCCTTCGTTCGCGCCCGAACCAACGACATACAGGCGACCATCCCTGGAGAAATGTTCCGTGCTGGTTGAGGAGGCCCAAAACCTGATCGGTCGAACCGGCCGGATCGCGGTTCCGCCCGATACGTCAGGCGGCGGCGGGATCAGGATCGAGTGGCCGCCTCAAGACGTCCGCGTCGTCGGCTACGAGGTCGATCCCGACTCCCCGGGCTTTGCTCACGTCCTCTTGGTCGATGTCGTTCCGAACCCCCGCGCCGTTCGCGACAACCGCGAAATCCCGGATGGGAGGGTCCGTCCCGGCTGGTTCAGACCCAACCCGAAGCAACCCCGTTGAGGAGCACGCCATGACGACGCAAGAAGCCCAAGCGCTGGTCGGCAAGGTCGGCAAGATCAAGGCCAGCGAGGATCAATCCACGTGGGAGGGCGATTACCGGGTGACCGGATTTCATACGAGCACGACTTGTGACGGGACCGTCACACACCTGATCGCCGAATCCGTGGAAACGTTACCCGCTGGGGAATATCTCGGGACGCGATTCCCGGAGAGACCCAAGCGGGTTGCCAACCGCTTCCCGGCGGCCTGGTTCACCGAGAACGAGTAAGGAGACCCCATGAGCTTAGGAACGATCAACCAGGCCGCCGCGGCGGCGGCCCTGCAAGCCGAACTCGAGACGCTGAATCGCGAATGGGCTCGAACCATCGACCTGTTCGAGAATGAGCGGCCCCACCCCGCGACGAAATTCCCGGATCGACTGCCCCTCGATGACGCCGTGAAGCGCCTGGCCGGAATCCAGGGCGAGCGGGCGCGGGCGCGGGCCTCCTTCGCGGAGATCGGGGAGCCGACGCCCGAGGCTCCCGACCCGGCGGCGGAGATTTGGGACGCCATCGACGCCACCGGGCGACTAGGCGAACTCCGGGGCCACCTGGTCCACGAGTGGCGGAGCATGGTCCGAAACGCTCTGGACGGTCTCGACGGCCGAGAGGGGACCATCGACCGACTCAGCAAATCGGGCGGAGGCTCCGAGGCCCTGGCGGCGCTTCGCAAGGCCATGGACGAGCGGGGCGAACTCGCCGCGCGGCTGGAGGCCCTGGCTTACGACCCCGGCCAAAAGCAGCGCCGAGTTGACGCGGCCCTCGAGGCGGCCGGGGGGCTTCAAGCCCTGACCGACTGCGCCCGATCGGCCCTGCAATACCTCGAGCGCTTCGAGGCCGCTGGGGAGACCGAGGCGGCGCAAGAGGCCGTGGCGGAACTCGAGGCCGCCGTCAAGCGGATCGACCCCAAGACCCCGTTGGGCCAAGCCCTCAAAGCCCGGCTGACCGAGGCCAAGGCCGCCGCGAAGGAGGCCCGCGCCCGCGCCGCCGGCCAGGCGGAAGCCGACCTGTCCGACCTGATCGACCGCGCCGCCCGCGCCGACGACGGCGCCCTCGAAGCGCTCGCGGGGCTGGCGGGCGAGGTTCCCGACGCCTTCCCGGCCGGGTTCTCCAAAGCCCTCGCGGCCCTCGACGACGTGACCGAGGAGCAGCTTCGCGGCTGCCTGGCCGTCATCGTGGCCGACCACACGCCCGACTGACCCGACCCGACCGACTCAACACACAATGGAAAGGACGCATAAACAATGGCCGAAACTTTGCTGGAGCGCCTGACCCTTCTCGGCAAGCGGCTCCGCGTCAAGGCGATGGAGACCGACCGCCGGATCGCGGAGCTGCGGAAGCAAATCGATTTGGTCCCGACCAGATACTCGCAACCGAGCGAGTCGAGCGTCTGGATTGAAAACGAACGCCGCGCCCTGCGCTCCGAGCTGGAGAACCTCGAGGACTTGAGTCCGGCCCTCAAGCGGGTGTCGGAGCACGCGGCCGATGGGTTTCTCTACGCTCATCCCCGGTTCGTCCGATCCGGCGAGCTGTACACCGAGGCCCCGGGCTATCAGCGGTTGTTCAACGACTGCATAAACGCGGGGCTCGTCGTCTGGACCGACCAGAAGACCGCCGACGCGAACCACGACGCGGCGGGAACCACCCACGGCCGGAGTTGACCGGGCCCGACCCTCGATGGAGCCGATCGGCCATGACCACCGGGACGTTCACGCGGATCCGCTGCCCGATCGACGGGCGGCTCGGGCCGTCAATCGTGGTCTGCCGCCACGCCCTGGACCTGCCGCCGTCGAAGCTGACCGCCGTTCCCAGGCTCGACGGCTCCGGCCTCGTGGCGGTCGTGTGCGGCGATTGCCTGGCCGGCCCCCCGCCGTTCGAGATGACCAACGCGGAGTTGCTCGACGCCTACCGGCTCGCCTGCCGCTGTCCCCGCTGCCTTGGCCCAATCATCGACCACGCCCGACCGCTCTGGACTGGAGGTTAAATGGCGACCACTGAGGAAATTCAGAAGCTGATCATGCAGGTCGAGGGCGAGCGCGAGCTATCCAAGCTCGTCGCCCAGCAAACCGACGCCGAAAAGCTGATGCGGAAGCTCGTTGACCGCTTCAACGAAGGCAAGATCAGCCAACAAGACTACGCCCGCCAAACCGAAATCGTGGCCTCCAGCATCCTCCGGCTGCGGGAGCGGACGGAGCAGGTCGAAAAGTCGCTCGGCAAGATGGGGGGCTCGTTCGCAAAGTACGGCCAAGAGATGAGGACGCTCGGCTACGTCACCCAGGACTTCGCCCAGGGCGGGTTCGGGGCGATCCTCAACAACATCGACGGCTTGCTCTACAAGTTCCCGATGCTGGCCGGCGCGGCGACGATCGCGGCGACCGCGATTTGGGCGTTCGGCCCCCCGATCAAGGAGATGGTCAAGGGGATCGTCGAGGGCTCGAACAAGATCCCCGAGGCGACGGACAAGCTCGAAAAGCTCAGCGAGGCCGTCAAGAAAAACTCCGACCGGCTCAACGAACTGAAGGGGAAACAGAGCCTCACCAACGCCGAACTCGCCGAGTTCAACCGGCTCACCGCCGAATCGACGAAGCTGGAGAAGGAGGCCGACGAGGAGCGGACCAAGAGGCAAGCGGCGGCGGCGGCGCGGAGCCAAAAGACCGACGTTGAGACCAGCATCGGAACGGCGTTCTCCGCCGTAAGCGGCGGCGCCAACTTCGACAAGATGGCGGCGAACGTGGCCGGGCTCTCGGACTACGAGAAGGCCCGCGTGGAGTTCGCCCGGCTGGAGGAGAAGCGCGCGAAGGGGGAGCTCACTCCCGACGACATCAATCGGCGGTCGGGCCTGGCGAAGTGGCTCAACGCCAACGCCCCCGGGCTGGGGAAGGGCGGAAGCCCCGAAGACGTGAAGGCCATGATGGCCCGGGTGGACGAGGCCGAAAACCTGATCGGCAAGGCCCGCGGCGGAGACGAGGCGGCCTTCGACGCGATCTTGGGCAAGGCCACCGGCGACCTGAAGGACCAACTCAACGCCATCGACCCGCGCCAGGCCGGCAAGAGGGCGTTCAACCAAGAGGAGGCCAAGCGCCAAATCGGCGAGGCCATCAAGGGCGCGCTGAGCCCGATCATCAGCGAATTGAGGGAGAACCGCGAAAAGGACGCTGCGGCTCGCCAGTGGACCATAGACGCCGCCGCCTTCATGGACGGGGCTCGCAAGGGCCAACTCGACATGGATCGGGAGGCGAAGCGCCGGGCCGATCAAAAGGAGCGGGAAAAGCTCGCCGGCGAACGCGAAGCCGCGCGGGAGGCGGCCGAAGCCCCGGCGCGAGCGCGGGCGGCCCAACTCGCGGAGATCCGCGACCGGCTCAATTACGACACCGGCGGCCAGTTCCCCGAAGCCGTCCTCATGGACGCGGCCAAGTCCACGCAAGACCTGATGAGCCGGGGCGTCAACCCGATGATGGCGGCCCAAATGGCGCTCGCCGACGTTATTCAGGCCAACGAGCAGCTTATGCAGCGGATGAGGCAGTTGGAGGCCGGCTTCGACCAACTTCGAATGCGGAACAGCCGGATGATGGGCGGCCAGATAGCCGGCGGCGGCTTCTCGGGCCTGCCGATGTACCAGGGCGGCCTGTAATCGACGGGAGGCCCGGCCTTGTCGCGACCCACTGCCGACCCTCGCCACGCCCTGGCGCTTTTGTCCTCCGGTCTCACCATCGCGGAGGTCGCCAAGGAGCTTGGCTGCTCCCGCGACACGGTCTACAGGCTCGTTCGGGAATCGCGGGCGGCCTTGGACAAATACCGGGCCGAGCGCGAAGACGTTCCAAACCTGGAGCCGACGTTCCCCCGCGGCGATTACACCCCGGCCACCACCTGCAATCACGACAAACAGCCGATCCCGATCCGCTCGCGATGGTATTGCCCAATCTGCGATCGGAGCGGGCTGGACCACCTGCCGTTTTTCCAGAACGCGCGGCCCCTGCCCAAAGACCCAAAGCCCACGCCGGAGAAGCCCACGGCCAAGGCGTTGACCAGGCGGGAGCGCCGGCGGCTCCAATTCGCCCAGGCGGAGGCGGCCCGCGCCCGGCGAGTCGAGCGGCGGCTTATCCAGTCGATGGCGGCTCGGCAAGAACGACCCGGAACTTGAATCTTATTTATCTTTGTAAGTATGTCCATCCGATATTGAGCATTATGTTACATTGGGCGTTTCACGCGAAAACTTTAGCCTAATTTATCGCGTGAAACATCGACGGTCCGGCTGTGACGCCCCCGCTTCTATGGCCATTTGTTCAGGCAACAAAGAGGCAACAGGGAGGCAACGCCGAGGCTCAAGATAAGCTCGGGATAGGCTCAGCCGCGCGGGCGGGACGAATTCGTCAAACCTGAATGCGATTGAATGTACTTTGACTCTGCGCGGGCGTGGGGTTCCGCGAAGGGTACCACATTTTGTGGCACCCTTTTGACCTGCTCCTCCCTCCCTCGCGGGAGGTCAGAATTTGAGATCAGAGTGTGTTCCGGTTCTGTAGAGAATAAGCTCGGTGTCGGTGCATCGGTAGATCAGCAACCAGTCATCTTCAAGGTGGCAGTCGCGATATCCCTTTAGGTTGCCCACAAGGGCGTGATCTTCGTAACTGGCCTCCAGAGGCTGGCGAGCAACCAGAGTGTCGATGACGGCCTTAAGCTTCGTCATGTCCTTGCGGCGCTTCTCCAGTCGCTTGACGTCGCGACGAAATCGGCTGCCCATGGCCACGGCTAGGGGGGGCCGTGGTGATTCGGGTTCGGGTTCGGGCGCCCGCTTCCGAGCCACAGTCAGATGCCCAGGTCGGCGTACATGTCGGCCGCGCTCTTGTACCGCGTTACACCGATTCCAGCGTCGGTTTTGCGGATCGCCTCAAGCGTTTCCGCGTTGTAGCTGGGTTCGTCCGAAGGCCGCCTCGCCTTGACGCGGGCTTTGGCTGCGCGGATCGTTCGCTTGAATGTGATGGTGAACCACTTTCGCTTTCGCGCAAAAGCAAACGACCTGGTTTGATGCCAGGCTGCGCAGCCGGTGATCGGCTCGACCGGATGATACTTTTTCGGGGATTTGCGCGTGGTAGCCATGTTTCCATCCTATGCCAAAATCAGCCCCATGCAAGCCTGAGGCCGCATTGCAGGGGTCATGCTAAGGCTGACCTCTGCCCCTCGCGCGAGGGCGAAGCTCGCCAAGGGTAGGCACAATCTGCCTATCCTTGCATGCAATCGCGGGCGGTCATGGCTCGCCAAAGGGGCCGCGTTTCGTGCGCCCCCTTTTCGCACATGTGCGAAACGCATAAGCGGCGGTCGAGGGTGCTGACCTGGTCAGGACCCCTGCTCCTCGCGCGCGGGCGGCCAGTGCGGGAATTCCCATACTACAGAAACGCAGATTGCCTCCCTGCCCCTCATTTCCAAGAAGCCGGCGCGCGGCCCGTCTCAAGATCGGCGTGGCGGCGTGACGACAAAGAGGGAGAGCGCCGGGCCGCTGTGAACGACCCGGCGCCGTGGTGTCACTCGCTGATTGACGGTGTGGTGTTTTGGTGTCAAAACACCTTGGGACCAGGCCGAGTTGAACGACCTGGCGGGGGAGCGGCCTTCATGGAAGACGGCAAGGAGGCGGGGAGTAAACCCGCTGGTGAGCCAAAGCGGCGGGCCGCCAAGGCTCCTGGTAGCGCGAGTCGGCAACGCGGCAAGACGGTCAGGGTCCAACTACACTTGGACGAGATGACGGTCAAGCGGCTTGGTGTCCACTGCGCCTTGGTGTCGAGGAATCAATCCGCCGAAGCCGGCCGAATCTTGCTCTCGTACCTCCTCCAGCATGGGCGGGGGCAGGAGATTTTCGACAAGCCCGACTTTGATCCCGACGCCCTTTAGATCGGCGTCAAACCTTCCCGGGTTTAACCAGATATCCGAATCTGTGCGGAATCCGTAGACTTGGCCGGCGATGGACCGCCATCGCGCGGTAGGGCAGGGGGGAGGTTCCCCCGGGCGGGTGAGGTCCCCCGGCTCCGCGCCCGAAGCTCATCGATCTGGCGGTTTAGCTTCTCCGGCGTGTTGCGGACGGCGCCGAAGGCGGGCGAGAAACACGCGGCGACGGCCGAGACTCCGACCCGCCGGAGATCGAGGCCGTTGTAAGGCGCCGTCGTTTTCGTGGCGGGCGTCGTCGGCGTGGTCGCGGGTTTGGCCGTGGGCGTCGTCGAGGGCTTCGTGGTCGAGGCCGTGGGCGCCGATGGCTCGACGTCGAAGATCATCGCGGCGTGTTCGCCACCGACCGCTTGACGCATCCCGTCCGCGATGGCGGCGGCGATCCCCTCCGCCGAGAGCGGGGGTGAGCTCTCCGTCTTCTCCTCTCTCGAGGTCGAAACCTCTCCCGTCTGAAAGGCGCTCTGAGACGGGGACTCTGAATTAGTGGCGCATGAGTGAGCCACCCCCCGGCTTACGGTTGAGCCACCCCCGTATTGAGATTGAGCCACTGACGGTTGTTCAGTGGCGCATGACTGAGCCACCCCGGCCCAAGTGATCCTCGTGGCGGTCCTGACCCGCCCGTCGGCGACGTGCTCGCGCTGGATCAGGCCCCGCGCTTCGAGGAGCGCCAGCAGGCGTTTCACTGTCGCGACCGACCGATTGAGCCGAGAGGCCAAGGCGGCGTTGGTGAGCCTCGTTCGCCAGCCCCGGCGCTTCGATTCGTCGATCAGGATTCCGAAGAGAATGGCGGCCGTGCTGGGGAGGCCGGAGACATCGGCGGAGACGGGCAGGGGGCGGAATTGGAACCCAAGGCGTGGAGTCGCCTTGACTGTGGGCGCGGCGTGACCGATCATTGAATATCACCTGAATCTCTTTGAGCCACGTCGGGTTGCCGCCCGCGTGGCTCTTTTTTTTGGTTCGTCCGTCCGCGACGCCGCGAACGGCTGAAACGATAATCCCGCGCCCGCCGGAACAAGTCCAGCCTGGCGCGGGAAAGAAGGGCGGGCGAGACGGCGCTAGAGCGGCCTCAGCTTCCGCAGCACGATGGTCTTGGGTCTCTGCGGCTCCGGCGTCGGAAACGCCTTCTGGCGCCCAGTCTCCCACGTCGCGACGGCTTCGGGGTCAAACCGGATGAACCGCCACGAGATGTTCATCCGACCCGGCTTGGACGGCTGGAAGCTGATGAACGGCAGGCCGTCGCGCTTCACCAGCTTGCGGACCTGCAAGGCCGTGAGGCCCCAGCGCTCCGCGAGATCGTCAACGGTCAGAAGGTTCATGGCGTCCTCCTAGGACAGAATGCGGGCGGCGACCGACCCGAACCACGTCGCCATGACATGCCAATCGGGGTGCTGTTCCGGGTCGTGCTCCTGGCGCGACATGCAGATTTCGATGTCCATCAGCCGACCGGCGACCAGGTACTTAAGAACGAACTTCGCGTCCCAAGGCGGCGTCGGCGGAATCGGCTCGACCGGCTTCGGCAGTGTTCGCGGCATCGCGGGCAACCTCGTAGTTGTGGGATCGTGGATGAATGGGCCGCCGGCCAAGTTAGGCGGCCGGGCCGGCGGCGGGAATGGGTCACCGGCGGGGCTTAGTCGCAGCCGTGGGCCGCGATGTGGGCGATATGGTCTCGATCCGAGGGCGTCTCATTCGCCGCGGCGTAGGCGTCCCAATCGCGGCCGTCGTCGAGCGAGCCGGACCAGGCGGCGAACTCCTCCCAATCCTCTTGGGAGGGCTCGTAGGGGGCTCCCCCGGAGATGGCGGGAAGCGAGGCGGCCAAAACCTCGATGGGCGTCTCGATGACCAGGGGGGCCGGAGTCGGCGTCGGCGGGGCGTTGCGGCGGAGCGCCCAGAGGCGTTCGGCGGCGGCCTCCAGTTCGGCGGCAAGCTCCGAGGCCGCGTCGTGGTGGCGAAGGGCGCCGACGGCCCGGTTCAGCGTGGCGGAAATCTCGACAAGAAGCTCGTTCGCGGTGTACACTTGGGTATCTCCGTTTCGTGATAGGTTCGGGGATGATTGGGCCGGCGGGTGTGTCACCACCCAGCCGGCCTCTTT
>Ga0180220_1002122_pt1 | contig 13324 bp, 12 predicted proteins | sample eDN5th37CBELigBY_FD_151335 | JGI IMG/M metagenome (GOLD analysis project Ga0180220, IMG submission 151335) | Enriched backyard soil microbial communities from Emeryville, California, USA - eDNA 5th pass 37_C BE-Lig BY (version 2) (version 2) | ecosystem: Environmental > Terrestrial > Soil >... | reverse complement strand
GTCGCGGGCGAGGCGACGCGCGAGGGGAGAGGCCTTCGTGCGACCATCGGCAGCCGCGGGCGCGGCCTCGACAGCGGTCGCTGCAACGGCAGGCGAGGGCTCAGGCGCCGTGGGCTGCGGAGCGGCAGCAGGAGCAGCGGCCGGCTTTGCCTCAGCGGCGGTAGCCGCCGGCGCCGCAGTGGCCGCGCCGGAAAGCAGGTCGGAGATGTCCTCGTCCGGCGCGGCGATCACGCCGATCACCTCGCCGACCGGCGCCGTCGCACCCTCGGGAAGGATCTGCTTCCGCAGCACGCCCGAGCCACGGGCGACCAGCTCCATCGTCGCCTTGTCGGTCTCGATCTCGGCGAGGATGTCGCCTTCGGCTACGGTATCGCCTTCCTGCTTCAACCAGCGTACGACCTGGCCCTCCTCCATCGTCGGTGAAAGGGCCTCCATGTGGACCTTGGTCGCCATCGCAGCTCCCTGTGCGTTCTCGCTCTCGAATCCTGGCGCAATCCGGGCGCTTGAGCGCATCTCCACGCACCGACCCGCACGAAGCGGATCGGCCAGCCGGTGCGCCGGCTCTGGTCGTCGTTACGGACAACGGTCCGCCGGACGATTCGGGCAGTGCCCGGTCCGGCGGGGTCGATCTTACCTGTAGAGCACTCGATTGCAGGCCGCGACGATGCGGTCTGCCGAGGGCTTGGCAAGCTTTTCCAGGTTCTTGGCGTACGGCATGGGCACGTCCGCCTGCGTGACGCGCAGGACGGGCGCGTCCAGGTCGTCGAACGCCTCCTCCTGGATCATGCTCACGATCTGGGCGCCGATGCCGACGAACGGCCACCCCTCCTCGACGTAGATGGCGCGGTTCGTCTTGGCGATGGAAGTCAGCACGGCGTCCATGTCGAGGGGCCGGAGCGTTCGCAGATCGAGGACCTCGGCCTGCACCCCCTCCTTTTCGAGTGCCGCCGCCGCCTGGAGCGACGTGTGCACCATCTTGCCGTGCGTGATGATCGTGACATCCGTGCCCTCGCGCTTGACGTCGGCGACGCCGAGCGGGATCACGAAGTCGGGATCCTCGGGGACCTCGCCCTTGATTGCGTAGAGCAGCTCACCCTCCATGAAGACGACGGGGTCGTCATCCCGGATCGAAGCCTTGAGCAGCCCCTTCGCGTCGGCCGGCGTCGCAGGAGCGACGACCTTGAGGCCCGGGTAGTGCGCGTAAGTGGATTCCAGCGCCTGCGAGTGCTGCGCCGAGAGCTGCAGCGCCGCGCCTGTCGGGCCGCGGAACACGATCGGGCACTTGAACTGGCCGCCCGACATGTAGAGCAGCTTGGCAGCGCTGTTGAAGACCTGATCGAGCGCGAGCATCGAGAAATTGAAGGTCATGAACTCGATGACCGGCCGGAGCCCCAGCATCGCAGCGCCGACGCCCAGCCCCGCGAATCCCAGCTCGGTGATGGGCGTGTCCACGACGCGGGTCTCGCCAAAGCGATCGAGCAGCCCCTTGGACACCTTGTACGCGCCGTTGTAGACCCCGACCTCCTCGCCCATGAGGAAGACATCGGGATCGCGCTCCATTTCCTCAGCCAGCGCCTCGTTCAGCGCGGTTCTATACGTGATGACCGCCATGCGTCACTCCACCGGAAGCCGGATCAGGTCGTCGAAGTACATGCGGCCTTGCGCGGACTCGACCGAGTAGACGTCGCGGTAGAGCTCTGCGGACTCCGGTTCCGGCGACTGTTCGGCGAACGCTGCGGCATCCTCCGCATCCTCGCGCGCACGCGCATCGAGCGCGCCGAGCTCCTCGTCGGTCAACATGTCGTTTTCCTTGAGGAGATCGATGAAAATGCGGATTGGATCCTTCTGCTTGGCTTCTTCGACTTCTTCGCGGGTGCGGTATACGCCGTGGACGGGATCGGACATCGAGTGGCCCATGAAGCGGTAGCAGCGGGCTTCGATGAGGGTGGGAATCGACTCCTCGCGCGCCCTGTCTACCGCTTCCTGTACCGTATCGCGTACCGAGAAGATGTCCATGCCGTCGGCCACGGCGGAGGGCATGTTGTACGCGCAGCTCTTTTTCGAAATGTCGTAGAGCGACGACGCGCGCTCCCACGCTGTGCCCATGCCGAAGCGGTTGTTCTCGACGATGTAGACGACGGGCAGCTTCCAGAGCGCGGCCATGTTGAGCGACTCGTGGAACGCGCCCTGGTTCACGGCCGCCTCGCCCATGAAGCAGAGGACGACGCTGTCCTGCTTCCGGTACTTGATCGCCCATGCAGCGCCCAGCGCCAGCGGGATCTGGCCGCCGACGATCCCCCAGCCGCCGAGGAAGTTCTGCTTCGCGCCGTAGAGGTGCATCGAGCCGCCCTTCCCCTTCGAGCAGCCATCGATGCGGCCGTACAGCTCGGCCATCACCTCGCGGGAGGTCATCCCCTTGGCGAGTGCGTGGACGTGGTCGCGATAGGCGGTGATGACGTAGTCGTCCGGCTGGAGCACGCTGATCGCCCCGATGGCGACTGCTTCCTGACCGATGTAGAGATGACAGAAGCCGCCGATCTTCCCGAGCGCGTACGCCTCGGCGCACTTCTCCTCGAAACGGCGCCCCTGGAGCATCTGCCAGAGCAGATGGTGCAGTGCCGAACGGTCCAGTCCCCGGAACCGCTGGGCGCCCCGGCCGGGCGCCTCCGCTGCCCGCGGGGGCTTGGCCGCCTGCGTTTCAGCCATATCTGTTGCTCCTTGCGGAACTCGTTACCGTCGCGTGGCCAGGGGCCGACGGAACCGCGTCGCTCGCGCGCCGGACCTCATCCCCGCCACCTCAGCTTCGCGCGGCGCGTCTCGGCTCGATCTGCACGAGCACGGACGCCGACGCGAGGTTGGACCCGGGCCGGCGGTCCGGGCCCGCCACCTCGGCCGGTGCCGGCAGATCCGCCTCGAGTACCTCGCGGATCTCGCCGACGCCGCCCGCCTGGACTTCGCGGGCCTGGCTCTCGGCGTGGTAGCTCGACCGCACCAGCGGTCCGGACTCCACGTGACTGAACCCGAGCTCGTCCTCGCCGACGCGCTTCCATTCCTGGAACTCGGCCGGCGTGACCCAGCGGGCGATCGGCGCGTGGTGCGGCGACGGCCGCAGGTACTGGCCCAGCGTCAGAATGTCGACGGCCGCCTTGCGCAGGTCGGCCATCGCCCGGGCGATCTCGTCCCGGGTCTCCCCCATGCCGAGGATCATCCCGGATTTGGTCAGCATCCCGGGCGCCATGCTCTTGGCGGCGCCGAGCAGCGAGATGCTGCGCCAGTAGCGGCCGCCCGGCCTCGCCCAGGGGTGCAGCCGCTCCACGGTCTCCAGATTGTGATTCAGGATGTCGGGGCGCGCGTCGACGACAGTCCTGAGCGCGTCCTCGTCACCCTTGAAGTCCGGGATCAGGACCTCCACGGTGCACTGCGGCCGTACTTCACGGCAGCGCCGGATCGTCTCGGCGAAGATCGCGGCGCCGCCGTCGGCCAGGTCGTCGCGGTTGACGCTGGTCACGACGACGTGGTCGAGCTCGAGCGCGGCCACGGCTTCGGCGACGCGGCGAGGCTCATCCAGATCCAGCTCCGTGGGCATGCCGTGCGCGATCGCGCAGTACTTGCACGCCCTCGTGCATACGTCGCCCAGGATGAGGAAGGTAGCGGTACCCGCTTCCCAGCACTCGCCAATGTTCGGACAGCCGGCTTCCTCACATACGGAGTGCAGCCGCTGGTCGCGCATGAGGCGTTTGAGGTGGCGGAATCGATCGCCACCGGGCGAACGGACCTTGAGCCATTCCGGTTTGCGCGCCTTCATCTCCAGGGGCGCGCCTTCCAGGATGGGGATACGCGCCGTGCCCTTCGACTTGACGATGCCCGTGTCCTTGCCTGCCGGCGCGTACCCGGCGACCGGGCTGCTCGCTACCTCCGGGCGCATGCGACTCCTCCCCCCAGACGCCGCGCGGCCGACCGGGACGTGCCGGCGCCGAGCCGCGGCGTTCACCGAAACAGTCGTATGAAGATACAAGCGCCAGGTGCACCGGGCAACGACGCGGGGGGCGGCGTGGGGACTGACCGGAGCCGCTGTCGCGAAGCCTCAACCTGCGTCGGGGCGAAGGACAGCGGTCAGCGCGGCGTCGATCGACGGATACTCGAAGGTGAAGCCGGCCTCCAGCAGGCGACGGGGCACCGCCCGGATCCCGCCCAGGAGGAGCTCCTCCCCCATGCCGCCAGGGAGCAGCCGCAGCAGCCAGGCCGGTAACCGGAATGGCGCCGGGCGTTTCAAAACACGCGCCAGCACACGCGTAAACTCCGCGTTGGTAACGGGTTCCGGTGCCGTAAAATTCACGGGTCCCGAAATGCGGGCGTTGTGCACGATGAATAGCGCCGCTCTGATGACGTCATCCAGCGCGATCCAGCTCAGCCATTGGCGGCCGGTACCGAGCGGGCCGCCGAGGCCGAGGCGGAAAGCCGGGAGCATTGTCGGGAGCACCCCGCCCCGCCGGCTCAGCACCAGCCCGAAGCGCATGTGCACAACGCGGATCCCCGCGTCGCGAGCCGGACTGGCGGCCGCCTCCCAGGCGTGAACGACCTCCGCGAGGAATCCTTCGCCGGGCCCGGCAGATTCGTCGACGGGTTCGTCGGTCCCGCGAATGCCATAATAATGCACGCCGGATGCAACGATGAGCGTCGCGGGCGGGTGCTCGAACCCGACGAGGGCGCGGGCCAGTAGCGCAGTTCCATCCACCCGGCTCTCGCGGATACGCCGCTTGCGCCCCGGCGTCCAGAGTGACGCAATGGTTTCACCGGCCAGGTGGATGACGGCGTCGTGGCCTTCGAGCCCGGCCGCGTCGATGCGACCTGCGGAGGGGTCCCACGATATTTCGCCCGGGTGCGCTGCGGCGCGGCGCACGAGGCGGGTGACCTGGAATCCGCTTTCACTGGCGCGGCGGGCGATCGCGGAGCCGATCAGGCCGCCGGTTCCGGTGATGGCGATCCTGCGCGGCGCCGGTATGGATTCCTGGTGCGCCGACGGCTGGAGCGACTCACCGTTCCGCTGGCTGGCGCCCGGCGTCACGGCGTCACTCCGGTGCGGGAGGCGGATCCGCGATCGCCGGCTCCGATCTGCGTGGCTGCAGCGGCCGGTTCTGGTAGCGGGGGTCGGTGCCGCGGCGGCACTGCTCCTCGTAGCAGTCGACGACGACGGACACCGCCTCCTCGGGTGAATCGGTGACCACGATCAGGTCCAGGTCCTCCGGAAGGATCTTCCCCCCGGCGAGCATCGAGTTCCGCAGCCAGTCGAGGAGCCCCTGCCAGTACCCGGTATTGAAGAGCACCACCGGGAAGTTGCGCACCTTGCGGGTCTGGATGAGCGTGAGCGCCTCGAACAGCTCGTCGAGCGTGCCGAATCCGCCCGGGAAGATGATGAAGCCCTCGGAATATTTCACGAACATCGTCTTCCGGACGAAGAAGTAGTGGAAGTTGATCGGCTTGCGGACGTACACGTTCATCCCCTGCTCGAAGGGGAGCTCGATGTTGCACCCGATCGACTCTCCACCGGCTTCGGCCGCTCCCTTGTTCGCGGCCTCCATGATCCCGGGCCCGCCTCCGGTGATGACCGCGAAACCCGCCTCGGCGAGGAGCCGGCCGGTAAGCTCGGCGGCGCGGTAATCGGGGTGGTCCGGCGGCACGCGCGCGCTGCCGAACACGCTGATGGCCGGATCCACGCCAGCGAGCGTGTCGAAACCCTCGACGAACTCACCCATGATGCGGAAGACCCGCCACGGGTCGGTACTGGTGAAGGCGGCGGCGGGGTGGACGACTTCACGGCGGAATAGCCGCTCGTCCTCCGTGGATCCATGGCGTTCCGGTGTGACCGGCGCCTCCGGCGGCCGTGTATCTTCGTTGGTCTCCATAGTCGTGCCGTTCGCGGCTTCACGCGGATGCCGCTGCAATACTCGTGAAATCCCGGCGGAAACGGGTCGGCCGTGCGCCCCGGGGTCTCGCGGGCGACGCCGTCGCGCACCCGAGTCCTCGCAACCGGTGCAGTGTGGGATGGCGCGCAGCGCCGCCTCACACGGCCCTCCGGCGACCGAGGGACTCCCCCGCCCACCACGCGGCGGTGCGCCGTATCGCTTCGTCGTGGTCTACCCGTCCGGTCCAATCCAGGTCCTGCGTCACCCGGGTCGTGTCGTACGGGATGCCGTCGAGGAGCAGCCGCGCCGCTCGCCGCACGTCCGTGACCGCCACGCCCGGGATGGCGCTCGCGATGGTGTCGCCCGCGGTTGCGGCTGCGCGCACCAGCGCCGCCGGGAGCGGCAGCACACGCGGTTTTCTGCCCAGCTCGCGGCCGAAGCGTTCGAGCAGTGCGCGGCTGGAGATCGTCCGCGGCTCGATCACGTTGTACGCGCGGCCGATCGCCACCGGCCTCTCGAGAGCGGCGACAATGACGTCTGCGACGTTTCCGGCGTACGCGACGGGTATCGGCGCGCTGCCGCCGCCCGGGAGTGGCAGGATTGGCAGGCGCGTCAGCCGGTCGAGCACCGGTACGGCGAGCCGGTCGCGCTCGCCATAGACGACCACGGGGCGGAGCACCGTGAGGTTGATCCTTCCGCTCTCGTGCAACTCCCACGCGGCTTCCTCGGCGGCGCGCTTGGAGCGCGCGTACAGTGCGTGACGCGGGAGCGGCGCAACGTTCCAGTGGTCCTCCCGGATCGGCCGTGCGCCGCCCGCGTCGCCATAAACTGCCACACTCGAGATGTGCAGCACGCGTGACGCGCCGGCAGCCGCCGCCGCGAGGAACACGTTGCGTGCCGCGACGACGTTCAATCGATGGTAGACCGCTTCCGAGGCCCGCCGGAACACGAGGGCTGCCCCGTGAACCACCGCGTCGCAACCTTCGATCGCACTGGCCAGCGCCGCTTCAGCATCCGTGATGTCGCCGGGCACGAGTTCCGCGCCCAGACCCATCAGGAAACGCGTGTCCGCGCCCGGCCTGACGAGGGCGCGAACCCGGTAGCCCCGCCCGACCATCTTCTCCACCGCGTGCGAGCCGACCAGGCCCGTCGCGCCGGTCACGAATATCAGCACGTTACACCCGCCTCGCCGCGGCCACGAACGTCCGGGAGCCGGGTCTGGGGCAGTGTGCCCCGAAAGTGGCCGCGCACCCGGTGGTTCGGGACACATCGTCGGCTACGGTGCCTTCGGCGGAACGGCCAACCGGCGAGGACGTGATCCCTCGGTCTCCGCGTGGACGGTCGGAAGTCATGTGGTTATCTTAGCTTTCACTATGGTGTGCTCAAACTGCAACACGGAATCCGGCGGCCGCTACTGCCCGGAGTGCGGGACCGCGCTCGTGACCGAGCGCTGCAAGGCGTGTGATGCCGAGCTTCCGGCCGGCGCCCGGTTCTGTACGAATTGTGGTGAATCGGTAGTTTCCAGTGCTTCGGCCGGTGCCACGGTGGCGTGGTGGATCGCGGCCGTGCTCGTCGGGCTGGCGCTCGCGGTCTTCGTGCTGCCGGCACTCCGCTCCACGTCCGGCGGCACCGCGGCGGCGGCGGCGGCCGGCACGCAGCCCGGCGGGGGGTCGATGTCGCCGCCACCGCTCACCGGCACACCGAGGGAGCAAGCCGACCGGCTGTTCAATCGCGTGATGGAAGCGTTCGCCGCCGGTGACTCGGCCGACGGCCGGTTCTTCCTTCCCATGGCCATCGACGCATACGAAATGGCCGCGCCCCTGGACGCGGACGGGCTCTTCCATTTGAGCCTGCTGCGCTCCGCGGCGGGGGAGGTCGCGGGCGGCCTCTCAGCCGCCGAAGAGATTCTCGCAGGGCACCCCGACCACCTCCTCGGGCTTGCTGCAGCGGCCCAGGCGGTTGCCGGTATGGGCGATGCCGCACGCGCGGCCGACTACTACCGGCGCTTCCTGGAAGTGTACGACGTGGAATCCGTGCGCGGCCTCCCGGAGTACTCCGAGCACGCTCCCATGCTTCCGCTCTACCGGCAGGAGGCGGAGCGCGTCCTGCGGCAGTAGGCACTCGCACTCCCGATGTCCCGCCAGCCAGCGCCGGAAGATCTCTGCCGGCGCGGCGGAGTTCCGCGGTGCCGCCGCGGCCGAAAGCGGCGGTCTGGCGTGCGAGACAGGCATGCGGTATGCTCCTTCCCTGATTGGTCGTTGACTCCGCGGTGGCACCGCGGAACCCCTGATGCGCCGGATGCTGCGCCATCATCCCCGGACTCGCGTGTTTTTTCTCTTTCGCCAGGCCATTCTTGCCGGAATGGCAGCGCTTGCCATTGTCTCTCCGGCGAGCGCGCGCCAGGGCGAACCCGTGCCAGACGTTCTCGCCTCGGTCGACGCCGATGCGATCGAGGCACACCTCCGCTTCCTCTCGCACGATCTGCTAGGCGGACGCGCCCCCGGCACACGTGGCGACCGGCTGGCCATACTGTACGTGGAAAGCGAGTTCCGGAGGATGGGGCTGCAACCGGCGCTGCACGGATCGTATCTGCTCCCCGTGCCGCTCGTTGCCCGACGATTCCCGGCGGCTACCACGCTGGTCGAGTTCTTTGCCGGCGGCAGAGAGGTGTCGGCCAGGCCCGGCGACGATGTCGTACTCTGGGCACCCGCCGCCGATACGGTCGACGTTTTCGGCGAGGTGGTATTTGCCGGGTTCGGCATCTACGCGCCTGAATACGGGTGGGACGACTTCGGCCAGACGGACGTGAGAGGAAAGATCCTGCTCGTGCTGCCGAATGAGCCGCCACCGACGCCGGACGCCCCAACGCGCTTCGATGGCCGCGCGCTGACCTATTACGGCCGCTGGACATACAAGGTGGAGGAAGCCGCGCGGCGAGGAGCCGCGGGTGTGCTGATCATGCACTCGCGGGACGCCGGTTACCCGTGGAGCGTGGTGTTGAGTACGTGGGGCGGCGAGCAACTCCACCCGCGCAACGCTCCGGCAACCCTGCAAGTCGAAGGGTGGGTAACGGCCGAGTACGTGGACGGGCTGCTCGCCGCGGCAGGACTCGATCGTCAGGAGCTCATCCGGCGCGCGCTCGGACAGGACTTCCAGCCCATCCACACGGGGATTCGTGCCGACATCCAGTTGCGAGGTCGGAGCCGACTCGTCGACGCGTACAACACGGCGGGACTGCTCCCGGGAAGCGATCCCGATCTCCGCGATGAGGCGGTCGTCTACACAGCCCACCTGGATGGGCTCGGCACCGGCGCGCCCGTGGCTGGAGATTCCATCTACAATGGTGCGTACGACAACGCGAGCGGCGTCGCCGCGATGCTCGAGATCGCTGACGCGTTCACCCGCCTGGAGCGGCGGCCCGATCGCAGCATCCTGTTCGTGGCGACGACTGCGGAAGAGGCGGGGCTCCTCGGAGCACGCGAGTATCTCCGCGCACCCGTGTTCCCGCTGGACAGGACGGTGCTGGCCATCAACCTGGATGGTGCCAACCTGTGGGGAGAGACCGACGACGCCGTCGTCTTGGGCATCGAACGCTCTCCGCTCCGGGCCGCCGTCGAGGACGCGGCACGCGCGCTGGGACTTCGCCTCGTGCCCGACCGCGCGCCCGAGCTCGGCAGACTCTTCCGATCCGACGCGTTCGCTTTCGCAAGCGCGGGCGTGCCCGCCCTCCAGGTCGAGCACGGCGTCGAGTTCCGCGGCCGCTCGCTGGCGTGGAGCGCAGGCGTCGTGAGACAATACGCCGACTCAGACTACCACCGCCCATCCGACGAGTACCACCCGGGTTTCGATCTCTCCGGCGCCGTGCAGCAGGCGAAGCTGGCCTTCCTCATAGGCTTTCGCGCGGCGCAAGAATAGCGAGATAGTATTCGGTGTTCAGTTTTTTCGGGGGATCGGTCCGGGTCGCACCTCGTTCGTATTGTCATCGTGTTGCGAAGTACGCGCGCGAGGATCGCCGCCGCGGGCGGGATCTCTCTGAACACTGAAAGCTGAACACTCCTCTCCTATAGCCCCGTCGGGAAGTCCAGGAACGTCCAGGGCAGACCGAAGCGGTTCGACAGATGTTGCGCAAGGGCACGTACGCCCCACGTCTCGGTGGCGTAGTGGCCGCCGTAATACGCCGTGATCCCGCCTTCCATCGCATCGAAATACGTGTGGTGCGCACCCTCGCCGGTTACCAGCGCGTCGAGACCCGCTGCGATCGCCTCGCCGATCGCGCTGGCGCCGCCGCCGGTCACTACTCCAACGCGTGTGATCCGTTCTGGACCGCCCGGTATCATGCGGATCAGACCGCCGAGTACCTCGTCGAGCCGCGCTGCGAGCGCCTCCCGCGTGATCTCGAGCCGGCCCCACACCCCGATCTCGGCGCCCTCGAAGCGGGCGAACCGACCCTCCAGCTCGATGCCGAGCTCGCGTGCGAGCACGGCGTTGTTCCCGACTTCAGGGTGCGCGTCCAGCGGCAGATGGGCCGAATACACCGCCACGTCGGAGTCGAGCAGCGGCTTCAGCCGGCGGTATCGCCGCCCGGTGACAGGACGGTTGCCATCCCAGAACAGGCCGTGGTGCACGAGCAACAGGTCGAAGCCGCCTTCCACAGCCGCCCGTATACTCGCCTCACTCGCGTCGACAGCCGCCGCGATGCGCGTAACGTGGCCGCTATTCTCGACTTGCAGCCCATTCAGTGCACCGCGATAGTCCGGCGTCTCCGCGACACGCAGGTACTCATCCAGATACGTCACGATCTCGTGGAGCCTCATCGTCACCCTCCGGCGGAATGTGGAAAACTACCCACCACTTTTCCACTATGCCATAGCGGCATGGGTATCTACGGCGTAAGTGTATGTACAACAGTACGTTAGGTGCGCGGGACGTGTGTGGAGAATCCGCCGGGGCGTCGATTCGCGTGTGGAAAACCGCCTTTGGGGACCTGGCCATCCGGTGAGCCTGATGCTGGTCGCCCGGGGCGAGACGCGGCCCGGCACTTGCGAGCCGTGGCGGAGTTTGGCCTTGCCAGTTCCGGCGGTGGGCTCCGGCAGGCCCGCGCTCTTCGGGGATGGGTAGCCGGGTGGTGTGCTCCGGCAACTGGCGCTGCGCGGGTCGGGATCAGCCTGCGCCCAGTGCGGGCGCTGGCACCCGGGCGTCCGGCGTTGCGTCCGGCTCGCGGGCGACTTCGCCGATGTGGACGCTGCCGTTCACGCGGCCGCCCTCGTCCAGTTTGATCCGACGCGCGTGGATCTCCCCTTCGATGACGCACGTCGACTGCAGCTCGAGGCGGCTCTCGGCGATGACCGTCCCGTAGACGTGGCCGCCGATCACGGCGTCCTGGGTGTGGACATCGCCCCTGACCACGCCGTCCTTGCCGATGACGACAGCTTTCCCCGCCTTCACCATTCCTTCGACGGTGCCCTCCACCCGCAACGTCCCTTCGGTCTCGCAGTCGCCCGTGACGCGCATACCCGGACCGATGATCGAGATGACGCTCTCCCGCGAGTGGGTGCCAGGGGTTTCCTTGGTGAGCTGCTTCGCCATAGGTGCCTCTTGCGCGGCGGTTCTTCGGAATAGTCCCATTGTCAGGGGCTCTCGACGAATTCCAGCGGGTCGACGGTCTGGTCGTCACGGCGGATTTCGAAGTGGAGGTGCGGCGCGGTGGAGCGCCCCGTCGACCCCGTGAGGCCAATGACCTGGTGGCGTTCCACGGCCTCGCCGGCGGATACGAAGGTTCGGGAAGCGTGGCCGTACAGCGACTGCAGGCCGCCACCGTGATCGAGGAGCACGTACAGTCCGTAGACCTCGTCGTTGCCCACCTCCGCCACCCGTCCTGCCCCGGAAGCGCGTATGTACGCATCGGAGGCGACGGCGATGTCCAGTCCCGGGTGGCTGACGCCGCCATCCGAGATGGCTCTGGTGATGTAGCCGAGCTGCGTCAGCGGCCAGCTCGACGGCGTGCTCACCTCGTCGGCAGAATCCTGCGGTTCGGGCTGACCGCGGAGAGGCGGGAGCAGCGATTCGCCGCCCGGTGGCGCGGCATCGCCGCCCAGCAGCTGGCGCACACGCTCGTACTGCGCCTCCACCTCAGCCAGCATGCGCGCCAGCTCGTTGATCTGCTCGCGTTCGGCTTCGAGCCGCGCGACCTCGCGTTCGAGCCCCGGAACGCGGGCAGCCTGTGCGGCCACGTACCACCACATCGAGACCATCACCACGAAGAGCCCCGCAACTACGGCCGCGGCGACGAGCCCGAGCTTGAGCGCGCGGTAGCTGACCTCGTACGTCCGGGTCTCGAGGTCTCCGTGGGGTACAACGATGAACGTCAAACGCCGGTCACTCATGACTTCAACCTCAGCGGCCCGGGCGTGAGCGTGGTCACCCGAGATCCGTTCACGACACCAGCTCGCCGGCCGTACGGCCGGTCAGGATCTCGACGACGCGGTCGAGCTCCTCCGGATCGTGATACGTGATCTCGATGCGCCCGGCGCCGCGCCCGCGGCCTTCCCTTATCCTGACGCGCGTACCCAGAGCCCGTTCGAGCGCCTCCTCGAGACGCTGCCGGGCCGCCGGCCGGCGCCGCGTCGGGCTCGTGGCAGCCGATTTCGCCGAACGCGCGGCGCGCACTCTCGCCTCGACCTGGCGGACGGTCCACCCCTCTTCGGCCGCCTGGCGGGCGAGCTCCGCGATCCGGCGTTCATCGCCGATGCCGAGGAGCGCCCGCGCGTGACCGGCGGACAGCTTCCCTTCGCCGACGAGGTTGCGCACCGAGGGTGGCAATTGCAGCAGGCGCACGGTATTCGCGATCGTCGAGCGATCCCGGCCCGTCGCCTCGGCGATGTCGCTGTGGCTGAACGAGAATTCCTCAATGAGGCGCTGGTATCCGGCGGCCTCGTCGAGCGGGGAGAGTCCGGCGCGCTGTATGTTCTCGACAAGGGCGAGGACGAGCATGGTGCGATCATCGGCGACGCGCACGACGGCCGGCACCTGGGTCCAGCCGAGGCGCGTGATGGCGCGCCACCGTCTCTCGCCGGCGATGAGCTCCCAGCGGTCGTCACCGGCGGCGCGCACCACGAGCGGCTGGAGGAGCCCGTTGACGCGGATCGACTCCGCCAGCTCGGCCAGCTCTTCCTCGGCGAATTCGCGCCGTGGCTGGTACGGGTTGGGCACGATGGACGCGACGGCGAGGCGCGTCACCTCCCCTTCGGCGGGCGGCTGTTCGAGGTACTCGCCCAGCAGTGCCCCGAGACCCCTCCCCAGACGGTCCCTGCGGTTCACCTCGTCATCCGTCCCGTTGCTGTGCGAGTGCCGGCGTCTCACGCTGCGGCGCGCCCTCCGCCATTCTCTCGAGCACCTCCCGTGCGAGGGCAAGGTAGCTCTGG
>Ga0180220_1002120_pt1 | contig 13327 bp, 10 predicted proteins | sample eDN5th37CBELigBY_FD_151335 | JGI IMG/M metagenome (GOLD analysis project Ga0180220, IMG submission 151335) | Enriched backyard soil microbial communities from Emeryville, California, USA - eDNA 5th pass 37_C BE-Lig BY (version 2) (version 2) | ecosystem: Environmental > Terrestrial > Soil >... | reverse complement strand
GCCGTTTATCCATTGGATCATTCCGGCGATTCCATTATCGGCCGCGTTCGCGCTGGCTGCCATCCTTTCGCCGACGGACGCGGTAGCGGTCAGCTCTTTATCCGGCCGGGCCAAGCTTCCCGGCAAAATTATGCGCCTGCTGGAAGGCGAAGCGCTTATGAACGATGCCTCCGGTCTGGTTGCTTTTAATTTCGCGATTGCCGCGACCGTGACCGGTTATTTTTCTTTGCCCAAAGCGATCGGAAGTTTCCTCGTCATAGCGATCGGCGGGGTGATCGCGGGGGTCGTGCTCGGTTTTTTAATCATCGGGATTCGGATGCAGCTGCGGCGCATGGGGATGGAGGACGTGACGCTGCACATGCTGATCATCATTCTGACGCCGTTTATCGTCTACTGGGTTGCGGAGGAAGTCCATGTTTCGGGCATTTTGGCGGTCGTGGCCGCCGGCGTGACCCATGCCATCGAGCGGGACCGGATGCGAAGCGGTTCGGCCCGGCTTCGGATCGTTTCCGACAGTACGTGGTCGGTCATCCTTTTTTGCCTGAATGGCCTGGTTTTTATTTTGTTGGGGCTCGAAATTCCCGGGGTGATCATCGAGGTGTGGAAGGACCCTGCCTATAATAACGGACAAGTGATCGGGTACATCCTTTTGATTACGGCGGTGCTCATTTTGCTCCGATTCGTTTGGGTCTGGGCGGCAAACTGTCATTTCAAATCGGCGCTGCTTACGGCGTTGTCCGGCGTTCGCGGTGCATTGACCCTTTCCGCGGCGTTTTCCATCCCTTTGACGTTGGCGGATAACAGCCCGTTTCCGGAGCGAAGCCTGATTTTGTTCATTTGCTCCGGCGTCATTCTGCTAACCCTCATTATCGCAAGCGTGCTGCTGCCGATTCTGACGCGGGAAGCCCAGGGCGATCCCGAAGATCAAGCGGAAAGCGAAAGATATGCGCGGATTCGCGTGCTTGAAGCGGGACTCTGCTCGGTGCGCGAGGAGATGAACGACGAGAACAGGCGGGAAGGGATCGAGCTGATCACGACCTATAACCGCAGGCTCCAGATGGCCAAAATCACCAACAAGGACGAGTTCGGAAAGGCCTGCAAGCAGGCACTCCATATCCGAATCGAAGCGCTGCAGGCCGAGAAAAGAACTGCGGAACAGTGGCTGCAGGAGGGACGCATTTCCCCCAAGCTGGCCGATCGTTTTCAATCGTCGCTGAGCCGGGTCGAAATGCTGCTTACGACAAAAAGGAAGTTCAAAAAGCTGCTCGTGCTCGGCTGGACGGGACTAAAGCGGTTGATCCGCAAGGCTCGGCATCAGGAGCGCGCGTTCGATCCATTCCACCCGAAATGGAAAGTTTATAAAGCGCTCAAACTCGATGCGATCCGTGCCGCCATCGCCCAGGTCAAATCGATGGAAACCGATGATAATCACGATACGATCCAAGCCATTCTTGCCGATTACCGGGGAATGGAGCTTCAACTCCTTGACGGCGGCTTCCGGACCGAAACCGGAAAAGAACTGAGCCCCGAGCGCAGGGAGCTTGAACTTAAGGCTATCCAGGCCGAACGCAACGAGATTCAGAGCATGTTCGAAAAAGGGGAAATCAGCCGAACGATCGCCAACAATTTGCGGATGGACGTGAATTATCACGAAGGACATCTTTATGAGACCGAGACGGTCCACGAAGAAGAAGCGGATGATTAGGTGCGGGATAAAACGGGTGGACGGTCGGAAAACGGGTTTACTTCAACGCTAGCGACAAACGTACCCGAAAAAGCGTATATAACGAGATATCCGCGAACCGGGGACACCACGAATCTCGTCCCCAAGACTTTTGTCTTGGAGGCGGGATTTTTTGTTTTCCAATATTATTTCGGAGGTCTTTGGATACCGGAGTCGGCGCCGATGACAAGATGGTGTTTAACCGGATCGTGCCATTAAAGGATTCTAGGAAAAAACAGTAGCGGGCGACGGCAACCCGCCAAATTTTCATGCTGCCCGATAAACGGTCGCCGCGCTTTTCTGTTATACTCAATAAGAGATTTAATCGAAGGGACGGGCTGAATCGCTTCATGGGAGACTCATACAAAACGATTGGGCTGCTGGCTCACGTCGATGCGGGAAAGACGACGTTTGCGGAGCAGCTTTTATTCCATACCAACAGTATTCGCAGCAGGGGACGGGTAGACCATAAGGATGCTTTTCTGGACAGCCACGAGCTGGAGCGGGCGCGCGGCATTACCATTTTTGCGGACCAGGCCGTCATGGTCAGCGGAGACTCGACCTATTATCTGATCGATACGCCGGGACACGTCGATTTCTCGGCGGAGATGGAGCGTGCGGTACAAGCGATGGACTACGCCGTCGTGATCGTAAGCGCGGTGGAGGGGATCGAAGGACATACCGAAACGGTCTGGCAGCTTCTTCAGGCGTACGGCATCCCGGTGCTGTTTTTCGTCAATAAAATGGACCGCGAAGGAGCGGACGCAGCCGCCGTGCTTGAACAAATCCGCCAAAATCTGACGAAAGACGCGTTTCTGATCGCGGACACGCTGACGGATGGAATTCCGGAGGATCTGCTGGAATTTGCCGCGGAACGGGATGAAGCATTGCTGTCTAAGTATTTGGACGGGGAAGTCGGGCAAGAAGATGCAACCGCCAGCCTTCGGACCATGGTAAAACAACGCCGCCTGTATCCCGTGATGTGCGGTTCGGCGCTGCAGGATGAGGGGATCGCCGAATTCCTTGCTAATCTTGGGGCGCTGGCCGAGGCGGTATACGACGTCTCCGGGGAAACCGCCGCGCGGGCGTTCAAAATCCGCCACGATGCGCAAGGCGTCCGCCTTACGCATATGAAGCTTTTGCAAGGAAAACTGAAGGTGAGGGATGAAATCGCTTATCCGGATGCCTCCGGAGAGAAGCTGCGGGAAAAAATAACCGCGATTCGCATATACAACGGCGAGAAGTTCACGACGGTGGAAGAAGCAAGCGCAGGGCAAATCATTGCCGTGACAGGGCTTTCCTCCGTCCCTGCGGGAGCGGGACTGGGGGCGCTGATGGAACGAAAAGCATACGAGCTTGTTCCCGCCTTGAAATCGAAGGTGCAGTTCGACCCTTCCGTTTCGATCCGTGAGGTGCTCCGCTGCTTTCAGCTTCTTGACGCGGAGGACCCGTCGCTAGGCGTCACATGGGACGAGTCGCTGCAGGAACTCCATATTCATGTCATGGGCGTCATCCAGCTGGAGGTGCTGAAGCAAGTCGTGTTCGACCGTTTCCGATTAACGGTATCCTTCGGGAAGCCCGAGATTTTATATAAAGAAACGGTAGCGGGGCCGACGATCGGCTCCGGGCATTTCGAACCGCTTGGCCATTATGCTGAGGTGCATTTGAGAATCGAACCGGGTCCGGAAGGAAGCGGCGTAACCTTTGTGAATCGCTGTCACCCCGATGACCTGAGCGTCGGCTATCAGCATTTGATCGGACAGCACTTGACCGAAAAGGAGCATCGCGGCCTGCTGACGGGTTCGCCTTTAACGGATATCGTCGTCACGTTATTGACGGGTCGTGCGCATAACAAGCACACCTCCGGCGGAGATTTCCGGGAGGCGGCGCTGCGAGCGCTGCGGCAGGGACTGGAAAAGGCGGATAACCGGCTGCTGGAACCGTACTACGTGTTTAAGCTGAAGGTCGGGGCCGATCTTATTGGCAGGGTGATGTCGGACATCCAGCAAGCCCGGGGAGTTTTTGAGCCGCCGGACATCCAAGGGGAAGTGGCGATCCTGACCGGAGAGGCGCCTGTGGCAACCTTGATGGATTATCCGGCGGAGGTGGCCGCGTTCACGAAAGGGAAGGGAGCGGTCACGCTCCGTTTCGGCGGATACCGTCCTTGCGCCAATGCAGCGGAAATGATCGCCGCCAAAAATTACGATAAAGACGCGGATCCCGAATATACCTCATCGTCGATTTTTTGCTCCAAAGGCAAAGGATTCAGCGTGGCATGGGATAGGGCGGAAAAATATATGCACCAGGAAGTGCCGGAGCATTGGACATGAAACCCGGCTTGTGCGAACCTGACGGCTTTTAATGATTTAGGATTGGAAGATGTCAGCCGGTATTAGGCGGTCGAAAAGGGGTACAAGTTTCCGTTCAGGCAAAACGACGTTGCTCCCTTGGCTGAAACAAGCAAAATCAAAGCATCGCAGCGTTCGGATAATCCGACGGCGGAAGCTTCGTTGTGATCGAATAAACGGTCCCAAAATATTTGCTGGGACAAAGGCAGCGCATTTCCAGCGGATATGACCGTATCGGATTTGATCAGCACCGCTCCCTCGTGAAGCTTGCTTCCCGGATGAAATATCGACTCCAATAACGGGCTTGAAATTTGTGCGTTAATGGACGTTCCCCCATTGGTAAAGGGCGCGACGGGGTCGTTTTTTTCCAATACGATCAACGCCTGTTGGCCTTTTAGGCTCAATCTGTGGACGGCTCGGGACAGTTCCTTGCTGGACTTCGTGTATTCGGTCAGCAGGCAATTCAGGAAATAGGTGGACACCAAGGTTTCCAGGTCGGCGAAATCTTTGGAGATTTGTTCCAGGTCATTCAGGACTTGAATGTCGTTTTGTTCTAGCGATGAAATGCCGTGACGCAAAATTTCGGCGATATGATTGAGCTGTTTTGTCATTTCCGAGTGCAGCAAAGCGGGGTTATCCTGGCAGTACTTCTTATTCATGGCGTTTTATGAACACTCCCAACCCTAATGTTTCTGTCGTATTTATTTCATGGTTTGAAAAGGGTAAAGCGCCCCGTTAAAAGAAAACGACTCCTTGCCCGTTTCCTCGGATACGACGAAGACGAGCGCGTCCGTCCGTTCCGACATCCCGATTGCCGCGCGATGCCGGGTCCCGAGCTTTTTGTTTTTATATATTTTTTTGGTCAACGGGAGGATGTTGGCGGCGGAAACGATCGTATCGTTCCGGATCAAGACGGCTCCATCGTGAAGCGGGCTCCCCACATGAAAGATGGAATCGAGTAGCTCGCTGGATATTTCGGCGAACAACGGCGTTCCTCGGGTAATCCAATCGTCGACCGGATGATCCCTTTCGATGACGATCAAAGCTCCTTTTCGAATTTCGCTTAACTGACCTATCGCTTTTAAAATTTCGCTGCACTTTGATGTATAAGGAATGAGCAATCGGTTCAAATGATAGGCCGACGCCATTTTGCTGGCGGTCGAAAACCGTTTGGTCAGCTGTTTAATTTCGTTCAGGATGCCGATTTTTTCTTGATCCAGGGATGAAATTAACGTGTCGACGCTGCCCGAGATATCCATGAGCTCTTTTTTTATTTCATCGGGCTTAGGCAAATAGCCTGCGTATTCGTTGTCCACATGCTCGGCCTCCTTTCATATTAGATACAATTATTCCCTGTCGGAGAAATTATTATTTGTGCTTCGAGCTTGATAGAGGCGCTTGGTTATTCGAGTTGGAGTTATTGAAAGCAAAACAGCCCCCGCCGTGGGATGCAAAGCGAGGGCTGAACGGTTTCGGCCACCTGTGATCATTTTTCAGTGAACTCAGTGCGCCAGCAGTTTTAACGATTCGCGGTTAAAGGCAGGGAGATCCTCCGGCGTACGGCTTGTCACAATGTGATGGGATACCACGACTTCCTCGTCTTTGTAGTTGGCACCCGCATTTTTCAGATCGTTGCGGATGGATCGGTATCCGGTGATATCAACGCCTTTCAGCAAATCCGTGTCAATCAGCACCTGGGGGCCGTGGCAGATGGCGAAAACAGGCTTTCCTGCTTTCACGAAGGCTTTGGCGAACTGGCCGAAACGGTCGTCCGCGCGCAATTGATCCGGCGAGAAACCGCCCGGAATAAGCAGCGCATCAAAGTCCTCGGGTTTTGCATCATCGATGCCTACATCAATGAGGACTTTTTTGCCTTTTTTTCCGGTGATTTGCTTGCCTGCTTGATGTTCGATCGTTATCACTTCATGGCCGGCCTCCTCAAACGCTTTGGCCGGATCGGTAAATTCCACGTCTTCAAACAGGTCCGTGATGAGGGTCGCGATTTTTTTGCTCATGGTTGTTGTCCTCCTTTGTTTTGAACGAATACATAATGATACTTACCACAAAGCATGCGGCTTGAATAAATTCAGGGAAAGCAGACATAAGAAAGGCGACACGATACCGTGCCGCCTTTCGCGCGAATGAATGAGTACTTATGCTTGCCAATGCTCCGGTCTCATCAAGGAAGGCGGCAGCTTGGTTTGAGTGTCTCCCTTCGCCGCGTTGACCTGGGCTTGGGTAAGAAAAATGGAGCCTCGGAGGTCGGCGCCGCGAAGATCGGCATCCCGCAAATCCGCGCCGATCAGGTCTGTTGCTCTCAAATCGGCCGACCGCAAATCCGCCGCTATCAAATATGCGCCGCGCAAGCTTTGGTATCTTAGATCGGCTCCCTTCAGTTTGGCGCCGATGAGATCGGCCCCTCGGTCCGGAACTTTTTTCTGGTTCAAAGGCCCTTTATGCTTGCGCCGTCCATCTTCCCTCACAAGCTCGCTAGACCGGAGGAGGAGTGTATTTACTTTGGCCCGGTAGGCCGTCATGTCGATATTCAGGATCGATTCTGGATCAAGCTCGGTCAGCCGGGAGGTTTCTTCCAGTGTCGTATCAAGCTCGGCGTGAATCGGGGAGGCAGGCTCCAACGAGCGGGCTTCCGTCAAATACCACAGCAGCTCATGCAGCTGCCACATGACGGGAAACACCTCGAACATTTGGCGCGCGGACGCCGGATCTTGACGCCAGTCACGCCCGCCGTAGGTTTGCCGGGATACTTTTTGTCCGGCTCCAAAACAGTCATAAACCGTGCATCCGCGCATGCCCAGGTTGCGGAGCTTCTGATGGACGCCGCAGCGAAAATCGGCATTTAAGTTTCGGCAGGGCGTCCCGGCCGATTTGTCAAACGCAAAATCTGCCGACTTGGCGTAGGGCAGGGCTACGCAGCACAACCCGAAACATTGTGCGCAATCGGCCCTCAAGCGGGAACGGTCCGGGAGTGGTTGGTCATTTTGAATGTTAAGCATGTTATCTCCTTGGTCTGTTGTATTGTGTCGAGATTAGCCTTATTTCTCCGTGTACCCATTGTACATTATTTTTTCAAATGGCAGGGAGCGAGATTTGGACAAGTTAAATAACAAGAATAAATGAGAATCGTCAATTAGAACGGAGCGGAACTGGCATGGTTCGCGAAGCGGATCGTTCCCCGCCAAGACATCATCGTCATCGTAAATGAAAGCGATGTTGCGGCGTTTATTTCGGAGCGATCGCGATCACTCGTACGTATTGCCAAAAGAAACATTTTCCATTATGATCACATTAGTACGTTCGTTCTATTATTCGCTATCGCACGATTATTCTGTGGAAGCACGTGCTTCGCAAAGATTAGAACGATCGTCCAAAATATTCGAAAGTGGTGAGAGCTATGAACTGGGTTTACTGGATTTTGGGAGGATTAAATGTCTTGATGTGGGGGACGATCGCGGTTATCTTTACGGCAAAAGCCAGGGAAATCGGCGTCCTCCACCGAACCGGCGAAGAGACGTTAGAGCGAAAGCCGTTCATCTCCGTCGTGATTGCGGCAAGGAACGAACAAAAGGCATTGGAACGCTGCGTCCAATCGCTCATGAAGCAAACCTATGCGCCGCTTGAGGTGGTCGTCGTCAACGACCGTTCCGAAGACGATACCGGCGCGATCGCGGCCAAGCTGGCTCAAGCTTATCCGAACGTTACCGCATTGAACGTGCGGGATCTGCCGGAGCAATGGATGGGGAAAAGCCATGCTTTATTCCAAGGCACGAAAATGGCCAAAGGGGAGCGGCTGCTATTTACGGACGCCGACATTTTGTTTCACCCGGAGTGCATCGCCAAGGCCGTCGCTTACATGGATCGGCATGAACTGGATCATTTGACGATGATCCCCGATTTTGCGGGTCCGCATGTGGTTTCCAAATGGTATGCGGCTTTTATTTTCATGAGCGCATCTTCTTTCGGGCAACTGTGGAAAATCAAAGATCCGAAGGCAACGCAGTCGCTCGGCGTGGGAGCGTTTAACCTGTTGAAGCGGGAGGCATACGACAAGATCGGGACCCATGAGTCCTTTTCCTACGTGACGACGGATGATGCGGAGCTCGGAAAACGGGTCAAGCAAAGCGGATACCGCCAGGATGCGATTTACGGCACCCGGATGATCAGCGTATGGAATTGGTACGAAAACTTAAGCCAACTCATCGGTAGCGTCGAGAAATCGGTGTTCAGTTACCCGAAGGCCGTCATTACCGCGGTATCCTGCCTGTTGACCATGATCTATCCCTGGTTCGGTTTGTTTATCGGTCCCGCATCGGCCCGCATCTTATGCGGAGTAAGCATTGTATCTGTGTTATGGCTTTACTACATTTATTCGCGATATTCCGGCAGTGGTTTTTGGTATGGCATCGTCCATCCTTTCATCGGCCTTATTCTCACGATCGGAGGATTTCGCGGGGCTTACCGGGCCAGCCGGCGGGGAGGCATGACCTGGCGCGGAACGACGTATGACCGCAAGCATTTGAAAGCTTAAACGGAAGGAAGGAATCTATTTTGAAAAGAATCATCGATACATAGCGGTGGCCAGGCTATCGGATATATCCGAATTCCTTGGAAATGCGCATGGCGGTTTTAACGACCTTCTCCGTGCAAAGGCGTAGGCGTGCTGCATCCATACGGTTTGTCCTGCTGACCAAGGTCAGCGCGGAAATCACGAGGCCCGTGTGATCCCTCATGGGTGCGGAGATCGCTGTCAAGCCCTCCTGCCATTCGCCTTCCGTGATGCAATATCCCTTTTTCTTGATCTCTTTGATTTGTGTTTTGATCGTTTCAGGGTCCGTGACCGTATGCTTCGTATAGCGTTGTAAAGGATTGCTGAGCAATGTGTCGACTTCCGTTTCTTTTTGATAGGCAAGCAGCAATTTTCCCGAGCTGGTGCAGTGAAAGGGACTCCGTCCTCCGGCGGCAACCCCGGCGTCTTGATGGTTTCCGGCATGAAAGATATAGGCGACTTCGCCTTCTTCAAGGACCGCGCCGAACACTGCATCCGAAGTCTCGTGCACCAATCCGTCGATGTAAGGCTGAGCAAGGTCCGAAAGATCGGAATATGTACTTATGATCACGTTGTAAAGCGATGTGATCCTCTGGCCCAATCTGTACTTGCGATCCATCGGATCCTGATAGACAAAGCCCTCGCTCATCAGCGTCGCCAACAGCCGGCTTGTCGTACTCTTTCCCAGGTTCAGCTCTTCGGCCAGCTCGGTGAGTCTTTTATCCGGCGTTTCGACGGTAAAAAGCTTTAATAACCGCAGCGCATTTCTGACCGAGGACAGCGTTTGGGGATGGGTGTGAGGCATGCCTATACATCTCCTTGCAGCAAAATGATGTTGTTCCGCATAGAGGAACAAGGGCGTTGTTGAAAGAAACGCGGATGATTATTATTAATGCATAATCTGATTTCCGATTGCAAGCGCAGGGAACGGCAGACCCTTGGCTGGCAGAACAAGACGGATAGGGGGCTAAAAGAGCATGAAAGGCAACAACCGGTATGAAGACTTGGTCAAAGAGCTTGGAAGACATGCTAGAGTCAAAAAGGTGGACGGTTATGAATGCGTGATCAAACCGATCCCTGACATGGAAGCTTCGGGCAGGCTGGATCCGCGGGTATATGAGGTGCAGCTTCGGGGACAGCAGGCGATGAAAGACAATCCGATGCCTCAGCTTGCTCCCGGCGATCCCGGTTTTATCGGGCAAATGAGGGCCATGATGGGCTGGGAGAACAAAGACATTACGGCATCGCAGATTGAAACCGAATTCAAAACCATCACAGGCACATACGGAGACATTCCGCTGCGGATTTACAAACCATCGGTTATCCACGGGCAAAAACGGCCGGCAGTCGTATTTTTCCACGGCGGAGGATTTATCGGCGGCAGCGTGGATGTCGTCGAGAACCCATGCAAGGCGCTGGCGGAAAAAGCGGAAGCCGTCGTCGTTTCGGTGGATTACCGTCTGGCTCCCGAACATCCATTCCCGGCAGGGGTCACGGATTGCTTCGAGTCGGTCAAATGGGTTTATGATCACGCGGAGGAGCTTGGCGTCGATCCATCCTTCATTTGTGTTTCCGGGGATAGCGCGGGCGGCAACATGGCGGCGGTGTGCAGTCTGATGGACCGGGATCAAGGAACGGACATGATCCGGTATCAGGCGCTCATTTATCCGACCGTCAACATGGCTGGCGTGGAAACCGAGGATTTCCGCTGGAGTCTGGGTGCTTATGACATTCGCGAGCATGAAGAACTGATCATGCCGGGGCTGATGGGGATGAAGGGTTCGGGCGACCTGATTCCGAATTTTTATCTGCCCGAAGGCGCGGACAAGCACAACCCGTATTTCTCGCCGCTTCTTGCCGAGAATTTGAGCCGGCAGCCGGAAACGCTGATCATTGCGGCCGAATACGATTACCTCCGGATCGAGGATGAGGCTTACGCGGCCAAACTGGCCCGGTTCGGCGTCCCGACGCGATACATCCGGTATAACGGGATGGACCATGCCTTTCTGGATAAAACGGGGCTCTATCCGCAGGCCGAGGATTGTTTGAATGAAATTTCGAAAGACATCCGGCGTCTGACAAAATAAAAGCTGTTTAATGAAGCAGATTCTCCTTGCCGAGAGTCTGCTTTTGTTTTCCGGCGCAAAAGACGACTGATTTTCATTATGAAAGTATATACATAAAATATTTGCTTGACTTCACCCTCATGACGGAGTATATTACTTAAGTGTTAAATGATTAAGTCGCTTATTAATTTACGTCTTATTAAATAAAACTTAATCATTTCGAACGTTTCGGCAAAGGGTTTTGCGCGGAATCCCAACAGCGGACTTCAAATCGGCAATGCTTGCAAAATCCTTATGACAAAGCGCTTGAGAACGTATGAGGAGGTCGGCATTTTGCCTAAAAACGAGCTATTGTTTGAAGTCTCTGGGATGTTCCGCCAACTGCTGAAAAGCATGTCCCAGGAATGGAACAAAATCAGCATCAAAGAGTACAATCTCACATTTCCACAGTTTCAAGTCCTGTATACCCTCAAAATGCGCGGCTCTTTAAAAGTGTCGGATCTGGCGGAAGCGCTGGCGCTCACGTCTCCGGCCATCACGAGCCTGACCGACAAGCTTATTGCCGCAGGCTACGTGAAGCGGGAGCGGGCGGAAGACGACCGCCGGGTCGTATACACGATGATTACGGAAAAAGGATATGAGATCATCGACAAGGTGACGGAAGATCAGAAGGAGGTTATTCAGGTATTTTTCGGCATGCTGTCCGAAGAAGATATTCAGCATTTGAGAAGAATTTTCTCTTCGATGCTTTTGAATATAGATCAAAACAACGGTTAGAGGTGAAGGAGAGGGAATGGAGCATTTATCGCTTAAACGTAAAATAACGATCATGATCGCGATCATGGCCGCCATGTTTTTTGCCGCCATCAACCAGACCATCACGAGCACGGCAATGCCGCGCATTATCGCGATTCTGGATGGCATGGACTATTATACTTGGACCATCAACATTTATTTGCTGACGTCCACCATCGCAACCATACTGGTCGGTAAGCTTTCCGACATGTTTGGACGGAAGCCGTTCATACTCATCGGTATATTATTTTTTATGGTCGGGGCCTTTTTGACGGGGACTTCCACCGACGTCTATCAGTTTATCATCTACCGCGGGATTCAAGGCATCGGCGCGGGGATCATCCAGTCCACCGCCTTTACGGCGGTCGGCGACTTGTTCCCTCCGCGCGAACGCGGCAAATGGATGGGTCTGATGACGGCCGTCTTCGGTTTCTCCAGCGTTCTGGGACCGACGCTCGGCGGCTATTTGGTCGACCATATCGATTGGCACTGGCTGTTCTGGATTTTCCTCCCGCTGGGCATCGTGGCATTTATCATGATTATGATGTTGTTCCCGAAAGTCGACAAAAAGAAGGGCCAGCATATCGACTACTGGGGTTCGTTGTTCCTGACGACGACGATCGTTCCGCTGCTGCTCGCGTTCTCTTGGGCAGGGACGGAATATCCGTGGGGATCTTGGCAAATTCTCAGTTTGATCGGAGGCGCGATCGTATCCGCCCTGATTTTCATTTTCGTCGAAACGCAAGTGAAGGAACCGATTCTTCCGCTGCATTTATTTAAAAACGGCGTCGTAACCATTTCGAACATTATCGGATTTATCATGAACTTCGGATTGATGGGCGCGATGATCTACATCTCGTTCTACGTGCAGGGCGTTTTGGCCATTTCGCCGACGTATGCAGGTTATGTGACGTTGCCGATGTCCTTGTGCATGGTTATAACAAGCGCCATTACCGGTCAACTAATCGCAAAATCCGGCAAATACAAACGGTTTGCGCTGATCGGCATGCCGATCATGATCATCGGGATGGGCATCATGATTTTCATGAACAGCTTGTGGATGACGATCGTCAGCCTGATCATTTTCGGCGTAGGTTTGGGCCTCGGCATGCCGGTTTTCTCGCTGGCTACCCAAAACGCCGTTTCGCATAAAGAGCTTGGTGTCGTGACGGCTTCCACGCAGCTTTTCCGTAACCTCGGGGGTACGATCGGCATCGCCGTCATGGGTACCGTCATGTCCAACAGCTTGACCAAAAACCTGAAGGAAGCCCTTCAATCGGCAAGCGCTCCGGATTTCAGCAAAGTGGATCCGAAGCTTGCCCAGGATATGCTGTCTTTTGCCAACCCGCAAACGCTGATGAACAAGCCGCTGGTCGAAAAAACCGAAGCCGGCTTGCCTGATCAAGCCAAGCAGTTGTTTGTCCAGATGATCGACAGCATCCGCGACGCGTTGGGCAACACGCTTTCGACGGTCTTCCTTACGGGTACGCTGGTCCTCATCGTGGCGCTCCTGCTGGTATTTTTCTTGAAGGAGCTGCCGCTTCGTTCGACGAACCAGGCGCAAGGAGAAGCCGGCGCCGCAAGCGAACCGGCAACGGCCAGACCGGGCAAAACGGTAACGGCAGAGTAACGCCATATTTCATGGATGAGATTCTTCAATGTTATTACGGTGCTTCAGGCAGCCATGTGCTGCTTGGAGCACTTTTTTTGGTTTTTTGAGCAAATCGGGATTTGCCTGATTCGAATGGAACATAATGGTTGACAACGGAATAAACTGAAGTTATAATACAATTAACAAAACGTTAAATGTTAAATAATCAAAAAAGAGAGG